>Ga0197143_1001829_pt1 | contig 16986 bp, 16 predicted proteins | sample GBS70_MetaG_FD_148603 | JGI IMG/M metagenome (GOLD analysis project Ga0197143, IMG submission 148603) | Sediment microbial communities from Great Boiling Springs, Gerlach, Nevada, United States - GBS 70_MetaG | ecosystem: Environmental > Aquatic > Thermal springs > Hot (42-90C) > Sediment...
ACCTTTATATACTAAAATATCCACTTCATTTATGAGTGTATGATTATGTCTTTAGCTAAGCGTGTTTCAATTACTGGATTTATGGCTGCATTGACTTGCATATTAACTTCAATGTTTCAATTATACATTTATGAGACTCATGGATACTTCAATTTTGGTGAAATTGGAGTTTATGTTTCAGCTATACTTTTTGGCCCAATTGTTGGAGCTTTTGCTGGAGGGTTAGGATCAGCTATGGCTGATATAATTCTAGGATACTTTTGGTATGCTCCTGGAACATTGATTATTAAGGGTCTTGAGGGGTTTGTTGTTGGTCTTGTATACTCGCTTCTTAATAGATTGAGGTTTAAACGTAACTTTATTGGTTTAGTTTCATCATCAATAATTGCAATAATCATATTCTCCTCCCTCCTACACGTAGGATTAAACTACTATTCCGGGTCATCTGAATTCTCCTTTGGATTTCCTCTTCTAGGTTATGGAACTGTGAGTGTTGGTATTCCAAGCATGTTTTGGATTTTATCATCAGTACTTCTACTCATAATCTTCATATACATTTACGTTAAGGTTGATCTACGTTATCTTTCAATGGCTTTATCTTGTCTGATTGGAGGGTCAATTATGATTTTAGGCTACTTCCTATACGAGTTTTACGTTTTATCTTATGGTTGGGCTGCATTGGTTGAGGTTCCATTCAATTTCATGCAGATGCTTATAGGCTTAATAGTTTCATCCATTATATGTGTTGGTATTGGTAGACGTGGTATTATGGTTGGTGGTTGAATTGGGTTATCTTGGGAAAGTTCCACCTAGCATTCTTGAGAAGTATGTTTTTAGTAGGATTGGTGTTGTTGATGAGAGGGTTTTAGTTAAACCATCCATTGGTGAAGATGCAGCTGTAATTGATTTTGAGGATAAGGTTTTAGTTGTGCATTCAGATCCCATTACTGGAGCATCAAAGCATATTGGTTGGCTTTCAATTTGTGTTAGCACCAATGATGTGGCTACTAGAGGGGCTATTCCAAAATGGGTTTCCATGGTTATACTTCTCCCAGAAAATTTTGATGAAAATCTACTTGACTCTATAACTAGAGAGATAGATGATGCTGCTAAGAAGCTTGGGGTTATGATTGTATGTGGCCATACCGAGGTTACCCCTAAACTTGATAGACCAATACTTATCTCCACAGCTTTTGGTGAAGTTTCAAAGGGGGGAGTTGTAACTACTAGAGGTGCAAAGCCTGGTGACTTGATAATTTTGAGCAAGGGTGCATGTATTGAGGGGACATTCATATTTGCCAATGAATTTTACGATTTCCTCATAGATAAGGTTCCTAGGGATGTTATTGATAGAGCTTTGGGTTACATCAATTTGCTTAGTGTTTTGAAAGATGCACAATTGGCTGTGGGTGTTGGTGGAGTTACTTCCATGCATGATCCAACGGAGGGAGGGGTTCTTGGAGGTCTTCAGGAAATGGCTCAAGCTTCTTCTCTTGGCTTCATATTGTATGAGGATAAAGTCATAGTCAATGAGGAAACTAAACTTATATGTGAAGTTCTAGGTGTGGATCCATTGAAAACCATAAGTTCCGGTGCACTTTTAATTTCAGCTAAACCAGATTATGCTGAATCTATTGTTAATGTTTTGAGGGATAATGGGATTAAGGCTTCAATTATTGGGAGATTTACTAATCGAGAGTCGGGTTGGAAGATTGTTAAGAGTGATGGTTCTGTTTTAGAAGTCTCTGAACCCGTTGTTGATGAGCTTTGGCGTATTTATGGGAAGTTTAAATCTAACCCTTCTTGAAATATTCAATTAAACTTTTCTGTTTTGGTCTTTCTTTAAGTTTCAACACATGTTTTACGACATCGTCTATTGAGTGAAACTTTAATTTCAATAATTCTTCAAATCCCCATCCAGTACATTTTATTGTAGCTATTAGAGATGCTGTAATTGTTGATTTAGTTACGTCTTCAGTAGTCTTGTATGCAGCTAGGAATGCTCCACACCATGTATCTCCAGCTCCAGTTGTATCCACTATCTTTAGATCCATACCTGTCAATGCTGGTATCATTATGCTTTCTCCATTCATCTTAACTATAGCTCCAAGGGATCCTAAAGTTACCACAAGCATTTTACATTTCAATTGATTTAATGCTTGGGTTAAAGTGCTTGTTCTCGCTAGGAGTTTTGCTTCAGCTTCATTTAATACCATTATGTCCACTTTCCCCATTATGCTGATTAAATGTTTCCTCTGTTTTCCATCTTTCATGTATCCATCCCAGCTATTTACTGATATCATTGATTTCGGAGTATACATCTTGATTTTGTCAATTATCCTTTCAACTTTGCTTGGAGTCATTGGTGCAATATGGAATAGGGTTTTCCTAGTCATCCAGTGTACTGGTATAGTTTCAGCTTTAACGTACCTCCCAGCACCTATCCTTGCTTTTACATATTTTGCATTCCATTTTTCATCATAATTTATCTCAAAATATGTTGATGGAACATTAACCTCCTTTATAACTCTACTACTGAACATTTTTAGTACATCTTTATACTTGTAGTCTTTTCCTATTGCTGATATTATCCCAACATCTTCATATAATGTTTTTGCAGCTATAGCTGCATATAGTGCAGCTCCTCCAGGTTGTTCTCTTTCACCATAAATATTCTTTACTTTGTCTATTGAAACATGCCCTATGAATACTATCCTATTACTCAAAGTTAATACACCCTTTTCAAGTTGCCCTCAATATTATCTATCTAGTTAAATGGTTTTAAAGTGTTTGATTCAATTGTTTAATAATATTTATGAACTGAATATATTGCCCCTTTATGTACTAAATGTTTCGGGTTAATTTACCTCCATTAAATTTAGGAATCCTTTTATCTTGTTTTGCTATTACTTATTGGTTTGGTGTTTATGAGAGTTTTATTGTTTGAGGATGAGTTTCATAAATTTCTCAATCCATTGGTTTCCATGAGGGCTGTTGCAGAGTTGAAGCTTGGTTTTCACAGTATTTTTGAAGTTGTTTCGAGATTCTTTAATTCAGAGGTTATCTTTTATGTTAGGAGTTATCTTGTTGATGTTTTGAGGGTTAGGTTTAGCGGTTTGAAGATTAATTGTGTTGATGGGTATGATGATGTTTTAATGGTTAATTCCCGACTAATTCCAACGGTTAAGAATTTGAATTTAATAATGTCTTTTGCTGCTAAGAATACGTATTTTATGCTTTTTGATGGTGGTGGGATTGTTGCAGCTAAGATTCATGGAAAACTGCTTGAAGATATTCTTTCTAAATCTGATGATGGTGTTGTAAAGTCAGATAAATTTAGACCTCTCCATGGAGAGTGTAGCGTATATGATGTTAGTGGTATGCTCATAAGAAATCTTTGGGATATTATCGTGTTGAATGAGGATCTTCTCAGAGAGGGGTTCACAGTACATGGGATTAATGGTGAATTGGATGATCGTGCAATAATTTACGGGTCTAAATCGAATCTTTATATTGGTGAAGGTTCTAGGGTTGAGGGGAACGTTAATATTGATGTTAGAAGTGGACCTGTGTATATTGGTCGTAATGTAAATGTTCTTGGGCCTTGTAGGATCGAGGGCCCCTCGTATATTGGTGATAATACTGTAATATTGTCTGGGGCTAGGATCAGGTCTGGAAGCAATATTGGATGTAATTGTAGGGTTGGAGGGGAGGTTGAAGCATCAGTTTTGCATGGGTATGTGAATATGTATCATCCAAGTTTTGTTGGGCACTCATATGTCTGTGAATGGGTTAATTTAGCTGCTTTCACGGTTACAAGTGATTTGAAGAATACTTATGGGAATATACGTGTTAGAATTGAAGATTCCATTGTTGATTCCGGTTTGAATAAGCTTGGAAGCTTTATAGGTGATCATGTTAAAACATCAATTAACTGTGGAATATTTGCTGGTAAACGTATAGGCATCTTTTCTCATCTCTTTGGATATGTTTATGAAGATGTCCCCCCATTCACAATATACTCAAAAGCTCTTGTGGGGAAGTCTTACGAACTTAAATTAGAATCCGCATTGGAAACTATGCGTAGAGTTTACCTTCGTAGGGGGAGACATGTATCCTCTGAAGAAGCAGAATTAGTTAAATATCTCTTCCAAACCTCTAATGATGATAGGATTAAGGCTGGTGTAGTGAAAGGGGTTCTAAGCATAATTTAGTGTACTCATAATTGGATATGATATACTATTTATACTTGTTACTCCAATAAGGTTTTGGGATCTATTTGTTAAATGATTCAAAGGATAGTGAAACTCCAAAAATTGATGAAGAGGTTGAGGAGAAGGAGGAGGTTCTATATGAAACTGATGCTACTGAACTTAGTGTTAATGATAAGAATTACAGGCGTTTAAGAGCTATAGGTTTACTATCCTTTTACTTTACATTGGCGTTCATACTATTCCTCTTCATAGATGTTCTAGCTATGATAGTGGTTTTTGTGGTTATGTGGTTCTCCCCATACCCCTTTGTGCCATCCTTTGCCGTTTACAAGATTACTGATAGAGCTGTTGTAGATAATAGGGGTAGAAGGCTTGAGATAACTCCTGAATATAAATTTCAGGTGAATCTTAGACATAGCTATGTTAGTTTGAGGAAGGGTAGAAGATCAGTATTATGGCTATACACTAATGAGCCAAACAAAGTTGTGGAGATTTTAGAGAAGGTTTCCAGCATGTGTTATGATAGGCTTTTGAAATCCAAAACCGAAGCTCCCCAGAAGAGTGAAAGTAAAAACTAAAGCTGTCTCCATAAAATTGTTTACCAACTCTCCAATAATTACTTATTTAATTTTGGCATTTTCTGTTAGATCGATGTTTTATAAAATTTTCCGCATAAATATCTATACTTCAGAATAAAATTACGCTAAAATATGTTACTGGTGAGCATGGAATGTTTAACAGTTTAGGAAGGTTTAATACAACTCCATCATTCTAGCACTATTTATGTGGATGTTTTGAGTATTCCTCTTTTCCTCAACAATTTTATTATTACATATCCAATAGTTGATCCCGGTATACTGCTCGCCATGAATGGTATTATGAATATCATTGCATCCATAGTTTTTCCAAGAGCTATCCCCGCTATTATTGGGCTTATCAATGCTCCGATAAATGTCCCAATGGGTTCTAGTAATGCTGCTTCATCATGTTTAATAACCTTATATGCTAATCCAACAACTATAGCTCCGGGGATTCCTCCAGGGAATGCGAATATTGTTCCTGTTCCAAGAATGTTTCTAGTTATGCCAGTTATTGTGGCTGCGATTGCAGCGTATACTGGGCCTACTATTATTCCTGTAATAACGTTCATCATATGTTGGAATGGTAGAATCTTCATAACTCCTACTGGTATGCTGAAGTATCCTAGGATTATTGATACTGCTGATAGTATTGCTGTTAAAACTATGTTTTTCAAATTTAATGTTGCCTTATCTCGCTTCACTATAATCCCCCGAGGTTTGTTTAAGCATAGTGTGCGTTTTCACTTAAATATTACTATTGTTATTTAATAGCATACACATAATAACTCTAATCAACTTAATTATACTATTGGTGGCATATTGATGTTTGATGCCGCTAACTTAATTGGTAAGAGAGTTCTAATAGTGGGTGATGTTGGTTCTGGTAAAACTCTTCTAACATTGAAAATTGTATATGGATTTATTGAACTTGGTTTTGGTGGAAGTATATCTATTCTTGATTTTGCTCCTAGCTTCACTTTCCATTGTGGTAGGAGGGTTGGTGGAAAGTTGATTGAATACTCCTTTAATCCAAATCTTGTTAAAATGTATATTCCAGTTGAAACTATTCCTCCGAGAATTCTTGGTAAATGTAGGGATGAGGTTTTAATGTATGCTAATATGAATAGGGGGAGATGTGAAGATGCAATTAAACTTTTCATTAATGATCCAAGCGATATATTGGTAATAAATGATGTAAGCTTGTATTATCATGTTGGTGATTTGGGTTTGATAATTGATGCTATGAAATTTTGTAGAACGTTTATTGCAAATGCGTATTTTAATGGGTTCATTGAAGATAAATTTTCCACAGGTATTTCCATTAATGAACGTGAAGTTACCATGAGTTTGATGAAGATCGTGGATGTGGTTTTTAATTTGAATGTTCAAGGTTTTCGTGTAATATAGTCCGTTATCCTCTTTTGTTTGAATATTTCTCTAAGTAATTTGCTTTCCCCCATCCAATGTATGCTCTTAACTTTCAATCTATTTGAGGCATAGTTTAATGCTTCTTCAAGGGTATCAAATTTTAATGGTTTACCTCTATAAGCTTTCCTAACACCTTCTCTGACAACCCAAACTCCTAGTGGTAGTATGTATTCTGGGTATGCTTCCCTAATTATCAATGTTGCAGCTTGCCTCCCCTCCCTTTCAAGATATTCTGTTGTGGCTAGTCTGGCTGCATAGTAGCATCCCCCAATTTCAGCGTATGTTGTTCTCCCCCAGTATGGCTCATAATCTCCACCTATGGCGATCATGTTTTGATCTCGATTCCATGCTGTTCCAGGGTACCATACTTCAATGAATTCATACTGCCATTTTTCTGGGATCATTATTACTATAAACCTATTTCCAAGTAGATTTGACTCGTATACTCTATACTCGTTTATTAGTGGATTCCTTTTTACAATTTCATCTCTAAGTCTTCTAGATATTGTGCTATCTACGGCTGTTATGCTCCATCTTGTTGGAACCATCTTTCTTTCAATGCCAACTCCAAGTGCCCCTACACTTAGTACTCTCTGTATACTGCTTACTGGTATGTTGTTTGTGAATAGTTTCATTAAAGCTTCTGAAGCTTTCAAGTCATAGTCGTAGTATACTCTTTCAATTATTGGGTTTGCCTTTACACTTGATACAATCACCTTGCTGATTGGTGCTGATAGTCCCATGGGTTGAATTTCATCATCCAATAGTATTCTGCCTCCTGGAGGTTTTGTAAATTCCACTTCTGCATCCACTGGTTTACTTGATAATGCCACCTCCCTTGTTGCTTCAAGGTTTTTATTTGAGTTATCTATCTTCTTAACATTTACTGGGAATCTCCCCCTAACCAATTGTAATCTTATGTCGATGATTTCCTCAATGCTCATATTAATCCATCTTTCTGGGTGATCGTATATCTCTGTATTTCCCATTATTGGTGGGATTAGGGGGCCTACTTGAACGTTTGGATATCCGTATCTCCCAACGAATACTGCTGGTGGTGATGAGCCTTCCAATATTTCCTTACGTATATCATCTCTCACTTTTAGGTATGAGCGTAGCTTTAATATTATTGGGCATAATGGTTTTCCACAAAGGTTGCGGCCACCTCTACAGTATATACATAGATTTATGTTCCTACTTCTAACACTTATTTCTCGATCTAGGATGTTCAAGTCTAATGCGTCTTCATAACTTTCTATCATATGTTCTATCCAAGGTATCTTCCTCTTAACCTTCTTTACAAACTTCCTTTTCTCATTATCTTCTTTCATTTCTCAATATCCCAATTTATGATGTCAACATAAATAAGTTTGCTTCCATAAATATATGTCTGTGGGTTTATTGAAAGTTGGGGAAATTTATTGTAGATCTGTTTTAAGTAGAAGTTCACTTTACGATATTGATTACTCGATAAACCCATATGTTGGCTGTGAGCATGCATGTGTATATTGTTATTCTCCATTCTATGTTGGACGTAAGTTTAGTGGGTTGAATTGGGGGGATTACGTTTATGTTAAGATTAATGCTCCAAGAATACTTTTGAGGGAATTGAAGAGTAACCCTTTGGGGAGTGTTCTCATTAGTAGTATTACTGATCCATATCAGCCTCTTGAAGGGAAGTTTATGGTAACACGTAGGTTGCTTGAATTACTTGTTAAGAGTAATTTGGAAATCTATATTTTAACTAAATCTCCACTTGTAGTTAGGGATTTAGATGTCATATCTATGTTTAAGAATGTTCATGTTGGCTTCTCATTTACAAATCTAGATGAGTCGTTGAGAGTTAAATTTGAGCCTAAAGCTCCATCGGTTACTGATAGGCTTCGGGCTTTGAAGAATATATGTAATTCTGGGGTTAAATCCTATGCTTTCATAGCGCCTTTCATGCCCATAAATAGGGATTTAGCTTACAGCTTAATGGATGAACTTTCCTCTATTGGAGTGGATTATGTGGTTGTTGACAAATTTAATATTCACGGAGATCCTCATGATTTCATAAATAGATTAACCCCTCTTTTCTCTGGAGAATTGATTAAGCAGTTTGAGGAAATACTGTTACATAGATATAGTTATTATAGGTATTATAAATCGTTGAAGGATGATTTGATTAGATATGCTAAGAAAATCAATTTAAATTTGTACTTCTCATATTGAGAGCGTTAGGAAATTATAGATTTCCATTACACTATACCATTCGTTCACTTGTTGTTTAAATAATTATAGGAAAATTAATATCCACATACCTAGAATACTCTTAACTAAGTCATTTTCTATAACTTGTTGTGATTACGAACGGTGAATTCCAAATGTGCTTTAACTTTAAAATTTACCCTTCAAAACAAACATTTTCATGGAGTAGTTTACGAGTCTAGTTCGTGGTGATTTGTATGATGGGTGAATTGGGTGGTTTAACTTTTAGATCAATTGTCTTGAGCGTCTTTCTAGCTGTTCTTTTCAGTTTCATAAATGGTTATCTTGGTATAAATTTTGGTATGGGTTTTGGTTTTGGAGCTGTTGCTATTGCCATTGCGTATGCCCTCTTTCACAAGTTGGGTGGAGGTTCTAGTAGGAGGGAGTTGTCTATAGTTTTAATTGCAAGTTCATCTAGTATGGCTATTTACCACTCTTTTGGTTTCATTATTTATTTAATTGAGAAGGATGGTGTTAGTTTTCCAAATTGGCTTGCCCCCTCAACATTTTCCATTATAAATAGGTTTGTTGATTTCAACTCTTTAATTCCACCAATAATATTCTTCTCAATTGGAACTGTGATATCTTGTGTTGGTGGATTGATTTTTTCGTATGCTTTTAGGGATATCCTTATATCTGATAAACGCATGGTATGGCCTCATACTGCTATTGTAGCGAATCTTGTTGATGGATTTTTAAGAGGTGGCGTTCATGCTAGGATAATTGGCTGGTCTGCTTTAATTGGATTTGTAGTGACATTCCTACAGTATTTACCATCATTTTGGGGTTATGATTTCACCACAATAAATCTAACGCCACTATTACCCTATGGTATGATCATGGCATTATCATTTAATTTAAGTTTTTTTGCTATTGGATATATAATTAATGTTGATGTATCTTTAAGTCTCATGCTTTCTGGAATTTTAACCTATCTTGTAATATCTCCAGTTCTTGCTTCACTTGGATTTTTTAAACCCTCTATAGATCCCATGGCATCATACAACAGTCTTCTCTTCGCTTTTTCCATATCACCATCCCTTGGGATATTGTTGTTGGGTGGAGGTCTTCTCTCCATTTTCGTTTTCGTTAAGGGTTTTAAATCTAGGGGTACTGTTAAATCTGATGATGGAAGAGCTGGTTATGTTCAACTCTATAAGATTTTTATATCATTCCTTTTACGTAACAAGCGTTCTCTAATAATATTTATTGCAACATTTTCTTTAGCTCTCATTATGGCTTGGGTTTTAAATCCATTATCTCCATTACCCCCATATATATTCATGGTATTCGTTGGATACATGTTCCTTTTAGGAGGGTTCATTGAGTGTATAACCATGGCTAGGTTGTCTGGTGAAACTGGTATGGGTATGGGTATGATGGGGATATTGCTCTATGATTTGCCAATATTCAGTTTAGGTTATAGAAATTATCCTGCATACCTGGTTTCATGGTTCTTTAAACCTGGTATTGGAATAATTGAGGGGACTGTTTCATACTATAAGTATGCTGATAAGTTTGATGTTTCGTGGAGTGATATTGTTAAGGCTAAGATTATAGGTTGGATTCCAACATTCATTTCAAGTATAATTTTCGTTCTAGTTTTATGGATTTATTTGGGGTTTGGTACTCCACTTATGCCAGCAATATCCTTCATACAGATGAAGGCATATTACAGTATGCTTGTTAGTGGGAATATCTCCGCAGTAATAGATCCAATTACGTTTCTTGGTGGAGGCATATTGGGTGCTCTACTGGAATTGTTTACTCCTATTTCTATGTTTGGAATTGCTATGGGTATGCTCCTACCGCCACACTACATAATCCCTATGGGTATTGGTGGATTAATTAGGTGGTATACTGATAGGAGATTTGGGAAGGACTTCTTTAGGAATGTTGGGAGCATGGTAGCTACTGGGATAATGGCAACTTCAATTATAACTCAAGTTTTAATGAGCATTCTAACAAAAATTTTCTAAACCAAAAAATATTTAAGCCTCCTATATCATGTAGGATTGTATAAATCATGGTGGTTCATGATGTCAAAGTCTAGTAAGAAATGTGTGCATGAATGGATTAGACATCCAAAGTACATTACCGACAGGAGTGGTAGGATTATTGGTTTAGAGTATTATTGGCAATGTAAACATTGCGGAATAATTACAAATGAGAATCCATGGAAGAAGTAACTGGGTAAATCCACTTTAAGATTTAAGTTTATTAGTTACATTACTCTTTATAGTTTATTATGAGTGGTCATATTTATGAAATTGCAATATTGAATGGTATTGTTGTTGATGGTTCTGGTAATCCTTGGTTTAAAGCTAATATAGCAATTGAGAATGGGAAGATAGTTGCCATATCCCGATACGAGAATTTCAGTGCTGAAAATGTTATTGATGCAAGTGGATTGATTGTTTCTCCTGGATTTATTGATATTCACAGTCACTCAGATGTCACTTTACTTGTAAATCCATTAGCTGAGAGTAAGGTTATGCAGGGGGTTACATTGGAGGTTGTTGGTAATTGTGGTAGTTCTGCAGCTCCTGTGGTTGGCGATTTTGCTGTTAATCGTATGCGTAGGAGGCTTGCAGAGTACAATTTGAATCTTGAGTGGAGTAGTGTTGGGGAGTATTTGTCTTTTATGGAGCGTAGAGGTGTTTCTGTTAATGTTGCAACTCTTGTGGGTCATGGGCAGATAAGGTCTTGTGTTATGGGCTTTGAAGCTCGTGAGCCAACTTTAAGTGAATTAGAGGAGATGAAGCTTCTCCTTAAGAATTCACTTGAAGATGGAGCTTTTGGAATGTCTAGTGGGCTTGTATATGCCCCTGGGAGATTTGCTAAAACTGATGAACTTATAGAGCTTTGTAAGGTTGTGGCTGAATATAATGGTTTATATGCTACACATATTAGGGGGGAGCGTGAAACAATAATTGAAGCTGTTTCTGAAGCTTTGTATATTACTGAGAAGTCTGGTGTTAGACTTCAATTGTCGCATCATCCACCTAAAATTGGAGCTTATGGTAAGTCTGTGGAGACTTTGAAGATGATTGAAGATGCCCGTGTTAGGGGGTTGGATGTTGCATGTGATTTTCATCCGTATACTGCAGGTTCAACTAGTCTTAGTGCATTGCTTCCAGCATGGGCTCAAGAGGGTGGTTTTGAGAAGATTATTGAGAGGTTAAGGGATCCAGCTATTCGTGTTAAAATTAGAGAAGACATGATTAGGGAGCCTGTTCCAGGTCCAGGGCCTTGTGGATTGGTTAAGAGGGGGTTGTGGAACATGATCTTCTTAAGTAAATGTAATGTAAATAAGGATCTTATAGGTAAAAGTTTTGATGAAATTGCCAGGTTGAGGGGTAAAGATCCATTTGAAGCTTATTTCGATATACTATTGGAGGAGAATTTGAGTGGTAGTGTTGTTGGGTTTTATTATGATGAGAATGATATTAGAAATGTTGCTATAAGCCCATATTCCATGGTTGGATCAGATGGTTATGCTCTTGCACCACGTGGCGTGTTAATGGGGGAGGGTGGTCATCCGAGGAGTTACTCCACATTTCCAATGGTTATTAGGAAGTATGTTAGAGGTGAATCTAGAAGTGAGCTACTTTATGATCGCGGTGATAAAATTATGAGTCTGGAAACCGCAATTATGAAGATGACTTCTATTCCTGCCTCCAGATTGAACATTCATGATAGAGGGCTTATAAGAGTTGGATTTCATGCTGACATATGTATATTCGATTACAATAGGATTAGTGATTTATCAACCTACTATAATCCACAGATATTCCCTGTGGGTGTTGAGTACGTTATTGTTAATGGTGTGATCGTTGTGGATAGAGGTAAGCATACTGGTGCGAAGCCTGGTAAGGTCTTGAGGTATAAGAAGCTATTCTCAAAGGATTAATCTTCCTTCATCAACAATGATTCTACCATCAATTTCCACAGTTGGCTTATATATCACCATATCCATATGTACGTCACATTTCACTTTCCCACCATAATATATGTTGTCCCCTAAAGCTATATGCAGATTTCCATAACCCTTCTTCTCCTCTTGCCAATCTCCATTTAATCTTGCAGCTTTATTTACTCCTATACCGAACTCTGCAAAATTGTCTAGGTTTGGCGTTTTACTAATCATATCCATTAGTGTTTTAGCTTCCGTTCCACCATAAACTCCTGAAATCTTCCCATCTTTCACATCTAATTTTAATGGTTCACTAGGTTTACCGATATATGCTATTGGGCCATCAACAACTACTGTTCCATTCGCAGTTCCTTCTCGTGGTGTGAATGATACTTCTCCATCTGAGAATGCAGCTGAATCTCCAGGGTTTACTGCAAATCCAGCTTCAATTATAATTCTAGCTCCACTCATATCTGCCTCTATATCCGTTCCCAGTTTCGTTTTTACTTTTATCCTATTACCTTGCATGGCTTTTGCAAGTTTCTTTGCATAATCATAGACTTCATCATAATTTGCTAGTGCAGCACCACTAATGAAATTGTCTAGTGATCTTAGGACCATAGACATGTATCTAATCCTCTTTTCCTTAAGTAGTCTAGCAACTTCTGGGTCGTATGATGGTGCAGCTGTCCCCCTAGTTATCCCTATAACTACACTTACATGTTCTAAACTTGCTTGAATTGGTTTTGGGAGTGTGGTGTGTGATGTCCAGTTGCTTGGTATCAATGAAATTATTGGTGTACCTCCAATATTCATAGTTTCCTTAAATAGAGCTTCAACCATAATAGTTTCAGATTTATCATCCGCAATGATTAACACATGTTCACTCCTCTTCACACCTAATAATTTACCTATTATTAGTCTTGATATCTCACGAACCTTCCCTTCTAAGCTCATGATATCAACTTAGCTTTAAACTACATTTAAGTTTTTATACAATGAGACTTTATACTTACTTTGTTGGGTTGAGTGATCCTTGTTAAACTTCCTCTACGTTATTGGGCATCTAACCATTGATGAAATTTTTAGAGGGCAAGAGCTTATTAGACGTATTGGTGGTACGGCATATTATTCAAGTATTTCAGCTAAGATTTTAGGTTGGAATTGCAAATTGATATCTAAAGTTGGAAGGGATTTCCCGGAAGATTACTTGAAATATTTGAATTCCATTGGACTTGATATTTCTGGAGTTAAATTTTCAGATTTCCCCTCAACGTCCTTCATATTGAGGTATGATGATACTGGGAGAACTTTATACTTAAAGAGTAGATGTGAAGACATATTCATTGATGATATACGTGCATCCATTGATGGAGATGCAATCATTCATATAGGCTCGGTGATCAATGAAGTTTCTCTGGAAACTGTGGATTACATTTCATCTAAAGCTAAAATGATATCCATTGATCTCCAAGGTTTTCTAAGATTCTTTGATTTAAATGGTTCAATTAAACTTGTTAAACCAATCTTCGTGGATGAATTGCTTAGTAAAGTTGATGTTGTTCATTGTGATGGGTTTGAAGCTTCTGTAGCTACTGGAATTAAAGATCCTGTGAAAGCTGCAATGCATATGTGTAACACATACAATGTTATTGTTTTGCTCACTCTTGGCGGAGAGGGGAGCTGCGTATTTCATCGTGATGAAGCATACTATGTACCATCAATTGTCAAACGTGTTGTTGAAGAGACTGGTGCTGGAGACATATATACATCCGCATTCCTTTATTGGTATACTTCAACTAGAAAACTTCTTGAATCTGCCATTTACTCTTCGTCTGTAGCTTCAGTTTATGTTGAGTATGGGGATGTATTTAGTTTGAGGGATACTAATTTGATAGATTTGAAAATGAATGAGTTGTGGAGACATGTAAGGCGGCTGTCTCTATAGTGTTATAAGTATCAATTTTACTTACTGTCCCCTATATCTCTCTAATCCTTCAATTAGTTCGAGTATTCTGTTGTTTTCTCCTTCATCAATGAATATTTCTAAAATGATATTTCCGATCTATCTGTATATTTTCTTAGTATCGTTAATTTCATGTCTAACTTCATTTAGCTTTATATGTGTGTCTATTTTCTCATAATGGTATGTTATCATTGTTGAATATTCTTCGAATAATTATAGTTGGAAGTAAGAGTTATTGACGGTTTAAATTCATTATTTTAATTGTAACCTTAATTCCTAGTAGTCGCAGAAGCTCGACACTTAAAATTAAAATATTATAAATGAGATCTCAAGCCTTCAATATTGTATGGCACAGTATATGTGAATTTAGGTGTTGGTCGTAAATTTTAATATTTAAAGGAAAGGAATAATAGTGATTTGTGAGGATTATGTCTAGTAGTTTTGATGATGTTTTCAATAAATTGCTTAACATTTACAGTACAAGGTATCCTCATAATCCGAGTGGAACTCTGAATTTCCATATAAATAAGCTTTGTGCTGAGAAGGGGGTTGGGAGAGTTGAAGCGTTCATTAGGATTGCATATCAGAATGGAATCAAGGTTGATGAAGTGGAGAAGATAGTTTCTTCAGGTAAGTCTCTTGATGAAGCTATGAGGATTGCTTCATCAAATCTTTCTTGGTGGGATAAGCTGATTGATGAGGCTTTGAGAGTTGCAGCTCCCTCTAAAAGTCCTGAGGAGCTTGAGTTGGAAGAGTTTTTGAAGAGTTGTGAAGCTAAGATGAGGGGAATACTTCTCTCAACAACCCCAACAATCCCTGGTTATAGGATTGTTGAGGTTTTGGGTCCAGTTTATGGTTTAACCATTAGGAGTAGGGGGCTTGGTGGTAGGCTTGCAGCATCTTTAGAGGCTTTAGTTGGTGGTGAGCTTACAACATTAACCCATGAATTTGAGAAGGCTAGAGCTGAAGCTCTACTTAGACTTGTTGATAAGGCTAGAAGGCTTGGAGCCAATGCAGTTATTGGCTTGGATTTCGAAACCAGTGATCTATTTGCTGGGATAGCCATAGCATTTTCAGTTTATGGTACTGCTGTGAAGGTTGAGAAGGAGAAGTAGCAAAATGTATAACTTTAACCTTTATTATCTTTTTAATTGTTATGTTTAAGAGGATTGTTAGTGTAATTCTTGAACATGGTAGTTGTAGTTGGGGTAAATGTTATTTTTGTGGTTGGGGTAAGCGTAGGGTTGAGTGTTCATTGGATGAGTTGAAGGGTAGAATCTTCAATTTACTTGGTTCTAAGCGTAGGGAGGGTGAGATAGATTTGCTCAAAGTCTTTTCTTCCGGCAGTTTCCTTGACCCTAAACAGTTTCCAGATGATTTTGTTTCATGGTTTATTCGTTTATGTGAATCTTTCGGTGTTAGAGAGCTTATAGTTGAGTCTAGACCTGAATATATTACTGAAGATAGGTTGAATCTTCTGTCGAGTGGTAGGGTTAAGGTTACAGTAGCTATTGGATTGGAGCTTGCAGATGACGATATACTTTTAAACTATTATTGTAAGGGGTTGAGGGTTGATGATATTTTAAATGCTATTAAAGTTTTGAGGGGGCATGGATTTGGTGTTAGATTGTATTTGCTTGTTAATGGTCATCCATACCTTTACTCTAATCCGGAAATTCATAAACGTGTATTTGAGGATAGTATTAAACTTGCATTAGATTTGGCTGATAGTGTCGTGGTCATTAATGCTTATCCACATGTTGGTTCGAAGCTTTGGGAGGATTGGATTAATGGTTCTTGGAGGCCATTTGATGAAGAGGAGTTTAGAAGGTTTGTTGGTGAATGGGGTATGCATCCAAAGGTTGAATTGGATTTCAATAATCTAAATTTCATACCAAAGTTTCCTCGGGAGAAGCAGATTTTCCTTCATGGTGTGGGCCGTGATTACCTTGTTCATCCATATTATGAGGTTTGGCAAGATTATATTGTTCGATTCTATAAGCCACCTAAATCTAAGGATATAGCCTTATTCCTCCCATGTGCTTATAGGAAACCTTACACTAGGTCTAAAACTTGGAAGGCAATTTTAAATGCCATATATAGCCTCCCAATATTTCCAAGGATACACTTGATTGCTGTTAGTAGTCCAGGGGTTATACCATATGAATTCATAAACTACTATCCATTTCAATCTTATGATTGGCCTGAATGGCTTGAAACTGAGGAGATTAAGAGGGAGTATATTGAGGTTACAAAGTTTAGAGTTAAGAATTATCTGGTGAGACATGCATCCAATTATAAGATTTTCTACGCATATTTTAGGTATGGTGCTGAAACCCTTACTGCAATAATTGAAGCTTTCAAAGATCTCGGTTTATCTGATAAGCTTAGAGTTGTTATTGATGAGGGTTTAGCCATGGATATTGAGGCTGAAGGGTTTAAGCCTATGGTGGCTCATCCAAAAGCTTTAAGCAAGCTTAGGGAAATGTTAAGTGAAGCCATATCTCATCTAGATTGATAGTGTAACTTCATAGGGAAATTTAAATAGTTATTTCCATATTTTTATGCTGATTTACAATGAGTGTATCCAGGGGTTTTGATGATATTAGCGATTTGGAGAGGGGGAGTTTA
>Ga0197143_1001830_pt1 | contig 16984 bp, 11 predicted proteins | sample GBS70_MetaG_FD_148603 | JGI IMG/M metagenome (GOLD analysis project Ga0197143, IMG submission 148603) | Sediment microbial communities from Great Boiling Springs, Gerlach, Nevada, United States - GBS 70_MetaG | ecosystem: Environmental > Aquatic > Thermal springs > Hot (42-90C) > Sediment...
ACGGGCGCAAGTGCTCGGTCTCCGAGACATGGCTCGATGAAGCAGGAAGCAGACGCTACGTATTCCCTTGGGATACGTGAGTAAGTTCTGCAGAACGGCACTCCGCTTCGGGGACCTGCCGTGAGCGAACTCGGACGTTCTTTGTGCCGAGGCGCTCCGCCAAGCGCAGAGGCGTCATCAGGATCGGCTGACAGCAGCGAGCGCTTTCTCGATATTGGAGACGGCCAGGATCAGCGTCGCCTGCGTTTGACCAGGAAGCGTCGTCGCATACCCATACTTGATGTTGACCTTCGCCTGAGCCAGTTTCTCGGTGATCTCAGCCAAGGCTCCGGGCCGATGCTCCGCTGAGAAGATGAGCGCCTCTTCCTCGGAGAAGCGGATGCGCGCGGCGCGGAGCGCATCGCGCGCTCGATCTATATCCTCGACGACGAGCCGCACCTTCCCCTTTCCCTTGACCTCGGGGACGAAGACGGCCGTGATGTTGACATTGGCTTGAGCAAGGGCGGAGCAGACGCGATGCAGCGCCCCCGGTTTGTTCTCCAGCGTGATAGCAATTTGCGTCACCGTAGGCATCGAGTACCCTCCTTATGCCAGAGATCTCACTGGCCATCATTATACGGCGATTTGCCACCGAAGCAAATCGTCCTTGACATTTGGAGGACGATCGGATAAAAATGCGGTCGAGCATCGAGCCTGTGTGGCCGCGTGCGAGAGGAGCGAACGCAAAGAACGATGACGAGCGAACATGAGCAACGCGGAGTCCGAGTGAGAGCGACCGGTATCGCAAGTGTCGTGTGTGCGGCGATTGTAGAGCTCAGGTTGGTGTGGAACACCCGGCGGCGATGGGATCAAGGAGGGCAGTGTGAAGCGATGGCTCTGGATGCTCGTGCTCGGTTTCTCACTCCCGCTTCCGGGAGATCGGGCGCTTCCGGGAGCTTCTGAAGCGGCGTGGAGAGGGCGCAGTCCGAGATCTTCGATCGAAAGCGCTCGTACGAGGGAGCGCACCCATATCCCCGACATCTTTCAGTCTGACGTCTCACAAAGCACCACGGCGATGTCCGTGGTGCTGCGCACACTCCTGGCGGAGGTGGAGGGCGAGCCGGGGCTTCGTCTTCTTTGGGAACGACAGTGGCTCGTCCCCCTTTCACTCGCTGTGGCCGATTTGGACGAAGACGGGCGACCGGAGGGTGCCGTGGGGTTCGCTTCACCGTGGGGGGGGACGCTCGTCCTCCTGCATGGAGGAACCCTTGAATCCGCGGATCGCATGACCGCGCGCTCCCTCGCTGTGCCAGAGGCACCGGCGGAATTGCAGGTAGGCGATTTCAACGGCGATGGACATGTGGACATCTTCCTCGCTGATGGTCTCGACGCTCGCGCGTTCGTCCTCGACGGCGATGGTCGAGGTGGGTTCGCCGATCCGCGTCCGATCACATTACCCTTTGTGCCCTCCGCTCTGGCGGTAGCCCCTCGAGTCGGTCCGCCGCTTGGTCCCTTCGCCTGTGCGGTCCTTCGCGTACCCGTTGATCTCTTCATCGTAGGAGAGCGGGATGGACGGTGGCGGATCGCCCGCCTGCGGAACGGTGTGGTACGGGAGGTGGCTTCTCATCCCGCGCCTCCCGCAGGGCGAATCGCGGCTTCGCTTGTGACCGATTGGAACGATGACTCCCGGGCCGATCTCCTCATCGCCGGAGGCGATCGGCTTTTGGTCTTCTCCGATCTCTCGCGGGAGTGGTTCGCTCCGGCCGAGCTCGTTCCGCTCGATCTGTCGGTCCGAGCGCTCGTGGCCGGCGATTTCGATGGGGATCGGCGCATGGATCTCGCCCTGCTGGATGAATCCGGGCTTCGCGTGGACATCCTCTGGCGGGATTCGATGGAGAGAACATCGCTTCCGCTTTCTCAGGAGGCGCGCGCCGTTGTGTCCGCTCGCCTCGATGGAGATCGCCGGACTGATCTCCTCCTTCTCCCTGAAGGAACCGGAGCGCTCGAGGTGTGGTCGGGCGAGGGCCTTGTGCACGTGAAGGAGCTCATGCGGACGTCCGCTCGCACATCCGAGTCGCGCGCGCGTGCGATCGCCCTCGCCGCGGGATGTCGTCCTGTCGCTGCGGTGTCGGTCGCAAGAGAGGGAGGGGACGATCTTCTCATCGTGAGTCGCGGGGAGCCGGGGGGATTTTGCCCGAATGCGCTCTATCGGCTGACGGTGCAAGCGAACGAAATTGTCGTCACGACGACGAGCGACAGCGGTCCTGGCTCGTTGCGGCAGGCCGTGCAGGAGGCGAATGCGAGTCCGGGACCGGACGTGATCCGCTTTCGCATCCCGACCTCTGATCCCGGCTTCGCTAATGGAGTGTTCACGATTCGGTTGCAAAGTCCGCTGCCGGAGATTCGAGGCGGGGGGACGACCATTGATGGAGAGAGTCAAATCGCATTCACGGGGGCGACCAATGGAGATCGCCCGGTCATTCTCTTGAGCGGCGAAGCTGCCGAATCCATCTCCGGGCTCGTCCTGGCCAGCGATCGTAACATCGTGCGTCGGCTCATTCTCACGCGCTTCACCGGGGCGGATCAGGCAGCCCTTGTAATCCGCGGCGGGGCTGAGAATGTCATAGAAGGGTGCTTGATCGGAACGAGCGCGACCGGAGCAGGGCCGGCGGGAAATACGTCGGGTGTGCTCCTGAGCGAGGGTGCGCGGGACAATCGGATTGGCGGGACGGCGGCCGAGGCTCGAAACGTGATCTCGGCCAACACGACGGGCATTCTCATTCGCGGAGCGACGACGACGAGCAATCTCATCCTGGGGAACTTCATCGGGACGACGATCAACGGTGAGGCGCCGCTCTCCAATGTGGACGGCATCCGCATCGAGAGCGAAGCGAGGGGGAATCGAGTGGGCGCACCGGGCGCTGGCAACCTCATCGCCGCCAGCGTCGGCAATGGCGTTTGGATTCGCGCGCCCGGGAGTTCCGATCGCAATATCGTCCAGGCGAATTGGATTGGCATCACGCCCAGCGGTGCTCCGCTCGGCAATCGCGTGGCCGGCGTCGCCATCAGCAGTGGCAGCGAGAATCTCATTGGAGGGACGGAGTCAGGCGAGGGGAATCTCATCGCGCATCAGCGCGGGATCGGTATTCAGATCCTCGGGCCTTCGCGCGGGAATCGCATCCTGGGCAATGTGATCCGAGACAACGGTGAGCTGGGGATTGATCTGCGCGGGGATGGCCCGACGCCCAATGATTCGGGCGATACCGATGCCGGGCCAAACGACCTGCAGAACTTCCCTGTGATCGCGACCGCTGTACAACGCCCGGGTCGGCTCGTCCTCACCGGAACGCTCGACACGCATGCTGGGGAGATCCGCGTGGAATTCTTCGCCAATAGGTCTTGCCATGCTTCGGGATTCGGCGAAGGGGAAACACTACTCGGAGCGATCTCCATGCGTGCGACGGGCGACGCGCAGAATCCGGCCACGTTCACAGCCGAGCTTCCCGTGACGGCACCCGGCCGATTCATCACGGCGACGGCGACCGACGGCGCCGGGAATACGTCGGAATTCTCAGCCTGCGTGCCGGTGAACGCTGCGCCGATTGCCGAGGCCGGACCGGATCAGCTCGTGGATGAGGGCACAGAGGTGATACTCGATGGAACGGCTAGCCGTGATCCCGACGGAGATCCGATCACGTTTCGATGGCGGCAAGTCGCCGGGCCCTCGGTCGTACTCTCAGATGCGACATCGCCGCAGCCTCGGTTCCTCGCTCCCGTGGTGGATCCCTCGGTGCCGCCTCCGATTCGACTTATATTTGAGCTGATCGTGAGCGACGGGCGCGCCGAGAGTGATCCCGACCTTGTGGCGATCACCGTCAATCGGCGTCCGATTGCCGAGGCCGGGCCGGATCAGAAGGTGGATGAAGGAACGACAGTCACGCTCGATGGGACGGCGAGCCGCGATCCGGATGGAGATCAGCTGAGCTTCCGCTGGCAACAGATCTCCGGCCCGCCGGTCGTCCTCTCGGACGCGACAGCACCTCGGCCGCAATTTGTCGCGCCCGTGGTCGCGCCGACTGTTCCTCCGCCGGTAACGCTGACGTTCGAGCTGGTTGTCAGCGATGGGCGGCTCACGAGCGCACCCGATCTCCTGACGATCACCGTCAATCGGCGTCCGATCGCCAATGCGGGGCCGGATCAGACGGTGCCCGATGGGACGCTCGTCACTCTGGATGGGACGCGCAGTTTCGATCCCGATGGGGATGGGATCACGTTCCGATGGACGCAGACGGCGGGGCCAGCAGTGACGCTCGTGGGCGCGACAACGCCTCGACCGAGCTTTATGGCTCCGAATCTCGCCGTCACGGACGTGGCATCGGTGCGCCTCACCTTCTCGCTCGTTGTGAGCGATGGGCGGTTGAGTAGCGCTCCGGACACCGTGGACGTCGTCGTTCAGAACCTCATCCGCTTGGATGATAGCCGTCGCAGCGGCAATCGACTCGTCCTCAATCTGGCGACGAGTGCGTTCGAATTCCGCGCCGATCGCCTCGGTCTGACCTTCAGCGGAATGATCACGGAGATCGCGCGCGGCGTCGGCGATGGGTCTCAGATGCGTATCGTGGGGACGGGACCGGAAGGGCTCCTACTCACGGTGAATATTGACGTGCGCCGGAATGTCGCCACGGCCGTCCTCATGACGGCGCGCGAGACGCTGACGCTCTTCACCGGCGATGTGCAGTAAGCGAGGGTGCGATCGGAAGGAGCTTCCGACGATCTTCGAGATCGTGAGGGCGCAACCTCTATGGTGCGATCGCGAGATGAAACGGCGATCGGTTCGTCTTCGGGGAGGAGGACATGACAGCTCGATCTCCCGCGCGAGTGCTCGTTCTGGTGGGGCTGTTCTTGGGGGGAGTGAGTGGACCGCTTGCGTTGCGTGTCGAGAGCCTGGCGCAGGAACGGCGCGCGCCCATTGAACCGGCGAATCAGACGGCTTCGACGGCGACGGGAGGAACCAGCACGGGACTCTTTCTGACGCTCGGCGCGCGGACACTCCGTCGCGGCGAATTCACGTTGAGCGCTTCTTGGAGTAATTTCGATCGCGATCCGGGCGATCTGGACGTCAATCAGATTCCGCTCAGCGTCACGCTCGGATTGACCAATCGGCTAGAGCTGTTCGTGACGGCGAATGTCTTTCAGCAGGTGACCTCGCGGCAGCCCTTCGCGCTCTCGGGCTATCAGTTTCATGGCGTGCGTCGAGCCTTTGGCGGTGATCCGCTGGTCGCCTTCGGTCCGCCGATTGGGGGACGAAAAGGATCCGCAGCATTCTTTCCCTTGAGCGGAGCGCGCCTGGGAGGGATTCTACCGCCACCTGGGAGCTTCTTCGGCCCAGCCATTCTCGCCGATCGTCCGAGCTTTGTCCTCGAGTGGCCCTTTTTTGGCCCGGCGACGTTTCTCTCGCGCGAGTTGGGATTTGATGTGGAGCAATCGGCCAATGGTCTGGGCGATGTGACCCTGGGTCTGAAGGCGGCGCTGACGGAACCGTCGGGATCATTCCCTCTTGCCGTGGCCGCCTTGCTGCGTCTGCCTTCGGCGCGGCATTTGGAAGCGCTTGCGCGCGGTCGCAGCTCGGGGGCGACCGATGTGGGCGTGATCCTCATCTCCGCGCAGAATTATCTCGGTCATCGCCTCCGCTTCGTGCAGAACATTGGATACGTTCGCTCCGGAGATCCGAAGCTGAGCGGTGTGAAGGTGCTCGACCGGCGCGATCAACTCCTGCTCAATGCGGGCGTGGAGATCGCGCCGGCCCAATGGCTCGTGCTCGTCGCGGAATGGGCGAACGCCATCGCCGTCTCTTCGGGAACGCCCAGTTTGAATGCGATCAATCCGTCCGATCTGCTCCTCGGAGCGCGCTTTTACGGATACGAAGGGCGGATTCAGGTGGGCGGCGGATGGCGGAGGCTGTTGAACCAATCGGACGCGCGCGCAATCCCTGTCTTTCAACCCGGCCGGGGCGTGTCCACGCTCGATATCGGTTCACGTGATGCTAATGGTTTCATCGTCAACCTCGCTCTGGCGCGTCGCGCTTCGATTTTGCCGGCTCCTCCGCCCAATCGCCCGCCCAGCGTCACGCTCTTTGTGGATCGCGCGGAGGTGCGCGACGGAGAGCGCGTGGCTTTGGAAGCGCGCGCCTTCGATCCGGACACTGACGTGCTCACGTACACATGGACGTTTGAGCCTCCGGTCCCGCGTGAGGCGGTGCAGGCAGTAGGCGTGCCCCCGGGAGCCCCTCCGGGGAATCGCCTCATACTGGAGACGACGGGATTGAATCCCACGCCGGGAGCGCCGCCGCGCACCTTCACCGTTACGGTACATGTCGAGGATGGGCGCGGTGGTGTAGCTTCGGATCGGCGCATGATCACCGTGACTTCGCCTCCTCCTCCGCCTCCTCCCCCCCCGCCGCCTCCTCCGCCACCAAATCGTCCCCCCGTGATCCAAGATCTGGAGATCGTGCCTGTCGGAACGCCGCAGGTCCCCGGACAGATTACCGATGGCGATCTCGTGCGCATTCGCGCCATTGCTCACGATCCTGACGGCGACGTGCTCGTCTACCGGTGGAGCGCGACGGCGGGGCGATGGGTAGGCATCGGGAGCGAAATCACATTCGATACAGCGGGAATCACCATCGGTCCGGGAGGACCGCCGGTCACGGTGACGATCACCGTGGTTGTGGACGATGGTCGAGGGGGGACCGAAAGTCGCTCGCGCGCGATCACCGTCATGGCGGTGAGGCGTCCGGAGCCTATTCGGCAGCCGGCTCTCTTCTTTGGCCTGAATGCCGCGCGCATCACCAATCTGCACAAGGCTGTTCTCGACGATGTGGCCGATCGGCTGCGGCAAGATCCGCGTGCTACGCTCGTCGTGGATGGACATCAAGATCGCGCCGAGCGACCCAGTGTCGCGCGCACGCGGGCGCGTAATGCCGCCGATTATTTGATCCGGCAACGCGGCATTGATCGTGCGCGTATTCGGATCCGGGTCTTCGACGCTCGACGTCCCCATGAGAGCGGGCAACGCCGGAGGAACCGTCGCGTGGAGCTATGGATTCTCCCTGCTGGCGCCGAGATGCCTCCCGATGGTGCCGGAAGCACATCACGCGATATCGCGCCGTGGCGCGAGCGACACCTTTCTGCACGAGCTCGACACGCGGAGGTGTCTTCGCTCGCTTCTTCGGAGCGTCCAGCGGAGGAGAGGCACCGCCGTCCCCTCCGCGTGATGCCGCACGTGTCGGCTCACATCTCCTCGCTGAGAGAGGAGTCAGATTCGCCTCCCAGGCTCCAGGAGCGGGTTCCTTGAGCATCTCGCGCGAGCGGAGACTAGAGTTGGTCCGAAAATCGGTGAGATTCCCGCGCCTCTCCCGCAGATCGGGATGCCCGCATCGGCTCGCTCGGGTCACGGGCGACGACCATCGTTGGGGCGGGCGACGCTCTCGCGCCGCTTATCTCCGTTGGCTTATCGCCCGAGGGGATATCGGAGGGCGAGCGAACCGGCAACGGACTTTCCAAACATTTTCGTTGACAAAGTCGGTATACCTGGGCTATACTCTCCCGCGATCGGGAGGGGCGCATGGTGAGGTTCGAGGAGAAGGAGCGAGACGGGACGCGGCTCGAAACGATGGCGCATCGCGTCCGGAAAGCTGAGGTCTTCGTCTCCCGAAGACCCTGGGCGTCGGAGTCCGCAAGCGCCCTCGCTGATGACGTCTGTCGTCGCTGAATCCCCGACGGATGCTCTCGCGATCATCCGTCTGGCTCGTGATGGGGGGAGCTTTCCCCGCCGAATATGCGCTCGTCCATGGTGTCGTCTATGGAAGACGCCCGATTGAAGGAGACGAAGAAAGAGACAAAGGCCGCGCGGATCGAGCGGCTGAAGGCGGAGAAGAATCCGTGGGAGCACTTGGAGGAGATCCTGCGGTTCGCCGCCGAGGGGCATGAGGCGATTCCGCGCGAGTGGTTGGAGACTTACTTCCGATGGTGGGGTGTCTACACGCAGGGAGACGGGCGGGGTGTTTTCGGCACGGCGACGCCCTACTTCATGGTGCGCATTCGCATTCCGAATGGCCTTTTGGTTTCGTCTCAACTTCGCGCGATCGCGGACCTGGCCGAGCGATATGCTCGCGGGTTCGGAGATATCACCGTGCGGCAGAATATTCAACTGCATTGGGTGCGGATCGAGGATCTGCCCGACATCCTCTTTCGCCTCTTTCGCGTGGGACTGACGACGATGGGCGCCTGCGGCGATGACACGCGCAACATCACGGGCTGTCCGCTGGCGGGGATTGATGGCGATGAGATCTGCGATGCCTCGCCCTTGGTGGTGCAAGCGACGCGTCTGCTTGTGGGGAACGAAGAATTTTATAACTTGCCGCGCAAGTTCAAAATCTGCATCACAGGCTGTCGCGTCTGGTGCTCATATCCGGAGATCAACGACATCGGTCTGACAGCCGTCGAGCGCAGGGGACCACACGGAGAGCGCGAGATTGGGTTCTCACTGCGAGTAGGCGGGGGCCTTTCGACGGCGCCCCATTTGGGGGTTCGCCTGAATGCGTTCGTTCGGTGGTCGCAGGTTCTGCCCGTCATTCGGGGGATCACGGAGATCTTTCGCGACAGCGACGTCTTGCGGCGGGATCGGGCGAAGGCGCGCCTGAAGTTTCTCTTCCTCGAACACGGATGGACGGCCGAGCGATTTCAGGAAGAGTTGGAGCGGCGCCTTGGCTTCCGACTCGATCCGGCTGTGGACGAAGAGCCGCCTGAACGCATCTATCGCGATCACGTGGGCCTGCATCCGCAGAAGCAAGAGGGGTATTACTATGCGGGCTTCGCCATCTTGCGCGGGCGGATTACGGCCGAGCAGATGCGTCGCGTAGCCGATTTGGCAGATCGCTATGGTGATGGGCAACTGCGCACGACGAACATGCAAAACCTTGTCGTGCTCAACATTCCGGAGGCGCGGTTGAGTGCTTTCCTGCGGGCTGCCGAGGAGACGGATCTGCGCCTGGAGGCATCTCCCTTCTGGCGCGGCGCGATTGCGTGCACGGGGACGGAGTTTTGCAAGCTGGCGATCGCCGAGACGAAGGCTTTCGCGCGTTGGGTCGTGGAAGAGATGGAGCGACGGCTTCCCGATTTTGACGAGCCGCTCAAGATCAACGTCAACGGGTGTCCGAACTCCTGCGGGCAGCATTGGATTGCGGACATCGGGCTTCAGGGATGCAAGATGAAGGTCGAAGGAGAGCAGGTGGACGCTTTTGACATCCTCTTGGGGGGGGCCGTCGGTCGAGGCGCGCGGTTCACGCGTCGCGTGGGGCTCAAGGTTCCGGCCTCCGAGGTCCCGGTCATCCTCGAACGGCTGCTGCGCGAGTATCTGAACCGTCGGCGGCCGGGCGAGCGATTCCATGAGTTCTGTTGGCGCCACAGTGAAGCGGAACTGCGAGCGATGCTCGTTGGTGAAGAGGTCGAGGCTCACGCCGCTCTGGCGTGGCCGGGTCCGCCTCCGCATGGCATGGAGGGATGACATGAGGCGACGTGCGATGAGTTCGTTCTCGTGGCTGGCGAGCGCACGGGGTGGGATCTGTTCGTGTCCTTGTCTGTGTATGTGTTCTGGCGCGTCGGTGGCGGGCCTCCGGGAGGGTGAAAGGATGTAGCCGAGAGGCACGCGATGGAAGCGAGGCCCGCTATCGGAGGTTCCCGAAGCGGGCCTTTTCATTATGGGGGTCCCACGTGGGGACTCCTTGAGGTAAAGGGGGAGAGGAGATGGAGAACGGAGAGTCTCTGGAGAGGTTGCTTGTCGGATTGCCATCGGAAGTGCAGGAGGAGATTCGCCGGTTCGCGACGGAAATCGAGGCTTTCGAGACCGGACGATGCGATCCGGAGGATTTCAAGCGCTTTCGCTTGGAGAACGGTGTTTATGGCATTCGCGGAGCGCCGGATGCGCACATGGTTCGGGTGAAGGTGCGGTTTGGTCGCATCACACCGGAGCAGCTGGAGGCGCTCGCGGACATCGCCGATCGGTTCACGCCGAATCAGCAGGTGCATCTGACGACACGGCAAGATATTCAGTTTCACGGCGTGCAGCGGCGGGATGTGCCCCTGGTGCTTGCGTACATTGCTCGTGCGGGTTTAACGACGCGCGAGGCCTGCGGCAACACCGTGCGCAACGTGACGGCATGTCCCCTGTCGGGCATCTCGCCCACAGAAGTCTTCGATGTGACGCCCTATGCGGACGCCGTCTCTCGGTATTTCCTGCGCCATCCGATCGCACAGAATCTCCCGCGAAAATTCAAGATCGCTTTCGAGGGGTGCCGCGAGGATCACGTTCGCGTGCGAATCCATGATATTGGTGCCGTGGCCACGGTGCGGGACAGACGGCGAGGATTTCGCATCTACATCGCGGGGGGATTAGGAGCTCAACCCCGTGCGGCTGAGCTGCTCGAAGAGTTCACGCCGGCCGAGCTCTTGATTCCCACGTGCGAAGCCGTCCTTCGCGTTTTCGATCGGCATGGCGAGCGCCGACCTGAGCATACGTTTCGCATGCGGGCGCGGATGAAGTTCTTGCTTCGGCAGTGGGGGATCGAGCGATTGCGCGAGACGATTCTGGCTGAGCGCCGCGTGCTCCTTGCTACACGTTCGGGGTTGGCGCGGTATGAGATCGAAGAGGGGGAGGAAGAGACGCCGCCGGTCGTCGAGATCCCCGGCGAGAGGTCGGTCGCGGGAATCTCCTCGCCGGAGTATGAGCGTTGGCGGCGACGCAACGTCCTGGCGCAACGACAGTCGGGATATTCGGCGGTTCTCGTTCGCTGCGCCTTGGGCGATGTGACGAGCGATGCGATGCGCGCTCTGGCGCGCATCGCGCGCCGATATTGCGGGGGACGAATGCGCACGACGATCACGCAGAATGTGCTCCTGCGGTGGGTCCCGACGGATGCCTTGCCTTGGGTCTACGCGGAGCTCGCTGAGTTTGGACTCGCTGAGGCGCATCGGCTGGCGGATGTCACACGGTGTCCTGGGGCCGATACCTGTCAGTTGGCCCTGACGCACTCGCGGGGCTTGGCCGAGGCCATTCGTCATGTGCTCTCCAGCGATGGATTCGAGGAGATTCCGGAACTGGGTGAGCTCACGATCAAAATCTCCGGCTGCATGAACTCCTGCGGGCAGCATCACATCGCTGACATCGGCTTCTATGGCGCCTCGAGCGATGTCGGAGGGCGTGCCCTGCCGCAGTATGTGATGCTCGTCGGAGGGTGCACGGAACTGGAACGGGTCCAATTCGGGCGCGCCGTCGCGCGCATTCCGGCTCGGTGGGCGCCACAGGCGCTCGCGCGCGTGCTCGCCCTATATCGCGAAGAGCGCCGAGAGGGGGAAACGTTCCGCCATTTCCTCGCACGCGTCGGTCTCGAACGCTTTCGAGACGCGCTCGCGCCCTTTCAGCAGACGCCGTCGTTTGAAGAGGAGCCGGAACTCTATCGCGACCTTGGCGCCGAAGAGGAGCCCTTCCGCGCAGAGATCGGGCCGGGAGAGTGCGCTGCATGAGGCGATCGCGGGGCCTTTCCATCGCGCGGAATGGGCACCGTAAGGAGGAGGCATGATCGAAAGATCTCGCATCGGGAAGGTTTACTTGGTGGGCGCAGGTCCTGGGGATGTGGGATTGCTGACACTCCGCGGAGCAGAGGTCCTGAGCGGGTGCGAGGTCGTGGTGTATGACGCTCTGGTGAACGAAGAGATTCTCGCGTATGCGCCGACAGAAGCGGAACGAATCGGCGTGGGGGAAGCGCATGGAGAGGGACGGTTGACGCAGCGGCAGATCATCGAGATTTTGATCGACCGGGCGCAGCGGGGACGGCAGGTGGTGCGGCTCAAGGGAGGAGATCCGTTTCTCTTCGGGCGGGGAGGGGAGGAAGCGCAGGCATTGCGCGCAGCGGGGATTCCTTATGAGATCGTGCCCGGAGTCTCAGCGGGCTTAGCCGTCCCAGCATATGCGGGGATTCCACTGACGCATCGAGGGATCTCTTCAAGTGTGGCGTTTGTGACCGGGCATGAGTGTGCCGCGCGAGAGGGAGCGGTGCAGTGGGAAGCGTTAGCACAGGCGGTGGAGACGTTGGTGATCTTCATGGGTGGAAAACGGCTACCGCAGATCGTGGAGCGCTTGTTACGCGGGGGGCTAGGGCCGGAGACGCCTATCGCCCTCCTTGAGCGAGGAACGTATGGGGATCAACGGGTTCGCGTGGCGACATTAGGAACCGTCCGAGCGGAGATAGAACGAGAGCCGCCGCGCTCGCCCGTCCTGATCGTGGTGGGAGAAGTGGTGCGGCTGTCGCGCGAGCTGGCGTGGCTTCCGGCGGGTGGGCCTGTGGTCGAGGCTCTTGAGGAGGAAGTGGTGGCATGAGGCTCTATCCCGTTATGCTCGATCTGCGAGATCGGGAAGTGGTGGTCGTAGGAGGCGGTTCGGTGGCCGAGCGGAAAGTTCGGGAGATCATAGAGGCCGGAGCTCGGGTTCGGGTGATCAGCCCTGAAGTGACGCCCGCTTTGGCGCAGCTCGGAGCGGAAGGGTGGATCACAGTATGCCGAAAGCCGTTCGAAGCGACTGATCTGGAAGGGGCATGGCTTGTCATCGGGGCGACCGATGACGCAGCGGTGAATCGAGCCATAGCCGAAGAGGCCGCACGCCGACGTCTCTTCTGCAACATCGTGGATCAGACAGCGCTTTGTTCGTTTCTTGTTCCTGCCGTGGTGCGGCAGGGAGTGGTGACCATCGCCATCTCAACTGGTGGAATGAGTCCGGCCCTGGCTGTGCGTTTGAAGCAGGAGATCGGGGCGCGCGTTGGGCCGGAATATGGCGCTTTGGCCGAGTTGCTGGGCCGCATGCGGCCGCAGGTTCAAAGGCTCATCCCCGATCCCAAGCGGCGAGCGCTTTGCTTCCATCGGCTCGTCGCTTCGAATCTGCTCGACCTACTTCGTTCCGGAAAAGCGCGCGAGGCCGAGCAGCTCGCGTGGAAGCTTGTTCGGCAGTGGACATATCCGGAGAAGGAAGCGAATCTCTCTGGAGGTGAGACGCTATGAGTGAAGTGCGCGTTCGTTCGGAAATCCCCTCTCCGGCGTCAGAGGAGCGACGCTCGGGTGAGGTGTTGTCTCTTGAAGAGATTCATCAACTCAACGAAGTATTTGAGGGAAAGCCGGCGGAAGCGCTGTTGGAATGGGCGCTCGAGCGCTTCCATCCGCGAATCGCGCTGGCGTCGAGCTTTGGCGCCGAAGACGTTGTGCTCATTGATATGCTGTGGCGAATTCAGCCGCAGGTGCGCGTCTTCACGCTCGACACGTGGCGCTTGCCGACGGAGACCTACGACGTCATTGACCGAATCCGCGAGCGGTATGGGATCGCTGTGGAGATCTACACGCCGGATCCCGCCGAGGTTGCGGAGATGGTTCGCGCGCACGGGTATAACTTGATGTATCGTTCGATCGAGCTGCGGAAGCTCTGCTGTCACGTGCGGAAGGTAAAGCCGCTGGAGCGAGCGCTCGTGGGGCTGGACGCGTGGATCACAGGCTTGCGGCGGGAGCAGGCGGTGACGCGGGCGCACGTCGCCAAGATCGAGCGAGATAGAGCACACAGGGATTGTGTGAAGCTCAATCCGCTCGCGGACTGGTCGTGGGAGCAGGTGTGGGCCTACATTCGTCAGCACGATGTGCCTTACAATGTGCTTCATGATCGCGGATATCCTTCGATCGGTTGCGCGCCGTGCACACGAGCCATTCAACCTGGGGAAGATCCGCGCGCTGGGCGGTGGTGGTGGGAGCAGGATGCGGCTCCTCGGGAGTGTGGGTTGCATGTCGCCGAGTGGGCGCGCGTCGGAGTCGTGCTCCCCTCAGAGGAAGGCGTGAGGACGTCGGAGACGTGATCGGACACCTCACGCGGTCGAAAGCGCATGATTCGTCGTGATGAGTGATGCACGAGCGAATCGGGAGGAGCGAGGATGAGTGTCGAGCTGTGGATGGTGGCGTTTTGGGCTGGATTTTTGGCGCAGTTCGTGGACGTGGTGACGGGGATGGGATTCGGAGTCATCTCCAGCAGCTTCATGCTCGCCGCGGGAGCGCCTCCGGTCCTCGCTGTCGCGACGGTGAATCTTGTGAAAGTCGGCAATGGCCTGCTGGCCGGCCTCTCCCATTGGGGCTTCGGCAACGTGCGTCGTGACTGGGTGGTTCCGCTTTCGATCTCCGGCGTCGTAGGAGCGTTGCTCGGAGCCACGCTCCTCGGACGAGGATCCGAAGACGCTCTTCGCCTTTGGATCCCTGTCGTTCTCCTCTTGCTCGGAGGAGCGCTTCTTGTTCGCTTCCTCCTCTGCGCACGAGAGGATTCGCCGATGCAGAGTTCGTCTCCCCCGCTCGATCCCGCGTCAAATCCGAACGCGTCGAGCGAGGAGACAACTTCAGGGACAATGCGCGCCTTGGTCGGCATTGGGTTTCTGGCTGGCTTCTTCAATGCCATGAGCGGAGCGTATGGACCGTTCATGACCACGTTGTTAATGCTCACCCGAAGTAGTCCCCCTCGCTATGCCATCGGGACCGTCAGTTTCGTCGAGATCTTCGTCGCCGGCGCGAGCGCTCTCAGCTTGCTGCCCGCGCTTGGCTCGTATGCCTTTCCCTTGTGGCTCCCGCTGGCCTTGATGGGCGGAGGGATGATCGCTGCGCCGTGCGGCGCCTATCTCTGTCGTCATCTTCCCGCCCGAGCCCTTGAGGGCGTCGTTGGAGTAGCTGTCGTGAGCCTCAATCTCTGGAACGTGCTGCGCGCCTTCGGATGAGGTCGGCTCACCCGCGCGTCTTCTCGCCGAGCTTGGCTTTTTTCTCCTTGAGGAGCTCGAGGTGGCGGCGGCCATAGGCGATATGAGCGATGAGGCGCAGCGGGGGACTTTCCAGAGCAGAAAGGAGCATGAGCGTGCGCGCAGAATCGGTCGCCGTCATCGCTCCGACCAGGCGCTCGAGCATGAGCATCAGGTCTCGTTCCGCAATGCCCATGGCGACGCCCCCCTTTTTGAAATTGAGTTGGAAATTGGCGCCCGTCACCTCTGTCAAAGCGTCCGCGCGAGATTGAGCAGACCCGTGGCCTGGGCGAATACCTCGAACGCGCGGTCGCTCTCCAGCGGAAGGAACGCTTCGGCGAGCAGGATGAGCGCGCGCGCTTTCTCGATGGAGGGCGGTAGGCGCCGAATACGGGATTCCGCTTCCTGAAGCAGAGCGAGTGCTGCCTCGCTCTCTTTCTGCTCTTCGAGCCGCCGAGCGAGGGAGCTGCACATGAGGACGAGCCTCTCCGGATGATTCAGCTCCAACGCCGCGCGGCGAGCGGTCTCGAGGTCTCCTTTCTCCAGAGCGCGCTCAGCCCATTGGTAGTGGACCAAATCGGCGATGTCCGCACGTTGCTTCACGTCACTGAGGCGGGGGACGAGACCCGCAGCGGTCTCAAAGTGCCCGATACGGGTGGCTTCGAAGATCGCCTCAAAAAGGAGCGCATCGCGCTCTTCGGCGTCCGATGTGCGCTCGGCTTGTCGAAGGAGATCAGCGATCTTCTCCTCCGGAGAGAGAGTTCGCCTCTGCTCTTCGGCGTGAACTTCGACCTGTGTTCGAGGCGGGAGCGTGAAAGCGAGCTGGTTCAAGAGCCCCTCCACCAAAGCCGCACGATCGGGAAGATAGTGCTGGACGGGCGTTCGGAGGTTCACGAGGATACGGTAAAGATCTTGCGGGGAGGTGAACCAATCCGCTTGGGCAAATCCGGGGGTTAGTGTCGGATTCAGGGCGATCTCGACATGGTGCACGAGGGCTTCCAGAAGCACGCTCAGGTATCGCGCCGCCGTGGTCGGATTGACCGGAGGTGGTTCCGATCCGACGCCAAGACGAATGGGGAGTTGCCAATCCGCTGCCACGTAGGAGCCGAGCGGGATCAGCTCATACAGACGCGCCGGTGTATGCCGCGCGATCGTTTGCAAGGCCTGATTGAAAAGCTGATCGGCGAGCGCGGGATCTTTGGCGCGGAGCCTCATGAGGAACATCACGAAGCGTTGAGTGACGCCTTCCTGTAAAGCCGCCGCGGCAGCATCGGCAGCACTCTTGGGATCTTTCTCGAGCAGCAGGTGGGCCACGTTCATGAGCGCTTGCGCGCGCTCGGAGCCTACAGCCCGTCGCATATTACGGGCTTCAGGATCCTGCTCGGGCTCTTCCCGTTCGCCCTTTTCGATCTCAAGGCTTTCAGCCAGTTCCTTGGCGAAGAGAGGATCGAGGTGGCCCACTTTGGCGAGGATCTCCCGACGCAGTTGGTCTGGGGCGCGCGTACTGCCGATCCACGCGGATATACCCGGCGGACGTTTCGGAGTGGGAACTTGCTTGGTCTCCTCAAACGCCGTGCGAAAGAGTTGGCGGGCTAACAGAGGCTCATGCTCCCACAGCGCTTCGGCAAGGGCAGCGAAGCTGCGAATCCGCACAACAGGATCGCCGATGTCCTTCGCCCAGTCGTAAGCCTGCAGCAGGAGCTGCACCGTCTGCCGAACCTCCCGTTCCACAGCCTCTCGCTCCTGCTCCGAATGTTCGACGCGCGCACCCGCCTGCTTCTGCTCCTTCTTCGGCGGTACGTGGGGAGCCTGCCCAAGGGAGATCGGGCTCGCGATGCCGACGACCAGGGCGAGGAAAAATCCGACGCGAAAGGCGTTCAGAAGCATCGCCGCCGGCTTCGCGGATCTCAAGGGCCGATGGGGTTGCCAACTGCTTGATTGTTTGATACCATTTATATCCTGATGGTACCATGAAGCTAGCGGATTGGGCGCGGCAGCAAGGTATAGACTACAAAACCGCCTATCGGTGGTTTCGGTCGGGCACGCTTCCTTGTCCTGCGTGGCAGAATCCCAAGACTGGAACGATCTTAGTGGATGTCGGGCCACGCGAGGAGTCGTCCGGAGCGGCCATTTATGCTCGTGTTT
>Ga0197143_1001831_pt1 | contig 16975 bp, 20 predicted proteins | sample GBS70_MetaG_FD_148603 | JGI IMG/M metagenome (GOLD analysis project Ga0197143, IMG submission 148603) | Sediment microbial communities from Great Boiling Springs, Gerlach, Nevada, United States - GBS 70_MetaG | ecosystem: Environmental > Aquatic > Thermal springs > Hot (42-90C) > Sediment...
CTACTTTTAAATGACTACGAAAAGAAGCCCACATTAAAGCAGTCCAACCCTTATTATCTTTCACATCCATTTTGGCACCACATAATAGAAGTTGTCTAACTTTATCTAAATTACCCTCACGGGAAACATCCATTAAAGCAGTCATACCGTATTCATTTTGCTTATTAATATCGGCACCTAACTCTTCCGATAACTCTTGTAATTTTGTTATCTCTTTTTTTAGCAATCTTACTATCTTAATATGCTCCCGAGCAAAGGCATACATTAAAGCAGTCTTACCATATCTATCTTTGGCATTCACATCTGCACCTCTCGCTAATAGTATTTCCACTTTCATCTTATACCCGCTTTTAGAAGCTTTTAATAATTCTTCATCAATCTTTTTCATATTTTCTCCTTTTATTATAGTCTATCAAATTATTTTATTCAATATAAAATTACTCTTTTGCTCCGGTCTTCATGGCCATAAGAAGTAAACCTTTAAAGGACTTCAATTTGGCATTTAAACCTTTTTATACAATTCTCTTCTCTTTGCTTCAAATAATTCATTTTCCTTTCCTAAATATTCAGCAGATGTTAAAATTTTTGTCTTATCTTGATTAATAATCTCTTTTATATAATCTTTAAAATTTTCATCCCGAGTTAAATGGTGGTCCAAAATGATTACTTTTACATCTGTTTCTTTGATAATCTTTTTTATATTATTTATTGACCTTTCTAAATCTTCTGGAGAGTACCGATAATTTAACATATAAGTCATAGGTCCATCAGCGTAAAGGATAGTCGGTTTGTTTTCCAAGATGAAATTCAATTGCTCCTCATCGACAATGCCTTGAACATCCGAAGTAAAAATAAAATTTTCCTTTTCGTTAGTAATAGCTATTTCAATCACATAGCCTAAATATTCTTTTGGTCCGTGTTTTACCGGTGGGGAGAATTTTATTTTTATATTATTAAAAATAAACTCTTTATTATCAGCAATTTCAATTGTTTTTGGTAAGTTTTTAATCTTTTCCAAAAAATAATGGGCTCTAATTCTTTGCGATTCATTAACAAAATTATCGGGATCTTTTATCAAAAGAATTTTGTCTTGATAGAGAGAAATTTCTTCAGGATTATGATGGTCATAATGATAATGGGTTATAATGATGATTTCGGAAGTTTTACTTTTTTCTTTTATTAGTTCTAATTGTTCTTTTTTTCTTTGAAGTTCAATGGGATGGGGAGGAAGATTAAATCGCGAAGGTGATAAGGCGACAGCCGGGTCAATAAGAATGTTAAGGCTTTCGGTTTCTACAGAGGTTGCCATACTTCTGGTGCCTAAGGAGTCACTTGCCAAAGGTAAGATTTTCATATTTTTTTATTTTATTTATTCTTCTTAAATGGCGTCCGCCTTCAAATTTTTCTTTTAAAAAGGTCTTCACAATTTCTTTGGCTTTTTTTAAAGTGGTAAAATTGGCTGCCAGTACTAAAATGTTAGCATCATTATGGTTTCTTGCCATTTTTGCCATTTCTTTATTTAAACATAAAGCTGCTCTTATACCTTTTATTTTGTTAGCAGCAATGCTCATACCTAAACCTGAACCACAAATTAAAATTCCTTTGGCAATTTTTCTTTTTTTTACTGCTTCTCCCAAAGGAAAAGCAACATCCGGATAATCAAAAGATTCGTCAGAAAAAGTGCCAAAATCTTTTACTTGGAAATTGTTTTTTTCTAAAAATTTCTTAAGTTTTTCTTTTAAAAAGAAGCCCCGATGGTCAGCCCCAATACCAATTTTCATAGATAAGTCAGCCACCCATATTTATCTTCTTTTTCAGCATTAACAATGGCAAAGAATTCTTCTTGTAATTTTTTAGTAATTGGTCCAACTTGGCCGTTGCCAATTTTTATTTTGTCAATAGAGCGTATGGGGGTAATTTCAGCGGCGCTTCCGGTAAAGAAGGCTTCGTCAGCAATGTATAAAAATTCGCGTAAAATCATCGTTTCAACAACCTCAATACCTAAATCTTTGGCAATTCTAATTACCGTATCCCGAGTTATTCCTGGTAAAATTGTGGCGTTTAACGGCGGAGTATAAAGTTTACCTTTTTTTACTAAAAAAATATTTTCTCCCGAACCTTCACTTACAAAACCGAAAATATCTAAAGCGATACCTTCAACAAAACCATAGGTTATAGCTTCCATTTTGATCAATTGGGAGTTCATATAATTGGCACAAACTTTTGCCATTGCGGGAAAAGTATTAGGTGCCATCCGATTCCAAGAAGAGACCATAACATCAACCCCTTCTTCGGTTGCTTGACTACCTAAATATTTACCCCAATAAAAAGTAGCAATGGCTACGCATACTGGACAACCAAAAGGATTGACACCGATTTCACCATAACCTCTATAAACAATTGGTCGAATATAACACTCCTCCAATTGATTGGCTTTTATTGTTTCAATTATTGCCCTATTAATTTCTTCTTGGGTATAAGGAATTTCCATTCGGTAAATTTTTGCCGAATTAAAAAGCCTTTCTGTATGTTCTTTCAAACGAAAAACTGCCGGTCCCTTTTTAGTTTTATAGCATCTTAAGCCTTCAAACACACCGGTTCCATAATGGATTACGTGGGAAAGAATATGAATTTTGGCTTCCTGCCAAGGAACCAATTTTCCATCCATCCAAATATATTTGCTTTCATTTATCGGCATTTTTCCTCCTTTTTATAAAAAAATGGCGGCGAAGGGATTCGAACCCCTGACCCGGAGATTATGATTCTCCTGCTCTACCACCTGAGCTACGCCGCCTAATTTTATTTTAATTAATTTTTTTAAAAAATCAAATAAGGAGAATAATAGCGACATACAAAATTATTATTTTTTATTTCAATTAAAATGTGGTCGTCACCGGGTGCATCTTGGTAGCTATGGTCCCCATTATCGGTTCTAAAAATTTTAATATTATTTTTAAGAAGCCTTAAGATTACGGTGGTGTCGGGTAAAATAACTTCACCGAATCTTTTTCGGCCAGCGGTAATAATCGCAATTTCGGGTGAAACTATTTTAAGAAAGGTATCAGTTAAAGATGTTTCGCTTCCGTGATGAGGAACTTTTAAAACCTTGGCTTTCAATTCTTTATTAAATCTTTCAACTAAAAATTTTTCCGTATACCGGCAGACAGCGCTACCTTCATTCCTTTTTTTCCCTTCAATATCACCGGTAAAAAGAAAATCAAAAGTATCATAAGTTAATTTTAACACCAAACTGCTATTATTCTCATCGTCTCCTTTTTTATAACAATTCAAAATTTTTATTTTTGCCTTTTCTCCCAAAAGAAAACTATCACCGATTTTAATTGCTAAAGGACTCAATTGTAATTGGGCTAATTTTTCTAAAAATCTTAAATATAATTTATGGGAATCTTTTTTCTGACAAGTAATAAGATTTTTAACATAAAAATTATCTAAAACCTTTAAAACTCCTCCCAGATGGTCAGAATGATTATGGGTGATAAAAAGATAATGGAAAGTATCAATTCTTTGTTTTTTTAAAAAAGGAATTAAGATGTCGCTATATTTTTCTTCACCGCCATCAATTAAAATATTAAGATAACGGGTATTTTCTGGTATTTTTATAAGGATAGCATCACCGTGACCAACATCGATAAAAAAAATTTTGAAGCTGAAATTTCTTTCCTGGGGGCAAAAAAGAAAAAGAATAATAAAAAAAATAAAGATTCTTCTAAACTTCATATTTCTTAATTATCGCGATCACTTCTTCTTCGTTCTTCGCTTTATTCAACTCTATCCTTACTTCGTCTTTTCTTAATAATTTTGATAATTTAGCTAAAGCAAAAAGATACTCACTTTTTTTATCTTCTGGACCAGCAATGAGGAAAATAAGGTGAGCCGGCTTGCCATCTAAACTTGAAAAATCTACTCCTTCTTGGGAACGACCAAAAACAATTACCAAATCTTTTACTGCCTTAGAACGGGCATGGGGAATGGCAATACCCATACCAATACCAGTGCTTTCCAAATTTTCCCTTTTTAAAATTTCACCAAAAAATTCATCAGAATTGGTAACGTAACCTAAAGAAATTAATCGTTCCCCTAATTTTTTGATTACCTCGATTTTTCCTTTTTCTTTTAAATCTAAAATAATTCCTTCTTTTATTAAAATTTCGGAAATTTTTTTCATCATTAACCTCCTTTATCTTAAAATTATGATTTTTTCTTTGTTTCTGTTAATTATTTCTAATAAATTTAAATTAGCCAATGGGTTCAAAATTAATGCTTCAATTTCGTAAGATTTTATCAATTCTTCAATTAATTTTTCCGGCTTACCTTCAAAAAATAAAAGCGAAACTTTTATTTCTTCTTTAAAGGCCATTTCTTCAACATCGTACAATTTTTGCCAACCTTCGTCTTCTAACTTATCTTTCAAATTTTCATCTTTTATTTCATCAGCGTCAAGAGAAAATAAGACATACAGCCGAGAAGAAAAAGTTTTCGCCAAAGATAAGGCCAGGCTAATTGTTTCTTGGCGGGCTTCATTTAAATAAAGTAAAATTTTTTTCATTTTCCAATACAAAATTGGGAAAATATTTTATCCAAAATTTCTTCACTGGTGGTTTCGCCTAAAAGTTCTTTCAAATGATTTAAAGCGCTTTTTAACTCTTCAGCTACTCCTTCCCAATAAGCCAGGTGAAGGGCATTTCTGAAAGCCTTTAATGCCTTTTCTAAACACTCAATCTGACGCGGTAGGAAAAAAAAGGTATCGCTTTCGGAATAAAGATTTTGGGAATATTCAAGCAATTTTTTAACCAATTCTTCAATTCCTTCGCCGTATTTTGCCGAAACGAGCAAATAAGGTTCATTCGCTAAAAAATCTAAAGGGAATTTTTGGGGCAAGTCTTTTTTGTTAAGGATAATAATTCTTGGCTGTTCTTTGGTCATTGTTAATAAATCATAGTCGGCTTTTTGGGGCGGTTCCGAGATATCAAAAATTAATAAAATCAAATCAGCTTTTTCCAAATATTCTTTAGTCTTTTTTACGCTTAATTGGTCAATCAAATTGACATTAAAATCAATTCCCGCCGTATCGCACAAAATAAAGGGAAAGCCTTCAATATCAATAACTGCTTCAATCACATCGCGAGTGGTTCCGGGTATTTCCGTAACAATTGCTCTTTCTTTGCCCAATAGTTGATTAAAAAGGGAAGATTTACCGACATTCGCCCGACCAGCTAAAACCGTCCTTATCCCTTGGAAAATTTTTTGTTGGAAATTTGTTTTTTTCAAAATTTTTTCCATTTTTTCATTTAATTTAAATATTCTTTCCTTTATATTTTTAGCCAATTCGTTAATTTCTTCATCTTCCGCAAATTCAATAAGATATTCCGTTAAAGCTAAAATTTCTTTTAATTCCTCACCAAAATCTTTGATTACCGAGGAGACTTCCCCCCGCAGTTGCGACAAAGCCATTTTTGCTTGTTTTTCTGTTTGGGCTGAGATTAAAGATAATAAAGCTTCCGCTTGGACTAAATCAATTTTGCCGTTAAGAAATCTTCTTTTAGTAAATTCCCCAGGTTCAGCTAAAGAAGCACCAGCTTTTTTCAAAACTTCACAAATTTTTTGCGGAATATAAAACCCACCGTGAGAAAAAATTTCTGCCATATCTTCACCAGTATAACTATGAGGAGCGTAATAAAAAGCAATAGTTACCTCGTCAATTACTTCTTTGGTTTCTTCATCAATAATTTCTCCCTTAATTATTTTCCTGGGGGGAAACTTTTGGTATTTTTTTAGCGGTCGAAATATTTTTTGTAAAATAGAAATAGTTGAAGGTCCAGAAACCCTAATCACGGCTAAGGCACTTCTGCCTAAAGGGGTTGCTAAACCGTAAATAGTTTTGTTTTCAGTCATTGTTGAGGAGCTACAATCACATTCTTTTTATTTCCGGTTCCCTTAATAGTGTAAAATTTCACCCCCGCAATTTGGCTTAAAGTTTCACTCACAATCGCCACTTCTTTATCAGTCAATTCGTCTAAAGCCATTTCTTTTTTTGTTTCTAACACAATCTTGGCAACGGCTAACGCCTTCTTTTTAAGGAAATTTACCCGCCGCATCCGATAACCACTCACATCTAAAATTAAAGGAACAAAATGGCCAACTCGTTTCTTTACTACTAAACGGATAAGATATTGAAGGGCTTTCAAATTTGCTCCTCTTTTGCCAATAAGTAAACCGGCATAAGGTTTAGCTTTAATGTTAGCATAATAACCATTTTTTTCTTCTTTAACATCAATTTTTGCCTTTACTCCTAAATAAGTAATAAATTCCTTTACCACTTGGTGAATAATTTCACTTATGGTTTTAGCTTCGTTTTTATTTTCCGCCATTTAAAACCTCCTTTTTGGAAAATTAAACTCTCCAAAATCGAGAGTATATTAAAAGTAAGCCAATATAATTGTAACCCTGAAGGGAAATTCAAAAAAATCAGGGTTAAAAAAATCGGGAAAATAAATACCAAGAAAACATTTTTTTTATCAGGATTGGTTAAGATATTTTGAAAAAGAAAACAAGCACCCATAACAATGGGCAAAACGTAAATTGGGTCTTTTACTGATAAATCTTTAAGCCAAAAGATAAAGCTGGCTTTTCTTAAATCAATCGTCTGGCGAAAAACTGAATATAATGCCCAAAAAACCGGCAGTTGAATAATCAAAGGCAAACAACCCATAAAGGGATTAATTTTATATAATTGGTATAACTGCATAGTTTCTCGATTTAATGTTTGGGGGTCGTCTTTATATTTTTTCTTTAACTCCTCCAATTTTGGCTGAAGGAGTTGCATTTTTCTCATTTGTTCGTTTTGTAAACGAGAAAAAGGAGAAAAGAGAAGCTTTAAGAATAGAGCAAAGACCACTATCGCCCATCCATAGTTACCAAAAATTCGGTATAAAAATTTCAAAATAAACAAAATTGCTAAACTGAAACTTCTTGGCCAACCCAAAGGAATTGCCTTTTCTAAACCAATTTTGAAACTTTTCAAAAGGCTATACTCCAAAGGCGCAAAAATAAAAGAAAAAGAAAACTCCTTTGACTGTTGGGAATAAGTTATTATTCCCCCCTTTTCTTTTAAAAATTCACAGGAATCCAAAGGGGAGTGGGGAATTAACGAAAAAAGAAAATATTTGGTTTTCATACTTAACCAGTTTATTTCTTTTTCATAGATAGTTTGGTTATTTTTCATTTTCTTAAGATCGATACCTTTAACCTGTTTTTTAAAATAGTATTGATAACGCGCATAATTTAGTTCCTCGTGAGTATCTTTTTCCGTAAAATTTAAAAATTTATCCAAAGTTAAAGCTAATTGGTATTTATCGGTAGGAACTAAAAGATTGAATAGAAAAAGATAATCGTCCGCTATTTTATAACTTTTTACTATTTTTCTATCTCCCCACTGACATTCAAAAATTACTTCCTTATCTTTTATTTGATAATCAAAAATTTGGTTGTTAAGATTTATTGTTTCTTGAGAAGCAAAAAGAATAGTTCCGAAATATTGACTGTTATTTTTTAACAGTTGGCATTCGTAGTTTTTAAGATAGACACCTTTAAGAACTCCGCCGATATTGGAGAAAGTTAACCTTAGTTTTTTATTTTCTAAAATTATTTCTTTTTCTTCAATTTTTTGAATCTCCTTGGGAGTTTCGGTTAAATTTTCTTGGCTAATAATCTTTTCTTCCTCTATTTTTTTTGGTTGTTCAATTTTGGTTTTTGGTTTGGGCAAAAAAAGATATTGCCAAATAACTAAAATTAGAAATATTAAAATAAAAGCAATGAAGAAATTTTTTACTTCATCCATTTTAATTTCTCAGCCATTTTCTCGGGAGGGTCGTAACCACCGGGAAAAAGGGGTTGACATCTTATGATTCTTAAAATAATCAATACTATAGCAAAATAAAAAGGGTATCTATTAAGACAAATAATTGCGTAATCAGAACAACTGGGGAAAAAACGGCAAACTTTGATAAATAAAGGCGAAATTAACTTTTGATAACCCCTTATTAAAAAAATTAAAAATTTATTCAACATTTTTAACCAGATTTAACAAATTTTCCTTCAATTTGTCAAAAGACAATTCCAAAGCTTTTTCTTTACCAATAATCCAAAAATAATAATTTTCTTTAAAAAATTCCTTATTTGTCCGATAGATTTCTTTTAATCTTCTTCTTAGTTTGTTTCTTTTCACGGCTTTTTTAATATCTTTTTCCGTACTAAAAAGTATCTTTCGCATATCCTTTGGTAAATAAATAATTTTTAAATACTCATTTTCTAAAACTTTACCTTTTTTTTTAATTCTTTTATATCTTTTTTATTTCTTATTATTTCCCATTTTTTTAAAGTAAATCTTTTTCTTTTTTCTACACCGTTAACCGCCATCTTCCTTTTTGTCTTCTCCTTTTTAATACTTTTCTTCCTCCAGGTGTTCGCATTCTTACTAAAAAACCATGGGTTCTTTTTCTTTTAATTCTTGATGGCTGATAGGTTCTTTTTGGCATATTTTATTATAATTAAGATTTCTAAAATGTCAAATTTGATTGACTTTTGTTTAAATTTTGATAAAATTATTTAGTTTAAATTTAAAAAAGGAGGAGAATATGGCAAATTTATTTGAGGAAGTCAAAAATATTATTGTAGAAAAACTTCATGTACCCCCTGAAAAAATTACCGAAAATGCCCATTTTATTAATGATTTGGGCGCCGATTCTTTAGATATTACTACTTTGTTAATGGAAGTAAATGATAAGTACGGAATAGACATTCCCGAGGAAGAGGCGCAAAAATTAGATACCGTGGGCAAATTGGTAGATTATTTGAAAGAAAAATTAAATCGGGAATAAAGTGGAAAGAAGAGTTGTTATTACTGGTTTAGGTGTCGTTACTTCTTTAGGACTTTCTACTGAAGAGTTTTTTTCTAATCTTTTGGCCGGTAAAAGTGGAGTAAGCCGAATAACCCGTTTTGACCCATCCAATTTGGAAGTTCAATTTGCGGGTGAGATAAAAAATTTTCCTTTCCGTGACCGTTTTGATATTAAATTAGAAAAACGGACCGACCGGTTCACCCAATATGCCTTGTGGGCATCCTTAGATGCGATAAAAGATGCCCAATTGAATTTAGATAGTATTGATAAAGACCGGGTAGGAGTAATCATTGGTTCCGGAATGGGGGGTATTGAAACCTGGGAGATTGAGCATATTAAATATTTAAATGGCGGTCCAAAAAAAGTTTCACCGCTTTTAGTTCCCATGATGATTCCGGACATGGCATCCGGACAAGTTTCTATCCATTTTGGCTTTAGGGGACCAAATTTTTGTGTCACTTCGGCTTGTGCCAGTGGTGCCCATGCTATTGGTGAAGCCTTTCGTTTGATAAAAGCTGGTGATGCTGATATCATTATCACTGGCGGCAGTGAAGCTCCAATTACTGGCTATTGTATTAGTAGTTTTGCTAATATGGGTGCTTTATCAAAAAGAAACGAAGAGCCAGAAAAAGCTTCAAGACCTTTTGACCGTGACCGCAACGGATTTGTTTTGGGCGAAGGTTGTGGAGTAGTCGTTTTGGAAGAACTTTCCCACGCTTTAAAAAGAGATGCCAAGATTTATTGCGAAATATGCGGCTACGGTGCTTCGGCTGATGCCTATCATATAACCGCTCCTGACGAAAATGGTGAAGGTGCCTATATGGCAATGGCAAACGCCCTAAGAGAAGCCAAACTCTCGCCAGCCGATATTGATTATATTAATGCCCATGGAACTTCAACCAAATTAAACGATAAAGTAGAAGTGATGGCGATAAAAAGGCTTTTTGGAGAACACGCTTATAAATTATTGGTTAATTCAACCAAATCAATGATTGGCCATTTGTTAGGAGGTGCCGGAGCAGTAGAATTTGTAGTTACCTGTTTATCGGTATATTATAATAAAGTTCACCCAACAATTAATTTAGATAATCCTGACGACGGAATGGATTTAGATTTTGTAAGATTTAAAATGAAAGAAAAAGAAATTTTTGCCGCTATAAGTAATTCTTTTGGTTTTGGTGGTCATAATGTCTGTCTGGCGGTTAAAAAATTTTTAAAATAATTAGCTTACACTGTTATTTTTATTAATAAGTCAATAGAATTTTTTTATTTTTATGATAAAAATTGGTATTGGTGGTAATTTAGGAAGTGGCAAATCAACCGTAGCAAAATTTTTGGCAGCTTACGGAGGAAAAATAATTGATGCCGATGAAATTACCCATCAGTTATTAACCCAAAAGCGAATAATAAAGAAAATTAAAAAAATCTTTCCGCAGGCGATTGCTAATAATAAAGTTTTAAAAAAAGAATTAGCAAAATTAGTTTTTAAAAACAAAAATAATTATCAAAAATATTACAACTTAATAATGCCAGAAATTCTTAAAACTATTGACAAAAAACTAAAAGAAAAAAACAATAATTTTTTAATTGTGGATGCTCCTTTATTGTTTGAGACCGGTCTCTATAAAAAAATGGATTATAATATTTTAGTTACCTCTCCTAAAAAATTAAAGATTGAAAGAATGCTTAAAAAAGGATTTGAAAAAGAAGATATTTTGGCACGTTTAAAATTTCAGGCAAAAGAGAAAGAAGCAAAAAAATATGCTGATTTTGTAATTGTGAATAATAAAGATATAAAAAAACTTAAAAAAGAAGTTAAAAAAATCTTTAAAAAAATATGGAAATAACCAAATTAGCAATTAAGGATTTAAAATTGAAAGAAAACATTTTAAACTTTTCCACTCCCCGATTATTAGAATTAAAAGAGATTGAAAATTTAGCTAACGATTTAAGCAAAAACATTTTAAAAAAGATTATTGGCAAACGGTTGGTGTTAAAAGAACTTAAAAAGGATGCCAATTGTGTTTCCTATCTTTTAAACAAAAATTACGAACTCCATTTTATTTTTGATATTGATGAAACCCGGATTACTTTTGTTGGTAAAAAAAGAGAAGAAGCCGAAAAACTTTTTAGGGTTTTACGAGAACAAAGAATCCTTTTGGCTAATCTTTATGAGATTCTTAGTAATATCAAAGGTAATCTTTCGGAAATTATTGCTGCTTTGTTATGGCAAATAGGCGCGATAAAAGTGAGCATGGGCGATTTAAAACCTTATTTTAAAGTTGACGAACGAAAAAATCGGAGTCCTATATATATTGATTTAAAAGGATTGCCCAATTATCCACCAATTTGCGATTTTATTATTAGCACCGCCTCTTTGGTTTTATCAACCATCCAATTTGATTTTATTTGCGGTATTGAAGCTGGTAGTATTTCTTTGGCATCCCTTATTGCCGAACGGCTGAGTAAACCAATGTTTTTTGCCCGACGAGAAAAAAGATATCCGGAAGCACCCATTTTGGAAGGGATAAAATTACCCGAATTGTATAAAAGAAAAGTTTTACTTATTGATGATACCATCGTTAAGGGTTGGACAAAGAAAAGAATAATTAATATTATTAGAGAAAATGGCGGGATATGTGATAGCTGTTTTGTTTTGTTAGATAGGGAACAAGGTGGAGAAGAAGAATTAAAAAAAATAGGAGTAAAATTATACTCTTTAACTACTCTTTCAGCCCTCTTTTCTCCTAACATACCGAGAGAGATTACTTTTATTACTGATGAAGAATTTAAAGAAATAGAAAAATATCTTAAAGACCCTGAAGCTTGGCATAAAGAAAAGGGTTTCAAATATTACCATCTTACTCCTAAATAGAAGCTATTTTAATAAAAAAATTTCAATTTTATCAATTTTCTCAAATATATTTCTTTGAAAATAAGGAAAACTTTTTAATCTTTCTTTACCCATCGGAATACGCTTACTTATTTCTTCTTCTAAAATTTTTATTTCTTCCAATAAATTTTTTTCATCCTTTCGGTAGAGATTAAGAATTATCTCTTTAGGCATTTCTTTTTTGATAAGATTAACAATTTCTTCAATAATCTTTTCCCTTTCTTCCTTATCTTTTGGGGCAAAAATCTTTTTGGGATTTAGGAGAAGCACCTTTTTATCTTTTTCTTCATAGATAATTCCGTCAAAAGAAAAAGGCGAGATAAGAATTTTAGTTTCATTACCTAAAAAATCAGTAACCAAAAAAATTCCGTAATAGACTTCACCAACATTTAAGTAATGATTCTCATCAGTTTTTAAATCCCAAGAGATTACTTTGGGTGGTTCACCCTTATTAGCTATTTTTTTTAAAATTCTGCCATTTTGAGAATAAATATTTAATGACCAGTTTTTCACCCCCTTTTGAATATCCGGTAAAAAGAGAATCAAATTTTCTTTTAATACTTTTTCTTTAATCGGTATGCGGAGATAAGGAAAGTTTAAAAGTAACAAAGGGAGAAAAGAAGAATCAAGATGGCAAAAAACTTCATCATTTAGTTCAATATCCTTTTTAGAAAATTTTTCTCCAATAAGGGAAAAAGGGTCAATTGGTGAAATTTTTAAAATTTTCATTTCGTTGATGGTTATTTTTTTCTCGCCGGTGATAATTTCTTCACCAATTTCGTAAGATTTTTCTCTCTTTGGGAAAGTGTCAGTTTGGAGAATTAAAAGCAAGATAAAAATTAATTTCATATGAGCTCAAACCTAAATCTTATTATTCCCCACTGAATCTCTTTTTTCACATTTTCCGCCAACGGTTCAAATTCCCATTCTTTAATCACTTTAATTACCAAATTATCCAATTCGGGATAACCACTGGTTTCAATAATTTCCACATTATCTTCAACCTTTCCTTCGGGTAATACCCAAATCTTTAAAACTAAGGAACCGCAAATTCCTTTCTCAATCGCCCAATTAGGATATTTGGGCAAAACTTTTTTTAATATCTTTCTTTGAGAAATCGGACCGGCAAGGGCAATTTTAATGTTTTTTTCTTGGGTTTCGTTTAAAGAGATTTCCATTTCTTCTTTGCTTTCTTTAAATTTAACCGGCTTTTCTTTTTTTAGAATCTTTGCTTCCAAATTTATTGGTTCGGCTTCTTTTATTTCTTGGTAAACACCAAAAGCCATTCCCTCTTTTTTCCCACCAGTAGTTAATTTTATCGGTTCTTCTTGCAAAATTTCTTCAATTGTTTTTGGTGTTGATTTGGTATTAAGATTGATTTTAATTGCTTCCATTTCCGTTCCTTTTTCTAAAGAGAAATGATTTAAATCTATCTTACCTTGGCTTCTTTCAATATTTTTGGTTAAATCTAAAGGAACAATTTCTTCGGCAGAACCCTCCGCAATTTTTTCTTTTTTGTTTTCCCCTTCCTCTTTTTTAGGGAAATCACCCTTTGAAGGGTTGATTATTTTAGCTACTTCCGGACGGTACGATTGGTCAATAAAAGTTATTTCGTGCAAATCTTCAAAAAGTGATTTTTTTTCTTTTATTTGGTTAATAACTATAAATAAGCAAAGATGAAAGATTAAAGAAATAAGCAGAGCTATGTTAATCGTTTTTATTCTAATCATTTTTTTCTTTCTTTTTGGTACTGCAAGCCAATCTTTTCGCACCGGTTTCTTTAGCTAAAGCAATGATCTCCATTACTTCTCCGTAAGAAAGTTTCTTGTCGGCTCGAATCACTACTAAGCGATAAGGGTCCTTTCCCAACTCCTCTTTCAGTTTTTCTTTTAAAACTGCTAAATTTATCGGAATATCGTTTAAAAATAATTTCTTATCTTGGGTATAAGAGATAACAATTTCATTTTCCACTTTTCTTTCAGCGGTGCGGGCTTGGGGAACATTAACCGGTGTTTTGGAATAACTAACTACCATTGGCGCCACGATAATCATCATAATTACTAAAAGCAAACCCACACAGGCAACCGGTAAAATATTGATATTGGTTACTCTCATTTTTTTCTTATTAAGATTAATTCTTTAGCACCACTTTCTTTACAAAAATCAAGGATATTAATTATCTTTTCGTATTTCACTTGGCTATCAGCACTTATTAAAACTTTCTTTTCCCAGCTTCTTTCCAATAAGTGGGGTAAGAGTTTTTTAAAGACATCAAAATTAACCTTTTTTTCGTTTAAAATTATTTCGCCATCCTTTGTTAGATAGATGTTTACTTTTAATTCGGGAACTAGAGAATTATCGGTAGCTTTAGTAAGTTTAGCTTGCGAGACAAATATTCCGGATTCAAAGAAATAGGGAAGGGCAACAATGAAACCGATTACCAAAGTTAAAGAAATATCTACCAAGGAAGTGATATTTAATTCGTTTAAAAAGTTTTTATTTTTGCCAATCTTTCTTCTTAACATCTTTAAAATTTCCAAAAGGCTTCTACTTCTTGCTTTTCTTTACTTTTTTCTTTATTAGTTATCAATAATACTAAAAATTTTTGGGAAAGGCTTTCTAACTCTTCGGCAAGGTCATTTGCCTTTTTGGAAAAATAGTTATAAAAGAAAAGTGCCGGAATACCAATTAGTAAACCAAAGGCAGTTGTTAATAATGCTTCAGCAATTCCTTTAGACACCACTACTGGTCCTCCCGAACCAGTTAGGGCAATATTATGAAAAGCCTTTATCAGACCAATCACCGTCCCCAAAAGCCCCAATAAAGTTGCACCGTTAGCAATTGTACCGATGCCGCTCAAATAATTTTCGTATTTCACCTTTTCCTCCAAAATCTGACCAATTAAAAGCTCTTTTATTTCTTGAGGTGTTAAATGCCTATTTTCTAAACCTAAATGGAAGATTCTTCCCAAAGGATTTTTTAAACTTAAAGCGTATTCTTTAGCTAATTGAAAATCGCCATTTTTAAAATAATTGCTCATCTTTTGTAAACCTTCGTTTCCGCGGAAGCGATTGCGATAAAAATAAATAAGACGTTCAATGATTAAAGCTAAGGCGATTATCGAAAGAAAAAGTAATAAAATCATAACAAAACTACTTTTAAAGATTTGAACTAAACTCTGACCAAGAATCATTTTTCCTCCTTTTTTTCACCAATTTTTTTTAAAGTTAATTCTAAATTTTTTTGAGCATTCTCCTTAAGACTGCTATGAGGAAAAGAATCAATGAGTATCTGAAAATTTTCTTTTGCCTTTTCGTAATTTTTTAAATTATAGTAGGCAACTGCCAAATTAAAATAAGCTCCTTCCCGCTCGGGATGGGAAGGGAAAAATTTTAAAAATCTTTCGTAATTATTTTTAGCGTTTTCCCAATCTTTGAGATTGCTATAAATTTCACTGATAAGTAATTGGGCATCACCACCAATTTTCGTATTTATCATTTCGCTAGCAATATTTTGCAAAAGGTTTATTGCTCTTTCATAATCCTTTCTATTTATTAGTTCCTTTGCCTTTTCAATAAGCAATTGATAGGCCAATTCTGATGAAGGAAATCTTTTTAAGAATTCTTTTTGCCATAATGTATCTTCTAAAGAAGCATAATAATAAGCCAATTCCAAAGATTTTTTTACCCCTTTTGCTTGAATATCATCGGGAAAAAGTTGAAGAAATTTTTCAAAGGAGGTAATAGCCTTTTTGTAATCTTTTTGGGCCAAATAGGCTTGACCAATCAAAGCTTGGGCAAAAGGAACAAAAGGGGAAGAAGGATAATGATTAATAAGGTATTGAAAAGTTCCTATCGCCTCTTCATATTTTTTTGCTTTAAAATACAAATCACCAATGCGAAAACAGGCTTCATCGGCCTTTTCATAGTAGGGATAATTTTCAAGCAATTTCTGATAATAATCCAATGCCTGACCATAGTATTTTAACCTCTCCGAGGCATTGCCGGCATAGAAATAGCTTTTGGCAATAAAATCAGAAAAATTTGGTGAAAAGTTTTGGATAATAAAATCAAAATAATCAATCGCTTTTAAATATTCCCCTTGATTAAATAAAGAATAGGCAATTCCTAAAAGGGCATTCAAAGTGAAAATGGTATCAGTTAAATCCGATTGGTGAATACTTTTAAAAATTTCTTCAGCTTCTTTAAATCTTCCTAAATGTAAGGCACAATAGCCCTTTCCCAATTTTCCTTTTAGACTTTTTACTTTTTCATAATAAAATTCAGCTTCTTCGTATCGTTGGAGATAGTAGAGATTTTCGGCAAAAAGATAAAAAATCTCTTCGTTATGAAGTGTGGTATCTTCTTTTAAAAACTTTTCACAAATACTTACCCCATTTTTTTCGTTTCTCGTTAATAAAGATAATTGTAATATCAAAAGGATACTGGCTTCTTTCAGATTTTTATCATCACTTTTTGTTAAAATTTCTATTAAAGAATTGAAAGCCTTCTCATAATCTTTAAATTGGTAATAAAGGAAAGCCAAAAAATAATTAGCCAAATCATCAAAAATTCTTGCATTTATTTGTTGGGAGATTTGTAAGGAAGATAAAATAGCATTTAAAGTGTCATTTTTTGCTAAATATAAAAAGGGAATTTCTAATTGGGCAAAAAGACCAGCTTTATTTTTAGGAAAATTATAAAGGGTTTTTCTTAAATAAAATAAAGCATTATCATAATCTTTAAGAAGAAAATAGGCAAGCCCTAAATAATAAGAACTATTGGCAGCTAAAAAGGATAATGGGTGTTTGGTTAGGCTTCTTAAATTTTCAATAGCTAAAAGATAATCACCCAAATAAAGAGAAGCTATTCCTAAGAAATAATGGGCAAAATCCTTTAAGGGAGATTCCGGATAATTTTCAATAAAACATTTAAATTTTGCCTGGGCTCCTAAAAAATCATCAGCTAAAAAAAGTATCTCTCCCCATAAAAAATGGCAATAACTGGTTAAAAGAGAATTAGGGTTATTTTCAATTAATTCCTTTAAAAGATTAATCGCCGAAATTATATCTCCCTCTTTTGATAAAATTTTGGCTAAAAAATATTTTCCTTCAAAGAGTGATAAATCTTTTAAAACATTCAGGGCTTCTTTATTTTCGTTTTTT
>Ga0197143_1001833_pt1 | contig 16950 bp, 11 predicted proteins | sample GBS70_MetaG_FD_148603 | JGI IMG/M metagenome (GOLD analysis project Ga0197143, IMG submission 148603) | Sediment microbial communities from Great Boiling Springs, Gerlach, Nevada, United States - GBS 70_MetaG | ecosystem: Environmental > Aquatic > Thermal springs > Hot (42-90C) > Sediment...
AGAAAAAGAAAAAAAATTGAAAATAAGTGCAATTTATATTGATCATGGATTAAGAGATACAGAAGAAGAAAAAAATTTTTTAAAAAAATTATGCAAAAAATTAAATATACCTTTATTTATTGAAAGGATAAAAATAGATAAAAAAGGAAATGTTGAAGAAAAAGCAAGAAAAAAAAGGAAGAAAATTTTTGAAATTTATTTAAAAAAATATGGTTTTGATAAAGTTGCATTAGGTCATACTTTAAATGATGTAATAGAAACTTTATTATTTAGAGTTTTAAGAGGTGGGTTTGGAGAAAAGATAATGGGGATAATGCCCTTTGATGAAAATTACATAAGACCAATTATTTTAAATACAAAAGAAGAAAACATTGATTTTTTGAAAAAATTGGGTATAAACTATAAAATTGATATAACAAATTTTGATTTAAAAATAACAAGAAATTACATAAGAAATAAAATAATTCCTATTTTAAAAGAGATTTTCCCAAATTTTGAAAAGGGATTTTTAAAAACATATATTTCTTTTTTTGAAGAAAGAGATTTTATAAGAAAGCATATTGAAAAAATGTATAAGGAAAACTTATATTTAAAAGGGAAAAATTTTTTCATTTTAAAAATACCAGAATTATCAGATTATGAAATTTTGGAAATTGTAAATTTCTTATTTCAGAAAATAAAAAAAGGAAAACCAATTAATTTTTATCAAAAGGAAGAAATTAAAAAAATATATAGAAATAAAAGGGGAAGGGTTAGTTTATCAAAAGATGTTTTTTTTGAAATATCTCAAGGATATTTAAGCATTTTTAAAGATATTAAATTTAAAGAAAAGAAAAAAATAAAAAAGGGAATATTCAATTGGAAACCATTAAATATTAAAATTAAAATAAATGAAGAAATTGACGGTTTTTTAAAAAACTGGGAAGAAGGTGATTATATTATAATAAATAAAAAAAGAAAAAAGTTGAAGAAAATTTTTAATGAATTAAAAATACCAAGATTTTTAAGAAAATATTTACCAATTATTTCCTATGATAAAAAGGTACTCTGGATTTATCCAAATATTTTTTCTGATGATTTGAAAAATAAAGAGAATTATGATAAAATTATAGAAATTAAAAATGAAACTTAAAGTTCTTATAAAGGAAAAGGAAATTAAAAAAAGGGTTAAAGAGATTGCAGAGGAAATAAAAAAAGATTATAAGGATAAAAATCCCTTATTAATTGGAATTTTAAAAGGTGGAGTTGTTTTTTTATCTGACCTTATAAGAAATTTAAATTTTCCTCATGAAGTAGAGTTTATAAGGGTTTCAAGTTATGGTTCAAAAAGTATATCAGATGGAAAAATAAAATGGATTATGAAACCTCAAATGGAAATCAAAGGAAGGCATGTTATAATTGTTGAAGATATTATTGATACAGGATATACTTTAAAAAAAATATATGAGGAGATTAAAAAAGAAGAACCCCTTTCCTGTAAAATATGTGTATTTCTTGATAAATTTGAAAGGAGGAAAGTAAATATTCATCTTGATTATGTAGGATTTAGGGTTCCAAACTTTTTTTTAGTGGGGTATGGACTTGACTTTAATGAAAAATTCCGTTATCTTAAAGATATTAGAATTATAGATTTGGAGGAGAAATATGAATGAAAAGAAAAAAGGTGGAGAAAATTATTTAAAGGGAATAATTTTCTGGATATTGATATTTATTTCTTTTGCACTTCTTATAGCATATTTCAGTGAAAAAAGGGTTTCCTTTATTGAAATTTCCTACTCAAAATTTTTAGAAGAGGTAAATAAGGGAAATATAAAAGAAGTAGTGGTTACTGAAAAAGAAATAACTGGTGAATTTAAAACCCCCGTTGTTATAAAAGAACAAAACTTTAAAAACTTTAAACTTTCCCTTCCTATTCCAAAACCAGACCTTCTTGATTTACTGGCAAAACAAGGAATTGAAGTTAAAACAAAAATAAAAAATCCCTTCTGGGAAGCTCTTCTTGGTTATGCTCCATGGTTTTTAATATTTATTATATTTTGGCTCTTATTTTTAAGACAGATTCAAGGGGGTTCTTCAAGGGCATTTTCTTTTGGAAAAGTAAGGGCAAAGATTTTAACAGAGGATAGACCAAAAGTAACATTTGATGATGTGGCAGGTTGTGATGAAGCAAAAGAAGAACTTAAAGAAGTAATAGAATTTTTGAAAAATCCGCAAAAATTCCAAAAACTTGGAGCAAGGATACCAAAAGGAGTTTTACTTTTAGGACCACCGGGAACAGGAAAAACACTTCTTGCAAAAGCAGTTGCAGGTGAAGCAAAAGTTCCATTTCTTTCAATCTCTGGTTCTGATTTTGTAGAACTTTTTGTTGGAGTTGGAGCAGCAAGAGTAAGAGATTTATTTGAGCAAGCAAGAAAAATGGCTCCAGCAATAGTTTTTATTGATGAAATAGACGCAGTTGGAAGATTAAGAGGGGCAGGACTTGGTGGAGGACACGATGAAAGAGAACAAACGTTAAACCAACTACTTGTTGAAATGGATGGTTTTGATACAAAGGATGGGGTAATAATAATGGCTGCAACAAATAGACCTGATATTTTAGATCCTGCTCTTTTAAGACCAGGAAGATTTGATAGACAAATAGTTATTGATAGACCTGATGTTAAAGGAAGAGAAGAAATATTAAAAATACATACGAGAAAAATACCACTTGGGGAAGATGTGGATTTAAAGAAACTTGCAAGAGGAACACCCGGATTTGCAGGTGCAGATCTTGCAAATATGGTTAATGAGGCAGCACTTCTTGCAGCAAGAAAAGGTAAAGATAAAGTTGAAATGGAAGATTTTGAAGAAGCAAAAGATAAAGTTCTTATGGGACTTGCAAGAAAAAGTTTGGCACTTTCACAAGAAGAAAAAAGATTAATAGCATATCATGAAGCAGGACATGCACTTGTTTCAAAATTTGTTCCAAATGCTGACCCAATACATAAAGTCACAATAATTCCAAGGGGAAGAGCACTTGGTGTAACTCAGCAACTTCCTGAAGATGATAGACACATATATTCAAAAGAATATCTTGAAAGCCAATTAGCAGTTCTTTTAGGAGGAAGAGCAGCAGAAAAGATAATATTAAATACAGAAACAACAGGAGCAGCAAGTGATTTAGAAAGAGCAACTGAAATTGCAAGGAAAATGGTATGTGAATGGGGAATGAGTGAAAAAATAGGTGCCGTTACTTTTGGGAAGGTTGAAGAGGAAATATTTTTGGGAAGAGAGATTGGAATGAAAAGATATTATAGTGAAAAAACTGCTGAAATGATAGATGAAGAAATTAAAAATATAATTAAAAAAGCAGAGGAAACTGCAGAAAAAATTATAAAAGAAAACAAAAACATTCTTGAAAAAATTGTTGAAAAACTTCTTGAAAAAGAAATTCTTGAAAAAGAAGAAATTGATGAAATCATAAGTTCTAATAAAAATTGACTTTTTAAATAATTTCCATTATAATATACTTTAAATTAAATAGGGGGTGATTAAAATGAATATGGTGGGAATAATATTAAGTATTTTAATCGGAATAGATAAAATGGCGCCTGCTGTGACTCATGATGCCGGAAATATTGTAATCACACTTTCATATACAGGAACTAAGGACTTTTGTAAATATCCACCAAATTCAAATAACCATCTTTTTTATGGAGCATTTGCAATAGGAACAGTAATGCCTTATGTTATTGATAACTATTATGAAGAAAATGGGGTTAATGATAATGATTGGAAACCAATTCCTCCGGGAATTGTAATTTATGAACCTTATCCTCCATTTGCAGAATATTCAGTAGCAAAATATAATGATTCACTTGGAGAAGAAATAAAAGGAATTATATGTGAGCAACATGGATTTACATGGGATGACCCTGATGGCGATGATTTTATAATAATAGAGTATAATCTTACAAATTCTACAGATCAATATATCACAGGACTTTATACAGGTGTTTTCCTTGACTGGGATATAGGGATATATGATCAAAATGAAGGTGGTATAGATACTACAAGGAAAATGGCTTATTTGTATAATGATTCAACATATATGGGTTCAGCAATTTTAAATCCTCCAAGGGAAAGCCCATTAATAAGGAACCTTTCTGTTATAGACCATGATTTGTATGTTTATCCCTATATGGGTCTTCCAGATAGTATAGAAATTAAATTTTTAAATGGAACTTATTCAACTCCTTCAACAGATAGACCTTATGACTGGTCTACTTGTATATCTAGTGGTCCATTTGATTTATTACCCTACCAAACAATTAAATTTGCAATTGTAATTGGAGGTGGAAAAAGTTTAGAGGAACTTGAAACACATATTGATACTGCTTATGCAAGATACTGGGGTATTTTTGCAAAAGAAGAAACAAATTCAAAAAGAGTATTTTTAAAAATATATCCGACAATTTCAAAAGGAGATTTATTTTTATCCTATATACTTTTTTATAACACAAAAGCAGAAATAAATGTAATTAGTCCATCAGGAAGAATTATCAAAACATTCTCTTCCCCACTTAATGCTAACGAAAACATAAAGAAAATAACTCTAAAAGAACTTCCACAAGGAACTTATATAATTAAAATTAAAACACCTCACACTAATTTAATTAAAAAAATAATTTTGGTAAAATAAAATTAAAGGAAAAGGTTAAAATGAATGTGCTGGGAATAATAATAAGCATGGTGATAAATATGGGAACAGATAAAATAATGCCTTCCTTAAGGAAAATCATGCAAAATACACAAAATAATGAGAAAATAGCAGTGCTTGTCCATTTAAAAGAAAAACCTGATTATGAAAGAATTAAAAACTTAAAGCCAAAAGAATATGTTGAATTTTTGAAAAATTTTTGTGAAAATTCCCAAAAAGATATTATAAACTATTTAAAGAAAAATTTTTCTGATAAAATATCTGATTTAAATTCTTACTTTATTTTCAATGGATTTTATTTAAAGGCAACAAAAGATGTAATTGAAAAAATTTCTGAAAGAGAAGATGTTGAATATATAATTGAAGATTTTATTATTCAAATTGAAAAACCAGAAATTTCTTATGAAATAGAAACACCTGAATGGAATATTATTAAAGTAAGAGCAGATTCCTGCTGGATGGCTGGATTCACAGGTGAAGGAGTTATAATAGGACATATGGATACAGGCGTTGATGCTGATCATCCTGCTTTATCTGGTAAATGGCTTTCTCCTTATTGGTATGATGCAGTTAATGGTCAAACAAACCCTTATGATGATCATGGTCATGGGACACATACAATGGGAATAATTCTTGGAGGGGATGGACTTGGACCATTTGAAAAAGATATAGGTGTTGCTCCTGGTGCAAAATTTGTAGCATGTAAGGTTTTTAATAATCAGGGTTCAGGATCTTCTTCATGGATTCATTCAGGATTTCAAAAAATTCTTGAATGGAAAGGGCAGGGAGTAAATATTGTTGCATGCTCAAATTCTTGGGGCTCAGGTAGCACTACTTCTCTTGAATTCTGGAATGATTGCTTAAATTTGATAAATGCAAAAATATTTCCTGTTTTTGCAGGGAGGAAGGGCACAGGTTCCCAAACAGTATCAACACCGGCAAATTTTCCAATTGTTATAGGAGTTGGTTGTCCTCCCCTTTCAGGACAAGGACCTGCACCGGATTTACCACCCTGGAATGACCCACAACATTGGTTAAGACCTGATTGGAATAGAACAAAACCTGATATTTGTGCATATGCGGAAAATATTAATTCTTCTATTCCTGGAGGTGGGTATCAAACTATGTCTGAAGTAACATTGGCATGTCCTCATGTTACCGGTGCAATTGCAATCCTTTATCAGAAAAATCCAAATTTAACAATTAACGAAGTATATAATTTACTTCTTGATTATGCATATAGACCTCCACAAGGTGCACCTTATCCAAATAATACTTATGGATGGGGTTATTTAAATATTTATCAATCACTTCTTCATACACCTTCACTTGGAATACCAGAATCATTAAAAGTTTTCACTCCCTTTAACTTTGCAAAGGTATTTACTCCAAACCCAGTATTTAAAATGAGAGCAGTTGACCCTGATAGTGATGATGTTATTTATGGAATTTACTTCGCACTTGATACACTATTTACAAATCCTGAAAGTGTTTTAACACAACCTTATCCAAGTGGACAAATTGCAACATATATTTTACCGGTTCCACTTTCTAATGGACAAACTTACTGGTTTAAAGTAAAGGTCAAAGACACAACAACTTCAGGAAGCTGGTCCCCATTCACTCCAAAATTTTCATTAACAGTTGATACATCAATGCTTCCAAATACTTGTTCTTGGTATCAAACAAAAGGAGAACAGTTTAAATATAATAGTTTTTATGGAACAGAAATTCAAGGTGATAGTGTTGTTTTAAAACCCTATGGTATATATATTGATACATTACTTTTTGAAAATTTTGAAATAGGAAATATTCCAAATGGGTGGACTGTTATTGACGGAAACAATGATGGTATAAAATGGAGAGTGGGAGAAACACCTATTTTAACTCCTCCTCTTCAACCAAAATATGCCTTTTATTCAGATGATGATGCAGGAAATGGTGTTATAAATTACAATGAAGAATTATGGACACCCGCAATAGGTATTCCTTCAACTGCTGTAAATTTGAAATTTAAATATGGCTATGGATTTAGAGTTTACCAATCAGGTGAGAAATTTAGAACTCATTTCAGAAAAAAAGTTGGAGGTTCATGGACAAATTGGACACAGTTAAAGGTATATACATCAAGTGTTGCAGGAACAGATTCCTTTGATTTAACAAATCAACTTCCTTGTGATTCAATACAATTTAGGTTTTTTTATAGTGATTCAACTGCTTCTTCACATTGGGGATGGGCATGTGGAACAGATAATGTGTTATTAAGTTATTCATATTCTTATCAAATAAATGAAGGAACAATGACAACTGCACCTTGTTTTTATAAGGATTTTTCACAAACATATCCAAGAACAAATTGGGGATATGTATACTGGGAAAAAAGCACTCCAGCGGATTCAGTAGGTATTCAAGTAGAATACTTTAATGGAAGTTCATGGCAACTTATCCCTGATAATATTTTACCGGGAAACTCCCAAGGATTTTTCACAAACAATAAAATTGGTGAAGTTCAAATAACAAATCTTGATACATTAACTTATAACACTTTAAGATTAAAGGTAATTTTTGTGAGAAAACAAGATGCTCAAAATCCTGCGCTTTTGTGGGTTGAAATTGGAAATCCAGGAATTTATACACAAGAATTTTCAAAAAACTCATTAAAACCAGAAATATATGTTTATCCAAATATCTTTAAGGATAAACTTTATATAAAATATACCATTCCTCCTTTTGAAAAAGCAAAAATTAAAATATATAATGCTATTGGAAGAATTTTAAAGGAAATTTCTTATAATTCAAATGAAAAACCAGTTTCAGGAATATATGTATGGAAACAAAAAATTCCTAATGGAATTTACTTTATAAAATTTGAAACAAAAAATTATACAAAAAATTTAAAAGTAATCCATATAAAATAAATCAATTCGGGGAGGAGGGATTTGAACCCTCGACCTCTTGGTCCCGAACCAAGCGCGCTAACCAATCTGCGCTACTCCCCGTTTTCAAATCCATATTCTCCAATAAGTGGAACAAAGGCGCATTCAAATTTTTCTTCTATTTTTAGGCTGCCCTTCTCATCTTTTTTTGCAACAACAAGTTCCTGAATCCATCTTGAACCAACAGGTATTACAATTATTCCATTATTTTTAAGTTGTTCTATAAGCGGCTCAGGTATTTTAGGCGCAGCAGCAGTAACAATTATTTTCTCATAAGGTGCATAATCCATCCATCCTTTACTTCCATCCCCACATTTATATCTTATATTATCAAATCCAAGTTTTTCAAGAATTTTTTTTGCCCTTTCTAAAAGTTTCTCTTCTCTTTCTACTGTATACACTTTTTTAACAAGATATGCAAGTATTGCAGTTTGATAACCTGAACCAGTTCCTATTTCAAGAACAACATCTTCTTCTTTTAATTCAAGATATTCTGTCATAACTGCAACCATATAGGGTTGAGAAATTGTTTGATTAAAACCTATTGGAAGTGGATAATCTTCATATGCTTCTTTTTCAACCTCTTTTGGAACAAATAAATGCCTTGGAATATCAAGCATTGCCTTTATAACTCTTTTATCTTCAACACCTCTTGCTATAATCTGCTCTTTTACCATCTTTTCCCTTTTTTCTTTATATTCTTTAAAATTTGATAAATCTATTATCTTCAAATTCTTCCTCTTTTTCACCAAAAATATCTAAAGGTGTTATACTTATTTTATTTGAAAGAACTGCATAAACATCTGTTCCTTTTTCTTTTATGAATTTTATTTTTCCAGCAATCTTAAATTTTTTATCTTTTTCAATAACTTCAACAGGATTCAAATAATGAATTTTACCAAGATGCGTCCATTCAATCCCCTTAATTTTTTCTTTTCCCACATTTGGAATATTAATATTCCAGAAAAATTTTTTTATTTTTTCAAAATTTTTTAAAATATAATTTAAAATTTTTCCAAAATAAAAAATAGCAGTATCCCAGTAAATTTTTTCACCATCTCCTATTGAAATTGCTATACCTGAAATTCCATATATAAATCCTTCTCTTACACTTGCTACTGTTCCGGAATAAAGCACATCAAGTCCCAAATTAAATCCCTTATTTATACCTGAAATTATAATGTCCGGTTTTTTATAATCCAAATCACCAAACAATGCCAAAAGAACAGCATCAACAGGTGTTCCATTTATAGTATAAACATTTTCTTCAATTTTTTTCATTTCTATAAATTTATCTAGGGAAATTGCATGACTTATTCCTGATAAATTTTTTTCAGGAACAATTGAAAAATATTTTAAATCATTCTTTTTAAAAAAATTTAACAAAATTTTAAAACCTTTTGAAAAATAACCATCATCAGATGTTAGGAAAAAATGTAGATTCATTAAAATAGAGAATCGGGGCGAGTGGATTTGAACCACCGACCCCCACCACCCCAAGGTGGTGCGCTAACCGGGCTGCGCTACGCCCCGATTTTAAGATTTATAATTATAATCTAAAAAAATATAATTTTCAAATTTTAAGTATCTTTTTACACTCTTCTATTACCTTATTTATATCATCAAAATCTACATCTTTATGGGTAACCATTCTTATTTCAGAAGGTGAAATGGAAAGAGCCAGTATATTTCTTAATTTCAATTCAAATAGAAACTCTTCTATTCCCAACTTTGGATGATTAAACTCAAATATAACAATATTTGTTTCTACATCATCAGGATTTATTTTTATCCCTGGTAAATTATAAAGACCTTGAGCAAGTTTTTTTGCCTTTTCATGGTCTTCCTTTAACCTGTTTATCATTTTTTCAAGAGCAATAAGACCACAAGCTGCAATTACTCCAACCTGTCTCATTCCCCCTCCTAAAAGTTTTCTCACTCTTCTTGCCTCTTCTATCAATTTTTTACTGCCACATAATATAGATCCAATAGGGCATGATAATCCTTTTGATAAACAAAACATAACAGTGTCACAATATTTTGCCCATTCTTTAACATCTTTATTCAAAGCAACAGAAGCATTAAAAATTCTTGCCCCATCTATATGAACTTTTAATCCATTCATTTTTGCAATATTATAAACTTCTTTCACATATTCAGGTGAAATTATCTTTCCTCCCCATAAATTATGAGTATTTTCTAAACATATAAGAGATGTTCCAGCAACATGGAGTTTCCTTTTTTTAATATTCTTTTTTATAAGTTCTATGTCTATTTCCCCTTTATTAGAAGGAAGAGGTCTTGGTAAAACCTTTGATATAACAGAAAGATGAGCTACTTCAAAATTATATATATGTGATCTCTCTTCAACAATTACTTCATCGCCTTCTTGTGTCAAAATTTTAACTGCAATTGAATTAGCCATTGTTCCTGAAGGAACAAATAGGGAAGATTCTTTACCAGTAATTTCGGCTGCCTTTTCTTCTAATCTTTTTACAGTTGGATCCTCTTCAAAAACATCATCACCAACTTCTGCCTCATACATTGCTTTTCTCATTTCCTCCGTTGGTTTTGTAACTGTATCACTTCTCAAATCAATTATTTTATTCATATTTCCTCCTTTTTTTTAAAATATTTTCATAAGCAATTAAAGATTTTAAAAATACAGTTGCATAACTTCCACTTGGTAATTTAAAAGAAATTAAAAGGGAATCATTCTTAAATTCATATTTTAGTTCTTCAGGAATAAATATACCCCTTCTTTTACTTTTTATCATATAATTTTTAAAATTTTTTGCATTCATTAAATACTTAACTCTTTCAATATTTTTCATCATATTTAAAAATTCTTCATCACCTTCTTTTTCATCAGGATGAGGTAATGGAAAATTTTTTTTAATCAATCTTTCTTTTAAATTTTCATCAATATTTATATAAAAGAAAAAGGGATTCAAAAAGTGTCTCAACCTATATCCTTTAAGTCCAAGATTTTTTAAAAAATAATATAAAGTTTTATTCCATAAAAAAGATTGATAACTTTCACAATAAAATTTTAATTTTTGTTCTCCTATTTTAAAAATTGCGCTGTAAGTATCTTTATTTTTAATCAAAAATTTTAAAATTCTTTTTTCCTCTTCCCCTTCAGCATATTTTAAAATTCTACTCCAATCTCCGAAATATTTATTAACAATCTTTTTAAACCTTCTCACCCTTTTTCTCCCTGTTTCAGGTAAACTTAAAAAATAAATTTTTAATGCCTCTTCATAATTGCCTTTTAAAATTTCTTCAAATATAAATTTTCCATATCTTATTGCGTGTTCAAATCTTTGATGATCAAAATAATTTGGAAGACCATAAATTTTTATCTCCTCTATTCTTTTTACAATTTCTTCTTTAATTTTTATATCCTTTAGCAAAATTTTAAAAAAATTATATTTTATTAAGGAAGGACTACATAGTAGGTTAGTATAACCCATAAAAATTCCTTTTAAATTTTCCATTTCGAAATTTTTATTTATATAATTTGGCAAAGAAAAATATTGAATGGAAATACTCCTTTTATCTTTAAGACCACAAAAATTGATCAAATTTGGATTTATTTTAAAATAATTTGAAATTTTTTGTAATGCTTCATATGTTGTCATATTTATCTTTAAAACTTTATATATTGAATATTTACCCTTTTCTTTTATTATATTTTCTTTTAAAATCTCTTCAACATAAAAATCTTCTGGTTTTTCCTTAAACCTCATTTTTATTAAAAATTTTAAATAAAAATGCAGAAAATAAAATATAGGATATGGAAATTATTGGAAATCTAAATCTTGCTTCTTGCAACATTCCACTCAAAATAAAAAAATAAACAATTAAAAATAAAGAAAAAATTTCAAATTTTCCTCTTTTTATAAAAACAAAAAAAACTCCCAAAAGTATTATCAAAAAAGCGAGTAAAACTTCAAGAAAACAGAAGAAAATTATAATATATTTATAAATACCTTTAACATTTCCCTTAAGAACATCTTTATAAAATTCAAAAGTTTCTTTTCTTTCACCTTTTATCTTTAACAAAATATCTTCAGATTTTGTTGAAAAAATTATTCTAATGGATGTTTTTAAATGAAAAAATAAGTAGTGAAAAGGCTCCTTTAAGATTCTTTCAAAAGCAATTTTTGAAGCATATATTGAAAGTTTAAGGGGATTATCTTCATCCTTTAATTTTTTAGAAAATGAATCACGGACATTTTGAATAGGGATATTTTCTTTCAAGGATTCAAAAATAGAAGCATTGTAATATAAAAGATTGAATCCGTCAATTGAAGTGAATTTAAAAACTTTATAATTTTTATAATTTCTTAAACTCCATAAAAAGGGTAAAATTGAAAAAATTAAAAGAAATAAAATTGTATTTTTAAATTTTTTAATAAAAGGTAAAAAAATAAGAAAAGAATAAAGGGAAATTGGTTTTGTAAGGGAAGAAAATGATAAAAAAATTGCTGAAATTTCATAATTTTTTATAGCAAAAAAATAAAGGGATAAAAGAAATAAAAATATAAAGATTGTTTCTGACATATAAAGGGATGAATAAAATATTGATAATGGGTCAAAACAAAATAAAATTGAAGAAATTATAGCAACTTTTTCATTGTAAACTTTTTTAGCAATTAAATATAAAATATAAACAGTGATTGTTGAAAAAATCACTTGAAAAAACATAAGAGGAAAATCTTTAATACCAAATATTAGAAAAATTAATGAAATAAAAAAGGGATAAAAAGGAGTTCTAAAAGTTACTGGCTCATCATTCCAGGAAAATTTATGTTTTTTAATAATATTTATGGCAAGTGCCTTATATTCCTGAGAATCATGAACTTGATAATCTTTAAAATAAATGTGTTCAGGAGGTAAGTTTCCTTCATAACGGGTATTGTAATAATTGGGATTTAATAAAAGGAAAATAAATCTCATTAAAAAAGAAAGAATTAAAATAAAGTGAATTTTTTTGAGAAATTTCAAATTACTGAAAATTTTAAGAATTTTGTTTTACCTGCTTTTTTCATTTTTAAAATATAAATTCCTGGTTCAAAATCCTTTATATCCATTTTATAACCTCTATTTATTCTTTCAATTTTCAAATTAATTTTTTTACCATCCAATCTAAATACTTTTATATCTTCTAATTCAGAGAGTGTGTAAACATAAATATATTTATCTTTATTTCTATTACAAGGATTCGGATAAATTAATATGGAATCAATAGGAGTTTCCTTATAGTAATCCTTTTTTAATTCTAAAACACCAATTCCTTTTAATGTTCCACATATTATTTTACCTTCTTCCTCATCAATCTTAATAACCTCTGAGCCTATTGTAAGTTGAGGATTTTCTCCAGGATCACAAATCTCCATTATTGAATAAGGATCTGGTAAAAACCATTCATAATCTTTATAACCATATTTAATTTTAACAAGCCCTTTTAAAGTCAATATCCATAAATCCTTTCTTTTATCAATCTCAACACCGAGACAAAGGGGGGCTGGTAAAAATTTAGTTAAATTAAGATATTTTTCAAAGGGTTCTTTTTTATAAATATAAAATCCATTTGTTGATGCTATATAAATATAATTTTCATCAACCTCCATATCAATTATTCCAAAATTTTCCCCTGTATCAAAAAATTCAACTTCATCATCAACAGGGTCCTCCCAATTTTCTCCCAAATCAATTTTTATAATTTGATTTGTCCCTGCCCATACCACTCCTTTATCCCATTCAACATCATTTATCCATTCTTGAAAAGATTTTGGAGGAATATTTAATCCCTTAAAACTATAAAATACAATACCAACATTTGGTGAAGATGCAATTATTAAACTTTCAGAAGGAACATATTTAACAGTATGGAAAACATAACTTGTTCCAAAAATAGTATCAATTATATTGCCAAGGGTGTCAATTAAAAACATACCCCCTCCACCAAATCTTGCAGCAATTATCTTATCATCAAAAACACAAATCCCTCTAACCCAGTTATTAAGGACATCAATTATTTTTCCATCATAATAAACCATTGAAAGTCCCTTATATTCATTAGTTACCCTAAAACTACCTACAAATCCCTTTTTATAAGAAGAAATAGAAGAAATCATGTTTCCTGCTATTTCCCTTATTTTTCCCTTTAAAGAGTATAAAGGACTTAAAGAATATGATGGAGGAGGATCTTTATAAACAAAAATTCCTTTACCTGTATTTAAATCCCATCTTCCACGATTTCCTGCAAAAATTTTATCTTTATAATAAACATAAACCCTTTTCCATTCACTGGAATTAAAAATCTTGTTTGTCTGTCCAGTTAAAGGGTTCCATTCAAAAACACCTGTATGTGTTCCAATAATATAAGTTGAACCCCTTTTTTCAATATCAAAAATTTTTGCCCAACTCATTTTTAAAGAAAGAGAAGGATATATGTAAAAACCATTTTGAGTAAGTATAAATAAGGAATCACCAATTGTTTTTAAAGAATTAATATTAGGAATATTTGAAATTAAAATATTCGGAGAAATGCCATTCATAAAATCTTCAAAACTTTCATAATAAACTGAATTCTTGCTTGCTAAAAATATTGTATCTTTCAAAATGGAAACATATTTAATTAAACTATTATAACTCCACTCAGGAACCCTTTCAATTAAAATATCATCATCATATATATTTTCAGTTCCTTTTGTTGATAAAACCTTTAAAGAATTTGTATCACATATTATAAGGTAATTGTTGTAAAAAAGGAGGTCAAAAATATAGGTGGAACGAATTTGAGAAAAATCGTAATTTTTTAAATTATCCTCTTTAAAATAAGAAATTCCTTTACCAGAGTATCCTAACCATATTCCACCCCATGATGATTTTTCAAGAACATTTATTTCATTTTGTAAAAGACCTTCAGAACCAGTATATTTTTGAAGAATTGAATCTCTTTCCATATTTATTACGAGAAAACCACCGTTTGTTCCTGCATACAAAATTGAATCTATTCCGCAAAAATCATTAATAATCCCTGTATTTGTATAATGAAGCCATTTAAAGGAAAAAATAATTAAAAGAATTAACCTTTCCATAGTAATTAATTATAAAGATATAGAAATAAAACTCTCAAATACTTTATAATTAATTTTATGAAAGAATTTTGTCTCTGGTTTACAGGTATCCCTTGTTCAGGTAAAACAACACTTGCAAAAAAAATAAAGGAAAAATTAGAAGAAATTGGTAAAAAAACTTATCTACTTGATGGAGACATAATAAGGAAAGAATTAAATGTTGACCTTGGTTTTTCAGAAGAAGATAGAAAGGAAAACATAAGAAGAGTTTCTGTTGTTGCAAAAATTCTTACAGAATGTGGAATTGTTCCAATAGTTGCACTTGTATCTCCTTTTAGAGAAGCAAGGAAAAAGGCAAGGGAAAAAATAGAGAAATTTGTGGAAATATATGTGAAGGCACCTCTTGAAGTTTGTATAAAAAGGGATATAAAAGGAATGTATAAAATGGCAATAGAAGGAAAAATAAAGGGATTTACTGGAATAGATGACCCTTATGAAGAACCCTTGAATCCAGAAATTGTATGTGAAACTGATAAGGAAAGTATTGAAGAATGTATTGAAAAAATATTAAATTTTTTAGAGAAAAAAGGATACATAGAAAGAAAAGGTTATACAAAAGAAGAGGAAGAAATTGTTAAAAAAAGGCTTGAAGAACTTGGATATATATAATGGATGAATATATTTATTTTAAAATTAAAATATTTTAGATTTTTTATAAGAGAAGGAGAATATAAGAAATTCATAATACCTTTTTTAATTTCAATAATTTTTTTCTATGGATTTTTAAAAGGACTTATTAAATTATTCTCAATTTTAAAGAATATTCCATTACTTGGAGAAATAATATCCATAAAAGTTCTTGACCTTGTTTTTTTTGCTCTTCTTTTCTTTTTAATTCTTTCAAACATTGTGACTTTATTTGGAACATTCTTAAAGGATAAAGAAATTGAGTTTTTATTAAAATTACCTTTAAAAAAATCAAAAATATATCTTTTAAAATTCATAGAAGCAACAATTTATAGTTCATGGGCTCCAATTCTTTTAATAATTCCCTTACTTTATTCATATTTTTATGTATTTAAAGTTCCTATTTTAAAAATATTTTTACTCCTTTTTTCTTTACCCTTTTATTTAATAATACCTTCCTTTTTAGGAATATTGATTCTTGTAATGATATTAAAAATATTTCCAAGAATAACAAGGGAAGGGGTAATGATTTTTCTTACATTTCTTTTCATTATTTATTTACTTTTTTATATAAGAATATTTAAACCAGAAATTTTTAAAATATTTGAAGAAATTGAAAATTTAAAACTGCTTGCAAATTATTTACAAAAACTCGGAACTGTATCGCCATTTTTTTTACCCTCTAAATGGATTATAAACTTCTTAAATTATAAAGGTATTTATTTATTTTTGAATTTTCTTCTTTTTCCCTTATCTCTTATTTTTCTTTTACCAAGCCTAAATCTTTTAGAAAATTTAAATGTTGCAGAAGAAAGGAAAAATATTTTTAAAAAGAAATTTGAAATAAAAGTTCCTTTATTTTATTTAAAGATAATTCAAATATGGTTAAAAGAAATAAAAAGTATCATAAGGGATTTTTCACAATTTTCTCAGGCAATTTTTCTCCTTGTCCTTATTTTATTTTATGCAATTTCTATAAGAAGAACACCTATTTATTTTACACTTCCCTTATGGCATATATTCATAGCAACAGGAAATTTTATCTTCCTTGGCTATCTTTTTGCAACATTATCTATAAGGTTTCTTTTTCCAACCTATTCCCTTGAAAACAGAGGAATTTCCTTTTTAAAAATTTCTCCTTTAAAAGGAAGTTTTTATATCTTTTCAAAACTTTTTATATGGCTAATAATATTCACTCTTTTAACATTTTTCACTTATAATTTCACAATAAATTCCTTAAATTTAAAAATTCCTGATATTTTTAAAAAATACTTTAATATTATTCTTTTAATTGAATCAATTACAGTTAGTATAATTTCAATTACGATGGGAATAATTTATCCTTCTTTAAATGAAACAAATCCTTCAAAAATTGCTTCAAGCACAGGTGCCTTTTTTACCGCAGTTATTACAATACTTTATGTTTTTTTAATTGATTCAATAATTGCAAATCCAATTTATGTATATGCAAAAAGAGGATATATAAGAGAAAACATTTTTTTCTTCTTTTTAACAATATTGTTTATCTCAACAATTT
>Ga0197143_1001834_pt1 | contig 16943 bp, 16 predicted proteins | sample GBS70_MetaG_FD_148603 | JGI IMG/M metagenome (GOLD analysis project Ga0197143, IMG submission 148603) | Sediment microbial communities from Great Boiling Springs, Gerlach, Nevada, United States - GBS 70_MetaG | ecosystem: Environmental > Aquatic > Thermal springs > Hot (42-90C) > Sediment...
ATTGCTTGAGCTGCAAGGGTTTCTGGCGGAGGGGGTGGGATTCGAACCCACGGTGGCCTTGCGACCACACGGGTTTTCGAGACCCGCACCTTAAACCGCTCGGTCACCCCTCCGCAGTAGAACCGGGGAAGGCCTCTTCCAACGTCCCGGCGATAGCCAGATAGGTCCGCTCCCGAAGTTCGGCCAGCGAAGCCGCGCCGCAGGAGCTTTTCCCGATCTTTTAGCATAGACCTTCCCGTCCGAACCGACAACCGGACCGGCCGGCAAAAGGCTAGGGCCCCGCTACCGGCGGAGGCGGATTATGGTTTCTGAAGAGGGCCGGGGGAGCGAGGGGAAGGCCGAGGGTTTGGCCGATGCGGCGGTCCAGCGAGAAACTGGGTTCCCAGCGCACCTTCATCAATCCTCCAGCCGCTTCCTCCGGAAGAAATCCCGCAGGATCTCCCCACACTCTTCGGCCAACACCCCCGGAGTCACCCGGAGACGGTGGTTCAGCCTCTCGTCCTGCACCACGTTGTAGAGCGAGCCGGCCGCCCCCCCGCGGGGATCCGGGGCCCCGTAGACCAGCCGCTCCACCCGGGCCAGCACCATGGCTCCGGCGCACATGCAGCAGGGCTCCAGCGTCACGTAGACCGTGCATCCCTCCAGCCGCCAGGAGCCGACCGCCCGGGCCGCCTCCCGGAGAGCCAGGATCTCGGCATGAGCGGTGGGATCGCCGAGGCTCTCCCGCAGGTTGTAGCCCCTACCCACCACCTCCTCCCCGTCCACCACCACGCAGCCCACAGGGACCTCATCCCGCTGAGCTGCCTCCCGGGCCAAAGAGAGGGCTGCCCGCATAAAGCGCTCATCCCGGTCCTCGAAAGCGCCGAGCAGCTGATCCGCCCTTGCCGGCTCTTTCCTTTCCATGACCGGAAAAATTATAGGGTCACCCCGGTCCGCATCACTTCCCCTGTATCGGAAAGCCTGAACACCGGAGGCGCAGAGGCGCACGGCGCCAACCGCAGGTTAGGACCCCTTGCGCTGGAGAGCGTTTGACGGAGGATGGGAAGGGACACGCCCGGGTTCACCTCCCCCGAAGCCGCCCCGGGCGGCCACCTAGAATGCCCCGGGAAGTCGGATAGAAAGTCCAGGCTAGTTACGCCGCCGGTGCCTGGCAGATGGTGCGCCCGGGAGGACTCGAACCCCCGACGACAGAGCTTAGGACGCTCTCGCTCTATCCTTCTGAGCTACGGGCGCAGAACCGCCTCTATCGTACCAGCGACTGTATCCCCACGCAACCGCCCGGCGGCGTTCGTCCTCCGAGACGAAAAGGCCCTGCGCATCCACGAGGAGACGCTGAAGCGGCTTTCGCCACCCTAGACGGCTTACTCGGCACATCCGCCGGCTGCCACCTAGTTCCAGCACCGGGGGTTGTAAAGTAAAGCGGGCTCGCCGCTCTGTCCCCCGGGCAGTACCTCTCCGAGGGGAGCCAGGCCCCCGGTGGCAGCGGACCCCCACAATCCTTACAATGTAAACCGCCGGCCTCCTTTAGGCGGAACAACCCACACTGGGGGGAAGGAAAGCGGGGCCCCATCAAACCGCCGCCAGAAACTGCGGGCCCCGGAGAAGAAAAGGAGAATACGGTGCTGGCACTGGGAACTGCTCTGCAAACCTTTCTCCGCCTCTGCCTGGGGCTGGTCTTCCTCACCTCGGGCCTTTCCAAGCTGGGGAACCGCTCTATCCTCTGGGTAGGGCTGGGATTCACGGAAGCCGGAGCGGGGGGGAGCGTCCTTTTGGGCTGGCGGCTTCCCTGGGGAAGCGGGATCATGGCCGGGCTTCTCCTTATGTTTACCGCCTATCTGGCCTTCCTGGTGCGCAAAAACGTGCGTAAAAAATGCGGCTGCGGGGGAGTGCTGGGGGATGCCCTGGTGGGAAAGGCTCTTCTCTTGCGCAACGGGGTACTCCTCGGAGCCACCGCCGTCCTCTTGATCCTCAGCCTTTACCTTCCTCCCCCTTACTCCCCGGGACTGGACCTCCTCCTGTCCTCCGATCTCCGGCCCCACCCTGCCGCCTGGGCGGGAGCCGCCCTGGGCCTCGCCCTGGGTCTGGCGACCGTAGCCCTCTACCTCCGCTTCCGCCCCAAGGAGCTCTAGTTCCAGTCGGCCATTCTTTCTCCGTCTCCTTGCCAGTTCGATCCCCATCCGCCCAGCCCTTTCCCTCATTAGCCACTGCCTCGCTGGAGTTGCCGACCCGACGCCTGATCCCCGCCCAAGTCCCGCTGCCTATCTGATGCGGCCGGACCCGCTTTGCCCGGCAGCGGCCGCTAGCCCAGCCAGCCCCGGCGAAAGGCAAGCAAAGCCCCGTAAACCCCCAGCCCCGCCAGGACCAGCACCAGGATCCAGAAGACCCGCCGCTTCCCCGAGGTGCGCCCGGCCACTCCCGCCGAGGCGGAGGCCACAGCCGCCGTGAGAACCAGGGCACAGCTTCCGCAGCTCGCGCAGTTCCCCCGACAGGTCTGAACCACGTGCTGGATGGTCCCTACGACCAGGGCCCCGGAGAGGCCGAAAAGACCGAAGGCCCAGCTCCTGAACCCCTGCCCCCATTGTCTCAGCCTCAGCCCCCACTGGCCGGCCCACCCCACCGGGTGAAACTCCCGTCTCATCCGCCTCACCCTTGAACGTCCCCCACCTCGCCCCTCACCGGAGCCGGAGATACCGGCGCGGGAATAGCCAGGGTTCCCGGGCCATAACTCAGGGCTCCGTGGGGGCAGGAGGCCACACAGTCCTGGCAGCCAATGCAGGTATGGCGGTTCAGGAGCACCCCCGGGCCCCCGCTCGTACGCCACTGCCCTTCCCGGGCGGGAGCCATGGCCCGCATGGGGCACACCTTGACGCAGGTAAAACAGCTCTTGCACCTCTCAGGCGCGTAGCGCACCTTCCAAGTGAAGCCCAAGCGGGAACCCCAACTGTGGACGAGATTTTGGATGGCTCCCACCGGGCAAAGGAAGTTGCACCATCCCCGGCCCCCCTTGGTGAAAAGACCCCCCGCCACTAGCCAGAGGGCCACGGTCACGAGGTAGGTGGAGGTCAGAGCGGGGATGAACCCCCCGGTCAGGCCCAGGGTGAACATGTTCAGGATGCGGTAGTTGCAGAAGGCACAGCCGGCGCTCAGCCCGAGAAAGGGCAGGGAGACGAATCCCAGAAGGAAACCGTAGCGGATGGCGGCGGCGTTCACCTTCCCCGCCAGATCCAGCTTGAACCGGTCGGGCACCAACCGGCTCAACCCCTCCGAAAGCCCTCCCGCCGCGCAGATCCAGCCGCAGAAGAGGGGGCCGAAGAGAAAGGCCACGCCTAGAACGGCGAAGATGCCCAGGGACCGGGGATCGGCAGCCAGCACCTTCTGCCAGGTCTCAAGCTTCAAGAGCCCTCCCACTCCCATGCGCAGGTTTAGGGAGTCGCACACGTTGCCCACCAGATGCTGACCCTGCAAACCGTAAAAGGCCCGCACGAAAAGGGAAGCCGGAACATAGAAGAGGGCGAGGCCCAAAAGGTAGTAGCCAAAGCGGACATAAAGGTGCCGCCTCCCCCTCTGAGTCCCGCCTTTTTCCAGCACTCTTTCCGCCAATTCCCTTCCTCCTTCCCTTCCCCTGAGGGGTGCAAAAAGGCCTAGTGGTTGTGGATAGCGCCGTCGGGAACCGCTTCTCCGCCGGGTCCACCCGACCTCCGGGGGGACGGGCTGACCGGACCGGCGGCCGAATTGAGGAGCCTCAGGGGCAAAGAGGCCAGAGTCTCCCCTGTGGTCGGGTCCACGGCCCGAATCCGCCCCTCGCAGATCACGGGCTTATCCCGCTCTTCCTCCGGGATGGTGAAGAAGATGTAGACCCCGAACTTGCCTCCCGGGCGGAGGGGCTCCCGAAGGGCCCGGGAAGCCTCGTCCCAGGTATAATCGGTCACATGCCACCGGGCGGGAAGGTCGCAACCCTCGAGCGCCACCCCCACCCGGCGGGGCTCCCGGGAGTTGTTGGCCACCGAGATGTAGACGCGCACCCTCCAGGGCTGGAACACCCTTTTGGGCCATCCAAAGCGGGCCACGTCTATCTCCGCCGGCTTGGCCTTCTTTTTCTTGTCCGGAGGAAACTCCAGGGAACCCTTGTGGCTTTCCAGGGAGGAGACTCCCTTCGAGTAGTAACCTCCGGCCAGCGGAAGCCCCAGCCCCAAAAGGAAGAAAAGGAAAAGCCTCAGAGGGAAACGGCCCACCACGGCTACCAGTCGCGAGCGTCCGGAATCCTCAAGCTGCCCCACCGGATACCTCGGCTTCACGGTCCGAATATTGCCGGGGGAAGGGGGAACAGTAAATCGGCCATTCGGCGGGTTCCGAACGGCCTTCTGGCCCCGAAGGTAAGAGAAGAGGGGAGAAATGGGGAGAAAGGTCCCTATGTTAAACTTTTACAACACCAGCACCCGGCCGCTAGCATAGCGCACTTCCATCCGCCCGTCGGCTACGCGGAAGGTTACCGAACGTCCTTCCTCTCCTCCCACGTCCTCCCCGAGAAGGGGGATACCGAAGCGGACCAGCGCCTTGCGCACCGCCTCCACATTCCGCTCCCCCACCCGCAGAAGGGGAGAGGAGGGAAAGCGCAGGAGGCTTGCTCCCCCGGCCATCTTGGCCTGGAGGGTCACGGCCCCGAGGCGGCGCATCTCCTCCACTGCCCACTCCACCCCGAGATCGGCGTACTTGGCCGGGTTCCCCGGCCCGTCCGGGCGGACGGTGCCCCCCTCGGGTAGCACGATGTGGCAGAGGCAGGCCCGGGGGCCCCGGGGATCGTAGAGGGCCAGCCCGATGCAGGATCCGAGCCCCTGGATACAGAGAAGATCCTCGGCCGAGGAGGAGAACACTCCCTTTCCCATGCCCACGTAAAACACGGCCAACCCTCCCTCACCCTCCCTCACGCTTCAGCACCCTCAGCCGGCACGACCGCAATTTGATTGTTTCAGACGAAGCTAAAACCGGCATTCTCAGGGCCCCGGATCCCCTGCACTCGGAAGCGGCTGCGGAAGGAAAAGATATCTATCCCACGGGGATCTCGGCCCGGCCCACCGTCTCCAGGTCCGTCTCCGGAAGCAGCACCAGGTGTCCGGTCACCCCCGGCTCCTCATCGAAATAGAAGCGGGTGCGCACGAAGTAGGCCTCCTCCCGGGTGGCGCTCACCGCTGCGGCGAGAGAATTGGTCACCGCCGCCAGGGTGTCGCGGATGAATATGGGGGCGGAGGGCCGGATGGAGACCCCGAAGTAGTCGGCCACCCCGTTCAGAAACCCGCTCAGGGAGATGTTCCCCACCTCCTGGAGGGCGGAGAGGAAGAGCGGCTCGTCCCCCTCCAACTCCGTCCCCAGAAGGCGCCTGGCCATCCAGTGGGCCCCTTCCTCGCTGAGCACAAGAAGGCCGTATCCGGTCACGTCCCCATCGAAGGTCACGAACACCGCCACCACCCGCTCCTCCCGGGCCAGCCGGTCCCCGATCTCCAGGACCGGCAGCCGGTCCACCCCCATGCTCTCGAGGTAGAGGCGGGACCCGCTCAGCTCCTCCAGCCCGGCGCAGGCCCGCTCCAGCCCCCTCTCCACCGCCGCCAGAAAGGATATGGAAACCCGTGGCATCTCCGCACCTCCTCACAGGTGGTTATCGTGATTTTCCAGAAAGGGAATCACTCCCCCATCCCGAATAAACCTGAGAAGGTGAAGGGGTTCCCTCTATTGGATCTGGACTTTGCCCAACTTCATTAGGCCGGAGACCTGGAGGTGAAGCCGCCTGACATGGGACCGGAATACGCCGCCGCTTCCGCGGGGTCAGGGTTCGCGGTAAGGTGAACCCCAGAACCTGCTCCGGCGGAGGCGCTCCGCCGCTAGAGCCCGGCTAGACCCGGGCCAGAAGCTCCTCCTCCAGGAACTCCACGGAATAGTCTCCCCGGCAGAAACCGGGATGGGAGAAGACGGCCTGCAGAAGGGGAACGTTCGTCTTGACCCCCTCTATCCGCACCTCGGCCAGCGCCCTCCGCATCCGGGAAAGGGCCTCCTCCCGGTCCCGGCCCCAGGCCACGAGCTTGGCCAGGAGGGAGTCGTAGTGGGGCGGCACCTCCGAGCCGGGGGCGATCCCCGAATCCACCCGGATCCCCGGCCCCCCGGGGAACTCCACCTGGGTTACCGTCCCCGGGGACGGAAGGAGCCTCCGCTCCGGGTCCTCGGCGCACACCCGACACTCCACCGCCCACCCCCGCCGCTCGGGAGAATCAGGGAGGGAAAGGGGCTCCCCGGCGGCGATGCGGATCTGTTCCTTCACCAGATCCACCCCGTAGACCATCTCCGTCACCGGGTGCTCCACCTGGATGCGGGTGTTCATCTCGCAGAAGTAGAAGTTCCCCTCCCGGTCCAAAAGGAACTCCACCGTCCCCGCGTTCACGTAGTTGAGCGCCCGGGCCGCCCGCAGGGCCGCCTCCTCCATGGCCCGCCGGATCTCCGGGGTCACCGCCGGGGAGGGGGCCTCCTCCACCACCTTCTGCCTCCGCCTCTGGACGGAGCACTCCCGCTCTCCCAGGGCCAAACACCGGCCGTGCCGGTCGCAGAGAACCTGGATCTCCACGTGCCGGGGCCGGACCAGGCATTTCTCCAGGTACACCTCGTCAGAACCGAAGTACCTCTCCGCCTCCCGCCGGGCGGCGGCCAGCACCTCCGGCAGCTCCTCCTCCGAGCGGGCCACCCGGATGCCCCTTCCCCCGCCTCCCGCCGCCGCTTTCACCATCACCGGGAAGCCCACCTCCCGGGCCACCCGCAGGGCCTCGGCGTCGGAGACGCTGCCCCCCGATCCCGGCACCACCGGCACCCCGGCCCGGGTCATTACCTGGCGGGCGAAGGACTTGGAGCCCAGCTTCTCTATGGACTCGGGATCCGGGCCGATGAAGTCGAAACCCCAGCTCCGGCAGAGAGAGGCGAAGTAAGGGTTTTCGGACAGAAACCCGTACCCGGGGTGGATGGCCTCCACCCGGGCCCGGGCCGCCGCCTCGAGGATGGCCCCGGCGTTGAGGTAACTCTCCGTGTCCGGAGCCGGCCCGATGCAGAAGGCCTCATCCGCCAGCCGCACGTGCAGAGCCCGGGCATCGGCCTCGGAGAAGACGGCCACCGGGGAGATGCCCATCTCCCGCAGCGCCCGGATCACCCGCACCGCTATCTCCCCCCGGTTGGCCACCAGCACCTTTCTGTACACGCTCACCCGCCCCCTTCGCTCCGGTGATCCGCTTCCCTCCGGCGACCTACCGGAAGAAGGCCTTTACCGCGAGACATCGAAGCATCCCCCGCCTCCCCCACCAGCACCGCTTGCCGGGGTTCAGTTCCCCGCCCACCGCTCTAGAGTACCACCGGGGGGACCCCCGCGCCAGGGTCACTGGCCGATGGTGCCGCCCCCGGAGCGGAGCCAGCCGGCAGGAGCAGTCCCGGTACCCCGCGCCAGGGTCACTGGCCGATGGTGCCGCCCCCATCCAGTTGCGTAGCCGCGTAAGACCAGCGTAAACCCGCGCCTCTCGGCGGGCAGAGCGCCGGCCCGAACAGGAGCTCGAAAGCGCAAACTGCTCGCTAGGCTTGGCAGCGCAGGTTCGCCGCCCTCCATCTAGCCCCCTGCCGCGCCTCCCCTATCATCTGCCGTCCCGTGGATCCACATGATCTTGACCGTGTCGGCCACGCCCTCGAACTCGCGGTCGCCCGTGACAAGCAGGGCGCCCTTTTCCGCTGCCAGGGCGGCCGCAAAGCAGTCGGCATAAGAGATGCCCCCGCGGGCCTTGAGCTCCGCCGCCGCCCTGGCCCTCTCCCAGGTGACGCCGACCAGACTAACTTGCGCCGCTTGGCGGAAGTCGGACAGCATCAATTCGGCAGCGTCCCTGCCGCGCTCGCGCAGGAGGATGTAGTAAACCTCGCCCAAGTTAACCACACTCATGTAAAGCCTCGTGCCGGTCCTCTCCAACAAGCCTTTTACTTTCTCCCCGCCCCTCTCCCCCTCCAGAAAGGCAAGCAGGGAGTAGGCATCCAGGACATACCGGTCCTCAACGGTCCTTCTCGATTTCCCGCGCATGCTCTTCCTCCAGGATACGGACCAGGCTGGTGCCTCCCCTGAACGCCCCGTACAGACGCAGGAAGGGTTTCTCGCCAAGCGGGATCAGTACCAGCTTGCCCTCGGAAACCTGGAGCTCGAACTTGTCACCCTGCTTAATGGCACAGGCTTTTCGTATCTCGGCGGGTATCACTATTTGACCTTTTACCGAGACGGTCACAATCGGCATGGTTTAACGCCTCCTTTGGCTTACATCATAAGCGTAAGATACAAACGGATCAACAGCATCCCCCAAGCGATCGTGCCGAGCCGATCGGTCTTTTTGAGTTCAAAGGAAAGCAGCCGGCTCCAAGCGGTGTAAATCAGGGACCCGGTCGAAGTCTTCGTCCAGGGAGACCATCTGCCGGACACCCGAGGCCGGATCACCGCATGGTCCCAGAATGACTCAGTCGCCGGCTCCGCCCGCGTGGCGGCACAGGCAGGCGGCCAAAGCACACATCGCCGCATTAGACGGAGAAGCACCAGAAGACGCCAACTCCAGCCCGGGCAGGTAGAAACGGATCGGCCGGTAAACCTTTGGTGCCGGGCAGGCTGACTGCCTCGTAGACCATCCAGTTGCGCAGCCGCGCAAGACCAGCGTAGACCCGCCGCCTCTCGGCAACGGCAGAGCGAACAGATGTGGTAATATACACATACTCAGTAAATTTCCCAAGAAGGGAGGTCCACCAGCTTGAGAAGGGAGACAGTCAGCCCCATCGAGGTGAGAGACAGGCTCGGGCAGATCATCGAGGAAGTTTTTTACACAGGCAAGGAGTTCGTCATTGCCCGGCGGGGGAAGCCAATGGCCGTCATAGTGCCAGTCAGCGAATACGAGAAATGGGAGCGCGAACGGGAGGACTTCTTCCAGCTCGTCGAAAGCGTCTGGGAAGCCAACCGGCAGGCCGGGGCGGAGGAGGTAGCGAAGGACGTTGCCGAGGCCGTCCGGGAGGCTCGCCGCAACGGGCAGAACCCGCGCCGTCCTTGACACCAACGTCCTCGTCTCCGGCCTCATCAGCCCCGCAGGACCTCCGGCGCTGTTAGTGATGGCCTGGCGGAATAAGCAGTTCGATCTGGTAGTCTCGCCGCCAATCCTCGAAGAGGTGGCCACAGTCCTCCAGAAAGAGAGGATAAGGCGGTATTACGAGCACCTGGGTAAGGACGTGCCCGCAAGATACGTGGCCGCGCTCAGGCGCTTTGCCGTGCTGGTGCCGGGAGAGACCCGGGTCGAGGGAGCGTGCGCCGACCCGGACGACGGGAAATTCCTCGCAGCGGCCATAGAAGGCGGAGCGCACTACGTAGTCAGTGGCGACCGCCACCTTCTGGACCTCCGGCAATACCGGGGCGTGGAAATCATCCGACCGGTTGAGTTTCTGGCCAGGCTCGGCACAGGCAGGCGGCCAAAGCACACATCGCCGCATTAGACGGAGCACCAGAAGGCGCCAACTCCAGCCCGGGCAGGTAGAAACGGACGGAGTAAGGAGGGGGGCAAGCGGAAGGGCTACACCCGGTTTCCCCCAGCACGGTAGAAACGGACAGAGTGGGAGTGAGGAGGAGGTAAAAGGCGGGCCAGGGAAATCCTTAAGTTGGCCGAGGTTCCAAGTCGGCTCCACTGAGCTATGCCCAACCGGGCAATTGACCAATGTGAGGTGGAGATCCTGCACTCCCGCACTCCCTGGCATACGGTCTCAGCGGAAGAGTGTTTCCACCGGCTGAGCACGGGGCCGGCGGGGTTGAGCCGGGTGGAGGCGGCCCGCCGGCTCCAGGAATGGGGCCCCAACGAACTGGAGGCCCCCCGGCGGATCTCGCCCCTGGCCATCCTCCTGGCGCAGCTCGGGAACGTCCTGGTGCTGATTCTCCTGGTCGCCACCGCCCTCTCCCTCCTCCTGGGTCACGGGACGGAGGCGGTGGTCATCATGATCATCGTGCTCTTCTCCGTGCTGCTGGGCTTCGTCCAGGAATACCGCGCGGAGCGGGCTCTGGAAGCCCTCCGGCAGATGGCCGCGCCCGTGGCCACGGCGGTCCGGGAGGGCGTGGAGGAGCGGATCCCGGCACGAGAGCTGGTACCCGGGGATGTGGTGATCCTCCACCCGGGGGATCGAGTGCCTGCGGACCTGCGGCTGATCGAGGCGGTCAATCTCCAGATTGACGAGGCCGTCCTGACCGGCGAGTCGGTCCCGGTGGAGAAGCACACGGCGGCTATTCCAGACCCCGCGCTTTCCATCGGGGATCGGAGGAACATGGCCCACGCGGGGACGGTGGTGACGTACGGGCGGGGGAAGGGCGTCGTCGTGGCCACAGGGATGCGGACCGAGTTCGGGGCCATCGCCCGGATGCTTCAAACCATCGAGGAGGAGCGAACCCCGCTACAGGAGAACCTGGACCGGGTGGGGAGGGCCTTGGCCCGGGCCGCCCTGGGCGTGGTGGCCCTCATCATGGCCCTCGGCCTGCTGCGCGGCCAGCCATGGCTGGAGATGCTGATCTTCGGTCTGGCCCTGGCCGTGGCCGTGGTCCCGGAAGCTCTGCCGGCGGTGGTCACCATCTCCCTGGCCCTGGGGGTGCAGCGGATGGTCCGGCGCAATGCTCTGATCCGCCGGCTACCGGCTGTGGAAACCCTGGGGAGCACCGATGTCATCTGTACTGATAAGACCGGAACCCTCACCCGGAACGAGATGACCGTCCGCCGGATCTTCGTCTGCGGGCGGTTCTGGGAGGTAACCGGGAGCGGATATGAGCCGGCCGGGGAGTTCCGGGTGGACGGACAACCCGCGGAGCCCCCGGAAATCCTGAGGCGGCTGCTCCGGGCGGCAGCCCTGGCCTCGGATGCCCGGCTCCGCCCGGGCCCCGACGGCCGCTGGCAGGGGCAGGGGGATCCCACGGAGCTGGCCCTCCTGGCCGCGGCGCTGAAGGCCGGGCTACAGCCGGAAGCGCTGAACGATCGCTACCCTCGCGTGCACGAGGTCCCCTTCACCCCTGAGCGCAAGCGGATGACCACCCTGCACCAGGGCCCGGAGGGGATGTTTGCCGCCTCCAAGGGCGCCCCGGAGGTGATCCTGGAAAGCTGCCGCCTTCTGCTGATGGACGAGGGCGAGCGCCCCCTCACCCCGTCGGATCGGGAACAGATTCTGGAGGCCGCCCGGACGATGGCCGGGGAAGCACTCCGGGTGCTGGCGGTGGCGGACAAAGCCCCGGCTCTCCCGGAGGGCGCCGAGGAGGGGATGACCTTCCTGGGCCTGGTGGGGATTATTGATCCGCCACGCCCTGAGGCGAAGCAGGCCATCCAAGTATGCCGGGAGGCCGGCATACGGGTGGTGATGATCACCGGCGATCATCCGCTGACCGCCCGGGCCATCGCCCGGGAGCTGGGCCTGCTCCGGGACGGTCGGGTCATCACGGGGGCGGAGATAGACAGCTTGGACGACGAGAAGCTCGAGAGAGAGGTCGAGGACATCGAGGCCTACGCCCGCGTCTCGCCGACCCACAAATTCCGGGTGGTCACCGCCCTGCAGAAGAAGGGCCACATCGTGGCGATGACGGGGGATGGGGTCAACGACGCTCCCGCCCTCAAGAAGGCCGACATCGGCATTGCCATGGGCCTCACAGGGACCGATGTCTCCAGGGAAGCCGCCGCGATGGTGTTGCTAGACGACAACTTCGCCTCCATCGTAGCGGCCGTGGAGGAGGGTCGAGCCATCTTCTCCAATATCAAGAAATACCTGATGTATCTGCTCTCCTCCAACGTAGGGGAGATCCTCCTCATAGCGCTGGCCTCGCTGGCCGGGTTTCCCCCACCCCTCAGCGCGGCTCAGATCCTGTATGTGAACCTGGCCACCGACGGCCTGCCCGCGCTGGCCCTCTCGGTGGACCCGCCGGAACCGGACTTGATGCGCCGGCCGCCCCGTAACCCCCGTAGCGGCCTTTTCACCCGACCGGTGGTCCTGCTGATGCTTGCCGGTGGTTCCTGGTCCGCCCTGATCAACCTCTCCCTGTTCGCCTGGGCCCTCTCCTCCGGCCGGAGCCTAGAGGAGGCCATGACCATAGTTTTCGTGTCTCTGGTGCTCATCCAGTTCTTCAAGGCCTACAACTTCCGGTCAGACCGTCATTCGGTTCTCCTGCGGCCGTTTGCCAACCGCTGGCTGAACCGGGCGATTCTCTGGGAGGTCTCGATACTTTTGCTGCTCATGTATGTACCCTTCCTGCGGCATCTTTTCGCCCTCCACCCCCTGTCGCCGGCCGATTGGGCCACCGTGATCACGGCGGCGGCCACGGTGATGCCGGTGCTGGAGCTGGCGAAGTGGATCGGGCACCGGAGGCTGTTGGGGGCGCTGGACGGCTGATCAAAGACGCTGCCACCGCCCACTTCCGCCTTTACCGCCTCCCCCGCGGGAAAAACTTCACCTTAGACTGTTTCATGGTACGGAGTGGGAATGGCGGGAGGGCGGTTCTGCCCCGGGCCAGTCAACGTAGCCATTGTAGGCCCCTGGGGCATTGGCAAGAGCAGCCTGGTGCGTTATCTGACCAGACTGGCTTCTGAGGCTGGCAACGTAGCCTCAGCCCCTGGCTGACGATCCCCGGAGCTCATCGCCGGAACGAGTGATGGAGGTGTTCCCGGTTTCCGACCCTAGTTCGCCCGGACGGGCAAAGCCAACCGTTCCAGCACCTTGCGCGCCAGATGCTCGAAATCCTGATAGCAGATCTGCACGAGGCGGGCGTGGCTTCCGATGGCGCCATCCGCTGCCCGCAGATCGAACATGGGTTTCCGCGCCTCGTGGGCCATGGGCATAAGGCTCCGGTAGTTGCGAAGGGTAGCCAGGCAGTTAGGATCTTCCTCAGGGGTGAGCATTTGAGAGAGAGGGGAACCCAGCACCTTCTCGGCGTATACCTGAGGGATGCGATCCAGCCATTTGCGGAAGGGCACCGGCCGGTCGAGCCGCACTTCGTGTTGCAGAATGACGTAACCGATGGGTTCCATGGTGCCCGCAGGGAGGTCAATGCCTGAGGGAGCCACTTCCAACATCCTTCGCCAATCTTCCCTCCACTCCCGCAAAGAAGGACCCAGGTTCTCAAGGCCTTTCAAAGAGAAAAGATCGGCGGCCAGGGGAATAAGGAGGGCATCGGCGGCCAGAAGGGCACTCCGGTTGATGGCACCGAGGTTCGGCCCCACGTCTATGATCCCCAGTTCGGCCTCGGTATCCCTGGCTGCCAGCCGCATGATGCGGTGGAAGGCGGAGGTCACGCGAAGAGCTGCGGGGTCCTTGCTATGGCCCCTGGGCCACTCCCCGGACAGCCGATCCTCGAAGCGGCTGAGACCGAGATGCCCGGCAAGTAGCCACAATCTTTCCGCCACTTCCAACGGTTTGGGATCGGCCACATCACCGGTGCCTTCCATGAGGGGTTCGATGCAGGCCATAATGGTGTGGCCTCCAGCGCCTTCCCACAGCGCCTCTACCTCCTCCTCCGAAAGAAAGACGGCAGTGAGGTTAGCCTGAGGATCCAGGTCGAAGGCAATAGTTGGGACATCGAGGCGCGCGAACATGTGGGCCAGGTGATAGGCCAGGGTGGTCTTGCCCACCCCGCCTTTGTTGTTGAAAAGAGCTAATGTCTTCATACCTCCCGCCTCCGCACCGTTACCAGTACATGGGTAGGCGAACGGAACCAGATCGTTCGCCAGGGCGCAGATGCTTTCGCGGACATCGCCCTCCACACCCCGCAACTGGCTTTTGACCTCGAGGCGGTCTGATTCCATCCGGGTAGCTAGAAGCTCCTTCAGCTCGTCGGTCACTCTCCCCCACCCGGGACCCATTATAGTCGCCTGCGCCTCATGGTTTCGCGATCTATCCCCCCTTTTCCTTAGTTCGGCCCGGGTAGTCTCAACCTCCGGAAACGGGTCAACGGTACTCTGGGAGTCCCGGCCCGGCAGCTCTCCCATCCGGGTCCGGAGCCCCCCAACGGAGCCTGGGTCCTTCAGCCGGGTAACGGCAATGGACTTTCGCTGACACAACCCGTCCGTTCCGAAACGTAGCCCCATCCCGCATCAGCAATGGCCTTAAGTTCAAGCCGCCCCCCAGCGCAAAAAGGGGGGTGCCCCCTGGCAGGGGCACCCCCGGTATCAGCTTGGAACGGAAAACTAGCGGTTTATCACCACGACTCTAGCCACGTTCGATGCCGTCACGCTGTCCACGTAGATGGTGACCGCATCTCCGGCCAGGATGTCGGAGAGGCTGATGGCCGTAGCCGGGTTGTCGCCGTTCAGGTTGAAGTACTGGGTCTTCGGGTCAGCCGAGGTATTTACAAGGAAGGCTTTGTCAGAGGAGTCATTCATATCACCGTCTCCGTTCATGTCCACGTAGATGGCCCCGGCACTGGCATCCACCCTCCACACCTTGGCCTTGTGCGCCGCATCTTTGGGATCGGTCTTCATGTACGTAGCATCGGCCACGGTGAACTCGTCACCCTTGGGGGTGAGTTTATTGGAGATAAGCCCGAAGCGGACGGCGTCGTCGCGCTTGTACTGACTGTAGTAAGTGCTCTCCACTTCGTAGTCAGTGGTGGTTCCGGACTCATTGACCGAGAGATAGTACTTCGGTCCGGAGGTGGTGTACTTACCCATCACCAGCCCGTAATGATCGGTGACCGCCGCCACGCTGAGTGGATCGAAGACCACCACCACCCGGGCGTTGGCCGTGTTGTCCTTGTCCCGGACCACCACGCCCTTGAAGGTACCCGCTCCGGCGATGGTGCTGGGAGTAGAAGTCTTAGCCTTATCGGGATCGTTATTATCTATCATCTCTGAGAGGTCAAAGACTATAGTGGAGGAGGTCAGGGCGTAGGTACCAGTCGTTGTGCCGTCATTCCCCACCGCGTCATTATCAGAAGTGCTTATCCGATTGGGATCCTTGGATCCGGTAAGATTTCCGCATCTACCGTCTCCACCACTAATGTTATCACAATCAGCACCATTATGATACACGTCTGCCAGCACGGTGAGGTGGTCAATCTTCCCGGCCGAGTTGAGCGAGTACTCGATGATGTTCCGAACCTGGATGTTGGAGTTCTGGAGGACCGTCAAGGCATCGCTCCAATCCGGGTTGAAGCTACCGGTGGACTTTCCACTCCAGTTATCATTCGCTCTGTCGCCATCCAAGTCCACCGTGGCGTCCTTGGCGATGGGCAGATAGGCCACGGAACCATCGGACTTGAGTACCCGGAGGTACCAGGTCGGCCCCTCGGCACCGGAGACGGAATAGGGGTCCTTGGTAATAACCGCCACCGGCTTGGCCTCAGCGCCTGCGGCCACCGTACCGGACTTGACCAGGATCACCTTGCCGAAGCTATCGAGATAGGCGGTCACGGTCTTGCCGAGAAGCGAGGTGTCGGACGTAGAGTACCCGGGAGCGAAGTCATAGTCCGATCCTGCCACCCGCACCCCGTCGCCAGTCAGGCGGTCGAGTGTGCCGGTCTTGTTGTTCCGGGTAACCACGATGTGGAACTTATCTCCCGAGAAGAGCCACTCCAGGACGTCGCCCTTCTGGAGATCGCCCACCGACTTAGCCGCTCCCACCCAGGTGACGGCTTTGTCCTTGAGGCTACCCGGACAGCCAGCGATGTCGCTGGTGCAGGTGATGGACTGATTAGCGGCATTGGCCTCGTCCACGATAGCCCAGTGGTGCTTGGCCACCACGATGGTGCGTACCTTGCCGTTGTCGTCGAGGATAGCGGTGAACTTGCCGTTATCCATATCGGTCTTTTCATCCACATCGTCTTTCTTCACATTGCTCTTGCTGAGCTGGATGTTCTTCACGTAAAGCACCTGACGACCGGGAGCGGAAGAGTCAAGGTCCACCAACTCATACCAGGTGCCACCCGCCTTGACCTTGGTGACGTAAACGTCGCCGCTGATGGTTTCCGTCTCTATGTCATTGGCGCTGACCGTCTTTATGTTCGCCGCCTCGGTCACATCCTCGAGGAAGAATACCTTGCCGTCCTTGTTCTTCCAGGCCTTGACCTTGTGGCCCAGAAGCCCGGCGTAGGCCGTCCCCGAGAGAAGCTCGAGAGTTCTGTCCGCCACTCCGTCGTCATTGGTGTCTATGCCAATGTTCTTTTCGTCCTTAGCGGTGTTAAGAGCCTCGGGCGAGCTGATGAGCCATCCCTCCACCACCGGCTCAGTGACCTGCTTAGCCAGGTAAGTCCGGAGCAGACTCTTGGTGGGCTTGCCGCTGGAGTCTACCGCCTGCCTGTACTCCACCCGGTCACCGTAGCTCACCTGCTCGAGAAGCGGTACATCGAGGGCGTTGTCCATGAACTTGGCCACCTCGCCCCGGGTGGCGGGAAGAGCGGCCACTACGTCCACTCCGTCGCTGATGCCTAGCTCGGCCGCCTTGACCAGGTACTTCATGGGCCAGGTGCCCTTGAGGGCCGGCTCATAGCCCAGAGCCCGCAGGATCATGGCCAGCGCCTGGGCATGGGTGACGCTCTCATCCGGCTGGAAAGTGCCATCCGGGAAGCCATTCACGATACCCATGGTGGAGGCCACGTTGATGTAGCCGGTAGCCCAGTGATCGGAAGACACATCCGAGAACTGGGTCGGCCCGGACGAGGCCTGGGCCGCTGCCTTGAGCCCCATGGACTTCACGATCAAAGCCGCAAACTGCGCCCGGGTGAAGGCGGAATCGGGATCGTATTTGCCTTCCCCGACTCCCTCCACCACGCCTAGCCCGGCCAAACGGTTGATGGCCGTGGCGTACTGGTGGCTGTCCGGGACGTCGGTGAAGGGGCCGGCGAAGGCCGGGGCCGCCAGGCTCAAAAGCATCCCCACGATGGTGAGGATAGAGGCCAGACGGCG
>Ga0197143_1001837_pt1 | contig 16935 bp, 22 predicted proteins | sample GBS70_MetaG_FD_148603 | JGI IMG/M metagenome (GOLD analysis project Ga0197143, IMG submission 148603) | Sediment microbial communities from Great Boiling Springs, Gerlach, Nevada, United States - GBS 70_MetaG | ecosystem: Environmental > Aquatic > Thermal springs > Hot (42-90C) > Sediment...
AGAATTTCTTTTGATTCAGGAAAGTATTTCAAGTTTTTTTCATAAAATTTAATTGGGTCATACCAGTCATAATTTCTTAAAATTGTTCTTACTCCATAAAGTGAAAATATAAGAATAATAAAAGCAATCTTAAATTTTTCTTTTTTTATTTTTTCAAGTAGCATAATAAGATATATAAAAAAACCAATAGAACCTAAATACATCCAGTGCTCCCTTAAATTCCCATTTAATGGTATTATTGTGTTTGAATGAAATATAAAATTAAGTAAGAATAAAATACCTGCAAATAAAATCTTTTTATCTTTCCTATTCCTAAATAAAAAATATAAAAATAGAAAAAAATAAATAAATCCAATCAAAAAATCAATATCTTTAAATGTTTTAATATAAGGAATATGTCTTTCCATTGAGAGTATAAAAGGGAAGAGAAGTATTGAAATATAAATCAAAAATGCCTTAAATGATGTATAAAACCTATGCAAAAATATATCCTCTGGAATTGCTTTTCCAAAATTTAAAACTGTTTGTCTAAGTATAAAGTAAATTAGAAAAATTAATGTTATTATTATGTAGTTTTTTATTTGGCTTTTGGTTAACTTATCTAAACAATACTGGTAAAGGAAAAATATAGGCAAAATTAAAACACCTGATTCTTTTGATAATAAAGAAAGTATGAATGAAATATAAGATAAGAATTTAAAATTTTTATTGTAAAGGTAAATAGCCAAAAGACCAAAGAAGAAAAATAATGGGTCTGCAGTTCCTGAAATATAAGTTATTGCTTCTGAATTTATTGGATGAATTGCCCATAAAACTGAAACAAGAAAAGAAATTTTTTCTCCATATATCTCTTTCAATAAAATAAAAATTAAAATTGCACAGGCAGAATGTAAGAATATATTGAGTAAGTGATAGCCAACTGGATTTGATTTAAAAATTTTATATATAATTGCATAACATAAGATTTGTAATGGTCTATAAAAAGGTGTTTTTTCTTTCACTGCTTCATAAAGATTTTTTGAAAAATATAATTTCAAAAACTTAAAATTTTTAATAAATGAGTTTTCAACAATAAGTCCATAGTCATCAAAAATAAAAGGGTTAAAAATTGAATTGAAATAAACCAAAAAAGTAATTATAAAAATTGTCAAAATTTTTTTCTTTTCTCCCTTCATTTCCCATCCCCCAATCCCACCTCCGAGGTGGCCTGGCCAAACCTTTGTCTTTCAATCATTTTCCAAGCAATATCTTTAAGTTTTCCTTTGCTGGTTTATACTCAGGATTTTTACTCAATATATTTTCCCATATTTTTTTCGCTTTTTCCTTATCTCCAATCATAGCATAACATAACCCAATATCATTTAATATATCTAAATCATTTGGTTTTAAAATTAATGCTTTATAATAAAATTCTATTGCTTCTTTAAAATTTCCAGTAAATTTATAAAATAATGCAAGATTCAAAATGTTATCAATTTTAGTTGGCTTTAACTTGTATGCTTTTTTTATATAAATTTCGGCATTTTTCATATCATTTAAATTAAAATAACTTATACCAAGTAGTAAATTTGAAACATCATCCTCTGGATTCATTAAAACAGAAATTTTTAAAAATTTTTCACTTTCTTTAAAATTTCCATTTTCAAAAAAAATTCTACCAAGTAAAATGTATGCCTCTCTATAAGCAGGATTTTTTTCAATACATATTTTAAGTAAATTTATTATTTCAGATATTGGTCTTTCCTTTTTATTATAATAGATTGTTGCAAGAGTTGTAAGAGAAACAGGGTCATATGGTTCTATTTCTAAGTTTTTTTTACAATATTTTTCTGCTTCTTCATATCTTCCAAGATTATATAAACACACAGAAATTCCATTATATACAAGTTTTTTGTTTTTATAAAGTGGCTCTATTATCTTAAAAATTTCAAGTGCCTTTTTATATTTTCCTTTAGCAAAATAAGAGTAAGCAAGATTATAATATATTTTCTTATGTTTGAATCCATATTCAATTGATTTTTCGTAAAATTTAATTGGGTCATACCAATCATAATTTCTAAAAATTGTTCTTACTCCATAAAGTAAGAAAACTAAAAAAATTATTAAAATTTTCAAATTTTTTGATTTTATTTTTTCAATTAGGAGTACAAAATATATGAGAATACCTGAAAGACCCGAATAAATAAAGTGTTCAGAAATTGTTGCATTCACATTTATAAATAATCCAGAAATAGCAAAAAAATTTGTTAAGTAAAAAAGATATGGGAAGATAATTTTTTTTGAATTTTTAAATTTCCAAATTAAGTATAAAGAAAATAGAAAGAGGAAAAAACCACTTAAAAAATAAATATCAATAGGAGTATTCAAATATGGAAATGCGCGAGCCATACTTAAAATTAATGGAAAAATAATAAGATAAAAATAAAAAATGTAACTTTTAAAAGTAGTGTAAAATCTTGACATAAAAGGATTTGTTTCTAATTTTTTAAAACTTAAAATAGTTAATCTTAAAATTCCATAGGATATTGCCATTATAAAAAAGGGAATTATTTTCTTATCTATTTTTTCATTTTTAACCCAGAGATAAAGCAATAGAAATAAAGGAATAATGATAGCCATTTCTTTTGAAAGGAGAGAAATAGAATAAAATAAGAGAGATATTAGTAAATTTTTTTTATAGAAATAAATACTAATTAGTCCAAAGAATAAAAATAATGGGTCTGCAGTTCCTGAAATATAAGTAATTGCTTCTGTATTTATTGGATGAATTGCCCATAAAATTGAAACAAGAAAAGAAATTTTTTCTCCATATATCTCTTTCAATAAAATAAAAATTAAAATTGCACAAGAGATATGTAAAAATATATTTAAAAGATGATAACCAACTGGATTTAATTTAAAAATTTTATAAATAATTGCATAAGAAATTGTCTGTAAGGGTCTATAAAAATTTGAACTCCCACCTCTAAAAAGGTCAGTTGTGAAATAAAATTTGAAATTTTTAAAACTTTTAATATAGGGATTATTAACAATTAATGAAAAATCATCCCAAATGAATGGATTGAAAATTGAATTGAAATAAACTAAGAAAGTAATGAGAAAAATCAAAAAAAATTTACCCCACTTTCCCACCTCGTAGGTGGGATTGGGAGATGTTTGTGTATCAATCATTTCTGAAAATGGTTTATTCAATTTTTAAATTAAATTTTTCAGGAATAATTTTAAATTTTCCAAGTTCTAAAGCAATCTCTTTATATGTTTTTGCCCTTGCTTTTGGAATTCGTGAAATTATATGATTTCCTATATCAAAAATTGCTTCAAGTGCTCTTCTTAAATAATGCTCACAAATTGGATAATTTTTACCTTTTTTAAATTCTTCAATTGAAATCCCTTTGTAAAAATTCAGTTCATCAATATCTTTTTCTATTTCTTCTAATCTGCTTAAAATCAAATCTTTTCTTAGAGGAGTTTTCTTCATAAACTCTCAATCAATACTTTTTCTGATTCTTCCATTAAATATTTACAGTCAATATATTCTTTAATGACTTTTTCTTTATAATCAAAAGAAATAAATTTCTCTCTTTCGTATATTACTTTTCCATTATTCACAACATCAAATTTAAGTGTTAAATCTGCATTATTTAAAAAAACTATATCAATCTCCCTATCCTTAAAAACATCAGAAAAAATTTTATATAATTCAATGTATTTATGAATATCTTTTGATACTTTTTCTTTAAAAACAATTCCAATATCAATATCTGAATTTTTTCTTGTTTTTTCAAGGATATATGAGCCAAAAATGTAAACAATTAAAACTCCATTCTTTCTTAACTTTTCTTTTATTTCATTTTTCAATTTTATCCTTTTCATATTTTAATTTTATTATTTTCCCATAACTTTTTCAAAAATTTTATCATCTGTTGTATAATTTATTTATGAAAATCTTATCAATTGAAACAACTACAAATTTTGGAAGTGTTGCCTTTCTTGAAGATGGATTAATAAAAAGAGAAGTTTTTTTTGAGAGTGATGATATTGCAGGTGAAATTGTTGATAAACTTGATGTAATTGGCAATAATTTTGATTATGTTGTTGTTTCAATTGGGCCTGGTTCATGGACTGGAATAAGAATTGGAATAAGTTTTGCAAAAGGATTGGTTTGTGGAGATATAAATAAAATTTATTGTGTAAGTATTTTTGATTCTTTATTTTATTCAATTAAGGATATAAAAGTTAAAAGTATATGTTTAGTTCCCTCAAAAAAGGAAGAATTTTATTATTCTGAATTTAAAGGAGAATTTGATTATGAAAAGAACTTCAAAATAAATAAAATTGGTGCAGAAAAGTTAATCCCACTTGTTAAAACAAATAAATATTTTCTAATAGGGCCTGGTGTTTTAAATCTAAAAGAATTTATAAATATTGAAAGAATAAAAACAATTAAATTTTTATGGTATCCCAGAGCATCTATGAATGGATTTGTTGCTTATGAAAAAATAAGAAGGAATATAAAAAGTTTGCCGCCAGAGCCAATATATGAAAAATAAAATTAAAATTGGATATTTAATAGGAAGTAGTGAAATAGGTGGGACAGAAAAAATGATTTTAACAATTGTAAAAAATATTGATAAAGATATATTTGATTTTGTATTTTTTTGTATAAAAGGTAAAGGTAAATTTACAGAAAAATTAAGAAAATTGAATTATAAAGTTTATATCTTAAATCTAAAAAAAAATCCAATTTCTTTTATAAAACTTTTCATTTATTTAAAAAAAGAAAAATTGAATATAATTCAGTCATTTCTTTTTGTAGCAAATATTATAGGGAGAATTTATGGAAAATTGTTGAAAATAAAACTTGTAATTTCTTCTCAAAGAAGCACAGACCCGTGGAGAAAATGGTATCATTGGGTACTTGAGAGAATTACAAAAAATCTTGTTGATATTTATATTTCAAATTCTTATGCAGCAAAAGATATATTAATAAAAAGAGCAAAAATTCCAAGTAAGAAAATTAAGGTTATACATAATGGAATAGAGATACCTGAAAAAGTTGAAAAAATAAAGAAAGATTATATTGCTATTGGAACTATAGGAAATTTAAGAAAAGCAAAAGGATATTTTAATTTAATAAAGGCAGCCAAAATTGTCATTGAGAAATTTAAAAATGTAAAATTTTATATAATTGGAGAAGGAGATTTAAAAGAAGAAATTTTAAAAAGGATAAAAAAAGAAAAAATTGAGGATTTTTTTATTTTAACAGGTTATGTTGAAGATATTTACAACTATCTTAAAATTTTTGATATTTTTGTTTTGCCATCTTTATGGGAAGGTTGCCCTGTTAGTTTGCTTGAAAGTATGGGATATAAGATTGCAAGTATAGCAACAAATGTTGGTGATGTTCCCTATATAATTGAAGATGGAAAAAATGGTTTTATAGTTGAGAGAAATGATTATTTGAAATTATCTGAAAAAATTATTTATTTGATTGAAAATGAAAAAGAAAGAAATGAAATGGGAGAAAGAGCAAGAGAAAAAATAAAAAAATATTTTTCATATGAAGAAATGATTAAAAAATATGCATCTATATATTTAGGTATTGAACGGTAAAAGTTTAAATTATAAAATAAATTTTTCAAAATGAAAAAAAAAGATGTAAAAAGAGATGTATTTAATTGGTTTAAATCTTTATTTTGGGCTTTTTTAATTGCTTTATTTATAAGAACATTTTTTATTGGCAATTTTAAAATTCCAAGCACATCAATGGTTCCTACTTTAAAAGTAGGTGATCGTCTTCTTTCAAATAATATAATTTATAAAATAAGGGAACCAAAAAGAGGAGAAGTAATTATTTTTAAATACCCAGAAGACCCAAAAAGAGATTTTGTTAAAAGATTAATTGGACTTCCAGGGGAAAGGGTTATGATAAAAGATGGTAAAATATACATAAATGGAAGTGAAATAAAGGACCCTTTGATAAGTTGCAGATATTATTTTAGTGAAGGAAATTATGGAGTTGAAAATGAAGTAGAAGTGCCACCAGATTCATATTATGTTTTGGGTGATAATAGTTTTAACAGCAAAGATAGTAGATATTGGGGGTTTGTTCCAAAGAAATATTTGATTGGTAAAGCATTATTTATTTACTGGCCACCATGGAGAATGGGGTTTATAAAATGAAAAAAGAAAGAATTTATTTTGTTAAGGAGAGTGATTTAAAAAATTTAAGGGAGTTTGCTAAAAAAGTGAAAGAATTACAAAAAGAAAATGATTTATGGAATGAAAAATTTGAGCAATTAAAGGATAAATATTTAAGGTTATTGGCAGAGTTTGATAATTTTAGAAAAAGGACAGAGAGAGAAAAGAAAGAAATATTGAAATATGGAAATGAAAATATTATTTTACAATTAATTCCTTTTGACGAAATTTTTGAGAATGTCTTAAAACAGATGGATAAAATAGATTCTTTAGAGAGTATCAAAAAAGGCATTGAATTATTAAAAAAAGAATTTACTAAATTACTTGAAAATTTTGGAGTTAAAAAGATAAGTTCAATTGGAGAAAAATTTGATCCAAGATTTCATGAAGCAAGTGGTTTTGTTGAAACTGAAACTTTTGAAGATGGTATAATTGTAGAGGAAGAAAAAAGTGGTTATATTTATAATGATAGAGTTATAAGACCAGCACTTGTTAAAATAGCCAAGAAGAAGAATGTTGATAAAAGCGCCTGCTAAAATTAATTTATTTTTAGAAGTTGGAAGAAAAAAAGAAAATCTTCATGAAATTTTTTCACTTATTGATATTGTCTCTTTGTATGATTTAATTTATTTGAAACCATCAGATAAAACAAAAATTGAATTTATATCAAAATGGAAAATACCTGAAGAAAATACTGTTTATAAGTTAATCTCAATTTTAAAAAATAGATTTGATTTTGATGTTGAAATAAAAATAGAAAAAAATATACCTCCTGGAACAGGTCTTGGTGGAGGGAGTTCAGATGCTGGAACTATTTTGATTTATTTGAATAAGATTTTCAAATTTGGATTTAAAATAGAAGATATGGTTGAAATTGCAAAAAACATTGGTTCAGATACTCCTTTATTTATTTATCAAAGAAGATGTATAATTAAAAATTTAGGAGATAAAGTCATTCCAGTTGATGATTTTAAACTTTATTATTTAATTTTAATTCCTGAAATTTCAATAAGCACAAAGGACGTATATGATAAACTTGACCAAATTGGAGAATATGGAGATTTGACAGATTTGGAAGATAAGGTTAATATTTTAATAGAAGAGATAAAAAAAGGTAATATTGTAGAAGTGGAAAAATATATGTTTAACCGTCTTGAAAAGGCATGTTTTGAATTAAATGGATATTTAAAGGAGGTGAAATATGAGATAGAAAGACAAGCAGATAAAAAATTTTTCCTAACTGGAAGTGGCTCTGCTTTGTTTTCTGTTTTTAATGAGAGGGAGGAAGTTGAAAAAATTGAGAAAAAAATTTTTCTAAACGGACTTAAAAAGTATAAAGTTGAAAGTATTAAATTTTGCATGTAAAAGGAGGTAGCAATGGAAATCACTGAAACAAGAATTTCACTTGTAGAAAGACCAAACAGTAGATTAAGAGCATATGCTTCAATAACTTTTGATAATTCATTTGTAGTACGAGATATAAGAATTATAGAGGGGAAAAATGGATTATTTGTGGCTATGCCAAGCAAAAAGATGCAAAAGTCTTGTGCAAGATGCGGATTTAAAAATCCTATAACCAATAAATTTTGTGGTTCATGCGGAGTTGCTTTAAATCCAGTAAATAGACAAAGACTTTCTCCCTCTCAACAGCATAGAGATATTGCTCATCCTATAAAAACTGATTTTAGAGAATATATTCAGAAGAAAGTTCTTGAGGAATACGAGAAAGTGAAAAAAGGTGAAAGTAAGAATTTCCCAGAACAATAAGAAATTTTGCCCGGTAGTGTAAGTGGTAACACACCGGCCTTTGGAGCCGAGGATCAAGGTTCGAGTCCTTGCCGGGCAGCCATAAATCAATTATGGAAAAGTTAATATTTGTTATACTGGCTGCTGGTATGGGTAAACGGCTTGGTGGAGAAAGTCAGAAAACAGTTAAAAAAATTCTTGGTAAATCAATGCTTTCTTATCTTCTTGAAACAGTTAAAAAATTTAATCCCGAAAAAATTATTATAGTTGTTGGGTTTAAAAAAGAGGAAGTTTTTGAAGAACTTAGAGACGCGAAGGTTGAATATGTTGAACAGAAGGAATTAAAGGGAACTGGAGATGCGGTATTATGTACAGAGAGTTTATTGAAAGATTATGATGGAGATATTGTTGTATTAAATGGAGATGTTCCATTTATTACTGAAAAAACTATTAGAGAATTAATTAAAATACATAAAGAAAATGGAAATTCCTGCAGTTTTTTAACAACAATTTTGGATAATCCTAAAGGATTTGGAAGAGTAATTAAGGATGGAAATGGAAAAGTTTTAGGTATAGTGGAAGAAATAAATGCAAATGAAGAAGAAAAGAAAATAAAAGAAGTGAATGCAGGTGTTTATGTTTTTAATGCCAGAGATTTATTTCCGGCACTTAAAAAGATAAAACCTGATCCTATAAAAAGAGAATATTTTTTAACTGATGTTATAAAAATTTTAAATTCAGAAAATAAAAAAATTTCAACATATTTAACACATGACTCTGATGAAACAATAGGAATAAATACTCCAGAAGATTTAATAAAAGCAGAAGAAATTGTTAAAAAAAGGAGAATATATGGATAGTTGCTTAATTTTTTCTGGAAATTCTAATATTCCCCTTTCACAAAAAATTGCTAAATATCTTGGCAAAGAATTAAGTCCAATAAATATATATAGATTTAAGGATGGAGAAATATGTGTAAAAATTGAAGAGAATGTTAGAGGTAAAGATGTTTTTATAATTCAATCTACTTGTCCACCTGTGAATGAAAATTTAATGGAATTGCTTATAACGCTTGATGCTTTGAAAAGAGCATCTCCAAGGAGAATAACAGCAGTAATTCCTTATTATGGATATGCAAGGCAGGATAGAAAAGACCAGCCCAGAGTTCCTATAACTGCAAAACTTGTTGCAAACCTTCTTGTTACAGCAGGTGCTAATAGAATTTTGACAATGGATTTACATGCACCACAACTTCAAGGTTTTTTTGATATTCCTGTTGACCATCTTTTTGCTGCTCCTGTAATAATTGAATATTTAAGAAATAAAAAATTTAAAAAACCTGTTATAGTTGCACCTGATGTTGGTGGAGTTAAAATGGCAAGAGCATTTGCAAAACGACTTCCGGCTGAACTTGCAATTGTAGATAAAAGGAGAGATTCTCCTGAAAAAGTTGAGATGATGCATATTATAGGTGAGGTTAAGAATTGTGAGGCAATTATAGTTGATGATATAATTTCTACAGGAAATACTATGATTGAAGCAGCAGAAGCATTAATTAAAAATGGAGCTACTAAAGTTTATGGTAGTTGCACTCATGCAGTTCTTGCAGGAGATGCAATTGATAAATTGAAAAATTCTGTTTTTGAAGAAATAATAATTACTGATACAATCCATCACTCTAATTTACCACCTCTTTTTAAAATCCTTAGTGTCTATGAATTACTTGGAGAGGCAATCAAAAGAATACATTTAGAAACTTCTGTAAGTTCTTTATTTATTTAATTTTTTATTAACCCATTGTAGGTTTTTTTCTATGATTTGCTCTTTTACTTCTCCATCTTAATTTTCTTTTTTTCCTTCTCATTTTTTAGAAGATTTTTTACTTGTGGTTTTCTTTGATGTTTTTTTAGAACTCTTTTTTGCGCATTTTGCCATTCTTTCACCTCCTTTCAATTTTATTTAAACATATAAATTTTTTTTTGTCAAGTATTTTTAATTTTAAATGTTAAAAAAATGATTCCTCCAATAATTCCATTTAATATAACCCCTGAAAGAACCAAAATAGACAAAGCGTATGCATTGTTATTACCAATAAGGTCAGAAAATAAAAAAATACAAGAATATTCTCTAATACCAAGTCCTCCAATTGAGGGCAATAGAGTTGAAACCCATATTAAAGGAATATAAACAAAAAACGGCATAATTTCCAATTTCCTTTTCAAAATTGAGATTGCTAATAAATATTGGGAAAAAATTGAGATAATTTGAAGGAAAAAACTTATGAATATTGCAATATAAAAAAGTTTTTTATTTTCGCTGAAATAAAAATGAATTGATTCATATAGATTTAAAAGTTTTTTATTTAAAATTTCGGGAAGAAATTTTTTAAAAGGTGAATAGAAAAATTGAGCAATTTTTCTAATTGAAAAGAAAAGGAATGAAAATATTAGTAAAAATAGGAAAATTAAAATTAAGTTTTCAATTTTGTGGTCCTTCCTATAAAAAAAAAGAGAAATTGCACCCATTGTCATTACTGTTAAAGCACCAATATATCTATCAATTAAAACAGATATTCCACTTAAGAATTTTTTTTCTTCATTTTTAATGACATAAAATACTTTAACAATATCTCCTCCTGCTGAAGTTGGAAGAAAATTATTAAAAAATAGTCCAATCATAGTGAGTTTAAAAATAAAAAAACTTGATAAATTTTTTTTAAAATATATTTCAACAATACACTTAAACCTTAAAGCAAGTAAATAATTGTTAATTAAGATAAGTATATATGCGAAAATCAAAAAAAATAAATCAGCATTTTTTATAATTTTGATGACTTCTTTTAAATCTATTTTTTTTAAGATAAGATAAATGAATAGTAAACTAATTAAAACTTTTATTGATGAAAAAATAATATTTTTTTTCACTTTGAGAGCAATTTTAAAATTTCCATACCAAATCTTTCAGCAACTTCTGGACCGCTTCCTGTTACTATATTTCCATCAATTTCAACTGAATTTTTTGTATATATTGCACCATTTTTCATTAAAATATCAGAAGCAGACGGGTAACATGTGGTCTTTTTCCCTTTTAAAATTCCTGCATTTGCTAAAATTCCTGGTGCAAGACATATCGCACCAATAACTTTTTTATTTTTATAAAATTCAGATGCAATTCTTTTTGCTTCTTTATTTTCAAATAAACTTTCACAACCAATCCCTCCAACAAAAATTATTCCATCATATTCGTTTTCCTTTACTTCCTCAAGAATTAATTTTACATTTACAGTTCCTCCAAGCATTCCACGAGCAATTCCCTTTTTGACAGAAGCAATATCTACTTTAATTCCATTTTTTTCCAGTATATTTTTAGGTATAAAGAGTTCTTCATCTCTAAAATTTTGATAAGCGATAACCATTAAAACTTTTTTATCTTTTGGATATAAAATTGAAAAAAATACTAAAATCAAAAGAAATAAAATTTTATACTTCATCTTTCCCCCCTTTATTTTCAAAATTTTCTTTTATTTTATGCAATATTCCATTCACAAATTTTGGTGAGTCCTCATCTCCATATTTTTTTGATATCTCAATTCCCTCATTTATACTTACAACTTTTGGGATATCATTTCTATAATAGATCTCATAAGTTCCAATTCTTAAAATATTCCTATCAATATAACCCATTCTTTCTATATCCCAGTTTAAAGAAACATTTGAAATAATTTTATCAATTTCATTTAACTTTTCTATAACTCCATTAACTATTTCATTTGCAAACTTTTTTACTTCTTCATTTTTTTCATCAACATTTTTCCAAAATTCTTCTATTATCTTTTGTGGAGGTTCTTTTCTTATATCTATCATATATAAAATTTTCAAAGCATATTCTCTTGCTTTCCTTCTCTGCATATTTTTATTTTATCATATTTAATGAACATCAATCCATTCTTTATAAAATTTCCAATTATTTTTTAAAAAATTTTCATCAGGTCATATAAAAACACCTTTTATATCCATTTTCCCAAATTTTTGTCAGATTTTTTATTAAATTTTTTGGTTCAAATTCTCCAATTAAAACTGGTTTATCAATTGGGAAATTATGGACATGATATTCTAAAGGTGAAAATTCAGATGATTTATAATATGAAATTTTCAATTTTTTCATTATCAACCTTTAATTTTTCTGGCTCATTTTCAATAAGAGTTCTAAAATCGTCAAAAACAAAATTATCAAATTTAGGATTATCTATTTTATCAAAAATTATTCCACTTCTTAAATCACAAAATAAAACTCTTACAATATTTGCTCCAATATTTTTAAAGAATTTAAATTTTTCTAATCTTTATTTGAAGAAAAACTACCATGTCTATTTTCATCCCCATGGATTTTTCCCTATATCCCATCTATGGTAAATTTATTCCAAAATTTAAAACAAAATCTTTATTTCTTAAATTTATTTCCTCTATTTTTTCGCCATCTGGTGAGATATAAATCTTATTCCCCTAAAAAGAAAACATATTTTTTCAATTTTTGCTTTTTTTCTCAAGAACTAATTCATATTCCTCATAATCTTTCAAAAGTTTCAAAAGTTTTTCTGCTTCTTTTGGGACAGAAACCTTTTTCTTGATTATTATATCTTTTAATCTCAAGTTCTTTTTTTTGTAAAATTCTTCATTCGCTTTATCATCTGAAAATAAAACCCCTCCTTCAATTGAAATACCACCAAAAACACCTTTACTTACTCCATATGCAAGAATACCTGCTCCAGGAGAAACTTTGCCTTCAAAATTTCTTCCAACAGGTCCAGCAGCAATACCGATATCTCCCCCAAGTTTAATTTTTGAATTTATAAGCATATTTAATCCACTTTCATTCATGATTAATAGAATTAAATCAGTGATTTGTGCTCCTGCTTGCCAACCAAAACTTACTTGAACAGTTCCAATAAATCCTGGTGGACTCCATTCCCCTTTTTCTCTATCTCTTGCAATAATAATTCCCTCTCCACCTTTACCTGCAAGAATAAAACCTCCTTTAAATTGTCTTAAAAATATTACACCATAACATTCTTTAATGAGTGATAGGGGAATTCCAACGTCTGGTTGTTTTAACATGTATTCAAGAAGATTTTCTGCAATCTTAATTCTTTTCAAATATTTATCCCTGCTTTCAGAAAAACTAAAGTTAGATAGTAAAAAGTAAATTAAAAATATCATTAATTTTCTTTTCATAACTACCTCCTCACTTAAATTTTACCATTTATTTGATTTAAGGCAAACCCTCAAAAGCAATATAAGTTCCTTCTGGTGGCACTGACATCCCTTTTTCTTTTTTTATTATATCAAATTTAAGTATTCTAAAGTTTTTATCAAGATAATAAATTTTTATATCCTCTTTAACAGAACCAAATCCTTGGTCAATATTTGTAAAAATTACCCCTTTTTCTATGTTTGGGAATATAATTATTGTATTTTCCATGTCTTTTAAATCTGCTCCAGCAAATCCTTGAATTGAAAGTGGATGATTTGCAATTAAAATACGAACATTTTTGAAATTCATTTGTGGCCATTTTTCAAATTCAATTCTTTTTTTAAAAGTAAAGCAATAAATACCTGAAATAAATCCAATTAAAAAGTATAAAAAAATTTTTTTCATTTATTTCTCATCCTTCAAAATTGCTATTGCTTCTATTTCAATTAAAGCATTTTTTGGTAAATCTGAAACTATAACGACGCTTCTTGCTGGTTTATTTTTAAAATATTGAGCATAAACATAATTCATTTTTTCAAAATCATTTAATTTTTTTAGGTAAATAGTTGTTTTTACAATATTTTCAAGGTCTGCTCCAACTTTATATAATATATTCTTTAAATTTTCTATAACTTGTTTTGTCTGAACTGATATATCTCCTTTCACTATTTCATTCGTTTTAGGATTAATCGGAATTTGGCCTGAAATAAAAATAAAATTTTTAAACTTCACTGCCTGAGAATATGGACCGATAGGTAAAGGTGCATTTTCTGATGTAATTTTTTCAAACATTTTAAACCCCTTGTAAATTTTCTAAATATTTTTCAGCAAAAAATGCAGCAATCATTCCTTCACTACATGCTGTTATTATCTGATATAAAGATTTTTTTATTACATCACCACAAGCAAAAATCCCAGAAATGTTTGTTTCCATTTTTTCGTTTACAATTATGAAACCATTTTTATCTGTTCTTATTATACCATTTAGAAATTCAGTATTTGGTTTTTGTCCAATAGACACAAAAACACCATCTATTTTAATTTCGCTGACTTCTTTTTTCAAAAGATTTTTTACTATTATTTTTTCAACCTTTTCCTTCCCCTTTATTTCTTCAACAACTGTTGAAAGTAAAATTTTTATTTTTTCATTATTTTTTAAAATTTCCTGTAAGTACTTTTTAGCACGGAAAAGGTCTCTTCTGTGAATAATATATACAGATTTTGCAAATTTTGTTAAATAAATTGCTTCTTCCACAGCAGAATCACCTCCACCTATAACGGCAACCTCTTTATCTTTAAAAAAAAGTCCATCACAAATAGCACAATAAGAAACTCCTTTGCCTATAAAATCTTCTTCTCCTTTAACACCTAATTTTTTTCTTGAAGAACCAGTCGCAATTATTAATACATAACTCTCTAAAATTTCACCATTTTTAAGTTTAATTATTTTTTTATTTCCATTTAGTTCAATTTTATCAACCTCACCCTCTTTTATTTCTCCACCAAATTTTAAAAATTGTTTTTTCATATTTTCTGCAAGAGCAAAACCACTTATACTTTCAGGAAATCCAGGATAGTTTTCTATAGTTTCAGTAAAAAGTAAATTACCACCAACAGAAAATTTCTCTATGATCAAAGTTTTAATTTTATCCCTACATAAAAAAATACCTGCTGATAATCCAGCAGGTCCTCCACCTATTATAATCACGTTATTCATTTTAAGAATAAAAAAGGGGGGTGAACCCCCCCTTTACTTATTCTACTTCTATCTTAATTTCTTGGGCTTTTTCTTTTTCTGCTTTGGGAAGGACTATCTCAAGGATGCCATTTTTATATGTTGCTTTTACTTTTTCTCTATCTACCGCACAAGGAAGAGTGAAACTTCTGGAGAAACTTCCAGTCCTTATTTCTTTTCTGTAATAATTTTCTTTCTCAATCTTCTTTTCTTCTGCTTTCTTTCCTGAGATTGTAACTGTATCATCTGTAAGTGAAACAGAGATGTCTTCTTTATTCACACCAGGAATTTCTGCTTTAATAACTATATTTTCTGCATCTTCATAGATGTCAACATCAATTGCTCTTGGTCCTTCCCAAAGGTCAAACTCCTTAGAGAAAAATCTATCAATGAATCTATCAAAATCATCTCTTAAATCAAGCATTTCTTTTAATGGATTCCATCTTGCTAACTTTGCCATTTTCTCACCTCCTTTCTTTCTTTTTTCATTTTTTAGATGCAAAAGAAAGGAGAGGAGTTTCACTTTCTATATATCATCCTTATTCTGTAATATAAGGTTTTTTTAACTTTTTTAGGTATTTTTTCTTCTTTGTAAATAGATTTTGAGATAATTAATGTCTTTTCAATAGTATTTAGATACATTCTACATTTTCTACAGATATTAATATGTTGTTCAAAAATTTCCTTTAATGAGGTCTCAAGTTCCCTATCAATATAGTCAGATATATATTTTATTATCTCTTTACAATCCATTTTAATTCCCCTTCTTTTTGAAATATTCAGAGAGTTTCTCTCTCAAATATAATCTACTTCTATGGATCCTTGTTTTTATAGTTGGAACAGATAATGACAATATTTTTGCAACTTCCTGTATTGAAAGCCCTTCAATATCATGGAGAATAAATATTGTTTTATATTTTGGAGGCAATGAATTTATCGCTTCATTTAAAATTTCTTTCAATTCTTCGTTTTTATAATGAAGATAGGGATTTTCACTCCAGTCATAAAAATCAATTGAATTTTTAATTCCGTCTGTTAACTCTTTTAACTCCTCTATTGATACTTTTTTTATTTTTTCTTTTCTCAATTTCATAAGTGCAAAATTTGTAGCAATTCTATAAAGCCATGTTGAAAAGGAAGACCTACCTTCAAAACTTGGTAATGATTCATATGCTTTTATGTAGGTTTCTTGAAGTAAATCTGCTGCGTCATCTTTATTGCCAAAAAATTTTATTCCAAGATTATATATTTTATCTTGAGTCCTTCTCATCAATTCTTCAAATGCTTTTGTATCTCCTGCCTTTGCTTTTTCAACAAGTTCATTTTCATCCATATTTTTATGTTAACATACTATTTTTCTATTTACAACTGCCAAATAAAATTTATAATTTAAAGTATGAAGAAAGAATTACTGAGAAACTTTTTCATATTATTTATTTTCCTTTTTGCAATTTATTTAGGTATTTTTTGGGGTAGTGAAATTTATTCATTTAAAAAATTTTTAAATTTATCAGAAATTGAAAAAACAATAATTTATAAAATAAGAATCCCAAGAGTTATATGTGCATTTGTTGTTGGGGCTGGACTTTCAATTTCAGGAGTTGTTTTACAATCTGTTTTAAAAAATCCTCTTGCAGAAACTTATACTTTAGGGATATCAGGTGGTGCTTCACTTGGAATTGTAATTGGTCTTTTAAGTAGCAAAATATATTTAATTCCTCTTTTTGCGTTCATTGGTTCTATTTCATCTTTATTTTTAATTCTCTCAATTTCAATAATAAAAAGATTTTCAACATCTTCAACTATACTTGCAGGTATCTCCTTAAATTTTATATTTTCTTCTCTTGTCTTATTTTTAATTTCTGTTTTAAATTATGAAAAATTTCATTCCACAGTTTTGTTTTTATTTGGCGACCTTTCCTATTTTTCAACAAAAATTTTAGTTTTTTCAGGTATTTTGATTTTTCTTTGTTTTATATTTTTATATCTTTCTGGAAGGGTTT
>Ga0197143_1001839_pt1 | contig 16920 bp, 16 predicted proteins | sample GBS70_MetaG_FD_148603 | JGI IMG/M metagenome (GOLD analysis project Ga0197143, IMG submission 148603) | Sediment microbial communities from Great Boiling Springs, Gerlach, Nevada, United States - GBS 70_MetaG | ecosystem: Environmental > Aquatic > Thermal springs > Hot (42-90C) > Sediment...
CAAGAACCTTCGGTCTGGGGAAACCCGGGCGTATGGCTGTGGATCCAGGGATGCGTCCACGGATCCAATCTGCTTCTCCAACACCGTGCGCCCGTCGCTGTCGACGATGCGCAGCGCAAAATATGCGCGCGGCTTTCCTTCTTTCTTCTCGGATCGGGCCAGGATCACGCCAATCCCATCCTTTTGCATCTCGCGCCAGGCCCCAGCAGGGACGGGAAAGGCTGCGCAGATTATGTTGGGAGGCTCCGGCTCGAATTTGAGCGGAGATTTCCAGCCTGGGAGGATGAACAGCCTGACCTCCCTCTTCTCGATGACGGAGACCAGAACATCCTGCTCACGACGAGCGATCTCAACCAAGTTGATCTCAACCCCGTTCGCTCCCACCTCTGGAAACGGCACGGGCGGCTCGTCGCGCTCGTAGAGCATGAGGCTTTGGCGATACCACGAGCGCAGAACCAAGACGGCCTGCAGCCTATTCGATCCCTCGATGGCAACAACCCGCTCGAGCCTACCCGTGTAAGGATCGGACAGCGGCACGTGATGATCCCCCTTGTCCCTCTGCCGACCTCCCCAAAGGATCTGCAGTCCGTCCTGGGCGGGGACAATGCGTGCCTCGCCGGAGAAAACGATCTCCTTCTTGGTGGCGAGGGACAGGAATCCTTCGACGTGTGCACGGGAGAGCGAGAGATTCGTCTCATTGCTCAGAAACCAGAGCTCCTCCGCATTCGTGTTGCCCCACCGGTGAACACGGATGGTGATAACGCGAGGGACCTGATACGTCGCTCGGAGCGTCCCATTGGTCAGCTCCCAGACGCTCAGTTCGCCAGACCCTCGCATCGTGACGCATAGACCCTGTTCGGGGAAGAAGATGTCAGTCATCGCTACACCTCCTTTGTGGTTCTGGGAATCCGCACTGACGTTTCAGGCTTCTCGTCGGCGAGATCCATGCTGCTCGCCCCTCTCTCATATTAAGTCGACAGCGAAGAAGTGTCGCTCTCCGCTGTCGCCGATTGCCACAACCATCCAGTCCAGCCTTGGGGCGATGCGCAAGGGGATGGCCTTGCGCTTGAAATCGGCAGCCGGGTGCCTTTTGGGAGATGCGGCTTCATTATAGCTTCCTCGAGCCTGGCTTCCTGCGGGTTCTGCGGTTGAGAGCCACGCAGCCAGGTCTGGATGTCGACGCGAAGGACCCTCATCTCGCGGTTGCTGCGCAGCACGCATGCCATCGTTCTTCCACCCACGTCCAGGGCGAAGGCCCCCAGCGTCAGCCATCTCGTCGGCCGGGATGGAGTCATGCAAGACCACTCCGGATCACACGATGAGGACCTTGAGGGTGTTGGCGGGTCGGGTTTCGGCGCGACCAGACACGGGAGCCTCCTGTAAGGCGCTCGCCTTTGGCTTGAGGCGGCGAACGGGAGTTTCTTGCCTTAAGCCAGCGGAAAATTCGAGCGGATGGCTCTTGACAGCGTCGCGGGCTCTCATTAAAATGGCTAACGCGGCTGGGCCCCAGGGGATGGGTTACGGGGCTAAAGACCTGCGCCCACCCCGCAAAATACGCCCGCCGCCTTTTTGTTTTGCCACGCAGGCAAGTCTCATGCCCTCACGTTGCCTCGCGCTTCCCTCATTTCTCTCTCGCTTATCAAGAGAGCAAACCATCCCGCGGCTAAGATGAGGCACAGGGCCCATCGGCTCTGGACCGGAGGGTGGGTCGGGGTCGTCAGGGGCCCTCATCCTGGCCCGGAGGCTGCTGGAGCGCTGGCCCAGCTGGATCCCCATGGCCAGATCCAGCTGGGAACGATCGAGATTGCGTGAGCCTCATCGGGTCCCCCTATCGTCCAGCGGTGGGCCCAATCTAAACCCTTCTAAAGGAGGCGGGGATGCTTTATCTCCCACTGATTGCGATTCGCTTGGAGGGGGAATTCCTCTACGTTAGTTCCCCCTACCATCCAGCCTTCCCTCGCAGGGCATCAACAATAGGGGGGAAGTGGATGGGTTGGATGGAGAGGGGGAGGAAAGAATGGATGTTTGACCGTCGGTTTGAAAAGGAGGTCCGGGATCTCTTGGTCGAGATCTACGGATGGGACGGGACCTATCCCGTCTTGATTGCCGATGTTCTAGTTGAACTGGACCGCCTTCCCGAGTCCTGGCAAGACGGTCAGGAGCTCTGGTTGCTCGGCCGGATGCTGGCTAGGCGTCCCGGCCGGGATGCCTTCGTGCGACTGGGGGACGGGGTGGCCGTGAAAAGCGGGGGTTTCCCAGAATCCGGAGGGAGCCGGAAATATCCGGCCCTGGATTGGAGGACGGGGACTGTTCTCCAAGTATTGGATGTTCCAGTGACCAAAATCGAGGCCGTCCAGCGCAAGTATCCAGAGGCCGTGAAGGAGATCCCCGGGACTCGCCGGAAGGTCCTAGGGCCAGACCAGGTGATCCCGGTCCAAGAGACCTAGGAGACGGCGCGGGAGGTGACGCGCCGCCTTCTGTTCCGTGGGGAGGAGGGATAAGTCATGACGGTCACTCCTCTGGTGATTCTGGCCCGCCTCCTTGCCAAGCGCCGGGGGGAAGAGCCCCCCGTCTTCGGCGAGCGAGAGGCGGAGGAGGTTCGGGCATATCTCCGCTCCCGGGCGCGGACTCACCGGGAGCGGGCGGTGGTCGATTACATGGTCCGCGCCGCCCGGGGCGGGGCGCGCGGAACTGGCGCGGGATCCCTCAAGAATCTCCTCTGGGCCTTGAGGGATCATGCAGGGGAGCTCTATGAGCCCCTCGCCGAGCGCCTGCTGCGGCGGGTCCTGGAGGATCCAGATCTGCCGTTGCACGAAGACCTGGCGGCGCGGCTGCTCTCAGATCCGCTGCTGGGCCCCTGGGCCCAGCAGGTCCTGGCGGGGGTGCGCTGGGAGGAGCTGGCCGCCCAGCTAGAGTGGGAGGAAATCGGCCCCTTCTGGGTGGCCTTCAATTCCACGCCGAAAAATCTGTTGAAGACCGCCATGAAGGGCGGAGCGGATCTTTATGCGGCCGCCTCCACGGCGGGAGCCACCCTCAAGGCGCGGCGGGGGGAGGATGGGATGCCGGTGATCCCCCCAGAGGTCTTGGACGCCATCTGCGCCCGGGCCGGGGGGAAGTGGATGGCGCCCTATGTAGATCTTCGAGTTTGTCGAGAGAAGGCACCTTCCAAGGAAGCCCTCCTAACAGCAATCAGAGAGGTGCTCGGTCGGCTGATCAACCAATGAGGCAGCCGCCCATGTCTCGACGCTCCTCGTGCTTTCGGCTCGCAAAAGGAGCGTCGTGAGAAGGGGCCTCTGCCTATCTCTGGGTCAGATACCGCCAAGAGGCTCGAGAATGGCCCGAAAGGCGGAGATCGAGGGCTTCCGATCAATCCAGAGAAGCCCGAGGATCCACCTTTTCCACCGCACCAAGCGCCTGGGCGAACGGAGGCTGCAATGGCTCATGGGAATTACACCTGCTGCGCCGTATGCGACAAGGAGATTTGCATGGATCCATCTTGCCAAGAGGCCAAGTCCGAGCTTTGCGCTCGATGCGCCGTCGCGCTTTGCGAGCGTGGCGTCAAGGGCGTCGTGGACGCAGATAGCCTGCTCGCGTGGATGGAGCAGGATGATCCCAGGAAGGTGATTCGAATCCTGCTCGAGGCCGGGTTCAGGTTTTGCCTCTTCGACAATCGTGTGGATGAGTTGTTCGTCCAGCTAGTTGGACGCTTTGGCATAGTCATCGACACGAGCCTCATGATCGCTCGCGACATCCCGCCGCATATCGCGACAGGCATCCTTGAGCGGCTGTCCCGCGAAGCGGATGAGGCTGCAAAATGACGCCTCAGCCCCAATAGGCTCTCCACCACGATGACCGCTGGGCTGAAGACACGAACCCCACGGAATCCCTCGATCTTTCCAGCGTCCGGCAAGAGCCGACGCAGCGTCAGGCCGCCCTCTTGGACGGCGTCGGCCCGCCAGACCGGTGCCCAGCGGCCTCCCGCCTCAACGACCCATGGCCCGCGGACCGCCTTGGCAGCCCGTTCCGCCGCGTCCCCATCGAGCCAGCGTGGGATTGAAATCCCAGCGACGCTCAGAGACGCATGCGCCAAATCCGTTCCCCGCCTTCTGGATACGCGCAGATGTGTATCAAATTGGGCACGAGCAGGGCATCGTAGGGGATGCGTCCTGGCATGGCCTGGACCTGCCACGTTTCGTCGCGCATGCTGACGCGGAGGATCCGCGTCTTCTCAGCCTTCTCATAGGTGAGAGGGGAGGTCAACGGGTCACGGCCTGAGAATTCGGAGCCGGCGCCCTCCCTCAGCTCGCTCAGCGGACATAACCCCACCTCCAGCGTAGGCCAGTCTTCGCTGGGGAAGCGCAGCCAGATGATACTCAGCGGGTTCCAGCCAGCCCCCACGCGGATCTCCGCCTCCGCCCCAGGCTTTTGGACGATCAAGTCGAAAAGCGGCAGGTCCAGCATGGCGCCAGAAAGGATTATGCTGGGATGGCCCATAGGCTGGTTCACGAACAGTCGATAAGGTGATCCTTCCCTGTCTTGCCGCGGGAAGGCGATCGTCAGGCCACAGGCCAGCGTCTGGCCATCGTATTGGACACAGCGCACCTCCGCGCACAGCCACAGAAGGGTGGGGTTTTGCATGATGTCGTCGATCTCGCTGCCCGTTGAAATGGGAGCATCTCGATACCGATCGACAACATCCTGCAAGTCCTCGGCCAGACTCTTGGCCAGGCTGGGAGCGAGCTGCTTGACGATGACCATGTTGCCACCGTCCGCGCTTGCGACGATGGTCGCGCTGCCATCGTGAAACAAATAGGACAGCACTTCTCCGTTCATCGCACACCTCCGTTGCATCGCTTGATCCAATCGGTGATTGCCCGGAAATTGCTCGTAACGGCTGCTCCTAGGACCTCAAAGGCCGCGCGTCCGCTGATCCAGAGCGCATGCGATGGGTCTGGAACGCGCTGGCCCGACATGATCCAGACTGTTTCCGTGGTGTGGTGTTTGACCCGGCCAGCGACGGTTTCGGTCGGGACGCGGGTCAGATCGAACACCACTGTGTCCTGCGGGCTGGAGGGCAAGGGGACAGCGAAGAGGTAACGCCCCGGATCCCTTCCTGCCAGGTCCGCCAGGCTTTGGAAGGCCTGGGTGGTGACACGCCTGCGGTGCAGGTCGTTGATCCCGCGCAGAACACGCCACAGGCGCTCCGCGTCGATATTCACCCCGCTCCACCACTCGATTTCGGCGTTGTGCGCACGGACGAAGCAAAAGAGTTTCTCCTCTTGGCGTGCCAAGATCCCCCAGCTGTCGCTGCCATATTCGAATAGCCGGAAGATTCGGAAGGCATCTCGACCCATTTGCGCCAAGCTCATCCTCTCCTCCCATGTTTCGGTTTGCTAGAAAGACCGCGCCCAGGCTTGGGCCAAGGGCCCCCGCGCGAGGAGGCGGAGAAGCCCTCGGCGAGGCCCTCGCGGAACTCCGGTTTCGCTTTGCTCGATTTGGTCGAGAGTGTCGCGAGGGCGATCGTCTCGCCAAGCCGCCCAGATGCTCTCTGGGCACCAGGACCGGCCCATCCACCCTCTCTGCCTTAACCGCCGAACAGCCGCTGGGCGATTGTGGAGATGTTATCGGCATGCTCTGCGAGCGCCTCGAGCTGCTCGCGCCCGCCGCTCCAGATCTCGTCGTTCGTCTCGGCGCAGATCCGCACCATCGGAGACTGCTTGCGGGGATCTGGACCATAAACTTGGAGCTCGAACCACACCGCCAGCGAATCGGCGGCCGGATCCCCTGGGATGCGGATCCCGAACGTCATTTCCCAACCCTCTTCGGAGGACGCCGTGCCGGCTTCTTGGTCGCCGACAGGGCTTGCCTGGTATGTGGAGGCCATGTCGCCCAAATGCTCGAAGGCCTTCGCAATCACCCCCTCGCGATTCATCTTGGAAAGAGCGCGCAGGAGCCGCAAGAAGGTCGCCAGGGGAATGGGACGGGGGTCCTGAGGGAAGCCCTCTTGTGTCTGAATCACGCACTGGACATCTCCCTGCCCCGCGGGCTTGAGATAGATTTTCAGATCTGGCTCGGATGCCTCTAGGGCACGCTGCGAGCGCGTCACCAGGCACAGCCAGCCATCTTGGATGGGCTGGATCAGAAAATCGCCCAAGTCATTGGCCATACCCCCCTCCGCAGGGTCAGCGATCGTCAACGGCCGCCATGCGCCGAGGGGCTCTTGGCGAGGCCCCAGGACATGGCCCGCATCCATCTTAGCCTTCGCCAGCCATGCCACGCAGGGCACGCCCAGCCATTGCGATCCCCCGTTGCAAGCAGCCAGCGCTCGCGCCAGCATGCGGATCTCGGTCCAACACCACCGTCACCACTGCGACCATGCGAAACTCTCAACAATGCCGCGCAATATGATGGCTAACAAAAGCCGATGGAGGCGGCTTAAGCGCTATGCTTGAGCCAGCATCGCTGGCCAAGCGACAAGCCGTTCGCCCAGATGGATTTCCAGATCCCTTCGAGCGGATGGAGAAACAGAAATGCTTACGCCAGATCGCAGGGAGACCACGTTGGCAGTCTTGGCGTTTGTGTGGTTTTTCGTGGTGGGCCCTCTGGCCCTGCTCCTGTCGATATCGCTAGGAATGCCGCCTGCGATGAGGGTCTGGATCGGGTGGGCCCACACCCAGATTTTCACTCTGCTGGGCGGGGCGGCGGTTTTCCTCTATACGCGCCGCGTGGCCCGGGAGATGGGAGTGCCAGGGATGGTGGTGACCGGGGTCTGGATCGGCTTGGTGATCCTGCTGGCTGGAGCGATCATGTTCGCTGGACGCTAAGGCCGGCCTCCCGCTGTGTGCCTGGCTGGATCAGGGGGATCGGGAGCAGGCGCTGCCGCAAAGCAGGCAAGAAGACTGGAGTGTGCCAGAGATTGTGCGAGTCCAGAGCCCGAACGGAAGGCCATGGCCCGGGAATCGACCCGTCGGATCCGTCTGGTTGTATTGGCCCTCATCGTCGCCGCTTACTCCGTCGGGGTGGTCAGCCTCGGCGGAGTGTGGGGGGTGTTGCTGACGGCGGCGGGGCTCTTGGCGGCTTTTCACTTGGGGAGGTGGACGATGAGCTCCCGAGGCCTGGTCTCCTCTCCCACGCCAGCCATGCCATCCCAATCGGTCTCGCACGCTCAGGAAGGGGTGGTGGAATCCTCCTCTGCCTCCTTGTCCCCTGTCGCCTCTCAGCCCCAAGAGGAAGGCCGACGCTGGTCAGAGCTTTTGCAGCGCTGGAGCGAGGAGCGGCTGCTTCTTCCGTTGCCCGGCTGTCACTATGCTCCGCCCTCTGTCGTGGGGAATCTTTCCTTTGAGCTGCTCAAGATGGCCAATGGTCTCCGAGAGACGAAGCGTCTCCGGGTGGAGCCTATCTGGAACGTCGAGGAGGCGGAGCGCTACTTGCGCGCCGTGGTCTCCATCCCAGCGGGGATGTATCCAGATGTGTTATGCGTTTTGCCCATCGGAGCAATCGGCCGCCTTGGTCGTGCCAGGCCGAACCTCCCCGAGTGGTATGACGCGCTCTCTCGGGCCCAACTCCGCTGGCTGGGGGAGCAAAGGGAGATCCGCTTGGAGAATGATCTGCACTACTTCCCGCTGGTCGCGGAATTTCAGATCCGTCCCACGCCGTTCAGCTCCACCGAGATCCCCCCTCACAGGCGCCGTTCGGGGCTCTACCTCGGCGTGGACACAAACGGAAACCCCGTGTTCTTGCCCTGGCCGTGGCATGTCGTGGTGGTGGGACGGAGCGGGTCAGGGAAGACAAACACCTTGCGCCACCTTTTGGTTGAGGCGGTTCTGGCGGCGCGCTGGATGAGGGTCCCGCTGATCGCCGTCTCGGTCACGGCGAAAGAGGATGGAATGGCAGGGGTGCTTCGCGTCTCCTCGGAAGGAGAAGCCAGCTGGCTTCCCCTGCCCAAGGACCAAGCCGAGGACCAGGCTCTCGCCTTGGACCCTGCTCAGCCATCCAGCCAGATCCGGCTCCTGGTAGTTGACGAGGCCCAGGAGTTGACCGACAACAAAGGCTTTTCCAAAAAAGTGCAAGACGGTTTCGCTATGGGGCGGGCAAATCGCTTTGCGGTGGTGCTGGCGACCTCCAACGCCCGATCCGAATATCTCCCGACCGACGTCACGCAGCATGCCGCGTGGATCATCCATCCGACCGACGGCAACGAGGCCGCTCTGTTGTTGCGCCGCGCGGCGGTGGAGTGGTCGGGGGGCATGCCTACTGAGGCCGGAGAGGCCATTTTCGTTGACCGATCGAGAAGGGAGGCTATCCGCATCCGGGTTCCTTCAAATTCCTTTGGGGAGGTCATTCCATGCGGATCCAAGCTTCTGGCAGGAGCGGACAAAAGCCCGTGAAACCGCAGCTCGTGCGGGTCATTCCGCTCTCCACCACCTTGGCCCTCCGAGAAGAGGAGGATCGCATTGTTCTGTTCCGCATCTCCGAGGAGGCCCCTCTCCCATCCGATCAGTGGTCCATGCGGTCCATGCCGTCACGGACCTATCTGGGCCTTCGCGGGATCCACCCTGGGAAAGCCAGGGAGGTTTTAGAGTTCCTCCATGGAAAACGGGTGTGGGTTGGAGGGGTGGTTTACCGCGGGGAGCTGGACAGGCGAAAGGAGGAGCTGGTCCTCGTCCCAGAGCGCCCTAAAGCCCAAACGAAGAACCGAACTCGAAAAGGAGGGTAGAAATGGAGGCGGATGGGCTGAGGTGGGGTGTTCGAAGGATGCCAAACGGGGCGGTCCTTCTGGCCGCCAGTTTCGGCGGGGAGTGGGAGTATTTTCGCGTTGTCCACGTGGACATGGGCAAAGGCTATGTGACCCTTGCCCCGGCCCGCAGGATGACCCCGCTGTGGGTGTATCCCACCCTCCTGATGCCTCCAGAAGTTCGCAATGCCATCGAGGAGGCTCGAGATGCCAACGTTGGCGTTCTCCGTTCAACAGACAATCCGGACGGAGCGGCCAAATCGCGAGGAGATCGTCGGAAAGCTCAGCGAGCTAACAAGCCCCGGGGAGGTGAGGGTCATCCACCCCGGCGAAGGAAACGTCGTTGACGGCTTCGTTGTCCTCATCGATTGGGAAGATCCCTCCGAAAGCTTGGACGAGGCTCATCTGGGAACGACGGTCTGCAATGCGTTACACTATCTGACCCCGATCCTCTCGAGGGGCATGGCGCGGGAGAAAGCGTCCACAGCGACATCCAAGGATGCCTCGGAGAAGACGCGCGTGCAGAGGCCAAAGATGCCACGCTCCTTTCGTCCCCAGGCCGCGCCTGATATCTTGGTCTTGTGGGTGTGTTTCGAACTGAACCCGGCCATTCGGGTTTCGGTGAAACGGCTTCTGAGTTATTCGATGCAGCTGCTCGAGCAGATGAACAAGAACAACGCGCTCCCCAGGCGGATCGGCATCTGGTTTCTACCAGCGATGCGGAGGTGAGCGATGCGGGCCGTCTCCCATCTGGTCCTCTCCACCGCCGCAGGCGTTCTGGCTTGGCAGTCTGGTCTGGGCGGCGGGGCGATGATCATGAGCGCGGCGATCGGGGGGTTGCTGCCCGACTTGGATCTGCCCACGCGCGTGGATTCCCCCTTGGAGCGCTGGTCTGTTCGGCTTTTCCGCAAGGCTGGCGCGGCGTGGATCGGACACATCTTCGCAGCCTTCATTCGCCTGTTCCGGCTGGCCCTGCACGCCCTGGGGGCATCCCATCGGGGCTGGTGGCATTCTCCTTACATTCCCTTCTCCCTGATGGCGTTGGGGGTCATCTTCCGCGGGGTGACGGGCGAGCTGCTGTTCGGGATGGGGCTGGGGATCCTTGCGCATCTACTTGCCGATAGCCTGACCCCCTCTGGGATCCGCTGGTTCCGTTGGCATCTGCGCGGGCCGATTCGGACTGGCAGCCCCTTGGAAGCGGCCGTAGTGATGGCCGTGCTGCTGGTGGCAGGAATCGTTCTGGCATGCGCTCGTTGAGGGGAGGGAGACGTGGCGACCTCTGGCATTAACGTGGTGATCATCCCCGCCGTCTTGGCGCGGCGGGAGCGTTACGTCCGCCGGGCCCAGGCGTTGCGCCGCCGCCATGAGGAGTCGGGGGGGGTGGAGGCGGAGGAGGGTATGCCCAAGCGGGTCCAGATGGCGGACCTGCGCCTGCATGAAGGCGCTCGGGCGATACTCCCGCTCTTCGTCGGGAGGTCCACAACCGGAGAGCCAGCCATTCACGGCATCTCCATCCCGGTTTCCAACAATTTGGAGATGCCGCAAGACATGCTGCAGATAATGCGGACCTTCATGATGACCATGCAACGAGCGTTCCGGCTAGAACAGGGGGTCAAACGGCTTATCCGCACTGTCCGCTTGTCAGAGGGAACCCAAGGGCGGATTGTGACCGTCTTCATGCCTGGCAACATCACCGAGGCGCTCCGTCCCACCTCTCCGCCTGCGCCCCCGCCGGGCCTTCAGGAGGCCATCCCGGTCTGGGAGGACACCTTCGGCGGCCTAAACGGTTTGAACGACCTGACCCAGAAGCTCTCCCGCGTGCTGCATCTCCCTGAAAGCATCATCCGAGACGATGAGGACGACGACGAGGAGGAGGAGATCCCAAGCGCCGAGGAAAACGAATCCTCGCAGGAATCCGACGAGAGCTCCGAAGAGGGGATCGGAGAGGAAGCGGCGGAGGACTCCGCTGGTGACGAGGAGGGGGGAGCGAAGGCGGGAGAGGAAGGAGAGGAGGAAGAAGAGGAGACGGCGGATGTCCAACTGGACCCCGCCGTCATGGCCGAAGTGCAACGGATCGCCAAGGAGGGGCGGGAGGAGCCGGTTGTCCTCCAGATCCCGCACCCGGCGGTCTTCCTCGTCCACGCTTTCTCCGTTTTGGCGGCCGCCCCGCTGGGGGCTTGGGCGTTGCTCTACCTGCCGCTGGGGCTGCGATATCCCTGGCTTCTTCCGCTGGTTCCCCACGGGATCCTGGTTCGGCTGATTTTCCCGCATCTCTTCGGCCTGGAGCCCATTTGGATCGGCCTGATCACCATCGCTCTGGCTGGGAGCTGGATCTTCTGCGTTTCGACGGCCTATCGGGCGGCTCGTTACCAGCTCAGCTTCTGGCGCGGAGCCATGGCGGTCCTGGGCGCGCTGGGATCGTTGCTCTCTTTTCTGCGCCCTCGTCCTGCGGCTTCCGCTGGCGGTGGCGCGACCTCGACGGGAGGAGCGGCGGCGGAAGTGCGCTTCTCCGTCCCGCGCCCATCGGACGCCACTCAGGCCGTGGATGTTCTGGTGTTCCTCGCTGCATGTCTTCACCACATCCCGCCCGTCTCCTTCCTCGCGCCCGGGCTCCTGTCGGCAGCCATCGCTACGGAGGCGAAGGGCTCCTCGGCTTGGAGCGTCCCGAACATTCTGGGCCTGATCCTTTTCCATCTCGCCAAAGATCCCACGCAACAGCTGGCCTCCATGGCATTGGCCGCCCTGGGAGCTCCAGGCTTCTGGATGGTTCCCGCGTCGGAATTCGGGGCGGCTTGGGGCGAGATCCGAGAGCGAGCGAAAGGATTTCTGTTGACCCTTCGCAACCGGAACCTGCGGGAGTGGTGGCTGGCGCTCCGGATGGGAGCCTCGCCCGGGCCGGTTCGACTGCCTCGCCTGCGCCCGATCCCAACAGATGCGGCGGCCCAGGAATTGTTGCCCATCCTTGCCGAAATGGAGCGGATCTTGGGGATCCGGGAATCCCTGGCCCGCTACGAAGAGGATCTCCGGGCCGCCATGCGTCGCCCAGACTCCTCTGGGGCCATCAAGTCGAGGATCCCGCAGGAGCTGGCGATAGTCCAGAGGCTAAGGGAAGCGCCCGCGCTGCTTCTCCCCGAAATCAAGCATCACGGAGTGTATTACACCCTTCTGGGCGTCACTGCCCAGCCTTCTCTTTTGTCATTCCGCATTCAGCCCTCTACCCTCGTCCCTTCCCGCCGCCATTGGGTTCGGGATGAGGAAGAGGAGGAAACGGAAACCTTGGGCTCGGTCCTCCGCAACCCGGACTCGGTGGGGATGCTGTTCCGACGCGTGGAGGAGAGGATGCGGCGGGAAGGCGGCGGGCGGATTGGGGTGGAGTTCGACGCGGAGCGGGGATTGTTCCGGATCAGCCACGTCAGGCCGGTCACAGAGGAGTGGAAGAAGAAGATTTCGCAGGAGGCCCTCCAAGATCCGCCTCGTCATCAAGTTCTCTCCCCCCTGTCGGTCTTTGTGCCCTTCGCCTACTCGGCGATCCGGGCCGGGGAGAAAGAGAAGGTGGAGTTCGGCATCGTCGCCACACCGAAGGCCAGCGCCCACATGGCGATAGCGGCCCCCACTCGCGGGGGCAAGTCCAACATGCTGGCCTTCTGGACGTTGCAGATGCTGCGTGCCGATGCTGATCCGTCCCTTCCCTTCCGAGTCGGGGTGATGCTGATCGACGGCAAGGGAGAGACCGTGGCGAACTTCGCCTTCGCCGCCGATCGCATGTTGCTCCCGCCATTCCAGCACCGCCCCGACGCTCCTGGAAGGACCCTCTACACCTACGCCGCTCTCTACACGGCGGTGCAGCTCCGGAACGCTTTCAGCGCTCAGGTGCGCAAGGCCGTAAGCCTGCTCGAGGCGGCTGGTGTTCCTGTCCCAGAGGAGATCCGGCAAGCCATCGCCGATCCCAACGCCTTCAGCGTTCTGGCGGGCCTCTTCCCCGAGGCGGCGCTTTATCTCACCGTCTTCATCGACGAGTTCTGGGCCATTCAGGAATCGATGGGGAGCATGCAGGCCATCCAGGTGGAGGCCAATGGGCAGAAGATCCGTCTGCGCGCCCCAGAGGTGACCAGCTCCGCCCTCAACTATCTGATCATCGCCGCCGCTTCGGCCGGGTTCGCCGTGGTTCCCACGACCCAGTCCACGCGGCGGGACGCGTTGAACAACCCGGCCCTGCGGGACAACGCCAGCGTAGCTATCGGCAGCGGGATCCAGCCTGCCCTGGTACATCCCATCTTGAGCGAGACCATGAAGGCGGCCATGGGAGCCATCACGGCTCAATATCACAGGGGCGGATCGGGCGGGAGCGGGATCCCGCTTTACACCTTCATGCCCTTGCTGCGGGCGGCTGGCTATGCGCGGCGGGATGGCTCTCGGATCCTGGCAGGCGGGAACACGGTGGGAAGCGGGGAGTTCCAAGAGATCTACGCGGGGGACATCATCTACGCGCCGTATTCCCCGCCTGAGGAGGCCAAGAGGCTTCTCCCCCAGTTCCGGACTTTCCGCCTCCGTCAAGAGAGCGTGCGTGCCTTAGAGAATATGGCCCGCGAGCTGGCGAGGCGAGACCTGCTGAACGGCCTGCCCCTGATGGCTCGCATCGCTGAGGCGTCCGAGCGGGAGCGGACGGAAGAAGAGATCGTTTCCATGCTTCGCGAGATGCTCTCTTGGATCGACTCCTCCGTTCCCGAAGAGCGACGGCTGGAGGAGCTGATCCGGCTGGGTCAAGAAGGCGTGGTGAGGATCGCCCAAGCGACCCAAGAGCAGCTCTCCACCGCCAAGGCGCAGGAGGAAGACTGACGCTGCCTTGTCTCAAGGGACAGAGAACCGTTCTGCGGGCTTGTGTTCGAGCGACCTGCGCTGCTGGGAGGCATGCTTGCTGGACTGCGTTCTGGCTATGATCTCCATAGTGGCTTGTGAACATCGTCTCCGTTCTCAAGGTGGCCCGGCCGATCTAAAGACAAAAGGAGATGCGAGATGACCATGCGGGTTCTCAGCAATTTCGCCATCCCCGAACAGAGCTTGAAAGCCCCTGACACGCGTCTTGCTTCCATCAGCAACGAGAAGCTCCAAGAACTTCTTGGAGCCCTTCTCGGATCTCGGGAGAGGTATTTAGGCCCGCATCTCTGGCCGTGCATGCTCGCGGATATAGAGATCCGCAAGCCCTTTTTTGAAGGAGGACGCCTTAACCTCGCCTTTGGCATCCACTTGCCTCCAAAGAGCAGTGCAGGGAGGCAGATTGTCACCGCGGTTTCTGGATCGGTCACGTCCTTTTTCGCGCAGACGGATACGGAGATCATCTTGACACTGATGCCTTGGCGGGTCTATTCTGCAACCTCTGATGCCGTCATTGTTAAGGCGCAAGATGCCGAGGAGAAGAAGAGCAATCTGGTCTTCCAGATGTATTCTTCTTGGGGCAACACCGAGCTCGGGATCTATTGGGACGAGGAAACAGAGGAGCACCCAGTTGCAGAGAGGCATCCAATTGTCAAGTTGACCATCCCAGACGACCCCGGCGCCTACAAGGCCGAGAGCTGGATCCAAGAGGTGCAGATCGGCAAACCCCCGCACCCAAACGCTCAGCTGCTGTTGGCAGCCCTTCCGCCTCAAAACGATGAGAGCCTCGGGAGGTTGATCCTCTACTTTGCGAGTGACAGCGACGCCTTGGGCTTTGCTCTTGACAATTAGAGCATGGAGGACTTGAAGGACCTGGCGCGGAGCGGGAGCCTCTCCTGGGCCATCCAAGACGTGGGATGGGGGCTTTCGGCGGATGCAGGAGCAGAAGTGCGCTGGGTATGTCTCCCGTCTCGTCGTAGCGCCGCAGGGCTTCCCGTCCACGAAGCGGCGCTCAGCTGGATCGGCCATGCGCTCCCGCTCCCGCCTCGGGTGTTTCGCTGTGGGGACGTGCAGGCTGGAGGTGGATCGGGATCTCAACGCGGCGTGCAACCCACGAAACCATGGGCTGGCCCGCCTCATGGCCCCACCTGGAGTCCCACCAGAAGCCACGCCTGTGGAGATCCCTCTGGCAGCGGAACGGCCCGCGAGGGCCGGTCTGCGACACGCAGATCGATGAAGCAGGAAGCGGCTTGCAGGAGGTCTGACATGAAGATCTTCTTCTTGCCAAGCGTGTGTGTCTTGAAAGAGACGCTTCTCGCCGCGACCCTGGTTTTCGACCTGTCCAGCGACAGGCCAGTCCAAGAGACCTATCTCACCATCCGGGGCATCCCCATCCGCGTCCATCGCTGGAATCAGAACGCGGAGGAGGAGCTCTGGCTGATGAGCAGCTGGTCTGGCCAGCTTGGCGGGAGGGAAGCTTTGCTCCTCCGCGCCCATCTCTTGGACGCCCACCGTCCAGGCTTCTTGGCGTTTTCCGGCGAGGACAGGATCGGCTTTCGAGACGAATCAGCGATCGTCCTAGATCGTGACGGCTTCGGTCTCCAGATCCTGTGGAAGGGGCAATGGAAGAGGGGTCGTGAGAATGTCATACCGATATCCGACCCTCAAACGGGGAGCTTGGACGGAGTCATCGCCATCGAGGGGAAGGACGGGCTCCAAGCCGTCCTGGCCGTTCGCGTATGGGGGGAGGAGCGCCACATCGCGCTCTACAAGCCCGATCGGATGCTCATGCCCCGCCCGTTCTTGGGGTCGAGGATGAACGGGGTCGAGATCGCCCATTCCGGAGGCAAGATCCTAATGTCCATCGTCGGCAACATCGGCGACAAGGACAAAGCCGCCCTGTTTCTCCTTCCCGAGCGGCGGGTCCTGTGGGAGATGGAGACGAAACGCCCTGACCATATCTGCGCCGCTTTCCCCATTCTCGCTGGGACATGGGGCGGCCTGCAGAGGGACGGGATTGGCGTGATATTGGCTCGGTCCGCAAAGGACAAGCCCGTGTCCTTCCTGCTGCAGGCCTTCGAGGCCGATGCCAAAGCCGACAAGCGTCCAGCGCTGGAGATCCCGATCTCCGACCTGGCATTTGGAAGCGCGCACAGGCCGTTGTATCCGTGGCCGGAAGCCCGGGTCTCCCCGGATCGGCGTTTCCTTGTGGTAGAGACGGCCAGCTTCCAGTGCATCCTCCGAATTCCGGCGCAAGGCGCAAAAGGAGGCGTGCCATGCTGACAGTGCTTGACGTCGCCTTTGACAATGATTTCGCCCTGGTCGCGACGACCGGGAGGATCTTCATGATCTCTCGCGATGGGAAGGTCCGCGACCGCTCTTTCAAGGGAACACCGGATGTGGTGATCCGGAGGAGGCACGCCAACGGCAGCGAAACGCTTTCTCTAAGGCTCGGCGGTGCGCTCTATCGGGTGCAGAGCGGACCAGACGGGTCCCCTCGTCTGGAGCGGGCGGGCGGGTTCTTCGCTGGGAGCCAGCCGTTCTTGCGCTTTGGCTTCTACAGGGCTTCCATCGACGTCGCGCCGCTGCGGAACGTCCAGATGCATATCTTGGATGATCTCGATTCCACTGATCCAAAAATTTTCTGCCTCCTGTTCGAGGACTACGCCAAGCAGATGAGCAGCGCTCGTCTCCTGTTCCTCAGCGAAGAGCACCGGGGGCATTCCTACGCGGACCTAGATGTATACATCAGGACGGAGTGCCCGCCGATCGACGCCAATCGTGGCATCGTCGCGGCGGCGATCATGAACTCGATTTGGGTCGGTCTGGCGAGGGCGAGGGCTTTGGTCAAGCTGGATGGCTTGACCGCGGAGCATGAGACACCGGAGGCCGTCACCTTGGACGTGTTGGGGCAACACTTGTTCTGCGCGCTGCGTAACCACAGGGATGGGCGGATCCGAGTCCTTCGAGTCCAAATCCAGCCGTGGTCGAAGTCCGTTCCGCCTCACGATCGGCGCTTGTTCACGGAGGGCGTGATGGAGCTGCCAGAGAGCCTCTCGGCTCCCAGTTCCAAGCGCGACATCACGCCCCTTCGCATTGCCCCATCCGGAGACTGGATGGTGGCCCAGATGAGCGACATTCTTCTTGCCGTCAGCCTGAACTGGGAGCAATCCTAATTGCCGCAGGAACAAGCGATCCCGCCGAAGGAGCCGATGTGCTGCGGAACGGGCGGCGAGGACACGGGCCACCAGATACAAGGCCGGGCTCATAGGTTCGCCCTAATCCGTGATAACGTGAAAATCGATTCGGTATTG
>Ga0197143_1001840_pt1 | contig 16918 bp, 16 predicted proteins | sample GBS70_MetaG_FD_148603 | JGI IMG/M metagenome (GOLD analysis project Ga0197143, IMG submission 148603) | Sediment microbial communities from Great Boiling Springs, Gerlach, Nevada, United States - GBS 70_MetaG | ecosystem: Environmental > Aquatic > Thermal springs > Hot (42-90C) > Sediment...
CACGGGCGCCGTCAATACCGAAACCATGCTTCCATTTTTCCCCGCGGGTGTGCGTGCATTCGGTGCTGGCTCTTCTGTACGATGCCGGGCAGGAGGTGATGCGAGGTGAGGAAGGCAGTCGTCCTGGCCGCGGTCCTGGCGCTTCTGGCTCCGGCCCTCGCGAGTCCGGCGGTGGGACAGTCTCCCTGGGGGTCCGGCATCGGCCTGGCTTTCCCTGTGGACTGGGAGGCCTCCACGGTCCAGGTCCGGAGGACCCACTCGGAGGAGTGGAAGCGGTACGTGGGGGCCCTGCAGTTCATCATCCCCATTCCACTGTTCCTGTTCATGGGACCCCAGACGGACGTCTACGAGCACACCAAGGAGCTCTCCGGGACCTTCCTGGGTGAGGCGGTCTCCGGGAAGTTCTCGGTGGCGGAAATCCGGCGGGGAGGGGAACGGAGCTTTGTCCCGGGCGCCCTCAGCCTGACCGTGCGGGGAAGCCGGTTCGAGGCGGTCTTCGGCCCGCCCACCGCCCAGGGGTACCACCTGGTCCCCATCCGGGATCGGATGTCCGGTGTGTTCGCCGGCGCGGAGTCCGGGGGGTTCATCCGGGTGGTGGGCCTGGCGGACAGGTACTCGGTGCTGAGGGGCAGCATCGTCATCGGCTGGACCGACGGCCAGGCGGCCGCGAGTGCCCTGGAGGAGGCCGGGTGGGACTCTGAGGCCGCGGGCCGCGCGGTGGCATCTGCCACACGTGGGATCGTCCCCTTCCCGCCGCACGACCGGGACAACCCGCCGGACAGGACCCTGGTCCGGTGGGTGGCGGAGAAGGACCGGTCCGGGAGACTCCGGGTGAGGGTCCTAGTGCTGGTGGGGAAGGACGCCATGCCGGTGCTCGAAGGGGGCAGTCTCGCGCAGTCCGTGAAGATCCGGGTGGTGGCCGCAGTACCGGGGTCGAGCACGGCCCTCTACGAGGGAGACGCTGCCCCCGGAGAGCAGGTGGTGGCTTTCGGGCATGTCACCCCTCCGGCCGTGGTCATGGTGATGGCCGGGCCGAAGATGCTGTTCAGCCAGGCCCTCGCCGCGGAGGAAGTGGTCCAGTGAAGGAGCTCACCTGGGAAGACTTGCTGAGAGCGGGCATTCTGCCGGAGACCGTTGCTCCCCTGGTGGATGCCGGCCTGGAGGAGCGCCTGCATGCCCTGCTGGAGGACCCCGCGTCCTCGGGAGCCATGAGGAGCATGCTTGCCATGGCTCTGCAGGAGGCATGCGGAGTGGACCACCCCGAATCCCCGGGCAGGATCTACCCGCTGGCGGTGCTGGTGGCGGCGGCGGTCCCGCCTGGAGCTGAGGACAGCATGCCACAGAAGCTGCCGCGGCTGGCCCGGGCGGTCTCTTCGCCCGGGCTTGTGCGGAGGCTGTTCGGCACGGAGGACGTTCTGGACGCTGTGTGCACCGGGGAATGCCTGGTGCCGCTGGGCAGGGCCTGGGCTTCGGAGGAGATCTGGCGGGGGTTTGCGAGGTCCGTGGCGTCCGGCCTGGCTTCGGTGAGCGAGAAGCTCGCCAGGGGGTGGAGGGTCCTGTGCGGGCCCCCGCTGGTCCGGGAATCGGTTCACGTGGCGTCCGCTGTCCCGGTGGCGGTGAGGTCACTGCGGGGCGGGTTCGTCCCGAGGGACGTGTCTGCGGTGTCCGAGCTGTGGGAGGCCGCGGCGGAAGACCTGCGGGAAGCGGGTGTCGACCCGGCCAGGGCGGCGGTGGCGGTGCCGAGGAGGACGTGGGTGATCCCCTCGGACTTCGTGGCTCTTGCCGCTTCCACGGTGGCGGTGCAGAGGGGGCTGGCCGCCGAAGCGCCGGAGTTTGCGGCGGACAGGTTCATCCAGGCGGAGGTGGCCAGCAGGAAGGCTGCTTGCCTGGTCTCGGTCAGGTGCGGGGCTCTCTCCGTCGAGGAGGCGGGGATGTTCGACTCCGCCGGACAGCCGCTGGGCCATCCGTACCGTGCCATGCTGCTGAGGGCCGCTCTGGCGGCGGCGGCGGCGGCCGGGGGGGCCGTGCGGGTCTGCCCGGACACCGGGGAAGTGCTGGTTTACGAGATGGACGGCTGCGCGTGGAAGCGTCCCGGCGGCGGCTGGATCCCCGGCGCCGGGCCGGTCGCTGGTACTCACTGACTTGAGGAGGTGCCTGAGAATGCGGAAGGTGCTGTGCGTGGCTGCGCTCGTCGTGGCCATGCTTGTCCTGGCAGGGTGCGACGTCTCCTGGCTGATCCGGTACCCGGGGATCGTCAGCGGGACGCTCACGTTTTCGTCTTCGCCTGGCAGGTGGCTGGACGTTTCCGTGTTCGCGGGCTCACAGAGCGGCCAGACCATCACCGTTCGCACCGGTGAAGTGCGGCTGCGGACGTACGGGGAAGACACTCCGTTCGCCATCCCTGACGTGTGGGAGGGGACGTACAGCGTGTTCGCGTGGGAAGACGCGAACTCGAACAGCACGGTCGACCCCGGGGAGTGGTTCGGCAGGACGGACGGGGTCACCGTCCGCAATGGCCATGCCACTGCGGGAGTGGTGGTGAATGTCTCGCAGTACAGCGGGCAACCAATCCAGGTAAGGAGGTAGGAGGAGATGCATCCGGCAAGGACGCTTGCGCTGCTAGCCGTAGCATTGCTGGTTTCCGGGTGTGGCTTGAGTCTCGAGTCCCTGCTGCCGTTTTCGGAACCCCCTCCGGTGGAGGCGTGGGTGGCGGACCCACAGGGGGACACCACGGGCCCGGATACCAGGTGGGACATCAGGGTTTTCGGAACCAGGAGGACCGCCAGCGGCGGGGTGTACAAGACTATGAACATCCAGGCTTCGTTGTTCTCCCAGGCGGTGGTCCTGCCGCCTCCCGGGAGCATGCCGAGGACGGACGGTTCGGAGCTTGCCTGGCTCGTGTGCTTCGACACGGCACCCGGTGGGTGGGCGGTGAACCCGTCGGTGCCGGATCTGGGTTGCGACTTCCTGCTGGACGGCGGGGCTCTTTCCACAGCTGAAGGAGGCGCTGGCAGGCTGCCAGATGGCACCTACAGGCTCCTCCGGGTCACCTCCGGGTCCCCGCTTTCGGTGACCGACACCGGGTCCAGGGCCACGGTGGTGCCGCAGCCGGACGGGTCGGACACCGTGATCCTGTCCGCGGGGATCGAGCCGCTGGACCTCCGGTCGAGCAGCCCGAGCATTCTGGTGGTGTTCCTGGCCGGGAACCGGAACGGGGGAGTGTGGAACCGGACGGACCAGGCCCCGGACGGCGCGATGGGCGCAGGGTTCAGGCCTTGAGAGGTGTGCTCCTGGCAGTCTGGCTTGTCCTGGCCACGCAGGCGGCGCCGGCGGGAGCGCCGCTTGTGCTGTCCCTGGAACAGCCCCGGGGCGTGCACGTCCTTGGCGAGCGTGTCCCGGTTCTCGCGCGCGTCCGGGCCGATGCCGGGACCGTCCTGCGGCTCAGCGGTCCCCCGTTCTCCGCATGGGTGGAGGACTCTTCGGGGCTGGTGGTGTGGCGCTGGGTACCGCCGCAGAGGCCGGGAGGGTGGAGGGAGACGTCGGTCAGGCTCAGGCAGGGCGGGAACCTCGGGTTCGCGGCATCGTGGGTTCCCCCGAGGCCGGGCAGGTACAGGGTGGTGGTGGAGTTCAGGCCCGCCGGGATGCGGGCGGAGTCCGTGATCCTGGTGCGGGAGAAGAGCAAGGGGGTGTTTGCCGGGAAGTCCGGCCCGGCATCCCCGTGGACGGTGTGGCTCTTCTCCGGAATCGCGGGACTGTTCCTGGGGTCCTTTGCGGGGGTCGTGGGCCACAGACTCCTGCGAGGAGAGCAGTTCGTCTGGGGACGGTCCAGGTGCGACTCCTGCGGCAAGGTCATCCCTGCTCTGGAGAACGTCCCGGTTCTTTCGTGGGTTCTGCTCAGGGGGAAGTGCTCCGGGTGCGGTGCCCGGATCCCCCTCGTTTACCCCGCCGTTGAGCTTCTGTGCGGTGTGTTCATGGGGCTGGCGGGTGCGCTCTTCGGGCCGTCTGTGGGGCTTGCGGCCTCGGCGGTTCTCTGCGTGGTCCTTGCCGCGGCGACGGTGGCGGACCTGCAGGCCATGGTGATCCCCGACCAGCTGACCCTGGGGGGCGCGGCTGCTGCCCTGGCACTGTGGGGTGCGGTCACCAGGGACCTCTCCGCGGTGGTCACCGGGCCGGTTCTTGCGGGGCTGGGATTCGGAGGCCTGCTGCTCGTGGCTGCTCTCCTGAGGCCGGACGGGATGGGGGGAGGCGATGTGAAGCTGGCGGCGGCGTCGGGCGCTTTTCTGGGGTTTCCGGCTGTTGCGGTGGCTGCCTTCCTGTCCGTGGTTCTGGGGGGCCTGTACGCAGTGCTTCTGCTGGCCCGCGGACGGGACAGGCGCTCGGTGTTCCCATTCGGCCCGTTCATCGCTGCGGGGACGGCGGTTGCGGCCCTCTTCGGCGACGTCATGTGGGCCTGGTACACAGGGATGCCGTGGGGGTGGTAAGGCGGGCAGCGGGGACCGGCTGCGCCCACGCTTCCTGCTCGAATGCATCGGCCAGAACCTCGGCAGCCTCGGTGTGCGGGCCGGGAGCAGAAGCCGCCTTCAGGAGGGCCGTGGCTTCCTGTGTGCTGACTCCGAGGATGCTGGCCAGGGTGGTGACTCCGGGTGGGGGGAAATAGAGGCGCATGGCTGCAACGCAGGCGAGCCGTGCCCTGCCCGTCCCGGCCCCGGGCAGCAGGCGCGGCAAGCTGGCTTGCAGCCAGTTCCACATGCTGCGGAAGAAGGTTTCTGGCGCGGTCCCACGGGGGATCCGGCGTCTGGGGATAGAGGAATACAGCACTCCGCAGAGGGCTTCCAGCAGCGACTCCTTGAACGCCAGGACCGCGGGGTCGGATGGGGGAAGGTCCTGGCCGAACAGCTCTTTCGCGAACAGCAGCGCGTGCTTTTCGGCGGCTTCCAGGACACCGCGCGGCACGGAGTCCTGTGAGCTCGTGGAGAGGCTGTCCGGCCCGGGCTTTCCGGAGGCGGGGGTGTTGCCCGGCGGCACGCTCCATCTCCCCGGGCAATTCAGGAAGCTGTGCAGGGCTGCCGGGAAGCTACGGATTCGGCCGAGGGCGTACAGACGTGCAACGGTTGTGGCAGCCTCGAGGACTTTCCTGCAGCCATGCGAACGTATGTTCCACAACGCAACGCCTTCTGCCATACCTGCTGATACCAGGAAGGACACAAGCTTCTTCTTACCTGGCTCACTGAAATCATCTGAGCCATCATCATCATGCAGTGACAAACTGACCCCCGGTGCCGGAACGCCGTTCTGATCGGGCTCTGAGGCGGTCGGCCACTGCCCCCCCGGTGACAGAATGACACCCCGGCCGGGAGGCTTTGGAGGCCGGTGGTGTTCCGGCCGGGTGAGGTCCCGGCTGCCGGACGGGTCCGCAGCGCGCCCCGGCAGCGGGTCGTCCATGCGGACCAGGTAGACGTTCGCGGTCCTTGCAGCCGCGCCCGAGGGGGTGGAGCGGTAGGCGGGCCTGGCACGGACGAACGTCCGGAGAGGGTGGGTGTCGGGGCCCTCCAGGGCCGGGCGCATGGCCCGGATGACCGTCCTGCGGCTGAGTCCGGTTGCCCTGGCGATCTCGTCGTAGGTCACTTCCGCCCGGCCCCAGGTGCCCGGACCGCAGTCCGGTTCCGCGGTGGCCCTGCTTCTGAGGTACAGGACAATGGTGGCAAGGGTAGGGCCCAGGACCGATGTCCAGTGCTGCACGAAGCGACCGGTTGCCAGGACCTGCGGCGTCCCGGCCTCACCCGGGCCAGGAGAGTAACCGTTGCCGGCGGCACGCCGTGGCATGGCTCACTGCGGGCCTGCCGCCGCAGACCGGAGCAGTCCCCTTGACCCGCCCAGGGACGGCCGCGTAGAATACCGTCGGCAGGCTGTTCGAGGGGCGCCCGGGTTCGCTGGCGGCGGGAGGGCGCCTCCGGGTTTTTCAGGCGGCCCGCTCTCCTGGACCCGCTCGGATCACCTCCTCAGCACAGACCCTGCCGGGACCGTGGTGAACGACCACACGGCGCTCTGGACCGGGGGTCTGGACCCGGATCTCGTGGCGGACACCTGCCAGGTGTAGGTCCCGCAGCTTGTGGCGGTCCAGCTCAGCTGGGCCGAGGTGGTGTTCTGGTTCGTGACGGTGGAAGCGGCCAGGACTCCGGACCGCCACACGGTCAGGGTGTAAGCAGTGGCGTCCCTTACTCCTGTCCAGGAGAAGGTCACCGTGTTGACCCCGTTGCAGTTGTCGGGGGTGACCGCCACCTGGGCACCGTCCTGGGGAGAGACCAGGAACAGCTGCTCGAGGGTCATGGAGAAGGTCCACTCCGGGCTCCAGGCAGTTCCTCCCGGCACCTGTGCCGCCACGCGCCACCGGTACGTCATCCCGAGCTCCGGCCTGCACGGGACCTCGAGCTGCACCTGGGAGGAGGGAACCTGCCTTGAGGTGACCAGGGCCCCGTCGCTTTGCCTGCGGACCTCGACGGTGTAGCCCGTGGCACCCTGGACGTCTGCCCAGTCGAACTGGACCGTTCCCTGGTCCGGGCCCATGCACTCGATCTGGGCGTTGTCCTCGGGAGAGATGAGCTGCACGGTGCCGTCGGGGGGCGGGGCGATGGAGAACCGGTAGGTCGGGCTGGACCGTCCGGCCCCGCCCCTGGTGGTGACCCGCCACGTGTAGCTCTTCCCGCACTCCAGGCTGACCTGGGCGGATGCGGTCTGCGTGTCCACCGCGGCCACCGGGGCTCCGGAGCTGTCCATGATGATCAGAGTGTAGGGGCCTCCCCACTCGGTCCAGGAAAACCTGACCTGGCCGAAGGAAGGAGGGGTGCAGGAGAGGGTGGCTCCGTCCGGTGGGGACACTGCCTCGGGGCCTTCGAGGATTTTGAGGCCGCACCCTGCCAGAACGAGGGCGGCCAGAACGGCCAGCAGCCTTCTCAAGGGTCACCTCCGGTGCGAGGATGGAGCATGCGCCCGGTTGATACCGGGGCACGGTGCTATGTTAGCATAGGTTACGGAGGTCAGATTGGGAAGCGGGCTGGCCCTTGCGCTGGTGCTTTCGGTGATGACCCTGGTCACCGCGGCGGCCGGCCTGTCCGTGGTCTCGGCAGGCAGGGAGGCCGTGGCCAGCAAGGAGGTGGAGGTTGCCAGGAGGCTTGCGGAGGCCGCGGCCGCGGAAGCGTTCGTTGTGGTCGCCAGGACCCCCATCTCGCCCCCCGCGTCCCCTGGGATGGTGTGCGTGTCCAGCTCGCCCTGCTCGTCGGCGAGCCCGGACTACGTCGGATGCTACACCTACCGCAACACTCCGTACCCCGCGGGGTCCGGGTGCTCTCCTCCGGGCACGACATGGGGTTTAGCCGGGGCGGTCTGGGCCCTGGGGGTCACGAAGAGCGGGACGGCGTTCCAGCTGAGGGTGGAGGTCCGGCCGTGGGGGCTGGTCACGTGGTGGGAGCCATTGCGGTAGTGCGCAGCCCTCGTGGGCTGGCGGCGGTGGACCTGGTGCTGGCCCTGGTCCTCTCGTGGCTTGTGGTTTTCTCAGCCCTCGGGGTGGCCATGGCTGTCCGGGGAGGGCTGGCGGCGCGAAGACTCCACTCGGTGGTCTCGGCCGCGTCCTCCCAGGCAGAGTCCCGGGCGTACCTGGAGCGGTGCCCGTCCACCACACCGGTCCAGGCCGGAGAGTGGATCACCGGGTTCTGCTACTCCGAAACCTCCACCTCCCGGCCGACAGCGCTGGGTCCCGTGGATCTGCGCACGAACGTCCTGCTCGGTGACGGGACCCCGTACTCCATCGTGGCCTCTGCGGCTGCGTGCACGGTGGGCTCGAACAGGAGCCGTCTCAGGCTGTACTGGGCCACCTCAGGGGGCGCGGTCGCGGTGGACCGGGCGCGTGTTTTCTGGCAGAAGTACACCAACAGGCGTCTCCACCGGGTCACCTGGTGGTCGAGCTCTGGCATTGTCTATCTGTGGTCCAGCAGCGTGGGTGTTCCCCCCGGTACCGTGGTCACCTTCACACGGCCCGTGCCGGCCGCGCACGCGCAGTTCGAGCTCCACTTCCAGCCGAACTTCGGTGCTGGCCAGGACGTGCCCTTCGACATCGAGCTTTTCCCCCAGTCCGCGTCGGCCGAACCGGTCCGGGCCGCCTGCACGGTCAGGTTCCAGTGAGGCTGTTCTGGATCGTCCTCATGGCGGTTGCGGCCCTGGTCGCCGCGCTGGCGGCTGGGGCGGTAGCACGGATGACCGTTGCCTCGGCGGAATGGAGGGTCCAGGCGCTGGCGTCCGGCTATCTCGGAACCGCCTGGCACAGGATGCGGGCCGATGTCAGGATGTCGACGGAAATCGGCCAGACCCCGGACGGGGGCTACCTGCTGACCGTGCAGGACAACGTCATGCCAGGGCTGCTCACGATGGTAACCATCCGGTGCAGGGAATACAGTGTGTTCAATGAGGCCCTGGTGTTCCGCGATGCGCCGCCCCCGTCCTCGGGGCCGTGCCCGCAGCCGTCCGGTCCCTGGCTGGACGCGTACACCGGCACGGCCACCCTCGTGTCCGGCCCGGGCCTGGGGCTGCTGAGGCTTCCTGCGGCGCGGATGTGCCACTTCCAGGACGCGGGGCGGATCGCGGCTCTGTGGCTCCAGGACGCCCCGTGCGACAGCTCACCCTGGCCCCCGGCTGCCCTGCTGGTGACTGTGGAGGTGGAGGGGAAGCAGGCGAAGGTGTCCTGGCCGGTGCTGTGGGTGAGGCGGTAGCAGCACCGCCGGGCTTACCGGCGCTCCAGCTTCCCGGCGAACAGGCCTCCCGGCCGCTTGTTGCGGAGAGGATCTGCCATAATATGCTTGCGGTAGCTGTCCATGGGTTCTTCGGGGCTCCAGTCCATGCAGGGCCGGCCCGAGCGGCCCTGGGTTCTCACCTGGAAAGCAAGGGGGGAGCGGGGCTGGTCTCTGCCTTCGCCAGAGGCCGGGGCAACCTTGGTTCAGCTTGTGGTCATCCTGGCGGTGGTGGGAATCTTCGCCCTGCTTGCCCTGGCCGGGTACCGGGAGTGGAGAGTCCGGGCGTACCTGGCCGAGGCCCGGGAAGCTGCCATCAGCTGGAAGACCACGGCGGTCGGGTACTGGCATGCCAGGGGGAGCTACCAGGGTGCCACGGACCAGACTGTTGGGTGGAGGAGCCCGCCCAGCAGGGTGTGGGACTACGGGGCGAACCGGTATGGACCTGTGCCCTGGGTGGCGGAGGCCTGGTTCGTGGCCAACCTGAAGCCCAGCTACGCCAGGGCTGTGGGGCTGGCCCCCTTCGACGGTTTCGGGACTCCGGACTACATGCTGATCACCCCGGTGTCAGGCCCGTCTGTGGAGTGCGGCCGGCTGCTGAGGCGCGACTGCCCTGAAGGGAGGCAGTACGCGGCGAGACCTCCAAGCCCTCCCGATGCTCCCGTCCTGAGGGTTCCTCCGGAGACCGTCGAGGAAAGGGCGTTCGTGGCGGAGTGGACCGACGTTGGGCGGGAGGACAGCTACGAGCTGCGCTGGAGGAGGGTGGGGGACGCCGGATGGCAGCGGGATTCAGACATCCCAGCCAACACGACGCGGAGGCGGGTGTCGGGGCTGACCCCGAGCACGCAGTACGAGGTGACGGTCCTGGCAGTCAACCAGGCCGGTTCTGCCCAGTCCAACGTGGTCCAGGTGACCACCGCTGAGTCGCAGACTCCTCCGGCGACCCCGGAGGGGCTGCGGCTCGGGTCTGCTACTACCACTTCCTTCACCGCTGTCTGGCAAGATGTGGCGGACAACGAGACCGGGTACCGGGTGGAGTGGAGGCCTTATGGCGCCGGGTCCTGGAACCGGCTGTCTCCCGATCTTCCGGCCAACTCCACCTCTGCCACAGTTGCAGGGCTGAGCCAGTCCCAGTCCCTCTACGAGGTGAGGGTGGCGGCGTTCAACTCCGTTGGGAGCTCCGGCTGGGCCCAGGCGGTGGTGAGCACTGCGGCGAGCGGCACCCCGGCGCCCCCTGGCAACCTCCGGGTCGTGGAGATCACCTCCAAGAGCTTTCTGATCAGCTGGGACATCAACGCGGCCAACGCCACCGGGCAGCAGATGCAGTACAGGGAGTCCGGGGCCTCCACCTGGACATCCGTGAGCCTGCGCAAGGACGAGGCCATGGCCCAGGTTGCCAACCTGGCTCCAGGCAAGAGCTACGAGGTCCGGCTCAGGACCGAGAGCAGGGTTGGGAGCACGCCGGTGTACTCCGACTGGGCTCAGATGACCGCAGACCTTCCGGCCGCCGTCGGGCCTGCGTGTTCTCCGTCGCTTGACGTGGCGGACGTGACTGCGAGCTCCCTGTCGCTTTCCTGGGTGACCGCGTGCGAGGTCGGTGAGTACCGCCTGACCTGGACCGACGTTGGGCGGGGAGAGTCGTGGACAGCTCCGGTGCACTCCAACTTCGCCAACAGGACTCTCAGCGGCCTTCGGGAGCCGTCTTTCCAGAACTCCGGGATCAGGTATGACGTGACCCTGTGCGCGTACGGGGAGCCCGAGGCACCGAGGCGGTGCAGGACCAGGGAGACCGGCACCTGGAGGCCGGTGGGAGACCTCCCGTACGCGTCCGGCTTCACGGCTTCCGTGGTCGCGGGAACGCACATCATAGCCAGATGGAGTCCTGCGGCCAACGAGCAGAAGTATGTCCTCCGGCTCAACGGCCCCAGGGACAAGAGCAGCCGGACGCTGCCGGCGGGGCTTGCTGAGTACGTGGTCCAAACTACGGACGAGAACGCGAATGTTCAGGTGGTCCTCGAAGCGTGCAACGGCTTCGGGTGCACACAGAGCGTCAAGACCGTGAGGACCGGGTCGCATCCTGGTTCCGGCAGCGGTCCCGCACCGCCTCCCCCTGCGTGGGTGAACGCGGAGTCGGCGGGCGGGCCCGGGATCCGGGTGACCTGGGCAAGGGTGACCGGAGCAAGCCGGTACGGGCTGCGCTGGAGGCCGTCGGGAGGCAGCGCCTGGAGCAGCACGTCCGTTCCTGACCCGCTCAACACATACGTCCTGATCGGCTCTCCGGGCACGCTGTACGAGATCGAGGTGACCGCTAAAAACGGGTCCAACGAGTCGGCGCCGGTGGGCACCACCTTCCAGGCGGGCGAGATTCCCAGGAGGGTACCGGACAGCCCTCCCCAGCTCCAGCTCGTTCGTTCCAGCGACGGGAGCCCCGGGGAGCTCACGGTGGGCTGGACGAGGGACCTGCGGTACGGCGCTCAGCCCAGGGTGGAGGTGCGGCGGCCGGACGGCAGCCAGGTCAACGCGAGTACACTGCCTCCCGGATCTGGAAGGATAACGTTCGGGGTCCAGCCCGGCACTTACCGGATAAGGGCAAGGTGGATCAACCCGCACAGGAGCTCGGAGACCTCCGAATGGTCCGGAGAGATGCAGGTCGCTACCGGCCCTCACCCGGCACAGATCATCCCTCAGATTCAGTCCGGCCGCTTCTCCAATGGCAGCTGGTGGGTGCTGGCCAGGTGGAATCGTCCGCCGACGCAGTACGACTGGGGTTACTGGGCGGCTTTGTACATCAGGGGAGTCGTTGCCTTCGGGCCGAAGATCATCGGGAAGGGTGGAACCACGTTCTACTTCTCCGGGCTGGATCCGTCGAAGCAGTACCAGCTCTGTATCAACTCCAGGACGTTTCAGGGCACCGCCCAGACCTGTGTGACGGTCTCGGCGCCGTAGGCCCGGAGCCGCCAGGGCCTGGCCGCATGGCTCCGCGGTGCTTGCGTATCTCTGTTCGACCAGGCTAAGGTGTATCTGTGCGGGCACAGACCGGAACTCTTCCACTGCGCACCTCCGGCGGGGCTGGCAGGTTCGAGGTCCTGCCGGACGGGTCCATTCTGGCCAGGCTTCCCTCGTGGCGCGGTGAGGTCCGGGAAGCGATCCGGGCAGCCCCGCGTCACCTGAGGCTGTGGGACCAGTTTCGGAAAGGCTGGATCTTCAGGCCCGACCCGAGGGCTGCCAGGGCTCTCGCAGAGACCGCGAAGGTTGCGGGCGTTCCGCTGGACGGCGACGGAGCGGAGTGGGTCACCAGGTGCCTGGGGATGCCCGAATGCGGTCCTGTGTGGGTCAGCCGTGGGAGGGACTGCGTCCTGGTCTGGACCGAAAGCAGGGAGGCCTCGGTCCTGGCAGGGCTGGAATGGGTTCCGGGAGCCGTCTGGGACAGGTCTCTCGGGTGCTGGAGGGTACCCATCAGGTCGACCTCGCTGAGGCGGCTTGCGGAGAGGCTGGACCTGTACTGCCGCGGAGCCCCCGGGTGGCTGCGGGAGGAGGCGGACAGGGCGAGGGTGCAGGAGGAGGAGATGGCCAGGCTGGCCTCGGCTCCCAGGGAAACCGCGGGGGCTGCCGGGCTGCGGGAAGCGATCCTGAGAGCACTGCCTGACGGGCTGTCCCTGTACCCTTACCAGGTTGCGGCGGTGGAGTTCATCGAGAGAGCGGGTGGCCGGGCTCTGGTGGGGGACCAGATGGGTCTCGGCAAGACCCCTGTGGCCATCGCCTGGCTGCTGCTCCACCCTGAGGCGAGGCCTGCGGTGGTGTTCTGCCCGGGGATGGTGCGCCTGCACTGGATCAGGGAACTGGGCAGGTGGGCGCCCGGGGAATCCGCGGAGGTGGTGGTGGCCGCGGACGACGTCAGGCGGCTGTCCGCGTCGGGGGTGCGGGCCGTTGCGGCCCCCTCGGGCTCGGCGTCGGTCACCGTGGTCAACTACGAGGTCGCGAGCCGCCACCTGGAGGCCCTGACGAGGATGCAGCCGCGGGCGGTGGTGCTGGACGAGGCTCACTGGATCAAGGAGCGCAGGGCTCAGAGAACCAGGGCGGTGCTGGCGGTGTCCAGGAAGGCCAGGTATGTCCTGGCCCTTTCCGGGACCCCGGTGCTGAACAGGCCGATCGAGTTCTACAACGTGCTGGACCTCCTGCGGCCCGGGAGGTTCGGGAGCTGGTGGGACTTTGCCAGGCAGTACTGCGGGCTGCACCACAACGGTTTCGGCTGGGACGCGAGGGGGGCGACCAACCTGGGGGAGCTGGCGTGGATCCTCCGGGGTGAGGGGATCATGATCCGCAGGACCAAGGACGACGTCCTGCAGGAGCTTCCCCCCAAGCGGCGCGTGGTGCTGCACGTGGAGCTGGAGAGGGCGCTGAGCGCGGAGGTGGACCGGGCGGAGGAGGAGGCCACCAGGGCGCTGCTGACCGAGGAAGCCAGGAGGTGGCTTTCCGGGGCGGCGAGGCCTCCCGGGCCTGCGGTGGCTGCGCTGGGCAAGCTGAGGGCTGCTCTGGGGGCGGCGAAGGCGGTCGCCCTCATCCCGTGGCTTGCGGAGCTGGCCACGGACAGGCCGGTGGTGGTGTTCTTCCACCACGTGGCCCCGGCCTCCGAGGTGGCAAGGGGCCTGGCGGCGAGCGGGATCAGGGCCGAGCGGCTGACCGGCATGGAGGGAGCCCCGGAGCGGCAGTCGGTGGTGGACAGGTTCCAGCGCGGCGAAGTCCGCGTGATCTGCGCCACCTACGGGGCCGCCGGGGTGGGGCTGAACCTGACCGCGGCCAGCGACGTGGTGCTGGCCGAGCGGGAGTGGGTCCCGGCGGTGGAGGAGCAGGCGGAGGACCGCTGCCACCGGGTGGGCCAGACCAGGGGGGTCACCGTCTGGGTCGCCATGTCCGACCACCGGGTGGACCGGGCGTTGCACGCGGTGCTCGAGGAGAAGCGGGAAATCCTGAGGGCCGTGGTGGACGGCGGTGCGCGGCAACCGCAGGCGGCTGACCTGCTTGTGGACGTGGCCCGGGCGGTCCTGTCGTGTGCCCGGAAAGAGGGCGCGCTCGGCCTCTGAAGCCTTGCTTCTCCTGGCCGGGGTTGATGATGGTCACGGACCTGGCGGCTTCCGGTCAGGGCAAAGGCGAAAGTGTCCTGACCGCAGGCAGTGGTGTCATTGCCGGGCTTGCCGGCATGCCGGCTGCAGGAACGGTGCCATGGCGTACTCGAGCACGGACGGAAAGCTCTCCACGGTGCAGATCGTGCACGGGACATGGGCTTCGAGGTACCTCTTGCTCTCGGGGGGAGGCGGCTCCGTGCACAGGATGATGCAGGACTGGCCGGGAAGCCTCAGGAGTTTCTGGAGCTTCCGGGTCCTGTCGACAGCGTTCTGGTATCCCCCGGTCGAGCATTCCACCCAGACCACGTGCCTGGAGTCTCCCACCAGGAGGTCCAGCTCCGCTTCCATGCCTGGCCGGGCAGATGCCAGGACGCGCCAGAGCACGGCAGCGGGGCGAGCGCTCCGGGCTGCCAGCGGCTCCGCGACGGCCAGGGCGAACCGTTCGAGCCACTCTCCCGAGACGAAGGCCTGGGCAGTGGGGGAAACGGAGGGGCTCACTTGCAGGAGCCGGACGCTCCGGTGGTACTGGTAGCTCCGGATCAAGGCTCCGCTGGCCAGCATGTTTGCCAGCTGCACACAGTCTCCGATTGCCTGAGGGCTGTGCTTTTCCAGGCTCAGCTGGAAGCCCTTCCCGGTTGCAACGCTTCTCTTCCACAGTGCCCAGAACTCCCTGAGGTGCCGGAACCTGGCGCCGATGAACCTGGCGCACCGGTCCAGGTACTGCTCGCTCTCGGTTCTTTGCCGGGTTCCGGAAACTGCGAGTCCTCTCGACACCAGGAACAGCTCCGGGGCCGGGCGCGGGCCGTCGTCTGCGGCCGAGACTGGCTGTTCCTGGGGCCACCCCCTGGGCGTGGCCATCCCGGGGGCCGGATCCTGAGGGCTGCCGGGGTCCGGGACGCTTGCGGCGGCGTGTCCGTTTTCCGCAGGGATGTTGCCGTGCGCACGGCCCGGCAGCGCACCCGGCAGGCCTGGGGCTGCGTGCGGCTGATCCCTGAGCAGTTCAAGCAGCTCGATGATCCTGTCCAGTTTTGCAAACAGGCGTTCCCAATGCGCGGATCCCGGCTCGTGCATGCGGGTCACCTTCGCACACAGGTGTCCTGCTCCGTGGTGCCACCGGCCGGGCCCGGGGCGTTTCCGGGCCCGTGGCCGGGAAGGCGCTGTGAGGGGGCTCCACCGGCTCCCGGAGCCGCCCCCTGGAGCCCCCGGAAGGATCGTACCATGGGGGAGAGCGTGCGAGGCACAGGTGCTCCGTGGTAGAATGCGTCAAGCATGCCTCTGTGCCACCTATGGGCAGGGAAGCGACTGTGGTCTTTATCGACGGCGGTTACCTGAACAAGGTAGCCGAGCACGAGCTGTGCTGCCGGGTGGACATGGGCCATCTCGTCCCTGCCATCCTCGGCTGGATGGAGGCCAGAGGGGCGACCCCGTTTCTCCTGAGAGCGTACTACTACAATTGCCTGCCCTGGATGCCGGAGGAGCCCACCGGGGCCGACGAGGAGCGGTTTCGGAGAATGCAGGCGTACCTGGACTTTGTAAGGTCGCTGGGAAGGTTCATGGTGCGGGTCGGAGTCCTCCGGCACCGGGGGTTCGGCGCGGACGGCCAGCCCGTCCTGGTTCAGAAGCGGGTCGACCTCATGCTGGGCCTGGACCTGGCGATGCACGTTGCCCGCAGGGACGTGCTGCACGTGGTTCTGCTGACCGGAGACGGGGACATGGTGCCGGCGGCCCAGCTGGCCAGGGAGCACGGCATGCTCGTCTGGCTGGTCCACGGGGCCAACGTGTCCGCGGACCTGCTGAGGTCTGTGGACGAGAAGATCACGATGACGACGGACTGGGTGCCGATGAGAAAAGACGCCGCTGCGAGGTGATGGCTGTGGAGCGTGGTGGTCACGGCCGGAGAGCACCTTCCTGGGTGACCATGCGGCAGGCCGCCGTGGATCTCGGGGTCACCAGGCAAAGGGTCCACCAGCTGATCCTTGAAGGGCAGCTTAAGGCGGTCAGGGCCTCCCGGTCTCCGGGAGCCGCTGACTGTGCGGAGAACCACGGAAGAAAGCTGCGCCCGGACGCCTGGCTGGTCAGCGCAGAGTCGGTGCAAGCGTACCGGCACCGCAGGGGCCTGGCGAGGCCGGGGGCGAGGAAGCGGTAGTGGACGTTCAAACTCAGGATGCCCGTGCAGCCCTGTCGGGCCGCAGGAAGGCGGCGGTTCTCCTCGTGGCCCTCGGACCCGAGCTGGCGGCACGGGTGCTGCGCCACCTCAGCGAGGAGGAAATCGAGGCCCTGACCTTCGAGATCGCGGGCCTGTCCGGAGTCACCGCCGGGGAGAGAGAGGCGGTGATGGCCGAGTGTTACGAGGCGGCCATGGCCCACCGGTACGTCTCGGCCGCCGGAGTCCAGTACGCCAGGGAGCTTCTGGAGAAGTCCGTGGGGGCGCAGAAGGCAGCCGAGCTGCTTGACAGGCTTACCGCCTCCATCCGCGTCAGTCCGTTCGATGCCCTCCGCAGAGTGGACCCTTCCCAGCTGGCCAGCCTGCTGCAGCAGGAGCACCCTCAGACCATCGCGCTGGTGCTCTCCTACCTCAAGCCGGCACACGCGGCGGCGGTGATCTCCTGCCTGCCGCCGGACCTCCAGACGGAGGTGGGGATGCGGGTGGCGACCATGGACCGGACCAGCCCCGAGGTCGTCCGGGAGGTGGAAGCGGCCCTGGAAAGCAGGCTGATAAACCTGCCCACCCAGGAGTTCACCGCGGTGGGCGGGGTCCAGGCGCTCGTGTCCATCCTCAACAGGTCGGACCGGACGACGGAGCGGTCCATCCTGGGCGCGCTGGAGGAGCGCGACCCCGAGCTGGCCGCGCAGGTGAAGAAGCTCATGTTCGTGTTCGAGGACCTCCTGAACCTGGACGACAGGTCCGTGCAGCTGGTGCTCCGGAACGTGGACAGCAGGGACCTCGCCCTTGCGCTCAAGGGCGCCAGCGAGGAGCTGCGGGAGAAGATCTTCCGGAACATGAGCCAGAGAGCCGCG
>Ga0197143_1001841_pt1 | contig 16916 bp, 17 predicted proteins | sample GBS70_MetaG_FD_148603 | JGI IMG/M metagenome (GOLD analysis project Ga0197143, IMG submission 148603) | Sediment microbial communities from Great Boiling Springs, Gerlach, Nevada, United States - GBS 70_MetaG | ecosystem: Environmental > Aquatic > Thermal springs > Hot (42-90C) > Sediment...
CCTCTCAATTCCCTTTGTGGGATTTCTTCGAATGCAACCGAGCCTGATTCGGCTTTCTTTCCGGGAATTGGGCGGGTAATACAGCGGTTGTTTCCGCTGGTCCCGCTCCTGCAGCAGGCTATAAAAAGATAAGAGCACTATATAAGGATTAAGAGCCCTCCTTCAAAGTGCTACGGCAGGCTGTAGTAAGGGCATTTGGGGTCACATAGGCCTGGCTTTGCCGGGTCCACACGCTCGGCCAATATCCTAAGCTTCCTATCTCTTTCCTCTATGAACTCAAGCCTTGAGGCCTCGTCAACTGCCACCACATTCATCCGCACAGAGGGGACTGGTGAGTCGTCCCCGAAAGAGATGTATGTTATACACCCTACGTTTACTGGCTGGAAGTGGTTCGCCTCCAGGGCTAGGGCATAGCCTGCAAGCTCAAGTCTGTGGAAGTCCGCCGGCCGGCCTGTTTTAAGGTCTAAGATTAGGTTCAGGCTTGATAACGCATCCAGCCTAAGTGATTCGCTGAGCCCTAACACACGACCGTTAACGGTGTGGTCTAATTTGAATGGCGCTATGGCGGTGGCCAGCCACTCTCTGGACAGGCTTGTGTCTCTGGATAGGTGTCTATTGAGCATGTGACAGAGCTCGAAAACCATGTAGCTCCAGAGCTTTCTCGCATTCCTCAACGGCAGCTCCCCCGAGACTCCATGTAGGGATGCGAGCTCGGATAGGGCTTCATCCCTCAAGTTGTTCAGGTGGCTGTATAGCATGTCTGGGGGCGAGGGGCCGAACTCGTATATGAAGCGGCGGGCGGCTTCAACGGTTTTTCCGACGACTGCGTGCAGAAAACCGCCCACACGCGCCTCCGGAGGTATTTCTAAACGCCTTTTCAAAACATAAGTATAGTATATGTCCCTACCGCATTTACAGTACCCTGCTGCGATAGCCGAGACGGGCAGTGTGAGGTCGTAGGGTGGCTTCAGCTTCTCGGAGCCGTAGTTCCATCCCCGGAGTGTTTCGTCAACATCCAAGCTGGTCGAGAGTCTTTCAACCTCTCTGAGCTGCTCGGGCCCCAAAAAGTAGACCACATGCTTATATCCATGCCAGGTTGATTTAAACATGTGGGCGGTGGGGGCCATATTCTGGTCGCAGCGATTGGGAAGGCTCCCGCAGTCGTCACAGAATGCTGGGAGGAGCTGGCCAGGTCTGGGACGGCGGCTTACAGGGTGGTGGTTCTGTACACGGAGCAGGTTAGGAGATATTTCACCATCATTAGACTCGATTTTCTGCACGGGGAATATGGCGGACGGGTGGATGTGGAGGGTGTACAGTTGCCTGTGCAGGATGTATCGTCCCCTACAGAGTCGAAAATATTCAGAAAGACTCTTCTTGAAACGGTTTTAGGGGAGGCTACAAAGGGCAATGTCCACCTACTCGTCTCAGGGGGTAGAAAAATAATGGTTGTGGACGCTACGTTGGTTGCCCTCGCATGCGGTCTTCCTGAACTGCTGTATGTCGGACAGCCTGCCGGAGCCGCTCTTGACGCTGAGACCATCGCGGAATACTATGAGCTTGAAAGATACTTGGAAGACGTACCCCCACCACAGCTGATGGATAAGATACATGCGGTATGTCACCCTAGGGTCCGGAAGCCCCTCCTCGTTAGGTTGCCCCTACCTGTTTTGGACGGGGCGGCTAGGCAGGCCATCACCGGGTGGGTGATGGGCTAGAATGGATGTAAACCCATGTATAGTCAAGGCCGTGTTTACTTTCACGCCCACGTCAAACATAGTTATACCGCCTTTTTCGACAAAGGTGACTAAGACCTTGATGTTCCGCCTACTCGGCCGGGAAGGGCCAGGCAGGCTTTTGACACAGCTGTTTTCGGCGATGCGGTATAAGAAAATCCTGCTCTCACCCGTCTTCGCAGGCAGGAAGCCGTTGATCAAGCTGGACGGTGTGGGAGGAAGCCTTCAAACACTCTTGATGGGGCGGAACTATACCTTCAACGTAACCGTTTTAGACAGCGCGTCGGCTGTTGAGCTTGTCGACGCCCTCGCAAACCTTGACGGCATTACCCTCAATGTCTTCAACAGCTCGGTAAGGTTGTCCTCACTGGAGATCCGTGCGATACGGTTAGTGGATCTAGGGCTGCCGCCTGAAACAGAATACATAAGCCTTTGTACACTAACACCTGTACTTATGCAGCTCCAGCCAGTCGCAAAAACACCTATCAGAAACATCCTCATCCCCATCCCCTCGCTGATCGTGGGGTCGCTCATGGACCACTGGAACCACAACACCCACCAAGACCTGGTCATAAAGGACGCGGGCCTCCCCTATAGCTCCTTCTTCCTCCTGAGGGAGGTAGACTACCGTATCTCACCTGTCACAGTCTATTACGACGAAAAGAGAAGGCCCAGAGGGTTTATAGGACGTGTGCTCTACCACCTGGCCCCCACACGTAAGCAGAAGAGGCGTAGAAACATTCTCAGGCTTCTGGATTACGCAAACTACGTGGGTATCGGAAAATCCCGGACAATGGGTTTCGGGATGGTGTCCGTGAAACCGTTCAAGCCATGATAGTGGTGCGCGTGACATGAAACTCGTCATAAACAGCTTCGGCGTCTTCCTCGGCAGGAAGGGTGAACGTTTCGTGATAAGGGACGCATCAGGAAGAAGGGATGAAGTCAACGCAGCAGACGTCGAGGAGATCCACCTAGCCAATCCCGGAGCAGCTATTTCCGTGTCGGCCGTACGTCTCGCACTACGCCACGGAGCGCTGATAGTCTACGGACGGCGCGATGGATGGCCTTTAGGATTCACGGTACCCGCTGTGTTGACGGGCACCATAAAAACCAGACGGGAGCAGTACAGGGCGTATAACGATTTCAGAGGTGTGCAGCTGGCGAAGAGCTTTGCAAGGGCTAAGATGTTTAACCAGGCAGCCATGCTCAGGATGCTTGCAAAAAACAGGAAGAACAGGGATCCGGAGACGGCGACAAGGCTTTATGGAAAAGCAGACAAGATACTTGAGTTCAGCAGGGAGATAGAAATGGTTATAGGCGATAGAATCGACCTAGTCAGGGAAACCATAGTTAACAGGGAGGCTGAGGGGGCACGCCTATACTGGTCCTCCATAGCCTCCCTACTGCCCCATGAGCTGGGTTTTCGCGGCAGGGTCACAAAAGGTGCTGAAGACCCGTTTAACATGCTCCTCAACTACGGATACAAGGCCGTTCTCTTTACAGAGGTCTGGAAGGCGGTTTTCTACGCCGGCCTAGACCCATATGCAGGATACCTACACACGGACAGGTCTGGGAGGCCGTCCTTAGTTCTTGACCTAATGGAGGAGTTCAGACAGGAGGCTGTAGACCGTGTAATACTCGGCCTTGTTATCAAAGGCCAGCTGAAAGCAGGAACAGTTGTTGGGAGAGATGGGAAGCTGGATAAGAATGTCTCTATGCTTGTTTTTAAGGCATTAAACGAAAAGATGGATGACTACATCAGCTATGGGGAGAGAAAGCTCAGGCTCAGGGACGCAATAACACTGCAGGCAAGGACCGTCTCCCGCTATTTACTGGGAGACATACCAGATTACATCCCATACACTATCAAGTGAGGTGTCTTGCGATATCTAGTAATATACGACATTTCAGACGACAGGCTTAGGTTTAAGGTCTCTGATGTTTTGAAAAATTATGGGCTTAAACGTATCCAGAAAAGCGCTTTTATAGGATATCTCACACGTGCCAAGCTCTCCTCGCTGGTTGTGGACATAAGGGCCATTGTCGTGGACGATAACCTGAAAATCTTCCCCCTCTGCGACATCGATTACAGGGGGATGATATCCATAGGTAGGGAGTATAGGGAGGAAGCGGGGGAGAGGGTGGTGTTCTACTAGCCATGTCAGAGGACAGCAAAGACTATGTAAGGGTCGTCGACCTAAAACATTACCTCTACTGCCCACGCATAATATACTTTGATAGGGTTCTTGGAGTGAGTGAGCAGAAAACATCACAGCAACTATTTTCATCAAAAGAGCATGGCAGGCTTGAGGAGCTGGAAAAAAGGAGAAAGGGAGGCCTTTTCTATTCAGGCCAACTCGAGGAAGTCACTAAACAGTTTAGAGTACAGCTTTACTCCGACAGGCTTGGACTTGAAGGGGTTTTAGACTGTCTGTTATACAGTGGGAAGGAACTTATCCCTGTAGATTATAAGCAGATGAAGTCTATGAATGGAAATCCTTGGCTGGATCATAAAATCCAGCTCACCGCATACGCCCTCCTCCTTGAAGACAGGTTCGACACCGTGGTTAGACGCGGTTATCTTTACTACATGCCTGAGGAAAGGGTCCTGGAAGTTGTCTTCACACAGAGGATGAAGGACTACACTAAACGCGTTATCAGCAACGTGGGGAAAATATTACGGGATGAGCTGCTACCACCTGTTAGGGTTGGACTCTCGAAATGCTTGGGGTGTGGGTATTACTGGGCATGTAAACGCGCATAAATCCTTATATAGTGCTCTTATCTTTTTATAGCCTGCTGCAGGAGCGGGACCAGCGGAAACAACCGCTGTATTACCCGACCAATTCCCGGAAAGAAAGCCGAATCAGGCTCGGTTGCATTCGAAGAAATCCCACAAAGGGAATTGAGAGTCAGTAAAGTAAACTCGCACATAGTCCTCGAAAACTTCGTAGTTGCATTCGAAGAAATCCCACAAAGGGAATTGAGAGTTCTCAAGCTTGACTGTCAAAGTCCCCTGCTCCGTCTGCATGTTGCATTCGAAGAAATCCCACAAAGGGAATTGAGAGCCTCCACCTGTACCTTGTTAGAACATTCACAAACTACCTGTTTGTTGCATTCGAAAAAATCCCACAAAGGGAATTGAGAGCCCTGTTGAGGCCGGGCCGCCCCCGCCCCGCCCTTCAATTGTTGCATTCGAAGAAATCCCACAAAGGGAATTGAGAGCTTAATATCATCAAACCATGGCCCAACTCTCGGGCTTGTCCTTAGTTGCATTCGAAGAAATCCCACAAAGGGAATTGAGAGCTATAGGATTCGGTTATGGACTTATTAGTTTTTTGGGCATACAGTTGCATTCGAAGAAATCCCACAAAGGGAATTGAGAGTAATGATGAACTGGCCCTTCGTGCCGGGATGTCTGACGCGTTTGTTGCATTCGAAGAAATCCCACAAAGGGAATTGAGAGGTATCCTGCACCAGCTTTCCGAACCCCTGCCTCGTCAAGGTTGCATTCGAAGAAATCCCACAAAGGGAATTGAGAGCGCCTCAACCTCCAACCCCTCCTGCAGCATGTAGTGGACGGCTGTTGCATTCGAAGAAATCCCACAAAGGGAATTGAGAGGGGCCCTGGCTTGGGCGCCCCGCCTCCACGGGAGCCGCTGGAGTTGCATTCGAAGAAATCCCACAAAGGGAATTGAGAGATTGGATTAATGCGGCTGCCAGCCATAAGCTCATTTTGCGGCTGTTTTGGATGGTTTGCGAATATGGTTGTACAAAACTTCAAAAAGGAAAGTTTATATATTATTTACTATAAAAAAGGTCGTGAGCTCTTCAGCTAGCCCAGAGCAGTACGAGATAGAGTTGATGAACTGGGCGGCAAGAATCGGGAGTCAGCTAAAACTCGATAATGTTGACAAATCTCAGATCGAACAGTTGATAGGATCAGCCGAACAGGCTAGAGTTGCGTCTCATGCTCCACTCATAGCAGCAACGTTCGCCTCCCGCCAAGCGACAAGAGGATATCTCAGAGATGGCTCAGCTAGATTGATCGCACAGGCAATGGAATGGCTGTACAGAAATAACAAAGAAAAAAACGAGGTCAGAAGACTCCTAGGCCTATCTAAGTGGGTATATGAATGTATAAAGGATAAACGGATACCGGGACAGTTCGACAGCTATGAGAAGTTCGTCAAATTTCTAGCAGGCGAGGAAAGAAGGTGAAAATAATGTTCGACGACTTCGACCGACTCCAATCAGTCACCGACATACAAGGTTTTTTTGTGAACATAACTCCGATACGCGTAGGGGCTGGAAGAGAGTCCGGGCTAGGGGCGGCGACAGATATCTCTGTCTACCGGGTTGGAGACAGAATAGTAATACCGGGCTCATCTATCAAAGGAATGTTAAGAGCCCTAGCGGAGAGCATATTACGCGGTAAAGGCGAGGATGTACACAGTCCTTGGGACCTAAATTTTATAGAAAAAAACGAAGTTGTAATAGATGAAAATAAAGCGAAGACATTGAAACCCTGCAAGATTTGCGCAATATTCGGAAACACCGAGCTGGCGAGTCACGTAACTGTTTTTGACGCTACACCTGCTGAAAACCCAAAACCATTCACCAAGACAGGAATATCTATAGACAGGGATTTTGCCGCCGCGAGAACGGGGATTCTCTACACGGAAGAGCTGGTGCCACCTGATGTTCGCTGGAAGCTCCACATCAGGCTGACAAACATTCCCTTCCCACGCCCAGAAAACAACGACGAGAGGACCCAGATCCTGAGAGAGCTGCTCGACACATGGAAAACACTGGGTCTTCAGCTTGGCTCTAGAAAGAGCGTTGGAGCCGGTCTGACAAGGCTGGTGGAGTGTCATTGGAAAAGATATGCGGTACGGGATGGACAGGTGGTTGAAGAAGGGGAGGGAGAAATATGAGCACAGCCCCTCCATGGGTATCGCATAGAATTCTAGTTAGACAAGCCATATTACAAGCAGATGTCGAGAACACATCTCCTCTCAGGATAGGGTCTGGACGTGATCCCCCTCTAGGCTCACAAGCAGACCTGGCTGTAGTTCGCATATATAGGAATGGACGGGATGAGCCCTACATACCGGGCTCAAGCCTCAAGGGCGTCTTCAGATCGGTGGGGGAGGCAATGGCGAGAGCGGAGAAAAACCTTCAAGTCTGCTCCGGACTTGCCAAGTCTACCTGTATGGATTTGAAGCAGATAGATGGGGTTCGTTTAGGAGACCAGGTTGGCAGCAAACTTCGTCGGAATGATGTTGAGGGGGCTATTAATCTCTTCAACCGCTACGCATGCCTTATGTGTAAGATTTTCGGAGCCCCGTCATACGGTGCACACGTGTATTTTGTTGACGCCTATGTAACTGGAGAATACACCATAAACACGAGAACGGGAATAGCCATAGATAGGAGAACTGGAGCAGCCTTCCGAGGCGCCCTATACACCGTCGAATACGTAGAACCCGGCTCCACGTTTAGACTCGGCATTCATACAACCAATCTGCCAAACTACGTTCTCGGCATGTTCGCGAAAATCATGAAGATGGTTGACCGCGGCGAGGTTAGGGTAGGAGGCTTCAAGACCCGTGGCTTCGGTGAACTAAAACTAAAGTCGGTAAATGTTAGGATAAAAGACCTACGTAAGCCCGGAAGCATGGTACTCGAAAAGATGGATGAAAAAGACATTGAAGCAGATCTCGGAGGACTCGTGGAGTTCCGGGATGGCTTCCTCCACGCCGAAGGCGATGGGGCGCACCAAGTGCTGGATAGGCTGGAAGAGGTCTGGGACCGTGCAAACCTCACGGATTGACATCCACAGGGAAAGGCCTACACCAAGGGAAACCTACACAGGCCTATCAGGGCAGCTCACGTTGAAAATGAAAACCCTCACCTACATACATATAGGCTCAGGGAGGGAGGGGCTAATAATACCCTTGAACTTAGAACAAATCATTAAGGGGAAAAGCTTTGAAAAAGCTGTTTTGGAGCTGGCAGGAAGAACTGCCACAGGCTTCGTGGAGAATTCATCCACCTCGGGGAAGCCGGTAGTACCGGCCTCCACCATGAAAGGGCGTACAAGAACCCGTATAGAGTTGACCATACCTATGAGAAAGGATGGGAAGCATTGGTCATGCTTCATAAAAGCGTCATTGCCACAGAACGCGTACAGTAAAGCTGCATGGAGGCATAGAAGACTATACGGCGATGCAGTCTTGGAAAACAGGGGGCCGAGCTGTGACCTAACCCGTGAAAATACAGTATGCCTCACATGCGACATGTTCGGAACAGCAGGTCTTCAAGGGCTGGTGTCCTTCAGCGACTTCACAGCCGAGCAAGACACAACCAATAACATAGCAGGGGAGTTCGGCATTAAAATCCAGGCCATCAGGCCGGGTACGGAGCTATTTGGAAGCGTCTATTTTAGAAACCTTAGCAAACCGCGGCTGGGCCTCTTGTTGTACGGTCTCGGAATCTGTGGCAACCCCTCAGGACATACGATACTGGTCGGAAGGCTGAAGTACAGAGGTATGTTAGGTGGGAAAAGTTTCGGCAAAGCTGTGCTCAACCTAGTTGAGGCACGGTTTTCAAAAATCCTAGAAGACATAGATGGTGTAACTCCAGGCAAGCCCGTCGCTGGATCCGAGTTGTACAGGCTCTGCAATTTGTTGTGGAATGCTGCAGTCGAAACGTACAACGTGCAGGTGTTTGAAGAGGCTGAGAAACTTGGAAGTGCCTAGCTTCACCTCACCAGGTTTTCCAATTTACAGAGCCCTCATCGTCCCAAGACATGAGGACGGTGAGATGAAGGAAATCATCGAAGTTGACGATAAAATAATAAGAACGTGGGAACAGGTGCTGCAGGGACTTAGAAATTATATATCACAGTATCACAGAATTATTGAGAGATTAAAAAAACAACCAAGCAGGCATGAGTATCTTGAAACACTCGCTGACATAATAGCACTTTATTTCCGCCAGCCTCTCCAGTTAGATCCTATTCCATCACTCGTCTTCCCACCTTTAAGAATATACGCGGCAATAAGAAAAATACAAACGGTTATGGATATTTTTAGCGAAAACCCACTATCAATTATAAATTTCGTCACCAATTTACCAAAAGAAAAAGGAATAGATTTCATAAAGACCATGACTGAAATACCTGCGGACGTTTTTGACAAACTTGTTGATAGCTGGCTCTGTCTACCCGCCGACACCAGGCCTGGATACAATACATCGGGCTTAATACCCCATCTTTTGGTGACATCGGCTATAGCCTGGGCCTTGGCCGTAGAAGAGGGGCTAGACAGAGAGGGGACAGCTAAAGCTAGGTTGGCTGCCCTACTGCACGATATGAGCAAGCCATTCAACTACAGAAGGCACTGGGAAATAACAGACAAAGTTGTCGACCTAGTCTTTGACAGAAATGTCTTGGGACCGGAACTAGTCGATGAATTGAAACAGGTTGTCAGGAAACACCACACACGCTCAGGTGACATAATCGGAAAAATCATACATGAAGCGGATGTTTCTGCGGCCTCAGTTGACCGACTAAGTAAACTCACCGAAAAAATACTCCAGAATGAGCTAGGCGACAAGTACAGTGTACTCTACGGGTCTGGAGAAGAGGCTTGGGAGGAATGGGCCAAACTGGAAAATTTAAGGCCTGGAAAAATAAGAGAGCTGACCCAAAAATTCTTAGGTTCATTAAAAAATCTCAACATAGACGGGGAGATAGGTCGTGGGAGTCGGGAAAATGAGTACGGTAAGCTGCTTTATTTTCTGGTTGATTTAGGGGGAATTCAGGAATTTATATTCAGGACAGTAGACCTAAGGACAGTAACCGCCTCCAGCTATTTGATCGATTTTATCGCCTCTGTATACGTGTTGATGGGGTTACAGCACTACCTGTCCGAGGTTGAAAATGTATGGATTCCTGTCGAAGCCTTTATGATAAACGGAGGCGGAAACCTTTCCTTCATAGCGCCAAGAACATTAGAAGACTCTCTCAACAAACACTTAGAGAAAATCAAGAATAATCTACGTAGCTTCCTAGGTATACGGTTATATTACGGTAACACAGTTTTGACAGACAGCTTCGCCCGAACAGCCTCAAGCGCAGCTTTGGCAACCAACCTTCAGAAAATAAAACGCGACGAAGCCCCCAGCCTGAAATTCGTCCCCCTTCCCCTATGCAAGTATTGCAACACAAATACCGTTGAGATCCCTGAAGAAAACATATGTAGGCTATGCAGCGACCTCCATAAAATAGGCACTCAAATTCACTTTAAAGAGAAGTGGGTTTCTGGATTTACATTACTGCCAAAACACTTAGAGATAGGCCCACCAAACACACCGCTAGATCCTGAGAAGGATATAATGTATATAATTTCAGGACATACCGTTGATGAATATGATAAAGTTCAGAGGGGTGATATTAAGAAGCGTAACGTGGCAGTGGTTAAGTTTGACGCAAACATGATGGGGGTTTTCTTTGCGGGATCAGTTTCGCTAACAGACGCGCTCGAGAGGAGTTGGCGTGTTGACATGTCGTTGAAAATGGCTTACCAAGAAGCCCTTTGCGAGATGTATGAAGCCGTCAGCAAAGTTGCTGGCAAAGAGCAAGCGGAACTGGCCGTAAGACAATGCTACCTGGGAACGCTTTACATTGGTGGGGATGACGGGCTAATCATATGCCCGAGCTGGGCTTCGATCCCTCTGGCGCTGGGGATCTCGAAATACTTTAACGAAGGGGTTGGAGGAGTACTAACCTTAAGCATCGGGTTGGTTGCAACCCCCCCAGAACACGATATCTGGTCATCCATAGAAGCCGTCTCAGCCCTCCTCACGAAGGCGAAGAAATGCGGGCGTAGAATCAGCGGGCAGACAGAGGGTTTCGCCGCATTATGCTTCGATGTAATCGAGGGCGGAATCCTATCAGGTAGCATAGTCGGATCCCGGTACGCTGAGCTAAAGAGAGAAGGGCTAACGGTCCAACCGTTTATAATTGGCGGTAAAGCTTCGCCTTCTGACACAGGCACGACACTCACTACTTCAAAACTCGATCCTCTTCTAAATTACGTATTTGAAAAACGGCCGGATGACTTGGTGGGACTTTATACATCATGTTGGATGGCCTCCCGTGAAAGGTTTAATGGTGAGCTGGAGAATGAGGTCAAGACTCTCCTCAAAACTATAAGGAGCGTCTTAAAGGAGACCCCTGAAATAGTCAAAACATCAAATGAGCTGGCCCTCAAAGTGTCCTTCACGTACTGGAATAGACAGCTTGAAAGGGAAGGCCAAGAGAAACATAAGTTAAAGGCTTACAAAATTGTTCTAAACGCCGTTAGGGAATACCTGCTTAGGAATGAAAAAGACCTACAAACACCTATTGCCGACATAGATAGACTGATCAAGATTGTGGGCGGGGGCGTAATATGAGGAAGTTTAAAATTCAGTTAAAGACTCTGGGGCTTGCGACCGTCGGCTGGTCGCATCCTGGAGCGGTAAAGGCCGACATAATGTTCGCCCGCAGATATAGATATGACGGGGAATACACGGTCTACATACCAGGAACCTCTTTAAAAGGAGCTCTGAGGTCTTCAGCGAGTAGGATAGCTAAAGCTTACGGTTTTGCAAGCTGTGGTGAAACGCTAGTGGGAAGGGTTCACCAAACGTCCGGCGAGGTGGGTTTGGAAGACTGTGCCGTCTGCCACTTATTCGGACATCCCGGAAAAGGTTTCTCTAAAGTCGTCGTCGACGACCTAATACCTTTAGAAAACAAAAATGTCGAGACCCATAGGGTTACACACGTCGGGCTCGATGATTCAAAACTTACAAGAGCAGAACATAAGCTCTACACCGTGGAAGTAATCCCCCCTTACACAATTTTTGAGGGATCGGTGGAGGTTGAAGACAGCGTCGTCGGGGGCGGTATAAAGCTTCTTATGCTCTCTATGGCTGAGCTAAGGCTTGGAAGATTTGGAAAAAATGCGGCCGTCGACTTGAGGGTGGTTGACGGGCTAAACCAAGTGAGCGGGATCTTAGGTAGGGATGAGGCTCGGCGTTTGGAGGGGCTGGGGGAGTGGGTGTGGGATTGATGGAGCACTACCTCGCACACATAACACTCAAATCTCCTGCAATAATACCGCGTAGACGCAGTGCTCGTGGATACGTGGGGGTTAAGGATTCTATTCCAGGCAGCACTTTGGGCGGGGCTGTTTTAAGTTCCCTCCGTCGACATAACAAAATAGACACCAAGGAGGCTGAGGAATTGGTCAAAAGCGGCGGCATAATATCATCGCCCGCATTCCCAAGGGAGAAAAATAAACTTTACTACCCCTCGCACCCATTCATTTGGAAATGTAAACAACCCGGATGCAGGAGATATGTTACGACCATAGAGAAGGTTTTGAATCTGCTGGAGACAGGTAGTGAGCTAAGCAGAGACATCATACCCCTGGCATGCGACGAAGGGCATAGATCTCCGGAGAAGCAGCAAAAACCTCTGCCCGCGTCAACCCTACTTCATGGCGGCAGGACTGATAAAGACATGGACGAGTGCCGAGAACTGGAATTTGTTGAATCTGTAAGGTTTGTATCCGTACCCGTTAGCAGGCATAGGGCCTCAGCGATAGTTGGGGCTCTTTACTACTACGAAGCCCTCCCAACAGGTCTTGAATACTGGGCCATCGTTTCGGTTAGAGAAAGTATTGTGAGTGAGGGAAGTTATGAGATAAGAATTGGTCGTGGTGTGAGCAAAGGCTTCGGCAAAGCAGACCTGAAATTCAAGAAGATAAACCTCGAGAGGTTGCAGAACAAACTAACTCAGAAGAGTGGGAACTTAGTTCTATATACTCTCTCGCCGGCGGTGTTTCGTGACGAAGACAAGGTGATAGACCTGCGTTCATACATGGGTTCGGCTGGGAAGCATTCTGCAGGGCTGCTTAGAATAAAGTCCGTATACGGAGTTAGCGAAAGAGTTGGCGGATGGGACCTCATGAGGAATAGCCAGTGGAGGCTGGATAATGCTTCCTCCCCCGGTTCGTTAGTGGTTGCGGAGCTCGAGGAGGGTGGAGAGGACTGTGCGTATGGACTAATCAGTTTAGGTCTTCAGGGCATGAGCCTCGACTTTGGGGAAGCACGTCTGGTGGGTTTAAACATGATGCTGCCAGCAAAAATCGTTCTAGGTGATGTTCTTGCATCTTAACCCCCTCACCCGCAAGCTATTAGTGCGTATTGTATTTAACGCGGAGACTCCGGTCGCGGTCAGCACAGGTGGGGAGGAGGCGTTAAGACAGGTACTAAGGACCGGCCGGTGGATTGTTATTCCATCGACAACTTGGAAGGGTGCGTTCAGAGCCATAGCGGAGAGGTTGGCAAAAACAATGGATCTACGCCGTCTTGAACAGCTGGCAGTCAAGCTCTACCGCGAAACGCAGAAGGGAATAACATACCTGCCGCGGGATTCCGACCCAGACTGGGAGATATATCAGACGGAGTTCCAGGCCGCATTGGACGGTAAACCTACCCTGAACCCACAGTATATTCTGAATACACAAGAGGTTATAGAGTTTTTAAATGATGTATACGCTGATTTAGAGGAATTCAAAAAGTCCAAGGAAAGGTTCAAAGAGATGGCTGAAAGATATCTTGCCTACAACTGCCCAATAGGAAGGCTTTTCGGAAACCACGTCCTAGCGGGTAAAGTTAGATTTCTAGATACAATACTTGACATAAAGCAGACACACTTTAGACCCGGGATAGGAATAGACAGGAAAACTGGAAAAATTAAGGAAGGAATACTATATTTCATAGAGTCGCTACCTAGCGAAACAGAGATAACCTTAAGAGTTGTAGCAGACAACCTCATACCCGAAGAGTCAGACACCAAGCTTTTTTCCAATCTACTAAAATACATACGAAGACTCGGACTGCAAATAGGCACAGCAAAAAGCACTGGAATGGGTCTTTTAACCGTCAAAACCATTCAACAAGTAGACTTAGATCTATTAGCTGATAAAAGTTTACGTATAGTTAAACCAACGGGTGAATATGATTCTAGTTAACTCTTATGAAATTGAGTTTTTAAAGATGTTTTCAAGAATTTTTGCCAACCAATCAGGTACTGATAATACGATTGACGACAAATCTACAGAGATGGCAAGACTGCGTAAAGAGTTGCGAGAAATGTTATCACATTATTCTGAAAAAGCATTGATAAATTATAGAAATAGGCTTAAAGATTTGTACGGGGAGTCGATCAACCTTTCATTTAATTGTGAGGGGGAAATTTTTATTACACCAAAGATTAGTAGATTAACCAATCTAAAAGAAATTTCTCGAATAATTAGTGAAACACTCGATGATCTTGCCGTTAATGAGGTATTGTTAAATTTGAGGCGTATATTAGCTCTTGAGGTCTGCTCAAGTTATCTTGAAGAAAAAAATGTACGTGTAAATCCAAGAGATGATTATCACTTCGACGATGGGTCACTAATGCAGAATATATTTATCGACGAATCTTTTCCTGTGATTAATGATCAAATAATTGGTCCTGAATTTGCTAAGTTATTAAATCAGATTAAAAGAAATGTCGAAAAAGATGAAAAACTTGACGAACTATTGAATATTTATGTCGACGAGCATCAAAGACAAGCATATGAGAAATTTAAAGAACAATTTTTAAGTAAGTTTGTAGGCGAAATGTATGAAAACTTTAAAGTTCACTGTGATTATATAGCTAATTATTCAATAGATTTTCTTAAATCGCTTTATTCTTACCTCGACAGAATAGGAAATTTGGCAAAATTTGTCCCTATTGCTAGGAAATCATTGTTCGAAAAACTCTTTGGACAAAGCTTGATCTTTGAAATATACGTTTTCCGTAAGATAGCTGACGCCGGCATACCATGTCTTTTCGGTCTTGAGTTAAAAGATAAGAGTGCCCAGTTTGATTTGGTATATTGTGGAGAGGCGGAATTAGGTGTAATAGAGGTTAAAAGTGGCAAAGCAGAACTTGATGCGAGTAGGTTAGAGAAGCTATTATCTGATGGTATATTCAAGAAATATATTTTGGTTGGTGCGGAGAGATTCGAGAGATGTATTCCAAATAATGTTACGTTACTGTATTTCAAAGACCTAAGTGATATCACGAAACTATCTTCGCTTATCAAAGATTTATAAACCAAGAGTGAGGGCGTTATTACATGAAGAATTCCTTGATCGCTGTGTTAGGTTTTTCTCCTCCCGTTGTTACTGAGTTTGTCAAGTATATGGTTGAAGGTGAGGGGTTGCGTGTCACCGACTTAACCGTCGTAACGACGGGGGAGAAACAGGTTTTGGATGGGCTTAGGCTTGTTGAGGCGTCTATGAGGCACAGGTATCCCCGGATACATCTCCACGAGTTCAGGCTACCATTTGAGGATGTGAGAAGCGCGGAGGAGACCTATAAGTTTATGGAGCTTATGGGAAAGCTGCTTCACGCTCAGAAGACTGTCCATGGTGTTGACTCGGTTCACCTCTGCCTTGCCGGCGGAAGGAAGGACATGGGCATAACGGCGGCCCTTATGGCACAGTACTTTGGCGTCAACGGGGTATATCACATCGTAATGCCAGATGTACAGGTCTTCAACGCAGAGTTGGAGAAGCTGCGTACAGATATCGAGAAGCTCGCCGCCTCAGAAGACCCAATCGAATACTACAAACGACATATAGATGTCTTCGAGCCTCTAATGTTTCCGCCGCTGGACAGATACGTGGTCATCAAAATACCGCTAATACCCTACCCTTCCAGCTTTTTGAGAAAGGTCTTCGGGTTGTTGAAGAGCGATAGCGTTGAGGCGGAGAGGGCTGGGATTCCTTCGGATGTTCTGGCGGGGCTTGCGGCCGCCGGTCTTGTCCGCGTCTCCAGCAAGGGTGTTATACGGCCGCTTGAGCAGGGTAAAAGGCTACTGCAAGCACTGTCCGGCGCAGGCCTTAGGTGAGCTTTAGTCACCACTAAAAGCCCCGCTTCACTATCTCCGAGACATCCCTGCGATATCTGAGCTGTTTTAGTTTGTTTACTTCAATTAGCCACCTCTGTAGACCGGCATGGGCTATCATTACTCGTTTATTAGGTCTTTTTTCAACCTTTTTATCATCTGAGAAGCAGAGGCTTCTCTCGATGCGGCTGACCTCATCCATAATTAAGTAATAAAATGATTCGTTAACCACCTCGTATAGTTTGGCAAGGTTTTTGAGGTCATCGAGGGTAGGAGGTTATCGTCCACCGGCTCTAAGCCAGCCCTTGATCTCGTTCACCACCTTTTTAACGATTTTATCAGGCATCACGGTGTCGATGCCACCCATCATTCTCAGGTATTGAAACGTGATTAGGCCGACTCTGATTTTTCCAATGGGGGTCTTCTCTCCAGTTTTCAGGCTTAGCGTTTCTGGCCCAAGTTCTGAGGGCAGACCTATAGTCCACGCTCAACGTGAAGGGATATGCTGCGGTGTTCGTGGCGACAACCCAAGACCTTTTATTCTTCCAAACAGTCCTAAGCCCGTCTCGGTCTGCTTCAGCAAGGTCTCTTAAGTTTTTTATTTTGCCTGTCTCGACAAACTTTTTGCTAAACACTTCAACCTTTGGAACAACAGCAGTAAAGCCGATTGAGGTGAAGGCTGCGTCAACAACCATTAGTACCACACATAAACCCTATCTCTTGGTACTGAGACATCTAGAGCAATACTCCTCCAAGCCGTAGACCTTCCGCATGTAGCTGTCAACTATTTCTTTTAACGAGTCCGCTCTAATTTTGAAGAGAGTTGATTAAAATGTCATACAACAATGTGGTTGCATGTAAAATCTAGGTTCAGGTTTATCGGCTAAGTGGTGTTGCCTGCCGTAATTATCACCCAACAAACCGGCAAGCAAGTATAGACATACGCCATCCCCTATCGGTTAGATTGATCATGGCCATGCCGCTATCTCCTTCCTTCTATCTCACTTTTGAAATGAGATCCTAGTTTTCGAGCAGGCCCCTAACATCCTTTTTGCTAAGCCTAAACCAGTCAGGGACTGGCCATAACATCTACTTCGCCGCCTAGGCTTTTTAAATATACATTGATTTAAATACTACTTAATATAAAGTATTATTTATGCCAGATAAGGTGACA
>Ga0197143_1001842_pt1 | contig 16916 bp, 28 predicted proteins | sample GBS70_MetaG_FD_148603 | JGI IMG/M metagenome (GOLD analysis project Ga0197143, IMG submission 148603) | Sediment microbial communities from Great Boiling Springs, Gerlach, Nevada, United States - GBS 70_MetaG | ecosystem: Environmental > Aquatic > Thermal springs > Hot (42-90C) > Sediment...
AACGAGATTTCGATATCGTAATTCCAGTTTTATATACCGAAGGACAAGTTGGTAAAATTCTGAAATGGGATACTCGTGGCAAAAAATATATCGCTTTAAGAACACCATTATTGAATATAATCTTTAGTTCATTAAAACGACAGGAAATTATCTTCCCTAGATATGAAGAAATAAAAGATTTCTTACAGGATATTATGAATGTTTATATTGATTACAGAACTGTGAAAGGAAGAGAGATTCCATATTATACACATAATCTACAGGAATATGACGATTTTCTGCATAGTTTAACCTATTTTTTGATTGGATGCTGGATATACTCTGGAAAACAATTTCTATTCAGATCTGTTGCGGAGTTTCCAGAGATTAGTTAAATCAAAAAAAAGAAAAAAATAATTTTGATTTTCCCTCCCCTAGCTCGGAGGTCTAGGGGAGGAAAATTTTCATTTATGATGAGAAGGAGGGGGATGTTCAATACGGTAAATCCCCTTCCCAAGTACCATTTTCTCTAGTTTATGGAGAGAGATTACGATTAGTTTACCGCTATTATAAACATACCACGATCCCGACTCTTTAGTGATATAGAACCCCTTCCAATTTACAAGGACATGATCGTAGATAAGGTAACTCTTCCTCCGCTTTTTGCGGAGGAATTTTTCTAATGGAAAGCTATCTTTTTGAACTCTTAACTTTTCTTGGCATATTTCCATTTTTTTCACCTCCTTTTATTTTTTTTGAAGAAGGATTCGCCTCCGAGTCGAATCCTTCTCCATAATACTTATAACAGATTTTTCCATCATTTACTTATAACTGATTTTTATGAGGTTTTAAGAAAAAAAAATTAAATTTAAAGAGAGAGGCCCGAGAACCTCTCTTTTTTTATTTATAAATCATAATATCTACGATATTTTTGCACGATGTCGGGTTCACTTCCGACATTGTCTTCTTCCCCCACAAGTGGAGGAAGAATCATTGGTTCGCCCTTGTCATTTATTCCGACAAGGGCATATATTATTCCACCTCCATTTCGGCGTGCGAGTGCTCCTTTAGGGACTTTATCACAATTTTCTCCTAGAGGAATATCGTCTACTCGTCTGACTCCATGGATTAAGCAGATAATTACATCTCTGGCCCATCCGCTTGGAATGTAAATTTCCTCATTCGGAGGAGGTTTATCATTAATGACTTCTTCTTTTTCGAGATCCTCACAATATGTGAGAATCCCAGAGTCATAATAATCTTTGGAGAGCTTTATAAAGCTCTCCAAAAAGACCTTAGTGGAGGTATAATATCCTCCACTTATTTTTTGGGCGAACTCGACTAGTTCGCCCAACTTCACCCAGGTCCATCCTAATGGACCTGGGAAATAATTTATTTTTACTTTCATTTTATCACCTCCTTTTTTATTTTCTTAGAGACGCTATTTTCCTCTCGGGCAGAAAATAGCGTCCCTTTATTATCTTATAACAGATTTTAGTTGACATTCATTTTAAAAAGTTATAAAATAACTTTATGTTTAAGACAGCGATAAAACTTGATGAAGATGCAATAAGCTTTCTTGCACTTGCAGCTGCAAGAGACTATTTGAATAACAATACTCCTCCATCTCAGGCAATTGCTAATGTTATAGTTGAGCAAGGTTATGATGTCACTCCCGAACAAATATCCAGAATTGTAGAAAAGACAAACAATTATATCTATTTAACCCTATTAAAAGAAAAGAAATCTCCACCTAAATTTCCAGTTGCTAAACGGGATGATGTTTTGAAAGCCATAGATGCCAGAATACATAAACCTGAAGAGACTTCACAGGAAAAAATATCTTCTCTATTGGAAAAAACTGTTGACAAATATGCTAATCTGTTTGATACCTATCTTGAGCAGCTTTTAATGAAGACCGGTGATTCTAAAATTGAAGAAGATAATGTTACCAGACGTCCAATCACTTATTTCGAATTAATTGAAGGTTTAAGAGATTTCAAAAATATTGTTGAGGATGAGATTGAAAAGGTAGAGTCTCAGAGATTTGAAATATTGACTAAAATGGTGAAAGAAGCTGCTAACGATATCATAAATAATGACATGAAATTAACTGATTTTATCAATTATTTATATAAAGTTGCTGATGAAGTATTGGCTCATGAGATTGTGATAATGCTTGATAAGGAATTACATAATCGTGGTTTTGATAAATATGCGGATCAGCCGAATTATTTGATTCGTAAAAGTCCCACTCAATACACATATACAATAAAAACCATAATGGACCAGGATGCTTATAGAGACGCATTATATAAATTACCAACGATTACCAATGACTGGATAATGTATCTGGAGAAAACGATGAGTGATTTAATATCAACTGGAAAAGGGATTGAGCCAGTTCCTGAAGCAATATTGATAAAAATATTCAATGATCTCGCAACTCCAGTGGTAAATAGTGGTTTACATAAAAAATCGCAGCAGGCTCAATCGTGGTTCAGTTCATGGTTCAAAAAAACACAGGGAAATATATTTAAAAGATTAAAACATGCTCCAAAAACTATCAAAGGCGGATTTCTATTCTCAATTCCACTTTCCTTCCTTGAAAAAGGCTTTGTAATTTAAAGGAGGTAAAGATGAAGCTAAAAAATAAAAATGTCATGAAACCTTTATATAAAATGGGGGAACGTAAATTGGAATTAGCAATGGCATTGCCTTTAGCAACTTTAATAGGCGTAGGCGTCCCTATGGTTGCAAGTGCTATCAGACATGCTTTTATGAGAAAAAAACAAGAAAAAGCTTTTGAAATAGCTAAACAGATATTTGCCCGTGAATTAGAACCGTATTCTGAGGAGGAAAAAAGACTATATTTTAATACTTTTAGAACTATGTCTCCCAGTTTAGCAACTGATCCTCTATTAGTTGGAACTTTTTTGAAACAAACTCTTGCCATGAAAGCAATAGACCCAACATTGATTAGAAATATAAGAGAATTAAGATTTGGAGAAGAAGTTACACATCGGATAATGCCACAATTCACAATAGAAGCTGCAAAGATATTACTTAAAGGAGAATAGAAGTGATTAAGACTATTACAATTCCTTTTCAGGATAAAGAAGGAATAAGAATATCATTAATATCAAAAAAAGATTTGCATAAAATTGCCAGTGATGATTTATCTAGAGAACTTGATGAATTTTTATCAAATAATCCTCCTCGTAAAAATGAGTCTTATTTGCTTATAAATGCTTTAGGAGCAGGTGAAATATGGGGACCCAACAGCAGAGGAGATTATTTCCCGGAATCTCAATTAAAAGTTGAAAGTCCTGAATATGGGTATAAAACATTTGAAATTTTTGGCAATTTTTATGAACATCATCAAAATAAAGTTTTTTTAAATCGTATTGGATATGTCAAAAAAGCAATCTGGGTCGATGATCTCAAAAAAGTTTATCTTATTGTTTCCACTGGTAAAATGTATGGACCGACGGCCGAAAAAATCGTTATTGATATTGAATCTGGTAAACCTGTTGCCACATCTATGGGCTGTCGTGTTCCTTATGAGGTATGCTCGATATGTTTAAAAAAGATTACATCTTTTCCAGAAAGATGTGAACATTTAAAGTATCGTATGAATGAAATTCTTGAAGATGGAACACAGATATTTGCAATAAACTATTATCCATTATTTTTTGACATTTCTGTAGTATATTCGCCGGCAGATCAGACTTCTTATGTATTGGCAAAGGTTGCTGCTGATAAAACTGCAGATATGGAAAAAAGATTTCCCGCATTGACCCTTCCTCTTGCTGCGGATGAAGATGCTTACAGAAAAGCCGCTCTTATTCGTTTATTAAGACAGCGTGAACCTTTACTTAAAGAATTGGAGTATATGTACAATTATTTTGATCCACGAGAATTGTTATCGGCATTGACATTGGCTGGTATCATATTATCACCATTTGAATTTAATAGATATTTTGGAAAATTTCCAGGTTTTGTTGAAAAAATCAGTCCTGAATTATTAAACATAATTCCACAATTAGCAGAAAAAAGATCTATATATGAACCATATGTTCAAAAAAGAATAACAATAATAATCCAGAGTTCTCCACATCCATCCGCAGAAATAACTCCTGAATACATCAAATATAAACTATTTCTGCAGCGAATTCTACCATCAATATTAGAAAGATTTAGAGAATTATTATCCATATTGGATGGTGAAATGATTAGCATTAATCCTGAATTATTGAATTACTATTTAGAAATATGAAGGAAGGAGGGTAATATGTTAAAACCAGTTATATACGAGAAAAAATTTTGGAAAAGGTTAATTTTAGAATTGTTAATTGGCTGTTTTTCTGTGCCATATTTAATAAAAATTGATGCGGATAAAAAAGAAAAAGTTGACAAATAAAAATTTTTTTGTTAATATTTATGACGAAATTATAGGCACGCAAGTGCTAAAAAATTTTTGGAGGTGCTAAATGGGTGAAATAGATATTTTACTAGAAGAAGCAATGATAAAAGAAGCTGCGGCAGAAGAACTATTAGAAGAAGCTTTATTATTGAAACTCGCAGCTGAAGGCTGGACTGCAAGACATCCGTATCTAACTTATTTGGGCATTCCCGGCGTTGTTGGTGCTGGTGTAGGAGTTCCCGTAGGATTATGGCTTCTTCCAAGAATACCGAGATTAGGAGCATTAAGAGGAGTGAGAGGAGCATTGCTTGGAGCTGGTCTTGGAACACTGCTCGGAGTTGGCACTGGTGCTCTAATCGGGAGACGTAGAGGAGCAATATAATATAGTGAATAAAAAAGAATTGATAAAAAGGGCATTTGCATTAGAACTTATGAAATTAGCTGCAGAAGAATTACCATGGACCGAGCGCCATCCATATCTGGCTTATTTGGGAATTCCTGCAGCTGTAGGAACAGCAATTGGAGTTCCATTGGGAATTTTTCTGTCAAGGTATGCACGATTTAGTCCAGTCACTGGTGCATTGATGGGGTTGTCATACGGTGCAGGTGTCCCTTTAACTGCAGGTCTTTTAGCAAGACATATTAAATTTATTATGCAACCAATACCGCCTAGAAAATGAATAAAAATATTAAAAATTATTTTTAAGGAGGTTTAAAATGGCCGGAATAGATGAACTCTTAAGAACAATTTTATCAGAAGGCGACGCAGAGCTTCAGAAACTTGCAGAAGAATTAAACGCAGAATTGATTGCTCAAAAGAAAAATGAAGAAAAAATTCTCAAAGCTTATGAAAAACAGGGACAGGCTTTTGCTAGAGGATTCATCAATGAACTTCGTAAACGTGGATTTGGCAAATTAGCAGAGGGAATAGTTTCTCCCGCAGTTACTCCACAATCCAACGTTGATGAAGCGCCCGAACCCAGAGCATACACTGCGAATGCACCTACTGGAGAGACACCTGAAGAAGTTGGAGAAGCTATAGAGGCAATGATAGAATCTCCAGAAGTTGCAGCAGCTACTACCGGAGAGCCAGTTACTGCAATTGAAGGACAAATGTCGACAACACCAGGTGGAGAGATTCCTAATGTAGATGAAGCGGCGCTTGATGCATTGAATGCTTTAATTCAGGGAGCTGTATCAGAAAGTCCAGAAGCTGCGGCCGCAGTAGCAGCTACTTCCCCTGGAGAAGTTTCACAGACTGCTGGCGAAATATCTGAAATAAATGCTCTTCTTGAGGATCTTGCTGCACAGATAGAAACTGTATCTGCCGCAACAACCCCTGAAGATATCATTAATGAAGCAATTGGCGAAGAAGAAGAAACTGAAGAGACACCTCTTTTAGGTGGAATAGCTCCCGTAATTGATCCTTTGACTGGAATGCTCATTGATCCTATGACAGGATTACCTGTAGAGGCTTCTTTTTATGATCCGTGGTTAATTCCATTTTGGTATCCCTATGAATAAAAATTAAGGAGGTTGCCAATGTATAGAAATATTTATTTTGAGGATCCATTAGTAAAAATAGCAGAAAAAGAACTAAAATTTCCTACGATAACGACATTCGAAAAAATCGCCGCAGGATACAGATTGAGACTCGCAGCTAAAGATTTGAAAACTGCAAAGAAATTGGCATCAATGATCAAATTCTTTTCTCAGCATCCTAAGACTGCGATAGTTGTCAGGGATGCAGCTACTATTGGATTGGCAAAAGCCAGAAAAAAATGATATGAAAATGATATGAAGGAGGATTCGAATGTATTCAATTTGGGAAGAAATAATGCTTAAGGAAGCCGCTGCTGAACAGTTATTGGAAGAAGCTGCAATTTTGAAATTTGCAGCTGAACAATTACCGTGGAGTGTAAGACATCCTTATTTGAGTCGTATGTTACTGGCAGGAGGACTTTCAGCTTTAGTTACTCTTCCAATGTTACCACTTGCAGTTCGACATGAGCCTGCAGCTGCATTAGGACTCGCAATTTCTCCTCTGCTGGCAGGATTAATTTATGGATTGCCACACGGTTTACTTGCTAAAAGAGAACATAAAATACTTTTAGGAGGTTAACCATGTATTTGACACTTTTAGAAGTTGCGATGCTAAAAGAAGCTGCAGCATTAAAATTATTGGAAGAAAGCGAAGAATTATATAAATTAGCTGCTGCTTCAGAATTATGGAAAAAATCACTTGAAGCTCTTAAAAGGTTCAGAGGTAGTCGCTATTTCTGGCCCACAGTAACTGGAGTAGGAGGGTTAGCGGCTGGTGGTTTAGGTGGTTATCTGCTAGGTCGTAGAAGATCCAATGTTTATGTAGTGGGATAAAATTCTAAGGAGGCGGCTATGTATGACGAACTCGAATTATTAATTGAACTTGAAAAGAACGCAGCTTTATTGAAAACCGCAGGAGCGCTTGGGAGATTATCAGAAAAAATACAGGCATTTGTTACGAAACGTCCACTTCTTGCTGCTTCTATTCCACTTGTTACATTTGGATTAGGTGGAGTTGGCGGATATATGTGGGGTAGAAGAAGAAGAGTAGCTGGATTGGAACCTGCAGAAATTGAATTAGAAAATCTTCTTCCATTCTACTTTCCGGAGGATTATTATTGATACCGATAAAGGTAAATAATTATTCTCATATTGAACTTTTGAAGAAGCTTGCACAGAAGGCTACTGGTGTAATGGCTGCTGAAAAAACTCTTAAAAAACCTGTACCTCAAATCAGTCATCCTAAGACAGTTCAAACTAAACCACCAGAACAAAAAAAGATAGAAAAGCTTTCTTCTTTTGAAGATATTGCTATAAAATATGCATCATTTCTTGATAAATTTGCATCTTCTATACTGCCATCGCTCAATATCAAAATAGATGAAGAACTAAAAAAAGAAGCTATTAAATTCAGAAGCGTGCTTAAATGGGTAGGATTGCCAGCTGCGGGTTATTTTTTTGGATATAGGCATGCAAAAAGGAAATATGGTCCACCTCCTCCACCCGAAATTGGAAGTCCATCTGAATATGGAGGATTTTTAACCCCTGAATTAGAACGTGGGAGGTTTTAAATGACCAGTGTAGAAAAAATAAGAGCATTATTCAAACTTGCTTCTAAAATGATTATTAAACTCGCAGAAGAAAATAAACAGTTGAAATCTCGTATTGCATATTTTGAGAAGAGAGCGAAAGCAGAAAAAATCGTTGATAAGTTGATCCGTGCAGGTCATCTATCGGAATTCCAGAAAGAAGCTAAAATCAATGAGTTGATGAAAGATGATCTTCAGGCATGGGAAAAAGCGGCATCTCTGTTGTCTTCTCTATCTTCGCTTGGCGAAGCTACCGCTCCTGTTCATACGGAAGATGACATTGTGAAAATATTGACTAATTTATGAAAAAAATACTATTTTAAGGAGGTCGGAGCATGGCGTTGAGTGAATTAAAACTGAGACTTTTAAAAGCAGCAATAGGTGTTACCGAAGAAAAAGTGAGTTTAGCAACACCTTTTAATGAAGGTATGGCTTTAGTCTATGATTCAACGGCTAAAGCCTGGGTAGCAGGTGATGCAACTGCAGGAAAAGTTCCGCTAAGAGTAGTTTATTTCGGCTATGGCTCGGATAGACCTGATGTAGTGCAACTCGGATTGTGCAAAACGATAATGGCACCATGCGTTATTGTTGTGAGTAACGATAATATTGTTGGTACTCTCAGCGAAGGTGCGGGTGTGGTAATATCAGGTGGAAAATATAAGGCCGCAGAAACGGGAGAAACTCCAGTTGGAATGTGCGTTAATGTGAAAGGTGATGAATACGAAATTGAGCTTTACTAAGGAGGTGAGGCCATGTACGGAAATACAATGAGATTATTCTTGAATAAACTGGACACAGGTTTATCAAAAGAAGCACAGGGAGCCCTTGCAACAGTAATAAGAAGGAAAGTTCGTGAAAGAGGAATATCTCCTAGAGTAATTCCTTTTGAAGTGATCAGTCCTGGTGATATTAGAATCCAGAGAGATATTGATAAAGATATCATCTACTTTCTTGGTGAAAAAGAGGCTGATTCATATTCTGTTGTCCTTACTCTGGAGGGACATCCTGGAGTGGTTGAGCCTAGAGGCACTCGTTTCAGAGTTGATTTCTATCAATTCGCTACTCCGAAAATAAGAAAACACGAAATCAATCTTCTTTCCTACACATATTCATTCGAAAAATGGCTTGAAGAAAATGTCGTTTACGACATAGAAGAAGCATATGATACAAAATTCATAACTCTTGCTCTGAGAGCGGCAGAATTGAGTGGTCAGATTATCAATAACCAAACTGCAAATGCGAAGTTCACACTCACAGATTTCATCGAGCTCCAGAAAATGTTAACAAAAACAAAGAAAGCTTCCGATGCTAATATAATTGTTCTGAATAAAACCACATTCTTAGAATTCCTCGGTCAGGGAACTTCAGTATTCGGTGATATTCTGCAGAAGGAAATTGTAATCAACGGGTATAAATATCAAACTCTACTTGATACGGCATTTGTAGTAACTGAGAATAATGTGGTATGTCCTCCTGGAATTGTATTCGCATTTGCTAAACCTCAATATCTTGGAGTAGTTCCAGTGCTTCACGACATCAAATTCTTTATCAAGAAAGAAGGTCCAGAAGTTGAATGGTACACCTGGTCAATACTCGGAATGAATATTGCTAATGCAAATGGTGTAGCAGTTCTCATATACGGTTCTCAGGGCTGGAATATAGTTGATAATAAGATCACATACACTTACGGTGGAGTCAATTATACTGAACCTCCTTATCCTGAAGTCTAATGCTGTATAAATTGAAAAAAAAGGGGGGTTATCCCCCCTTTTATCTTTTAATAAATGAGTTGGTATTAATTTTTATATACAAAAATTAAGGAGGTAACAGATGCCAATAAAAATAACAAATATCTCAAGATTCGTAGTTATAGTAGGAGATAGAACTTTTGAAAGAAACAGAACGTATGAATTATCTGATGAATTTTATGAACAGCACAAAGCTACTATTGATATGTTGATATCGAGTAAAGCGTTGAAGCGAGAAGATATTCCCGATGTGGTTCCAGAAGTGGTTTCTGAAAGGAAAGAAGAAACTGTTGTAGAAGAAATTCCTTCTGAAATGAAAATTGAAGAAGAGAAAGAGGAAGTTGAAGATTTAATAGATAAACCGAAAAGAGGACGTAGAAGTTCTAGAACATGACATTAACAGAATTGATATCAAGAGTTCGTGATTTTTTGAGAGATTACCCAGAATTAAACGAATTGCTTGATAGGTTTGAGAATACAGATGAAACGATAAAACATGCTTGCGAATATATATTGAATGATTTCAATCAGCAACCTCCTATTACAAATTATACTCTTGATAATTTTCCATCTATACCTCATTTAGTGCAGGGTGTATGTGCAATTGTCTTGCAGAGTGCAATGGTGCATTATGCAAGAAACAGAGTTAATATAAGTGATGGTGGAATAAGCTTATTGTATAAAGATAAAGCAGGTGAATATGCAAGTATTGTAGGTGGATTTCTAGAACAATATACGAGATGGAAAATGATGTTTAAGAAAGGAATGAATTTAGAGCAATTCTATGGAATTGCTAAATAAAAAAAAAATATTACGGAGGTGAGACAATGTATAGAGACTCTTTGCTGATTGAAGCAATGATAAAAGAAGCCGCTGCTATGGAACTTTTAGAAGAAGCTGAGTTGCTGAAATTAGCAGCACGAGAAAGAGCAGAAAGAGTAATAGCAATTCCTCCTATAGCAGCGGTTCCTGGCAGGCGAGCTGCTTTACTGGGCGGTCTAGTTGGAGCTCTTGGTGGATTGAGCGCAGGACTTGGAACGGCAAGACCTTTATTAGGAGCAGCCATAGGAATACCGGCGGGTGCACTGATGGGAGCAGGACTAGGAGCAATAACTCCTAGACTGACCCGGTGGTTTTACGGCGTTGAATAAGGCCGCTCCAGTATCTCAAATTCATTGAAGAAAAGGGAGATAAGGGTTATCTCCCTTTTCTTCTATTTTTTTTAAAAGAATTAAAAATTTTATTACATAAAATTGTTAGATAAAAATAATTTAAAAAACCAATTATTAAATGCATTAAGTCCACCATATCCAAATTCTGCAGAAGAAGCTGCAAATAGAATAGCCAATGCGTATCATACGTATGCACAGGCAGCTCAAGATCCAATGAATGGAATTCCAACAAATTTAAGTGCGAAATTACCAGGATTAATTAGTGAATTATCTAATATATTTTCAGATCTTGTACAACCCGTATCAGTTAAAGTTAATCAACTTGCAACTGCATTTTCAAATTACTGGATGGGTGTGATTTTTATTATTTCTGCTCCACCAGGTGGTCAATCTACTGTCACCAGCATAACAGGAACTGCACAGTTGATAAATGAATTAACAGTAATTTTAACAGATCTTGATCCTGAAAAAACGACAGATGATAAAATGAATGAATTATCCACCGCATTAGATAATTTCACAAAAACAGTTATGGTCACAGGTCAGATGAATACTGCTCCTTCACCTACACCATACGCAGGTCCTATCTTTTGACCAATCTGACAAATTCATTTATAATTTAATTCATGAAATTTACATCAGTAAAAGTTTATTATTCTTATCCAGAACATTCTGTAATATACTGGGAAGTTGAGAATGTGCGAGGAGCTCCAAAATTCAAAATTGAAAGGTCATTGTCTCCTCAGGATGGATTTGAACTGGTAGCTCAGGATTTAGAAGAAAATTATTACGTAGACAAATTACCAGTAGTGAATCGCAATGTATTAATATATTACAGAATTACAGGAACAGATGAGAATGGAACGGTAGTTTCAGAACCAGTTGCACATCCATTTCCTCCCGATCCTATATTGAAATCAATATTAAAAATTGAAAATCACTGGTTAAAAAAATTTATCAAACGTGAAATCAGAATTTATATCAAAAAGAAATATGGACGAAGATGTCCTAATTGCTGGGACGAATTGAAGCAAAGAGTAACTGTAGAGAAGTGTATATATTGTTATGGGACAGGTTTCTGGGGCGGATATTATCCTCCAATAGATTCGTATATGCAGGTGTTACCGTTACCCAAGCAACAGGTTCCATCTCCAATAGGTGTGCAATCTCCAGGTGAAATAGAAGCATGGATTACTAATTATCCACTTGTATCCCCTGGTGATTTAATAAGTGAAAAGGCAACATCTTTGAAATATAAAATAATGCAGGTTTATCCAACATTCTGGAAGGGATATATTATGAGACAGCAATTGAGATTGATGTTAATAAATTTACAGGATGTTGAATATAAAATTGACGAACTGTATATTTTGAATGAGGTTAAGAAATGAGATTAAATCGTGATCAATGGTTAAAAATGTTTGCATCAATGATTGAAGGAAAATTAATCAGTTTATTACAGGCATCAGGATATCATAGAATTGCACATTCGGTATCGGTTAAGGTTGTAGGAAATAGAATTGTTATTGAAGTTAAACATCCTGCATTCGAATATCTTGATAGAGGCGTGAGACCATTTCAGATGATTCCGCATGGAAAGGTTGTGCCAATAAAAAGAGGGTATACTGTAATTTTTAGAACACTTAGTGCCAAATCTGTGCAGGAAGGGAAATGGCGTCATCCTGGAATACCCGCACATAGATTTACACAGCGTGCGGTAAATGAAGCGTTGAATCAGATGGTGAGAACATATGGTCATCCAGAATAAACAACTAACCGATATAATTAAAGATTCTATTTTGAAAATATTGAGGGATATATTTTCAAATCATCCAGAATTCAAATTCGATATCGATCCATTAAAAAGTCAGATAACAATCTGCGATTCTTATGCCGCTTCACTGGAAGATGTAGAAAAAAGACCATTAATTGTCTTAATGAGACCTACATTATCAATAGCTGAAGTTGGAGGAACTTCTCATTTCGTAAATATGAAAAAAGGAATGAAACAGATGACTTTAAGCATTGGAACTACAATTGAAATCAATTGCGTTGCAAAAAGTGGAATAGTCGCTGAAAGACTGGCTTCATACGTAGCATTGATTTTCATTGTCAATAAAGATTTGTTGAGACGATACGGATTTCATAAAATACAGAGCATATCAATTTCAGGAGAAATGCCTCAGGCATTCTCCGAACGAGAAGAAAAAGTTATAGTATCGGTATCAATACAAACAATATTGATGTTGAATTTCATTATAGAACCGAAAACACTGGAAATTAAAGAAGTTGGCATTGAAATTCATGCTAAACCCTCAATGGAAGAAGAACCTTCATTCATCGATAAAATCTCATTAAAATAGTTTGACTAATTCATTGTTTTATTGTATCATTTATAAAAATTTTGAAGGAGTGAAGCATGGCAAAGATTACGGCACCGCATATAGAAATTTATGAGTATTACGCTGCAGCAGCACCTGCTGTAGGACCTACAAGATTAATGGCAAATATTGTAGGTCCTCTTTACAGATTAAAAAAAGATGAATTTAAGGCTCAATATGATGGTGAATCCGATCTTCTGATAACCTTTACACAGGAACCAAACACTGAATTTGATTTCTCCTATACAACGTTTAAACTCCGTACTCTGTATGGAACAGAGTATTCATTACCGATAGCGAAATCATTAAATTATCCAGCAAGAATCAATACAGGAATAAATGGAATAAACATAACAGCGGCAGCCGATTTATTCATACGTCCTGACGACTTTATCCGAATAAATAATCCAATACCTTTAAGAGGAGAATATAAAATTACATCTGTTTTATACGATGCAACAACGAAGAAATATTCTGTTGGATTAACAGGCTTACCCAGCGATTTTTCTTCATATAACGATATTGATGTTGAAATTGAACATTTGCAGTTGAAACCACAAAGAATTATAAATTCCACACCTCAATATGTTATTCAGGCATATCAAGGTTTAAATGAAGTTCCTGTATCCAATCCTTCAACTGCTATAACAGCAACATTATTTGTAGATGAGAATACTCAGTTAACTTTTCCTAAAGACATACCACATATTGTCAACGGAGATTTAATTTATATCATAGACAGTGGTGAATTAACTGCATTACCCAATGGTTCTTATAAAATTGTAGCAAAAACTGCAAATAATGTTTTAATAATTGATCATAAAGCTGGTAAATCGGAAACAGGAGTCGTCGCGGGCTATTGCATTTACGGAAATGCAGTACCATCTGGAAAAATATATGCGAATTCCCGTGCGCTCGATAAATCATACGATGATATAATTGTTATCAATTCTGTTCAGGATTTAATCAATAGATTCGGCGACGTTGACCTCGATAATCCATTAGTGTTTGGAGTTTATATAGCGATGATGAATGGCGCAGTTCCATGCTATGCGCAGGCAATACCTTCAAATGATAATGAAGGATATATGGCTGTAACTGAAATCTGGGATAAAAGAGATTTCTATGTAGTTGCTCCATTAACAGATTCAGATGTTATTATCAATTCATATCATACAAAAGCGGTTGCTCTGTCTGCACCTGAAGTTGCAAAATGGAAAAGAGTAGTTGCAGGTAAATCCATACCAAAAGTTGCTGAATTTTTCACTGGAACCAATGAAAATATCACAGGTGGTCTCGTCAAAATTGACGATACAAAATTTTCAGTCAGATTTACCGCTACTACAAATGTACCATGGAATAAAGTAATTGTTAACAAAACAAAATTCGTAATTTCTAATTGTTCCAATCCGAATTTCAATGGAGAATATCAGATTCTGGAAGTGAATTCGGCAACAAAAACTCTGATATGTGCTGGCAATATTGGAATAGATCAGACTGCATTGACATTTAATTTTGCATTAACCAATCCACTGACTACTTCAGAACAGGTAGAAATTCTGGCATCATATGGTGAAATATATGCATCAAGATTAATTTCTATAATCGTTGGAGATGTCTATACCTCAATCGATGGACGGAATGTAAAAATTCCTACATATTATGCAGCGGCAGGACTCGCAGGAATGGTTGAAGGATACGCTCCACACGTTCAATTCAACGGATATCCTATTGCAGGGATAACTAAGGTTGAAAACACATGGGATAGATTCAATGAAGATGAACTCTCAACTATTGCAGGTGGAGGGGTCATAATACTCGTGCAGAAAACTCCTGCTTCACTTCCATACATAAGAAATCAGCTCACAACAGATGTTAGCGATTTACTTAAAAGATCATTATCAATTGTAAAAAGCGTAGATTATTTCAAGAGACTTATTTATGACAATGTTGTGGATTTTCTGAAAGGATGGAATGTGGTTACAGAAGCGATAGAGGCATTACAGATAAAATTGCAGGCTGTTATTAACTTTGCGAGACGGTTCAACGTGCCTAAATGCGGAACTCTTATATTGAATGCCAGTATTGACCAAATTACACCTGCAGGAAATGCTATTGAAATCGTGATATCAGCAATATTTCCGAAACCTCTTGAAACTTTGAAAATAGAATTATATATTAGTTAAGGAGGTGAGACTATGGCATTATTGCCGTCCTGGGAATTCAAAAATTATCATGTATATCAAAAGGCTAAACCAGTATTCATTAATTATGAAAGTATATTGATTTGTTCTGCTCCTGCAAATAATGAAGATCTGGCTTCAGAATCGGCTGAAATTGTTCCAATAGGTCTTGTAGAAAATTTCGGAGTTGGCTTTGGATTACAAATGCAGAGAATATTCGAAATTGGTTCTTCATTAAATTACATCATTCCTGGTAATGCAATGGGTTCAGGAACGATTTCTACAGTTTTATATGGTGGTCCTTCTTTATTGTCATTGTTATATTCATCTTATAAAATGAGTTTTGGTGGAAAAGAGATACTTCTTGCAACTGGTTGTCCAGGGCCTGATTATGATTTGTCAACTGCACTTGAAGTTCCTCCAGGATTTCCTATAGCACATATTGATGAAAGTAGACAAGGTAAATATGGATTTTTTGGTTTTGATTTAGGCTCTAATCTATTCAATCGTCCATTCGGATTAATGGTTATCTTTCATAATATAAATGATGAACCATTAGGCGCAATATTATTTGAAAATTGCTACGTTTCAGGTTCACAATTTGGAGTGAGTGCAGGTGCAGTAGTATTAATGGAATCAGTAACATTTACTTTTGAAGAGACAACCCCCTATTCTTTGTCAAAATCTGGTGCAGTAGAAACTGCTACTCCAATTAGATAATTTTGAATGGTAATTATTGAGCGAATAAATGAACCAAAGGTAATTCCAGCATCTGCATTCGTTGCTCCTGCTATTATATGTATTAAAGCAAAGTTTCTGACATTACAAATAAGTGAAAAAGATAATGATTTGATTATCAATTTACAAGCAGATTTGAAAATAGATGATTATTTTTATCAACAGATTCCAATGCGAATAATAAAAGCACTTTCAGATATTGTTCCTGAAAGTATTCAAGTTCATATCTATGTTCTTTCTGATATTAAAGGGCATTCCGTAGTGTTTGAAAAAATTAAAACACATCCGTTTTATTATATGCTCAGAGAAAAGATTGTTAAAAAATTGCTTGAAATTTTTTGAAAAAAATATTATTGATTACAATAATCTGCGGGTTAATTTAATTTTCAAATTAGGTAATTTCGCATAAATAATTCTTGTATTATCTAAAATTTTTTCTGACAGCTCTTCTAAAATTTTCTGGATTTGATACTCTATATTTTTAATATCCAGTTCATACATTGCATTTAGTTTGGGATCGTCAAATAAAAACTGAATATAGAATTTTTTTTCTTTGTAAATTAATACGATATTAAGTTCATCGATCTGGAGAGGATATTTTAAATATTTAATTCTGGAATTTTTCAAAATTTTTTTGATTATTTTTTGTATTTTATTGATCATGTTTTCCTCATTGATATTTATAAAAATTTCTCAATCAAATATTTGCGATGATATTTGGAAATTCCATATTTCAATAAATCTTGAATATGCTTCTTTGAGCGATATCCTTTATTTGAGATAAATCCATATCTATTTTTTAGTTGTTTGCCGATTCGTACCATCAATGCATCTCTGAATACCTTTGCTATTATTGAAGCTGCAGCAACTTCATAATAAAGTTCATCTGCTTTGGGTATGGCAAGGATCATTCCATTGAATCGCAGAGGTATGTAATGGAAATCGAGGATTATTCTTGCAGTAAGCTGATTATTTTGTGCTAAAAACTGAAGAAAAGGAGTTAATGCCAGTAGCATTGCCATCTTGGAACATAGATTTAAATTTTTGTATTTCTCAAGAGTATAAACATCAATTATTCCTATAGAATACAGCCCATTTTTGATAAGTTCTTTAGCAATTTCAATTCTTTCTTTTTCTTTTAATTGTTTTGAATCTTTT
>Ga0197143_1001843_pt1 | contig 16903 bp, 17 predicted proteins | sample GBS70_MetaG_FD_148603 | JGI IMG/M metagenome (GOLD analysis project Ga0197143, IMG submission 148603) | Sediment microbial communities from Great Boiling Springs, Gerlach, Nevada, United States - GBS 70_MetaG | ecosystem: Environmental > Aquatic > Thermal springs > Hot (42-90C) > Sediment...
CTACAGAAATCATCACTACTCTAAGGGGTGACTACCGAGAGATTGGTTGGGACTTAATCAAATGAAGAAGTTAATCGTTCCAACAGTTGCTCCAAAGAGTTGGGTGGGACATCAATGCGAATTGCTTTCAGGTAACCTTGCCCATCATGGGTTCGCTGGGAGAGGAGCATAGCCCTTTGAGTTAGCAGGCGAGCGACCCGTGCCAGAAGGACATTGTGAGGGGTGCCGATCCTTTGGCGCATCGTTTGTGCGTTCCTCAAAATCCGAAGTGCCAACTCCTTCGCCCGTCCATCAACATTCGGTTCGTGGGGTATCCCCGACATAATCTCCCTTTCAACTGCGTCCTGAACTGCTTGTAAAGCGGCAATGGCTTCTCTATCTGTCAAGTCTGGGTGTTCAGAGGCGAAAGTTGAAATTGCTTCTTCCAGAGCGAATGCTGTCAACCTTTGCTCTACCTCGGCTCGCCCTGAACCCTTTTGAGCCCACTCTGATTCCCTTTGAGCCATTTCCAAAGCCTTCGCCTGCCTAAGATAATGGCAGGAGGATGGGCAGTTAAGTTTCTTCAACCGATGAGTGCCGCAACAGGTTGGGCAGATGACATTGTAAAGGGCTGGGCAAAGCCTTTTCCCTTTCCTTTGGCGACATAGAACGCAAACAGCCAAACGAAATTCCCCCTTTCCGAAAATCACAATTTTTCCGCGTGTGACAACGAGGGCATAAAGTTTACCTGCTTTCTGACCCTTTTTGCTTTCTTGCTCTCATTGCCCTTTCAATTTCCAGACCGACAACAATTGCAGAGGTGTTCAACATTCCAGCCACTCTTTGACAGAGCCTTTCCAGTTCTCTTGTCACTTCATCTTTGCCTTGAGGGTGGGAGGCAGTGAACTCTTCAACGAATTCGGCGATTTTTTCAGCCCAATCAAGAAGGAACTTCGCTTTTACGAAGTCGTATTGGCGGTGTGGGAGATGAGCATGGGCGTGGGCGATTTGGTTTGAGAGCCACATCCAGTCGCGATGCTCCCTGACTTGCCTAACAACTGTTTCTGTCGTCTGGGCAGCGAGCCTTTTCATATACTCCAGCCGCGATTTGTATCGTTTCCAGTCGTCTTCGGTTGTCCCTGGGATGACCAAGATGCTCATTTCCTTGCCTGTCAACTCCAGCAGAATTTCACGGATTAGTGCTGCCATTGTCTGGGTTTCAAGGTAACTCCTGAGTGGTTCATTCTCCTCGGAGAGACCGAGCACTAATGTCGTTTCCTCCAGGGTGATTGGCACTGCTGCTTCCACGCTCCTCCACGCTTCTGGAGAGAACTGCATTCGCTTCCGAAGGATTGGTTTCATTTGTTGCCAAAGTTCGGCAGCCGACTGCATACTCATCACCCCTTTTTGGGTGTTTGCTGCCGAAACCAAACTTAATGTGACTGACGAGACTTTTTAGTGGCTGCTCTCTCAGATAACCTAATCTGCCTTCTAAGTTCCCCACTTCCACTTAGTTTCCAAATGTGCTGGTGCTTTTATCTCTCCTTCACAGAACCACCTTCCGTCCCCTGTAATTTGAATGGTCACGAATTCCTTCTTATCTTCGGTGCTCCCGTTTAGTCTCACTAAGCGGTTACCATGGACAGCAAAAATTGGTTCCTCTGGTGGCAGCAAGGCTTTTAGAGAGCAAATGAACTCAGCACCGACAAAAGACGGTTGAGTGACTTCAGGTGGGCGCAGTGATAGAGTGAAATGTTCGGGAGGAAATGATGGATTAACGATGACGGTTACTGGTCGCCCAATTTGCTGTTCCAGTAACTCCATGTTTTCCTCCTCCAAAACCAGCCAACTTGCAACTTCGGGGTGAGCGCTTACAACAATTTCCCCTTTCTCTCCAGACGATAGAGTTGCGGCGAAGGAACGGATTTTTCTGCGAAGTTCAGTGCTCAAAGTGAGGGTTGTCTTCACCCTCCCTCTCCCTTGGCAGTGTGGGCAGGGCTTTGTCATGACTCGCCACAGGCTTTCCCCTCGCCTGTGCCTTGTGATTTCCACTAAACCCAAAGGTGTCAAGTCAACGATTTTCGTTGGTGTTCGGTCTCGCCGAACATACTGCTCAAAGAGGTTCAAAAGTTTGTTGCGGTCGCGAGAGCGAAGGACATCAATCAAATCAACGAGGATGATGCCGCTCAAATCCCTCAACCTCATTTGCCTGGCGACTTCTTCAATTGCTTCTTGGTTCGTTTGCATGATTGTCTGGGAGGCATTTTTACTGCTTGTGTAGCGTCCAGTATTGACATCAATTATCGTTGCTGCCTCCGTCTCTTCAATGACCAAATAACCGCCGCTTGGCAGTGGGGTCACTGTTTCGAAAAGGGAACGAAGTTGGGGCTCTACATTGAAGTGCTCAAAAAGGGGTGAACGCCCTTCATAAACTTCAATCTTGTCTGCTAACTCAGGTCTCAATTCTTTTGCGAGGCTCTTAAGTTGCTCTGCCTCCCGAGCGCCGTCAACGACAATTCGTTTTGTATCGGGTGGGGCAATGTCCCAAAGCAAATCAGCGAATATTGACGGTCGGCTGAAAAGCAATGAAGGGGCAGGGGCACTTGTGAATTCCTTAACCATCCTTTGCCATCTCCGATACAACTGCTCAACTTCAAAGGCTATTGCTTCAGGCGTTGCGTTTGTAGCGTGGTAGCGAATGATGAGACCACAATCCAAAGGTCGCAGTTGCTCACCCAATCGTCTCATTCGCTCACGGGTTCTCTCGTCGGTGATTTTCACCGAGACACCTACATGGTCTGAGCCTTGACAGAGTAAGACGCAATAATGTCCCCTTAAGCCAATTCGGGTTGTCAATCTCACGCCTTTCCTTGGACCACCATATCGGGTGACTTGGACGAGAATTTCGTCCCCTTCCCTTACTGCCTCATTTATGCTTTTAAACTGCTCTTTGTTTCCGCTCCCTAAGATGCCAACACCGCCTGGAACGATGTCGGCTACATACAGGAAGCCGTTCCTTTCCAGACCGATGTCCACAAAAGCGGCATCAATCCCCGGAACAACCGACCGGACAACGCCTTTATAGACATTTTCAACGATTCTTGGTTCGCGCTCAATTTCCAAGTCAACAACCTTGCCGTTTTCCAGCACAGCCACACGGGTCTCCATGGGGTCGCATTCCACCAAGACTAAAACCTGGCGGTTGTTTGGCATTGCCAACCCTCCTTTTGAGACTTCTTGGTCTCCTCCAAGCGCTGCCAAGATTATGCCACTGTTGTCGTGGAAAGGGCATGTCAATTTGAAAAGGAATGTGTTAAACTTTGGCAACGCAACCTGACCCCGATCGGAAATACTTGAGCGGGTTAAAGCATGTTCGCAATCACAGCAAGGAGGGACCCACCTTGCCAATTGTCACAATGAGGGAACTTTTGGAAGCAGGCGTTCATTTCGGTCATTTGACCAGAAGGTGGAACCCGAAGATGGCAAAGTTCATCTTCGGGAAGCGGCAAGACATTTACATCATTGACTTACACAAAACACTTGCCCAGTTGGAGCAAGCCTACGCTTTCGTTCGTGACACTGTGGCTGCTGGAGGGACAGTGCTTTTCGTGGGGACAAAAAGGCAAGCCCAAGAGCCCATTGAAGAGGCAGCAAAAAGTTGCGGGATGTTTTATGTCACGACCCGTTGGTTGCCTGGCACTTTGACTAACTTCAAAACTATCCGCAGTAGAGTTGACTACCTGAACGAACTGAGGGAAATGGAGCGGAACGGGACAATGGATTTGCTGCCAAAGAGCGAAAGCATCAGGCTCCGCAAACAGTTGGCAAAGTTAGAACAATTGCTCACCGGAATTGAGAAGATGGAGGAATTGCCAAGCGTTCTCTATGTCGTTGACATCCGCCGGGAGGAGATCGCCATCCGAGAAGCGAGGAAACTCGGTATCCCGGTCATCGCCATTGTTGACACAAATTGCGACCCAGAAATGGTTGACTACCCAATTCCCGGCAACGACGACGCAATCCGTTCCATCAGGCTCATCACAGGTAAAATCGCTGAGGCGGCTAAAGAAGGTTTGGCATTGAGGGAGGCAAGGGAGAAGGAAAGGCTGGAAGCAGCAATGGTTGTTGAGAAAGCAGAAGAGGGTGAAGCAGTCGCTGTCGCCACAGCGGAAGCAGTTTCTGAACCAGGTGTAGTCGTAGCCGCTACAAGTGAGGAAGAAGAGGAAATTACCGACCGAGAGGAACTTGAGCGGCTTTACGAAACTTACTTGCAACCGCCTGAAGAGAAAATCTGAGCCGAGCGTTTTTCACTTGAACACACAAAGCGCAACTAAGGAAGGAGGGACATTCAAGTGGCACAACCCGTGAAAGTCTCAGTTGAGGACATCAAACGGTTAAGAGAAGAAACCGGTGCCGGTGTTATGGACTGTAAGCGGGCATTGGAGCAAGCAGGTGGTGATTTTGAGAAAGCCAAAGAGTTTTTGAGGGCCGCTGGACTTTTAAAAGCAGAGAAAAAGTCTGGCAGAGTAGCAAGAGAAGGAGTAATTGCCTGCTACATTCATCATGGCAACCGTTTGGGTGCGATGGTGGAACTGAACTGTGAAAGCGATTTCGTTGCCCGAACCCCTGAATTTCAACAGTTAGCACAGGAGATTGCCATGCAAGTGGCAGGAATGAACCCGCAGTATATCTCTCGCGAAGATGTCCCCGAAGAGGTTGTCGCCAAGCAAAAACGGCTCTTCTACGAAAAAGCCATCGCCGATGGCAATTCGTCAGATGATGCCGAACACATTGCCGAAGAACGACTCTCCAAGTTCTTTGAGGAAGTTTGTCTTTTGGAACAAGCATGCATTCGTGATGACAGCAAAACGGTAGGCGAACTTTTGAGGGAGAAAATCGCTTTGTTTGGCGAAAACATCGTCGTCCGAAGGTTTGTGAGGTTCGTTGTTGGAGAGGAATGAGCAATCCATCGCCAATTGAGAGTCGTGGCAAAAGACCTTGCGAAGATGTGATGGAAACTCTGTTGGAATGGGGCTGCTACAAACTCACCGCTAACGAGTGCGAGGCGATACTGTCATGGAGAAGAAACCCCGCTGGAAGCGGATTTTGCTGAAGATGAGCGGTGAAGTTCTGGGTGGCAAAAGTGGAGTGGGTTTAGACGACGAAGTAGTCAATCGTATTGCCAGCGAAATCAAGCAAGTGCACGATTGGGGTGTGGACATAGGAGTTGTCGTTGGAGGCGGAAATTTCTTTCGCGGTGCGGAAGTCGCTTTGGAACGGGGTATGGACAGGGTGACAGCAGACTACATGGGCATGCTCGCCACAGTCATGAACGCCCTTGCTCTCCAACAAGCGATTGAACGGTTGGGCGCTGAGACGAGAGTGATGAGCGCTTTTGAGGTCAGGGCTGTTTGCGAACCTTTCATCCACCGAAGGGCATTGAGGCACTTGGAGAAGGGACGAATTTTGATTTTCGCTGCAGGGACGGGGCATCCTTTCTTCTCCACCGACACCGCCGCAGTTTTGAGGGCAGCACAAATCGGCGCTGAGGTGATTTTGAAGGGAACAGATGTTGATGGAGTTTACGACAGCGACCCACATATCAATGCCAACGCCCATCGCTTTGACCACATAACTTTCGCCAAAGCAATTGAGTTGGGCTTGAGGGTAATGGACACTACTGCCTTCTCCTTAAGTTGGGAGCGGAATATCCCCATAGTGGTTTTCAACATAACCGTCCCTGGAAACTTGTTGAAGGTTGTTCTGGGAGAGCCTGTAGGGACACTTGTGTCGGCAGGTGGTGAAGAGGGATATGGGCATTGAAGACTTCATTGACAAAGTTATTTTGGGCGATTGCTTGGAAGTTCTTCGTCAACTTCCCGATAATTGCGTTGATATGGCTTTCGCTGACCCACCGTTCAATTTGGGCAAGCAGTATGACTCTTACCATGACCGCAAGCGATTAGACGAGTATCTGAACTGGTGTAAGGCATGGCTACATGAAATGGTTCGTGTGACGAAGCCCACAGGCTCCATTTTCGTGCACAACATTCCGAAGTGGCTCACTTATTTTGCGACCTTTCTCAACGAAATCGCTTATTTCAGGCACTGGATTGCTTGGGACGCACCAGGGCAACCTTTGGGCAAAACCCTTTACCCTCGCCACTACGGCATACTTTACTACACGAAGTCACCGAAAGGGTTCAAGTTCTATGACTTGCGCCACCCGCACCCAAGATGCCGCGTCTGCCAAGCACCCTTGAGAGACTATGGAGGCAAGAAGCCTTTAATGCATCCTTTCGGTCCACTGGTTTCTGATGTTTGGACAGACATCCATCGCATCCGACACAAAGTTCGTCGTGACGAACATCCATGTCAGTTGCCAGAGCATCTTTTGGAGAGATTGATTTTGATGTGCACGGATGAAGGCGACATCATTTTAGACCCCTTCGTTGGGACAGGAACGACAGCAGTGGCAGCGAAGAAATTGGGGAGGCATTTCATCGCTATTGACATTGACCCCAAGTATGTTGAGATGACGCAACGAAAACTGGAAAGGGTTTACCCGACAAAAATCGGAGATTGTTATGTGAGCATTTTCTTGGGCAAAGTTGTGACAATAAGAGACAAGGACTGGGAGAAATTGCGCCCTTACTTCCGCATCCCAGAAGACTTACAACAACAAGAAACTGCCTTTCGAGAGGATAAACTTTCCGAAATGCCAAGGCTGCCGTTTGAGGAAGAAGAGGTGCATGTTGAATGGTAGACCCTTCCCAAGAGCAGAAAGTAAGAACAGTGATAGAGCACAATACCTTTTTCTTCAAGCCCGTTCGTGAGGTGGAAGAAGCCGACGAGAAAAATGTCGCTGTATTAGTGGACAGTCTTCTCTCACTAAGACAGAAGGTTGCTTTGTATGGCTGTAGAGAGGATGTTTTTGTAGAGCACTTGCAGAGTAACCCAAGTGGTTTAGACAGTCTCTTGGCAATTACAGGTTTTTCTGCCGAAAGTCTGAAAAGGCTTCTAACCTTTGCAAAGATGGTAGATGACTCAGCATTAAACGCCCTCCTTCGCAGAGATTTGTGGAAAGACGCCGAGCCTCATCGTGAGTGGTCCCTTGATGAAATAAGGGCATTGCTGAAGAAAAACAAGGCATTTGCTGAAGGTATCGTTAGGCTATTTTTCAGAGGCAAGCAAGAGCCTATTTTGCAAAAATTTTTGCCCTTGTTTGAATTCAATAAACTTGGTGTCCACAAATTGCAATTTTCCGAAGAGGCTTTGATTGACACAGTTGCTCGCTATCGCTTAAAGGGCACCTTGAAAGCCTCTAAGGGTAGCAATCCTGAAAGAGTTATTGAACAGTGTCTTCAAGATCAAGGGTTAAAATTTGAAAGAGGCAAACTTCCTAAGGTGCGGAGAACTTTGGATTTTATCATTCCGAACAAGAAGTCTCCCAAACTCGTCATAGAGTGCTCCTATGTAGTGACGACAAGTTCGGGTATGGGTGATAAAGCAAAGACCGAACAGGAGGTTAGAGAAGATTTGCAAAGGCACTACAAAGATGTGCTCTTCTGGGGCTTCGTTGACGGCATCGGTTGGTTCGTTCGGAGAAAGGATTTGGAAAGGATCGTCAGTGCATTTGACGATGTTTTCACTTTTGCTGACGAAGAGATTCAACGGTTTCGCCAAAGGCTTCGCGATGTCTTCAAATAGTCTCAAGCGAGGTGATGGGCATGTTCGCTGAGCCGATCAAAAAAATCCTCGCAGATGCAGAGGAGCGGATGAAGAAGAGCGTCCAAGTGACATCTCACGAGTTAGCGTCGCTTCGGACGGGACGGGCGTCACCCGCTATCTTTGATGGCATTAAGGTTGAGTATTACGGCTCACCTTACGAAATCCGAGAGTTAGCGACCATCACCGTTCCAGATGCTCGCACAATCGTCATTGACCCTTGGGACAAGCAAATGCTTGAGCCTATCCGCAAAGCCATCATGAATTCACCACTGAGTTTGAACCCAGTAAACGATGGGAGGGTGCTTCGCATTAATCTGCCACCTTTGACCGAAGAAAGGCGGCGGGAATTGCTCAAAGTGGTCAATCAGAGAGCCGAGCACGGTAAAATTGCTATCAGGAACATCCGCAAAGACGCCCAAGAAGAATTGAGAAAGTTAGACAAGCAACCGGGAATTTCCGAGGACATGCTTCGCCGTGCCCGTGAGGAACTTGACAAGTTAACGGAAAAGTATGTCCAAGAAGTTGAGAAACTCCGCAAGGCAAAAGAGAAGGAGGTCCTTGAAGAGTGAAACGGGAAGTTCCTTTTGTAGTCGGCTTGAGGCAAGATGATGGTGTCAAAATCTTAGAAGCGGTAGGCTTAAATGTGAGGATAAAGTTGGCGCAACCACCGCGCCTTCATTTGAAAAAGGAACCCATTTCGTGGCGGATTATCGCTCAAAGGGAGACAGAAGAAGGCATTGAGTTAATTGTGACGCCTGAATGGATTGACTGGTTGCCAAAGGGTGCGTCAGAAAACAATGAACTTACTTCGTCGGAGGCGAGAGATTTTGGTGAGTAGGCAAGATTTAGAGAATTTGAGCGAGGAAGAACTTAAGGCTATGTTGGACAAGGAACGGATGCCCAGACATGTAGCCGTAATAATGGACGGTAATCGCAGGTGGGCAAAACAAAGGGGACTTCCCATTTTGCAAGGGCATCGTGCAGGTTCACGGGCTACCCGACAAGTTGTTGAAGCGTGTGTGGAGTTGGGCATACCGATTTTGACCCTTTACGCTTTCTCAACGGAAAATTGGCGCCGCCCCCTTCTGGAAGTTCAGGCGCTTCTGCACCTCATTGAAGTTACTTTGAAGCGTGAACGGGACGAACTTAACGCCAACGGGGTAAGGGTTCGCCACATTGGCTCAACAGAGGGTTTACCTGAACCGCTTGTAATGACTTTGAGGGAAACCGAAGAAATGACCAAAAACAATTCAACCCTCCTGCTGAATATCGCCATTAACTACGGCGGTAGGAACGAACTTGTCAGAGCAGTTCATTCTATCGCACAAAAAGTCAAGGTAGGACTTTTGCAGCCGGAAGAAATTGATGAAAGGGTTATCAGCGCCCATCTGGACACAAACGGGTTACCTGACCCCGACTTGCTGATCCGAACCGGTAATGAATGGAGGGTGAGCAACTTCCTTTTGTGGCAAATTGCCTACACCGAGTTGTATGTGACATCAACCCTTTGGCCAGACTTCAACAAGAGGGAGTTCCTGTTCGCTCTCATTGACTTCCAAAGAAGGGAACGACGCTTTGGAGGGGTTTCTCATGTCGCAGCAAGATAAAGGCTTGACTGAATTGATTTTTTTGGCAGGGTTGCTTATTTTGCCTTTAGACAACTTCTTCTGGGGTGCAGGTTTGCCGCCATTGATCGTGGCGAGTGCCCTCGCTTACGGTATTGCTTGGGAGTTACCCAGACTCGTGTTTAAGCGCGGAAACGCAGTAGATCAACTGTCAGCCTCTTGGGCTTTGACTTTAGTTCTCGCCTGTTTTTATTTGGGGAAAAGCGACCGAGCGATCGCCCAAATTATAGAACGACAGGGTCAATCCAATGCTTTTACTTCACCTTTGTGGCTTGTCAACGATGGTGTTCTTTTGGCATTGACGATATCTGCAATGATGGTTTTGTTAGCCCTGACCACTTTCGCTCTTCATCTGTTCCAACCGTCAGGGCGAGAAACAAACATGCCTTTACCAAGATGGATGGCTCACTCTTCACTTCATTTCCTTGTCGCCCTCCTAATTGGCACAGTGATTGGCTTGGGTGGAGGGGCATGGGCAGTCATGGTTGCCAACAAGGGATTGACTTTCGGGTTAGTTACTTGGTTAACTATGTGGGCGACAGCAAGGGGTAGTATTGTGGCGCGAAACTTGCCCGCTGGTCGGTGGGGAATCGCCTTCGCAGTAGCCTTGGTTTTGGCAGGATTAGTCGGTGGCTTTACCCGTTCCCCCATCACAGCAGCGCTGGCAGGGTTTCTGGGCTTGACTATCGTCATAGCACACTTCGTCGCACTTTCCTTCCTTTCCCTTTTGAAATCGGATGCTGAAACGAAAGGCGAGCAGGTGTTAGAATTGATACACCAAAGACCCAAGGATGCACCTTTTCATGTCCCTTGGGTCGGGTTTTACACGATTAGGTTCGTCGGTCTCGTGGTGGCTTTCTTCGTCGTGGGGGCAGGGTGGCTCTGGGGTCTCCGTTAAAAGGTCGCGAGTTATGTATGCGCGTTCAAACAAAAACCCAGCATCCTTAGCGCAGTTGGAGGAGACTAACCATGTTCGGAGAAAAAATACTTTTCATGTTGTCGGCTTTGGTTGGATTAGGCATCTTGATTTTGGTTCACGAATGGGGACACTTCTGGATTGCTCGGAAACTTAGGTTCAATGTCCAAGAATTCTCCATTGGCTTTGGACCGAAATTGCTAAGTTGGCAAGGTAAGGATGGAATCACTTACTACCTTCGCCTTCTTGCCTTCTTTGGAGGGTTCGTCCGCATTAAGGAAATAGAAGACGATTTGCTCCAACAGCCAGAAAGCCATCATGCCCGACCTGCGAGGGAAATTTTTCGGCGAATTGCAGTCATCTCTGCAGGTCCTATAGCGAACTTTTTGATGGCGGTCGTCCTAATCTTCATTTACAGTGCTTGGTGGGCTGGTTTCCGAACCACAACGGAAATTGCTGCAGTGAGCGAAGGAAGCCCTGCAGAGAAATCCGGACTAATGCCAGGAGACCAAATCATTGGTTTTGCTTATCTGCGGCAAAAACTTCCTTACTCACCCGTCTTCAGCCGTGAACTTCGTTGTTACATCGCAAATAACCCTGGAAAACCCATTCGGTTACTTATTCGGCGAGATTTTTACGAGTTCCCTATCATAGTTGTGCCGAACCGAAAGGAAGGATTTCGCATAGTCCATACACCTCACCCTAACGCTCGCGGAATTCAAAGGTGGCTTCAACGAGTTTTTGGTCGGCTGGAAAAGGAAGGGTTTGGACTAATTGGAGTCGCTTTCAAAACAGAACCTATTCCCGCAATGCCTTGGCAGGTGAGATTGAAGGAAGCCCTTCCAATAACATGGGACAACCTTGTTGAAATGTGGAGGCAAGTGACCTTGCCCTTCACCCAACCAATACTTCTGCGCGAAGTCTCTGGTCCAATTCGCATCGTTTATGAAGTTGTAGTGCATCGCTGGTTAGGGATAATGGAGCAAATTAGAGTTTTTGCACTCATCAGTTTTGCCCTCGCTTTCATCAACCTCTTCCCATTCCCGATTTTGGACGGCGGGAGAATTTTGTTCCTGCTCATTGAGTTTATAAGCCGCCGCCGAATTTACAACTTAGAAGTCAAAGCAAACTATGTCGGGTTGGCACTCCTCATGGCTTTACTGCTTTTCGTGACCCTTAAAGACCTTCATTTCGTTCTACTTCGCGGGCAACAATGAAATCAACCTAAAAACTCACCAAATTAGCAAAATCGTCACGGACAATGAAGCATTCAGGCGTCAAAGTGAGATTGTTTGGTCATCACAACGCAAATATTCAACATTTTGCTTGTTTGTAAGTGCGCAAGATTTTTTGAAGACGGTGTCTGCAGGCTGTGGAACATCAAAACGGAGAAAATTGTAAGAAATTTGGGAATTGTCAGGCTTTTGTGGGATGAATTGAGAACTGCGGTTCCGACCCGACCTTAAGGGGACGGCAAAGGACGATGCAAAGGTGTAGTGTGCGGAGTGCAGGAATTTGAGACTTTTAGGTTGAACGCACAAACCTTACACGCAAGGGCGATTGATGTTTGCGACTGACACTTCTCACAAAACTTGCTCCCTTACACGCCTGCACGCTTGCACACCTTTTTCAGACTGAGGTTTGAGGCGGAGGTCACTGATGAAGGGGGCTTTGCCCAAGCACCCTGAATTCAATACCCCACACCTTTTTACGCACACTTGCACGCGTGCACGCTTGCACACACATCGGCTAAAGCCAGTCAATCAAAGAGAGGTTCACGGAAAAGGAAGGCGAGCAAAATTTGCCATTCGCGGTAGTCTGGGATGAGCAAGTCCGCTCCCGCTTCGGTCAGCCTTCTCCGCTTCCAATCGTTCCAGTTGCCGAGGTTGAATTCATCTGAAGCGACGCCGACGGCAATTCCGCCGACTTTCTTCGTCTCCTCAATTTCCACGAACCCGTCACCGAAGGCGACTAACTCTGGACCGCTGAGTTTGTGCTCGGTGAGGATGCGGCGGATTAGGATGTCCTTGTCAAACTTCTCCCACTCGTCAATAGCGCCGTAAATGCCGCCGTCAAAATATTTTGCTATGTCAAGGGCTTCTGCCTCGTCCAAAACATACTCGGTGTCGGTTCCGCTGGCGAGATACATGACCACGCCTCGTTCTTTCAGTGCTTCCAGCAACTGCCTTGCATACGGCACAAGCATTCGGTCTTTAGGGATTCGCCCGCTTTTGACGCCTTCAACCCTGTCTCGGATGACCTTCCAAAGCCGTTCGTGATACTCGCGCTTGTATTCCAGCGGGTCTTTGGGTGTGCCGCCACGCTTTCTGATTTCCTCGCAAAGTCGGAGCATCTGGTAGATGGTTTGTTTGCCCGTCAACCTGTCAACGAAGTCACGAACCAAAGCGGTCAGTTCTTCTTTCGTTTCGCCCGTTTTCAGTTCAAGCAAAATCTCAACCATCATCGGCACCATGACATCCTGCCAGCCAGCACGGAGCAAAGATAGAGTCCCGTCAAAATCAAACAGGGCGCATTTGATTTTGCCCCTTGAGATGTCGGGGTTGAGCACGATTATCCGTTGACTGTTAGGCAACAACTTTCCTGCTTTCAATTTCCTCGCCCCCTCACTACCATTGCCGCCTTGCTCGTGTTGGCTTTGGCTGAGTTGGGTGTTCGGCATGATAAGGCAGCGGCACATATTGGACGGAAGGGCGTCGCTGAATGGGTTGCGGGTGCAAACTCATCAACTCGTAAACCTCTTCGGGCATGTCGGTGCTAACAGGCAAACCCAAAGCCCTCGCTTCATCAACAGTGATGGGGTAATCGTGAGTCCAGCGACCTTCCGTCAAGGCAGTGGCGATGCTTTCTGCTTTCTCCAGCGGCATGTTGTCTTTGAGCAGGTCAATGATGGTTCGGCGGACTTGGTTTATCGCTTTCTCAGCGATGTCAGTCATGATGAGGGTCTGGTCGTCAATGTGGTTGATGTCTTTGCGCTCAAGGAGTTTCAGTAACGAGACTGCCGGACAATTGCCTATCTGCGGGTCAAGAGGACCGAGCACTGCGTTTTCGTCCATCACGATTTCGTCCGCCGCAAGAGCAATCAAAGTCCCACCAGACATTGCGTAGTGGGGGATGAAGACGGTAACTTTTGCTGGGTGCTTGTTGAGGGCACGGGCGATTTGTTCCGAAGCCAAAACAAGCCCGCCGGGTGTGTGGATGATGAAGTCAATGGGCATATCAGGTGGTGTCATCCTGATGGCTCGCAAAACTTCCTCTGAGTCGTCAATGTTGATGAACCGCATGATGGGGAAGCCGAGAAAACTCATCGTCTCCTGACGGTGAATTAAAGCGATGACCCGTGACTTCCTCTTTCTTTCCAACCGCTGCATGACCCTGAGCCTCATCTCAGTGAGCATTCTCTGCTGAATCCAAGGTTGCATCGCCGAGATGATGAGCAACAGCCAAAAGAGTTGGAAGAACCACTCCATCGCTTCTCACCTCACCAATGTCGGTAAATGCGGACTCGGTATCTTGTTGGTCGACGCCTTTCGCGCATTATCGGCGTCAAGGCTACGCCTGCAATGAACCCACCAATATGAGCCCACCAAGCAACGCCACCCATGTGCTGAACTGCTAAAGAGAGTAGCCCTGACCAGAACTGGAAGAGAAACCAAAGCCCAATGAAAACCAACGCAGGTAGGACAACGATGTCAACGAAGAAAAAGACAGGCACTAAAGTCAGGACGCGAGCCGTTGGGAACATGATGAAGTAAGCGCCGACGACGCCCGAAATTGCACCACTTGCCCCGACGATGGGAATCGGCGAAAGCGGGTTAACTGCCACATGGGCGAAAGTCGCTGCCAAACCACTGAGCAGGTAAAAAAGCAAAAACCGAAAGTGACCCATCGCATCCTCAACATTGTCGCCGAAAAGATAGAGAAACCACATGTTGCCAAACAGGTGCATCCAGCCACCGTGAAGGAACATGGAAGCGAAGGGAGCAAACATCAATTTCAAAAGCGGCACAGGCTCGCCATGAGCAAAGGCAGCGTATTCGGCGGGTATGACTGCCACTAACTCAAAAAATGCCCTCAGTTGCTCTTGGCTCATCGTCACTTCAAACAGGAACACAATCACATTGGCAGCAATGAGGGCGTAGGTCACGAACGGAAACCTTTGTGATGGGATGTCGTCTTTCAGCGGTAGAATGGCAATCCCCTCCTTCCTTCAGTCGCAGCATCCTTCTCTCCAACCGCAGCGTGGACAAAAGGGAGAACCCCTCCACCAAGTCATCGCTGCCCCGCATTGAGGGCAAAAGGGATTATCAGGCGTTCGGTTTGGTTGTCGGTTTTCTGCCAAGACTTTCGGCTCAGCCCTTGTATTGCCCTTTTGCGAACCGTTACTTGAGTGTTGCGTTGAGAGTTTGCTCCCCTTATGCGGCATCTTCAACACTCCTTCTGCCACTGCAATCTTATTCGCTCGCCCCATATTTTTGTTTCATGCATTCGCCGTGTCAAGCCAAGTTGAGTGTGTTCTAAAACTACCCATGCCACTGGCTTTAGTCAGTGGTTGATGGAGAAATTTTAAAGCGCCGAATTCATTTGGTGTTTTTAGGACAAACCCTTTGGCGAGCCTGAGTTTGAGTGGAAGTGCTGGGTTGGGCAGTTTTGGAAGCCCACCCCTTCCACACTGTCAGAAACCATATCCTTTGAGGCAAAATTTAAATCAGTGCCTAAGTTTACAAGGTCATGGGAGGAGAATAAGTTGCTTTCCGCTGACGAAGCAAGGCGTTTGCTAAAGAAATTTCTTCAAAGCAAGGACGAGCAGCAGGACGCCCGATTGATGGAGCGTTTACTCTACGATTTCGCAATGCCCATCATAAACGCTATCTTACGACGCAAATTTGGTGTTGATGTCCTTCACCGCAGGAGGATGGAGCAGCGAGAAGTTGAACTGCGGGAGTGCTCAGAGTGCAAAACTTTGCTGGAATCGTATTTGCCCGTTTGTCCACTTTGCGGGTCAAAATTTCAATCTCAGGCTTCTCGCCGCTCTTACCGAAGTTCTTTGGAGTTGGATGTTGAGGATGTGAGCAGAGATGTTTTGGCTGCTCTAATTGAGCGTTTTTGGCAATGGAAGGAGAGACCTCAAACTGCCCCTCTTGACTATCTGCGTAATTACATCACCCGCCTGACACTCAACATCATCGCCCTCCATTGGCGTCACCGTTTTCCTCTTCGTCACCAATTGCGCAATAAGTTGCTTTACCTGCTTGAAGGGAGAGGTGGTAAAAAGACTTTCGCTTTGTGGGACGGAAATGCACCAGGCGAGCAACTTTGCGGCTTTTTTGAATGGCGCGGGAAACCACGATGCCAATCAGAACGATATTGGGCTTGGTGCTCAGACCCTCACCACTTCGTCAAGGAAGCGCTTCCCTACGGGAGCGACCCACAAAAAATGGACATGTCAGAACTTTTGGCTTATGTCTTTGACTGGGTTGGAGGACCAATGGAGTTTGACGACCTTTTAGCAGGACTCTGTGAACTGCTTAACATTCAAGACACCACCACTTACATCGTTAACCCTGATGAACTGGAGGGCGAAGAAGCAACATTAGGTCTTGATGAAGTGGAGGAAAGGGCAGTTGAAACAGAACAGGAAAGTTTGTTTACCTTGCAAGTCTGGGAAGGGTTGAAGCGTTTGCCTGTCAACCAGCGCCGCGCTTTCTTGCTCGTCCGTGAACGAGATGAATTGGAAGCCTTCATCTCTCACGGTTGCTGCACATGGAGTGAAATTGCTGAATTGTTGGGGATAAGCCTGAATGAACTCAAAGGTCTAATTGCTCGTTTGCCCTTAAGTGACGACGAAATTTCCAGAATGCTGGGCTTGTCTAATCGCCAAAAGGTCATCAACTTGCGCCATTCCGCCATCAAAACCCTTAAGCGGTGGTTGAGGAAAATTGAGCCGTTTCAAGGAAGCGTTCCAAAAGTCTAAAAGTATTTTTTTCACTCAAAAGGCTTAAACATCGTATCTATTCTTCGTCTCCGAACTTGGCGATGAAGGTAATATGGAGTGGTTTTCAGCAATTAAATAGATAGGGGGTGGCTCCCCGCATCTTCAGGGGCGGGGCGTAAAAGTTCAAGAACCGGGGCACGAATTTCGTGCCCCGATGCTAAATCTCAAAACTGCTGAACTGTCAAAAAATCTGGAGGCGAAAAGAGATGGAGCACATAACGCAAGAGCAATGGAAGCGATACAGAACGATGGACTTGGACACAGAAGAGTTGGTGCGAATAGATGAACACTTGGCAAAGTGCGGAGAATGCCGAAAGCGTCTTCTTTCAGAAGACCAACTGGAGCGGGCAATTGACAGATTGCACAGACAAATTTCCGCTGCATTACCGACCGATTGCATAACTTATGACCTGTTAGCGGACTACATTGACGGGCAACTGAGTGGGGAGGAAAAGGCTAAGGTGGAAGAGCATTTGAGGGTTTGCGCTTATTGTGCTGAAGACTTTCGTTCCCTTGCAGAGTTTCGCTCAACTATGCAGGAGAAGCCGAAAGAATTGGTTCAACCTGCCACTTCCCAACCAAGTTGGTGGCAACGGCTTAAAAACGCTTTGACATCCCGATGGATCATTGCTTTGGAAG
>Ga0197143_1001844_pt1 | contig 16897 bp, 10 predicted proteins | sample GBS70_MetaG_FD_148603 | JGI IMG/M metagenome (GOLD analysis project Ga0197143, IMG submission 148603) | Sediment microbial communities from Great Boiling Springs, Gerlach, Nevada, United States - GBS 70_MetaG | ecosystem: Environmental > Aquatic > Thermal springs > Hot (42-90C) > Sediment...
CGAAATTTCTGATTTGTTTATTGCCACTATATCCGGGATTTCAAGGATGCCAGCCTTCATAGCCTGCATCGCATCCCCGCTTTCAGGTGTAAGAAGAAGAATTACTGTATCTGCTACATCCCTGATTCCTATTTCGCTCTGTCCGGTTCCAACTGTTTCTACGATTATCATGTCAAATCCAAAACCTTTAAAAATTCTTATTATGTCAAAAACAACAGGTGATATTCCTCCGCCTGATGGTCCGGCACTGATACTTCTTATGTAAACTCCGTTATCAAGTGTATGTTCGGTCATTCTTATTCTATCTCCGAGTATTGCTCCCCCCGTAAAAGGACTATATGGGTCAAAGGCTATAACTCCTACTTTTTTTTCTCTTTTTCTAAAACCAGATATGAGCCTGTTTATTACTGAACTTTTTCCAGCACCGGGTGAACCTGTTACACCTATTATATAAGGCTGTGTTAACTCCTTTATGCTTTTTAGAATTTCAAGATAGTGCTTTTCCCTCTTTTCCACTATACTTATAATTTTTGCGAGGGCTGCCCTATCTCTGCTGTTAAATTTTTCTATCAATTCTTTCAAAACCATCTTCTTAAACGGTTGATAATACCTCCAAGCGTCCATGCCTGTTTGGGGCAGAGCTCCATGCAGCAATAACAGTTTATACAATTTTTTTTATCTATGCGAGGAAATCCATCTTTTCCCTCCTTCATGGCTCCGGAGGGGCATTCTTTTATGCATATTGAACATTTATTGCATCTATGTTTCAAAAGGATAAGTTTTTCACTGGTGAACGAAGGAAATACATATTTGTTTATCAGGTAGGCGAAAGGAGAGGTTGCAGAGAAATAGTATGTAGAGGGCATTTTAAAACTCTTGTGCGAGGTAAGTTTTCCTTCAATCGGAATTTTTTCTGCATCAGCATTTCCTATTTTTCTTTCCTTTCCTTTGCGCACAACTGGTAAGGTCATAGGGTCAAGGTCTGCAATAAGTCCCATCACCGCGTCAACAGCAAGATGGTCTTTTGAAATGAGAATAACTCCAAGGTTTATGACTTTTCCTGACGATGGACCGTTCCCCTCCATTGCCATAATTCCATCCATTACTGTCAGGTCCGGGGGTCTGAGAGAGAATATGTCAAGTATTGCCTCTGCGAATTCATCTCTTGATGGTGCATTTCTGTGTGTCAAGGCTTTGTCACCTCCTACTACCATGCCGAACATGTTTTTTATGGCACCTGTAAGATAAGTCAGCGCATGGGTCTTAAATTTTGGAAGGTTTATAATGTAATCCACTTCAAGGCATATTTTTGAAACTGTTATTTCTGAAAAAAATCGTGATCTTATAGGGATTCTTTTAGCCTCTTTTGCAAAATTTACAAAAAAATTTCCGCTTACTTCTTTTATTCCAGAAACCTCCGCTGCCTTTTCACATGCTCCATACCCGCTTACCCCGGGACAGTCTCCGATGACGGGATTCCCTCCCTTTTCAAGCACAGCCTCTATCACCTTTTCACATATAGATGGGTGGGTTGTAACACCTTCTTCTGGTTTTCTCGGGGCAAGTATATTTGGTTTTATAAGGACCCTTTTCCCATTAAGTGGAGGCAGGATATCCTTGAGGACATACGAGAATTCTTTTAAATTTTCATAGGAATTAGTATGAACTATAAATACGGGTTCAGCCTTTCTCACTTTTTATAAATTTTATCTATGTCTTCAAGCATTTTTTCTTTCATAATTTCTGCAGAAGTGGAAAATATCCTCAGGAGAGGGCTCCTTATGGCGGGTGGAATTCTAACGAGGTCCTTTTCAGAAGAAATAAGCTCAATTGTGTTTTTAATTATTTTAAACTCCTCTTTTATCAATTTTTCCAGTTCGCCTTTTTCTTTGAAGGCATTTCTGACGAGTTCTTCATAACTTCCTCCGTCCGCCATGAGAATTTTTGAGTATATTTTTAAACGAATTTTAAATTCCTCAAGAAGGTATTTTTCAAGTTCTTTTATTCTTTCTGCTTTTTTATTAGCTCTTAAATATATTTCATTGGAATTTAGATACCCTTCCCTTTTTTCTTTAACTATTTCATTTATTTCTATATCTTTTTCATTTAACTCCTCACATGTGTCAAGTATAAATTCGTAGTTCTTTTTAAAACGATTTATAACACCTGATTTCATTACCCAGCTGAAAAGCATCCTTGCAGTTTTTCTTATGGCGAGACCTATTATTCCTGAAAATCTCTCTTCTATTTTTCTTTCTAAGAACTCTCCGTATGACTTGATCTCTCTTTCCACTCTTTCAAGAACTATTTTTTTCTTTTTTTCACTCTTCAAGGATTTCAATTTTTACCCTTTTAATTTTTCTTTCATCAGATTCTTCGATTGTGAAGAGGAAGTTTTTATATTTAACCTTTTCTCCCTTCAGGGGAATTCTGCCGAGGAGATGCACAAGAAATCCTCCAAGTGTTTCAAAGTTTTCTTTCTTTATTTCTATTCCTGTTTTTTGATTTAATTCTTCTATATCCCATTCGCCATCTGCTATTATCATACCATCTTTTATTTCAAACATCTCCTTTTTTTCAGTATCCACTTCGTCGTATATTTCACCGAATATTTCCTCCATTATGTCTTCAATTGTAATTACACCTGTAACCCCGCCGTATTCGTCAAAAACTATGGCAATGTGGATATGTTTGTCCCTCATTTCTTTGAAAAGGGACCTTATATCTTTTGACTCGGGAACGAAATAGGGATTTCTCATTACCTTCATTATATTTTTTTCTTCTTGATTCAAAAGTTTTATGAGGTCTTTAATGTATATTATACCTATTATGTTATCAAGCGTCTTTTCATAAACAGGAAGTCTGCTCAGTCCGCTTTCAATAAAGAGCTTGACAAGAGCATCAAAGGAAATGTCTGATTTGGCGGCCACAACCTTTTGTCTTTTTATCATCACATCACCTGCTTTCTTGTTCCTTGTTCTGTAAAGTTTCATAAGAATCTCGGCTTCATATTCATCTATATATCCCTTTTTTACCCCCTTATTAATATAACCCAATATATCCGTTTCTAATTTTTTATTTACTCTTTTTATAATACCCATTTTTTCTTACCCAGTTCTTTGAGCATTTTTCTCTGAATTTTGAACATTTCTTTTCTTTCAGTTGGTTTTGAGTGATTATAACCTGCTATGTGGAGAAGGGCGTGAATTAGAGTTTCCAAAAATTTATTGAATTTATCTTTCAAGATTTCTTCGTTTAAAAGGATTTCTCCGATGTAAATTTTTTCATCATTAAATGGGCTTCCATAGGAAAATGCGAGGGACGAGGTGGTTCTATCAATTCTTCTATATTTAAAATTCAGCCTTCTCATCTTATCTTTCGGAAGAAATGCTATATCTATAATAACCTTTTTTCCTCTTTTCAAGAAGTTTATCTTTTTAAAAACATATTTTGAAAGGTCCGCGATAAATTTTCTATCAAGAAGTATCTCTTTATTTTGAGTTGTTATTGAAACTTTTACCATTTCCCGTAAATGTAAGAACTTTTGCTTTTTTCTGTTTTAGTGTAGAAGGATAATCTATCCTCTGGTGATAGGTAGCGATGAGTTTTTTAATAAAAATTTCTTTTATCAGGGCTATTTCCTGGGTGGTAATGTCGCAATTGTCAAGTTGTCCATCTTCAAATAATCTGCGAAAGATTTCTTCTACAGCATTTTCTATTTTCTGGGGGGTTACGGGTTCAAGAACTTTAACAGCCGCCTCTACTCTGTCTGCCATCATTACAATACACGCTTCTTTTGTTTTTGGTTTTGGGCCGGGATACCTGAAATCGTCTACACTTAATTCCGCCCTTTGCGGGTCCCATGTCTTTTTTGCCTTATCGTAAAAATACTGCACTACGGATGTCCCATGATGAGTTTCAATTACCTCAATTATTTCCTTGGGGAGCTTGTATTTTAAGGCGAGCTCCTTACCTTCCTTTACATGAGATATCACGACGAGCGCGCTCATCTTAGGAGAGAGGTTGTCGTGAGGATTATTTCCGGGCTTTTGGTTCTCTATGAAGAAATGAGGGATTTTTATTTTTCCTATATCGTGATAAAGCCCTCCTATCTTTGCGATAGTAGAGTTTGCTTTTATTGCTTCCGCTGCTTCTTCAGCGAGGTCGCTCACCATGATACTGTGCTGGAAACTTCCGGGAGCTTCAATAGCAAGTTTTTTAAGCAGAGGATGTTCTCTATAAGAAAGTTCAATAAGCTTGAGTTCCGATGTATATCCAAAAAGTATTTCGGCAAGAGGGATAATTCCTGTTGAGAGTATGCCCGATAGAATCCCGCAGGAGATTCCGTAGAGATTAAATTTGATAAGGTTGAGAAATCCTGTACTCCCTGCTATTAATCCAATGCCTGTTGCGAAAAAGAGTATCCATAAGATGCTCTCCAGCACGGCTTTTACTGCTGCTATTCTCATTCTTTTTGACCTCAAGAAATAAAGAAGTGTCAATCCGTAAAGAAGATGAAAGAGAATCGGATATATATGGACTTTTAAAATTGTAGCCTCAACAGCTATTATCAATATGAAAATTAAAAATGCGTGTGTGAAGCCAAGGAGAGTAGATATCACCATCGGAACCATCGGGCTCGGCAGTAAAAATCCAAAGGCCGGTTCAGCTTCCCATCCGAATTTTAAAAATATTGCATCGCCAATAACTGAAAGGAACTTTAATATCGCTGTGGAAAAAAGTATAAAAAGTGAGACAAAGGACAGGTCTTTTATTGATAGATTATAGCCTTTTATTCTGCCAGGAAGGTAATAGAAAATTATAAAAAACATGAATAAATTGAGGATGGAACTTCCCAAATAGAACTTCCATTCATAAGAGGTCTTTTTTATTCCTTCGTAAGCCTTGACCTTTTTCCATATTTCCTCAGTAACCCTGTCTCCCGCCCTGACTATAACTTCTCCCTTTTTGATGCTATGAAAGACAGGTTTTACAGAGCTTTCCGCTTCACCTTTTCTCCTTAATGTTTCACTCTCGTTGAAATAGAGATTTGGGGTTATTAATTTTCCAGCGATACTTATGCATTCCGTAGATTCTATTTTTGTTTTTAGATTTTTTTTGACTTCATTAATATCAATTATGTTTGTGATGTTATCCAGTTTTATCTCGCTCGCTATGGTTCCATCTCTATTTAAAATTCTTATTACCACCCCTTTTTCAAGATGTTTTAAAAATAGTTTTTTATCACCGACTATGTATATATCTTTGGTCCAGGAAATAAGGGATTCTATATTTTTTAAAATTGACGGTGAAAATTTTTTTTTAAGTAGATAATTGGCATCTCCTTCGTTTATTTCTATCCCTTCATTTTTTAAAAAATTTCTTATATACCTGGCACTTAAATTTTCAGGGCGCTCCTTTAATTTTATAAATGCGGATTTAAATTTCTCCCATGCATTAAAGCTCCAGAAAGGAGAATAATCGTATACATAATCAATTTTGTCTGCTGCTTCTTCAATTTTCCTTTTTGTTGCTTCTTCGTCCTCAACGAGGAAATCTCTATCAGCAACAATTGTATATGGTGATGGCATATCTATATGGAGGTTATATTTTGACCTTTTAGGTATTCCAATTACAATCAAAATCAAAATCTGGAGCCCGATTATATGCGTCCATTTTATAACCTTATTAGGGAGGTTTTTTCTGAAAGACGAATTATCTTCTTTTTTCGTTTTCATCGTAGGCTTTTATTATCTCCTGAACAAGTGGATGCCTCACTACATCTGAGCCATCAAAATAAATAAATTTTATTTCCGGTATTCCGGAAAGTATGCGCTGCGCTTCAATGAGACCGGATTTATGTTCCTTTGGAAGGTCAATCTGTGTTATATCCCCCGTAATAACTGCTTTTGAATCAAAACCGAGACGGGTGAGAAACATTTTCATCTGTTCAGAAGTTGTATTCTGTGCTTCATCAAGTATTATGAATGCGCTGTTTAAAGTCCTTCCTCTCATAAAGGCAAGTGGTGCTATCTCTATTATTCCCCTTGAGAGAAGTCTTGATACCTGATTGAATTCAAGCATGTCATGGAGAGCATCGTATAGAGGTCTAAGATAAGGATTAACTTTTTCCTGAATATCTCCTGGTAGATATCCAAGTTTTTCACCTGCTTCCACCGCCGGTCTTGTAAGAATTATTCTGTCCACATACCCGGCCTTAAGGTATTTTACAGCCATCGCCATACTGAGGTATGTCTTTCCGGTCCCCGCGGGTCCAATGGCAAAAACTATATCATATTTTTCTATAGCCTTAACATATTCCTTTTGATGAGGAGATTTCGGCATTATTTTTTTGTTCTTGTAGGAATAGAAAATTACATCTTCGTCGGTTTTGACAATTTTTGAACTTTCTTCGTAGCTCTTCATCTTCTTTTCAATTTCTCCCTTGGTAATTCTGTTTCCCTTTAATATGAGTTCGTATAAGGAGTTTATCAATGCTTCGGTCCTTTCAACCTTTTCAGGCTCTCCGTAAAGTAAAATCCTGTTTCCCCTTGAACTTATATGAACACCAACTCTATCACTGATGAATGTCAAGTTCTCATTGAATTGCCCGGCGAGGTTTTGAAAGGCTTCAAGGTCGTCAAAATAAATCTCTCTAAATTCTTCCATGTGTAGATTTACTTCCCCTTATAACCCGAGTTCATAGTATGTGCCATCATCACTTCTTTTATAATAGTATAATCTGTTTATTGGAAATGTCAAATCCTTTTTTTCTATAAGTCCTTTCTCTGCAGTTGAAAGAATGGACTCGGGATATTTTCCTTCCATCATTTTGTAAGCTTCAATGACTGTTTTTATTTTTATTATTTGTTTTTGAATCTTTATTTCTTCAATCGGGTCTAACAATTTAATTTTTTCTTTTTTCATATTTTGAGAAATAAAGGTGGCGTAAAGTGACATTCCCAGCAAACCTATAGTAAAAAATGCGACGAAATTTTTGAGCGCCAGTTTTATAATATCTCGCTTTTTGTCCCCTTCCTCCTCAAGTGGGAATTCCTTTACCCCCTCTATCTCAGCAACTCCGTTTTTCAAAAGCTCCGATATATAGTTTATAGCTTCATAAACTGTGACCTTAGCTTTTCTTGCTATTTCAATTATTGCACTTTTTCCATCAATGTATTCAATAAATTCTTCCGGGACCCTCAGAGTTCTTAAAATTTCTTTGTCAGGTGTTTCAATCAGTGCAGGAATGTTTTGGAAAACCTTTGAACTTTCAAGGGCATTTTTGAGTTCATCCACAATTCTTGCTGCCTCAAAAATGGTTGAGTCTGTATTCATCGGGCGATAAACTTTCGGGTTAAATCCTATTTCAGCCTTTCCTTTTTCAATGAATTCAAAAGTTATCTCTTCAGCCATGAGAATTTCAATAAGAATTTCATGGGTTCTTGTTCTGAGACATTTCCCGATTTCATCTTCTGCACCAGGTTTCTCCTCAAGAAGAAGGGTGACAATGCTTAATCCCCTTGCCTTTTCTTTTCTCTTGAGGATTTTCGTTTTTATTTTTTTATCTATTACTCCGCTTTCAACAAGAAACCTTAAAATAGCCTTGTCCCTGTTTTTTACATCGGATTCGGCATAAACAATTTTTCCATCAAAAAATAGAACCTGAATTTCTTTACCTTCTTTCGTTCTTAAAACAAATATACCATTTTTTCTCTCGGCTGATATGTTCTGGAAATACTTTAAAACACCTTCACCTGTTGATTTTCCTTTTATTTGTTCTTTTGTGGCCACCTTATCTCCAGCTTCTCATTCTGAAGGCAGTCAATATCCATATGATAAAGGCGATAAAAACTATGCTTGCTATTTCAAGAAAACTTATTTCAACTGAGAAAGGCATCAGCCCTTTTGTTATGTATCCTGAAGAGATTAAAGGTTCAAAAAGCAGAATCCATAAAGATAGAAGGAAGAAACCCCTTATATTTTTATCTCCAATTATATAGCCCATTCCCGGAAGTATTATGTTTGATATTATAACCATCCATCTTTTTCTATAATACCTTTTTGATGTTTCAATTTCAAATTTTATTCTTTCTTCAGGATGAATTTTTTCTTTAAGTATATAAATAGTATAGCAGAATCCACATTCATTTTCAAGAGGGGATTCGTCACATAATGAACAGTAAACCTTTCCACACCTTTTACAGAAGTTTGGGAAGTATCTTCTGAAAATTGGAATCTGTAATAAGAGTATCGTGGCACCACATATAATACTTATCACAATACTTTTATTTTGAGGAGATTTTCCAAAGAATGTTTTCATTATTTCTCTATAGACTTCGGGGTTTACCCTTGTTTTAAAACCCATCATGAATTCATTTGGATGGAGTTCAGATGGAATAAAAAGAAGGTTTATGCTTTCTTTGGATGTAAATCTTGATATTCTTTCAATAGTTTGAGGAAGCACACTTTTTGCTATTTCAAGCTCATTCATTCCCTCCTCAAGTTTAGCCCTGGAAAAATATATGATTGAAAGGTTATAATGTGCTTCCGGGATGAATTCCGATGTTTTTATAGCTTGACGGAAGTAATTTTCACTTTCTGCCTGATTTCCGCGGGCATATTCCACTATCCCCAGGTTATTAAGGCATTTTTCCTTGTAATACCCATTTTTCAAGAGGTTTTCAAAAATCAATTTCGCCTTTTCATATTCTCCTCTTTTTATAAACATTAGCCCCTTCACAAAAAGTTTTTCTTCCGCCTCTTTTTCTTTAAAATCAATGCTGAAAAGCTCTTTATTCCATTGCCCGGAATGGTAATTGTATATAAAAATTAAATGGTTAACTCTTACCGGGTCAAAATAGGTGGATATTTTTTTGCCTATAAAATCCAGGCTTCCAAATAAAATCAATAGAAGGAAAGCAAGAATTTTTGTCCCACTTTCTCCTTTCCTGCTGAAAATTATAAAGAATGTGAGATAGGAAGGAATGAGGTAGCCCGGAGGGATTTTTAGAGTAAGTGGTAGAAGGAGAAGAAAGAAAATAAAGGTTTTGATTCCCCATTCGGGAAGTAAAAATTTCAGTATCTCCTGAAAGAAATGAAATATGGCAGACAAGTTTTTTATTAAAATGGCAAGGGCGGAGAGGAAGGTGATCAAGAAGATAAATATGAACATGTTATAAAGCCATATCACTTTTACTTCTTCATAGGAGAATGGATTTGAATATTTGAGAACAACAAACTTAAAAAAGTGAAGAAATGATTTGAACCTTCCTGTTATTCCTGTGTCTTTGAGAGCGTTTGCATATATGTAATGAACTGCCGGCAGGTCCGGAGATATATATGAAGCTGTCATATATAATTTTTCAGCCTTTGAGAAATTGCCCATCAAAAGCTCCTTTGCGGATTGAGAACTCAAAGCGTAGGATATCGGGTAATTCCTGAACATCCCCGCGGAGAGAAGGGCTTTTAGAAGTTCGTCCTCGTTTGTTTTATATTCTGATTCCGGGGAGTTGAGCAATTTTTGTGTTTCCATAACAAAAGGTGGTGTTGTTCCTTCATTTATTATCTGCGAGATAATAAATAAACAAAAAACTATTGTTCTCATTTTAAGTTATGATATCATAAAAAAATGAAATTTAAAGAGGAAACCCTGTTCAGGAAGTTTTTAAAAACTGTAGAGCTCTTAAGGTCTGAAAAGGGATGTCCATGGGATAAAGAGCAAACCATGGAAAGCATGAGAGGAAATGTCATTGAGGAAGCATACGAGGTAGTTGAGGCAATTGATGAAGGAAATTATGAAAAGTTGAAAGAAGAATTAGGGGATCTCCTTCTTCAGGTAGTTTTTTTATCTCAGATAGCAAAGGAAGAAGAAAAGTTTACCATTTCTGATGTGATAGATAGCATAAATAAAAAACTTATAAACAGGCATCCTCATGTGTTTGGAAATCTCAAAATAAAGGATACAGAAGAAGTTCTTAGGAACTGGGCAGAGATAAAGAAGAGAGAGAAAGGGGGCAAAGGAATACTTGATGGCGTGCCTAAAGCTCTTCCGCAGTTATACAGGGCTAAAAGGATTCAAGAAAAGGTTTCAAGGGTGGGATTTGACTGGAATAGATGGGAGGAAGTTTATGATAAAATTCTTGAGGAACTTGATGAGTTGAAAACTGCTATAAAATCAGGAAATCAGGAGGATATTGAAGATGAAACAGGAGACATTCTTTTTGCTGTGGTTAATCTTGCAAGATTTTTAAAGGTCAATGCTGAGGATGCTTTGAGGAAGACAAACGAGAGATTCATAAAAAGATGGAATGAAATGGAAGAAATGGCTTTAAGAGAGGGAAAGGATATTACCACTATGAAGATTGATGAGCTTTCAGAATTCTGGGAAGCAACTAAAAAGAAGGAAAAAAATAAATAATTTAGATCTCTTCTTCAAGTTTTTTCAGACACTTCCATAAAAAGTCAGGCAATTTTTTTCCGAAGGTGGAAAAGAAAAATTTTATTTCCTCTATCTCTTTTTTCCATTCATCTTTGTTTATTTGAGTTAACTTCTCAAAATTTTCTCTGTTTAAATTCAGTCCTGAGAAGTCAATGTCTTCATAATACGGCATAAGCCCGAGAGGGGTTTCTCTTGCTCCGACTTTTCCATTTACTCTATCAATAATCCATTTTAAAACCCTTATGTTTTCGCCAAATCCGGGCCAGAGATATCTGCCATTTTCGTCCGTTCTAAACCAGTTCACCAAAAATATCTTTGGGGGGTTCTTTAAAGATTTTCCAATGTTGAGCCAGTGTTGAAAATAATCTCCCATGTTGTATCCGCAAAATGGCAGCATGGCAAACGGGTCTCTCCTTACAATTCCAACCTTTTTTTCTGCAGCGGCAGTTGTCTCTGTCCCCATCCTTGCTCCGAGAAATACACCGTGTTTCCAATCAAAAGATTCTGTGACAAGAGGAATAGTGGTTCTTCTTCTTCCTCCTATAATTATTGCTGAGATAGGAACCCCTTTCGGGTTATCAAACTCAGGTGAAAGAGTTTCTAAATTATAGACAGAAACAGTAAATCTTGCATTTGGATGGGCACATGGTTTTTCGGAATCGGGCTTCCAGGGATTTCCCTGCCAGTCTATCAAATTTTGAGGTATTTCTTCCATTCCTTCCCACCAGGGCTCTTTCGTGTCAATGTTTATTCCTGTATTTGTGAAAAGGGTAGGATAAAATTTTCCTGCCCTTAATGCCTTCATCATTCTCGGGTTTGTTTTCATAGATGTGCCTGGCGCCACTCCAAAAAATCCTGTTTCTGGATTTATAGCATATACTCTCTCATTCTCAATCCACATCCAGGCTATATCGTCTCCAAGTGTCCAGACCTTATATCCCGGAAGGGTAGATTCAAGCATGCAGAGGTTTGTCTTTCCTGAAGCTGATGGTAGAGCAGCTGCTATATAATGAATCTTTCCCTCAGGGTCTTCAATTCCAATAATAGCCATGTGCTCAGCAAGCCATCCTTCCTTCCATCCTAAATAAGAGGCAATCCTTAAAGAGATGCATTTTTTGCCGAGGAGTGCATTTCCTCCATATCCTGAGCCAACGCTCCAGACGAGGCTTTCTTCCGGGAAGTGCATTATAAATCTTCTTTCAGGATTAAGGTCCCCAATTGAATGAAGACCTTTTAAGAAGTCATCAGAATTCCCAATCTTATCAAGGACATATTTGTTCATCCTTGTCATTATTCTCATACTTACCGCCACATAAGCGCTGTCCGTTATCTGGATGCAGGGTTTAGAGAACTTTGATTCAGGATGCCCCATCATGAATGGAATGACATACATCTTTCTACCGTTCATACAATTTCTGAAAAGGGGAAGAAGTTTTTCCTTTGCCTCCTCAGGTTTCATCCAGTTGTTGTTAGGACCTGCTGTTTCTTTGTCGGGATAACATACATAGGTAAGATGTTCTGTCCTTGCTACATCGTTTGGGTGGCTTCTGTGATGATAAGATTTAGGAAAGGTTTTTTGATTTAATTCGGTAAATACAGGGTAATTATTTATTTTTTCCTCTTTTATTCCAATCTCCACAAGTTTATGTGCTTCCTCTTCAGAGCCCTCACACCATATAACTTCCTTCGGCTTACAAAGCCTTTCAACCTCTTCTACCCATTTTTCATAAGGTTTTAGCATGAGATAAATTTAAACAATGAAAATTCTTTAGTCAACAAAATGAGAGAATTTGTGTATTTTATGGGTCAATAGAAAATATGTGAACAAGCATTGAAATATAAAAAATTTATTCTATAATGAAAAAATGAAGAAATTTACTTTTGCATTTTTCTTTCTTTTTCCCTTGAATAATCGAAAAATATGGAATTTTGAGTAGGAGGTTTAGATGAAGGTGAGAAGGCTTATTGTTGTTTTTTTTAGCCTTCTTGGTGTTCTGGTTTTTGACAGGGATGTTGATTCTTTATGGGTAAACTGGACGAATGGGAATTATGTTCTTTCTCTCTTTGATGACGGGAATTACCTTTATGTGGGGTCACTTGGTGGGTTATGGGTGATAGATGAAACCACAGATCAAAAAATTTTAAAGCTCATAGGAGCGGACGGGCTCGCCGGTACATACATATTAGATGTAAAAAAGCTTTCATCAGGTAAAATGGGTTATGGGTCATGGTTTGGATTTACCTATCATGACAACAATGGGACAATATCAGATAAGACAGACGATAAATTTGTTTCATTTGGGAATGGTGAAGGAATTCCAATGGTGCCATATGGAGATGCAGGGATAATCTTCGGTGGTACAGAGTTGTATCCGGTAAGTGATATATATGTTGAATTGTCCGGCAACGGAAGATGGTATGGAACAGGAAAGGGGGTCATTTATTATGATGATGGAGGAACTCCATATAATAAAACAGATGATTTAAAACAGTTATATTATTTCTCACCTTATCTTTATGAAACTATAAATTCCATAGCCAGGGATGGCAACGGGAAGAACTGGTATGCGGTATCAATGAACGACCCATCGCTTGGGTATCGTGATTCTATTATTTACCATGATTTCAATAATACGCCCTTTAACCCCAACGACGATACAATTGAAGAATTTCTGACTTTTGATTATTGGTCGTCGGAGCCTGATTATTCGTGGGATACATCTGCTGATCCTGATAATGGAATACTTCTTATAGGTCCTGGAAATGATGACACATACGCTACTATAAGTTTTCCTTATTATTTCGGTTTTTCTTTTTACGACATAACTTTTTCTCAAATCTATGTGGATTCCAATGGTCGTCTTTCTTATTATCCAGGTTCCTACTATACCAACTCTTCATTACCATGTTCACAGAATAGTTGTAAGCTTATAATAGTACCCTTATGGAATGACCTTATCATTCGCAATGATGGGCAGACAAGGGGGGTGTATTATAACTTTGCTGACGATGGTTCTGGCTGGCGTCTTGTTATAACATACTGGAATATTGAGCATTATCATTATGATAATGGTATTACAGGTGTGGCTCCCTGCACATTTCAGGTAATACTCTATAGCTCTTCACATAGTGAATATCCTGATCGCATAGTATTTAATTATATGGTTTATAATGAGAAACCTGATGACCCTGACACAGTGGGGGTGAATTTTGGTGATGGTTCAAGATATAATGTTCCTTCTTCTCCTTCAAACGAAAAATCATTTTTGATATCCCCTTATGGTTTCGCCGCTAAGGTAATAAAAATTGACGGTAATAATAAAAACTGGTATGGAACCAACAGTGGTGTAATATACCATGATACAAATGGGACACCAACAGACAAAACAGATGATATAATGGTTAGTTGGGATCATAATGAACTTGGTGATGATGAAGTGAATGATATAGCATTTTCTGGGGCCGGGAGGTGGTATGGAGTTTATGGAAGAGTGGTTTACCATGATGACCACGGGACCCCTGCCGAAAAATCAGATGATATATATGTTTCCTATCAATTAAAGGATGAAAATAATAATACCCTACCTTTTAAGAGAGTAGAAAGGATAGTGGTTGATGAAAATATAAATTGGTATGGGACCGGTGGACACGGGGTTATCAAGCATTACACGAATGGGACACCTACAGAACCTAACGATGATACATGGAAGCGTATACTGGATGACGATTGGAAGATTGGGGGAACAGGCTCAAATGGAATTGCTCTTCAGAATGCAAATGAGAGGTGGATTGCAACAATTGATGGAGTCCTTTATCACAATGACAATGGAACCCCTGCTATTAAAGGTGACGATGAATGGGCTTCTTTTACAATAGAACAACACCCATCGCTTAGTTATATTTACACAATTGGAATAGCCCCAGATGGGAAGAAGTGGTACGGCTCAGGCTATATTAATGGAATGGTTATATATCACGATGACTATGGAACCCCTTTAACCTATACTGATGACTTATATAATGATTTCGGGACTGCAGATTATTCAATGATGGTTGCCTCTTCTTATTATGAGTGGTATCAACATGCTGACCCAAATTATGGGACAGAGATAGAATTTTCCTATTGCGACGATGCTACAGCAACAATAAATCTTTCTTCCACATTAAAATTTTACGATATAGATTTTGATAAAATTGTTGTTGATACGAATGGAAGGATAAGTTTTGTTGGTGGTCCCTCGGTTTACATTAACCCACAGTTTCCATGCACAAACAATCCAGAATGTCAGTTTGTTATGGCACCGTTCTGGGATGACCTGAGTTTGTGTGTGGCTGGAGATAATACAATGAGAGACCCTGACAGAAAAATACTATATTATGAGGATCAAAATATAGTTGTTATTACATTCTGGAATCTGAGACATTATAGTTATTCTGATGGTAACACATTTCAGATAATTCTTCGTTTAAGTACATATTCGCCACAAATTTACTACAATTACAAGGATATAAACGATGTAAGTGATGAGACAGTTGGTATAAACCAGGGGGATGGGGGTAGGTTTAATAAATATACAGGCTCAATCACCGACGGGCTTCATATTGAGTTTGAGCCAATTGGTATGGGCGCTTATGATATAGCGTTTGTCTCTGGTTCAAATTGGTATGCCACTAGACATGGAGTTGTTTATCACAATACTAATTCTACGCCTATGGATAAGAAAGATGATACAATGGTTCTTTTTGGGAATGATTTTGGAATAACAGGGTTTGTTTACTCTATCGCGTTTCAATCAAACCATGAGAGGTGGTATGGAACAGCAGGAGGTGTATTTTATCATGATGACAGGGGGACTATTACTGATAAAACCGATGATGTTCTTGTCAAATACACAACATCAAACAGTGGTTTACTAATTGACAATGTCCATAAGGTGTTTATTGATAGTTCCGGGGACAAGTGGTACGCTATGCACGAAAGTGGTGTGGCCTATCATAAAGACAATGGCACTCCTACCAACCCTTCTGATGATACATGGGTGATATACAGGGATGTTGACGGACTTCCATCTTCTGAAGTTGGAGATATAAGCAGTGATTCTAATGGTATGTGGTATTCAGGAGTTGGTGGGATTTCTCTTCACAAATATAATTCTACTCCTGCTGATAAGTCAGATGATTTGTGGTTTGTTTTTAAACCTCCCTTTGATGAAATACCTGGGTTCATTAATAGAAAAATAGTAATTGATTCATCAAGAGGTGCACAGTGGATTAGTGCAGCATCCAGTTATTCCTATCACGCCTCACATTTTTCTTCATTAACTGCCCAGCCCTATGATTATGCAATTGAGGTTTTATGGAATGCAAAACCCGATCCCCTTTTTCCCTCTCCTGCTTCCTCGGTTCGTATATATCGTTCGTTGTCATTGAATGGAGATTATGAGTTAGTGCGGGAGGATAGTTGTTTAAGGAGCAGTTGTTCCTGGACTGACAATGATTTTTTGAATGGTCAGACGCATTATTACTGGTTGTCGGTGGTTTTGAGTGATGGTAAGGAGTACAGGGACAAACTTGACAAGGTATGGGCAAGACCATTGCAGCAGGTTATGCCGAGGTTTTACTTTTATTCAGTTGACCCTCCGCGGAGCGGTAATGTTGGTATGTATGTAGATTATCCCATTTATGTTATACCAGTTGATGGATTTAATTCAGCGGTGAATTTTTCGTTGAAGACAGGATATACATTACCAAACGGGTTGACAGCAGTATTTCTACCACCGAGTAGGAGTTGCGAGGGAGGTTCTCCGTGTTCATACATTCCATCAATTTTTCGTGTTCACATAAACTCTTATCCCGCTTCCTGTGTTGTGAATGGTGAGGCGAGGTGCGTAATAGATTTGCAGGCAACAGGTGGCAATCAAACAAAGTATGAGAAGGTTTTATTGAATGTCAGGAATCCGTCAACACCGACGCAGTCATTCATAACGCATTTCTTTTATCCTGACCCTGATGCGGAGGTAATAGAGGTACAGGATTCGGTAGAGGTAAGGGGTAATGTGTATCCACCGTGTCCGAATGCGGTAGTTACGAGCAAGTTTACACCTCCACAGGGGAGGGGTTCACCTGTTAGTGTAACGGGTGTTACAGATGATTCAGGCTGGTTTTCAATAAAATACAGACCACCCTATGCAGGGTTATGGAATGTTTTGACATCATGGGATGGAGGCTGTGGATTAAGCGGGGCGAATACGAGCAATCAGCCGCCCTTATCACCCCCGGAGCTTCCTGTATCAAAGGCACACACAACGATAAACCTGTCCACGAATGCGAATGAGAACACCCAGCAGGGTGATACAATTACGATAAATGTAAAAATAGGACCTAATCCTGGTGCAGTTCCTGTTCTTGTTAAGGTATATGACCCGGCGGGTTCAATTTTATTAAGCAACACATTTA
>Ga0197143_1001845_pt1 | contig 16892 bp, 23 predicted proteins | sample GBS70_MetaG_FD_148603 | JGI IMG/M metagenome (GOLD analysis project Ga0197143, IMG submission 148603) | Sediment microbial communities from Great Boiling Springs, Gerlach, Nevada, United States - GBS 70_MetaG | ecosystem: Environmental > Aquatic > Thermal springs > Hot (42-90C) > Sediment...
GAAGGATAAGGAAGTTTCTCTTTGCTTTGGAGGAGCCTATAACTACGAGGGATCTCTTCTCGTCCTCTAATACAGACTCTACTATCTCCTCCTTTATATGCGAAACTATGTTCCTTCTTACAACAGGGTACACAGCACTCAGCCAATCGGGAGCAGCTACTCCGTCGAATATCTTCTGAAGATCCTTGACACCTCGACCTTCTCCAATCCTAGCGAACGTAGGGAGAGAGGCAGCTACCTCTGCGGGGGAGACTATTCTAGCTAATTCTTCAAACATAAGCGTCCTCCTTATGGGTTTCAACTATTTGTTACGAGCGAGAGAATCTGGTCGTAGGTGTACTTCTCGAGGACGTCCTCCAAGTTATATATGAGCACCTCCCCATTAAGCGAGATGTGTCTTACATCAAATTTCATGTCGGTGATCAAAAGTGAACTACCAGCGTCTCTACGAGCAACTAACCAAAAGGTCTTAGGAGCGTACTTCCTCTTTCCTTCTCGGAAGATCGACAACAATTCATTTTCCTCTTTCTTTATCTTTCTACGATCCAAGAAAGATAAGAGGTCTAAACTCTTCCTCCTCTTGCATTCGATCACTAGGTGTTTCATTAGTGAGGAGGTCTCTGGACGGATGGACATAATGTCTCCGTCCAGAGAGTCACATGTCTGTCTCAAGGAAGAGACAGCTCCACTACCATGTGTCCTCCAAAAATAGTCAACTTTAGTACTGGGATCAAACCATCTACTTAGGAGTTTGGCAACCTCGAGCTCAAACGCAGTACCTCTATCTTTGGGGTTCATTTCTCCCTCTGTATGGAATTGACTGGCCATACTCTTGGGTTACACACTTCGATCCACAACAATCTTCTTCCCCACTGCACCGCTTGCTCTCTTGTAGGGAAGAAAATGTCTATTCGGTGTCCTTTAATACGACTACCAACATCCTCTGCGAAGAAGATCTGCTTAAAGTGAGGGATCCATACTACAGAACCTAAAGGAATAACTCGTGGATCGACAGCTATGACTCCCCAACGAGCCGTAGTAAGGGTTGCAGTTTTTCCATCACGCCATTTGGGTACATTGATCGAGATCTCATCATTGGAATACCCTGTAGCGACTACAGGAATTACATGTCCACCACAAAACGTACGTGACCTTTGCTCTACGAGGGTTGCCTCGTCTGACCCTAGAGGTACGACTATAAACATATAAACTGTAAGTACTGCTGCTAGTAGTTTCATTTGCACCTCCTAAGCTCAAAGTGGAGAGTAAGCCTCGAGGCTTACTCTCCACTTTTGTTCGCTTGGCAAAGATGTAGAGGGTGTCTATCACTAAAGGTGTACAACCTAGTAGTGGTCGGGACAGTTCCCGTCTGTTGCCAGGTCACACCAGCACCCACGGCCACGGTTGCAGGGCATAACACTCTCTTCCTCCTTCACTTCTTCTTCCTCCTCTTCCATTTCTTCCGCAATACGTACGATCATATACGCACTTCCATTGTAGTAGTGTAGAATCTGCTCGCCCTGCACATATGTACTAAGCTGTTGTGTGCTAATGGTGTCTAATAGCGAACACACTAACCCTACCTCCCTAGTGAAGTCACTATCTCGTGCACTAGCCCACTCTTTGGGGAGTCTGAACTCCAAATATGGAGTACCTACAGGACGTTGGCTTACGACTTCGAACTTGACAATCTTGTCACCCTCTAGCCGAGGGATCACAAAATACTTTTCCATAATACACCTCCTTAGCAATAACATAGATATGATGGGATCCCACAGATCCCACAAGGCTTCGCATCTGCGTACCTAAGGGGGCTAAACGTAGAGCAGGACGGATTGAAGCATACCCACGAATCCTCTTGTGTTACAATACTTATTTGCTTCACATACGTACGTTGACCACAGGTGGGACATCTCTTAAGCCAACCACGGTAGTTAGCTATCCTAAGTAGTAGATTAAGATTGTAGATGTTAGGATCAACAAATTCCATTTTACTTCCTCCTCTTTTGTGTTTTCTTTTCTCTTTTCTTCCTCTCCTTTCCTTGTCCTCCTGGTAGTGGTATGTCTAATAGTTTGTGCACTACCAGTGCGAGGGCTGTAACCTTGATTAGGAGGTCTGAAGGGGGCATCTTCTCAAGTTTACGCTTCAACACAGCGGCGGAAGTGTCTATCAACATTTGTGTATTGATCTCCTTCCCGCCTTGTTTCACTGTGCGAAGAACCTCCTCTAAACACTCGATTAAGACCTCCCTCTCCAGAACTTTGTCGATCTGTGGGAAAGCGTCCTGAAGCAGCTTTCTTGCTCTCTCTCTCCAATCCATAATGTCCTCCATAAAAAAATATGAACGTCCGCGGACGTTACACTACATTTGCTTACGACTTCTATGCTCTCGATGTAAGCAATGTGAGCTGCTCTTGTACTTGTTCTTTTGCTAGCTCAGCGATCTGAGTCATATGGTCGTGCGCGTTGAGCTCCTTTGTACGTAGACGAATGAGGTATATGTACACAGGAGAGTCTTGTCCAATCCTGTGTACCCTATCCATTGCTTGCTCTAGATCTGCATACCTCCACGGATAGTTTAGAACTATCATTGTGTTGGCCACCGTCAGCGTCAATCCTACACCCATAGTTTGGATACTACCGACTAGAACTTTTGTAGCGGGGGAGGTGACGAACTGCTTCACTACCGACTCTCTATCGGTCACCTCGCCTGTTATTAATACACTATGTGTTTTGCACACAACTGGTAGAGTCTGGTGCACGTACTCTAGTACGGGTACGATAGTCCCAACTATCACAACCTTCTTTTGAGATTGTTGTATAATGGAACACAACTTGTCCCAATTGTGAAGCACAATGGAGCGAGTGCATTGTGCTGCTAACTGCGTTACTATAGTCCCCAACGTCTTCATGTACACGTGGGCAGAGAAGTTTTTTCCTAGCTTCCTGACGTGCCGCAGATGGTTCCTTAGCTCAGCATCCTCCAACAGCTTCAACCATACCTGCTCTTTCTGATAGTACCAAGTGAGTTCGGTAGCTTCAGGTGTTCTTTTGAGAGCTATCCTTAGGAAGGTATGCAACTCCTCTAATGGTACACCTTTAGCTTCCAAGGCTTCTCTAACTTGACTCCATCCTGTAAGATATTTAGAGTACAACTCCACTCCAAGTCTACTTGCATAAGTCTGTACTAGAGGTTGTATGTTCTTCCACAAGTACTTTTGTACATCAGGTATGGACACTTCGAGATTGATCAGCTTCTTAGGTGGCAGAGGCAAGGTCTCACTCTTGAGCTCCCGTACTACTATCATCCTCATCCTCACTGCTGCTATATGTCGCATTAGGTCAGGATTGGACATAAATATGCGCACAAACGTTCTTGCTAAGGTGGCATCAATGTTGGGATCTAGGATTAGTAGATAGGGAACCCATTCGATAGGATCCTTCTTGATGGGTGTACCAGAGAGAAGTAGAATGTCTCCTATATTTTCGTGTGCGCGTGCAACCTCCACCAGCGTCTTCGTTCGTGAAGCCTCCAGATGCCTTACGAAGTGTGCTTCATCCACAATAAGTCCATCAACACGGGATAATACAGGAGAGTTCTTGATCCTGGACAAACGTTCGTAGTTCACAATGTACCAACGTTTGTCCTCATCCAATGTAGACTCCACGATTTGGACACTGTTCTCAGGCTCTTTGAGCTTCTCTACGATCTCCCTTTTCCAAACTAAATCCATTAAGGTCTTGGGGCATACTATAAGAACCTTCTTTTTGTGGAGAGCGAGCATGAGGGAAAGAGCTGTGATCGTCTTCCCCAAACCTTGCTCGTATGCGAGGACACTACCTCGCAAGTTGAAGTGATTAACAAAAGTGGAGTATCGTAGAAGAAACCTGCTCTGGTGAGCCTTAAGTTCCAATCCCCGTTGCTGGAGAACGAAAAGATCAATCGGTTTTGGTACTGGAGGTTCCAATAATTTTGAGATCCAAGTACGATCACGTAAGTAGGCTGCCCAATGACGAAACTCCTTGTGCTCCTTGCTGAGAGCAACGAAGAGAACGTAGAACTCTAGTGCGAAGAACACAGGGAAAGTTACATAGTACTCTCTCACTATTAGTAGTTTGCGTTGTTCGAGAACGTGTAAGAGCTGCAAGACAGGAGAAAAGTTCGTACGCTGTAGAGCGGCTACGAACCGTTGATAGGGAAATGGACCCAGAGTAATACTTGGATAAGCCATCGTTAGTTTTGTTAGTAGTTTATTTGAGCGACTTCCTCAGTGGGGAGATAATAGAAAAGAACTCCTCTTTTACACTCTTGTCATCCTCCAAGAATCTTCCAGTGACAACACTCGTGGTTGTCACGCTATTCTGCTTCACCCCACGATGACACATACATCCATGGATACCATCCATCAATACTATCACGCCACTACAACCCTCTACTTTGGATAGTACGCGAGCGATCTCAGCAGTGAGTTCCTCCTGTACTTGTAGACGCTGAGAAAGTACCTCAACCACACGAGCTACCTTAGAAAGTCCAATTAGATGTGAGGTAAGAATCATTCCAATGTAGGCGTATCCATAGAAGGGTAGTAAGTGATGAGAGCAGATCGAGGTGAAGGAAATTCCACTATGGATGACAAGTAGTCCATGAGGAAGACGAAGTGTAGTGCTAGAGGAATCTTCACAAAGTGAACTTGTGCAATGGTTTGTCTCAAACGTCTTACATAAAACTGCGTACGGATCTTCCTTATAACCTCTGGTGAGTTCCAAAAGAGATTGAACTACACGTTTGGGGGTATCCTTTAGGTGAGGATTCTGAGGATCCAATCCTCTTCTCTCACAGAATGCTAGGAAGAACTCTCTGTACTTTTCAATCAGTTCCTCTGACATTTCTCTCCTCCAATTCAGTAATTGCAATGTCGACAGGTGTAACTATAGCAGCACTATAGTCTATATTAACTGCTTGTAGCCACTGGGGTCCTCTCCGGTTCTTCTCGAGGTATAGTATAGAGTGTGTGGAATTTGCGTAAAGAGGGTTTGGGGGTGTGATCGTAACACAAAAGTCGGTTGTGTATATCTTTCCATAACTGTAGGCTGCATCGCTCAACCTTATCAACCTACGGTGAGTATCAGTACCTCTATTCGCTTGAGATCCAGTTAGTCCAATCAACCCCCTCTCTTCGCACATCCCACGAAATTGTGCAGTCAGTTCCTCAAGTGTAAGCCAACTCTTGTCGTTATTGGAGTTCCACTTTAAGAGGTCTAGGTAATCGATTGCAAGCACCGTGGGACGATATTCTTCCACTAACATCATCACTTCCTCGAGCGTAACACTTTTTGTAGGTAGTTTCACTATGTTTAACATAGATAGATCCACTAACGGATTCTGCCTCTTAAAGTGCTGTAGCTTCTCCCTTACTACTTCAAGGGAGACTTCTAAAGAAACATAGAGTGCAGGTATTTTGTGTCTACATGACTGCAGACATGCATGTAGGAGCAATGTGGTCTTCCCACCACCAGGTGGACCCAGAAATATCAGAATCTCTCCCGTTCTCAATCCACCGTCAATACAATGATCGAATCCTAAAGCAAGGGGTAGTTTGACACCTTTGTATCTATCTGTCGTACGAATGAGTGCCTCCGCACTACACGACTCTACTCTTGCCTCCGTAGCTAGAGCAAGTCGTGCTATTTTGGTAGCCCATCTCTGTAGCCTGCCGCGCAGATCGCCATTACTATTTTTCAACTCCTCGTGTAAGGTAGACACAAGTTGTGCGGTTTTGAAATGTAGAACGTGCTCTAGCACGTACTGTAGGTCCACCTCGGTCTCATAATATTGAATTAACTTCAAATATGGATCCACCCTCTCAACATACTCACCACAGTGCTCCTTGATCAAATCCAATGTCACGCGTTTGTGAACATCTACACAGTGAATCCAAACTTCTTTGAGAAAGTCAAATGGAGGATGAGGACGAAGATCTAGATCTGCAATTGCTTTCCTCAGGAGAAGAAGATCCGAGTAAGACTTCCCCAAACTAGCAGCAAATATTTCAGCAGGAGAAATCTTCATAACACTACTCCCTGTATGTAGCACAAGACGTTGGAGACTCCCAAACGTCTACCGACACAATCTTGACTTTTCTGTGGAGTCCGTGCTCTCGTAAGAGTGCCTCTATATCTCCATAAATGTGAAATGCTAGCGCTTCTGCTGTCGGATTCGTAGGTAGTGCGGTTACTCTAACGTGGGAGTCCAACAGCACAGGTATGAGTTCATCTCTCTCATATAGAATAATCGTGTGGTCGTAGCCATCTAGCACCTCTGCGACTATAGACTTCAGGGTTTTGAAGTCTATACCAATGTTTAAGGTTCGAGAGTCGAAGTGCTCCACTTGGACTGAGGTAGAGAATGTACACCTGACTGTCCACGTGTGTCCATGCACGTTAGAGCAAGCACCCTCATACTTATACAGTCTGTGGGAAGCATCGAAAGATCCACTAATCGAAAGCTCTAATTTGCGTTTACCTTTCGTCGCCGTTGCCATGTAGACACCCCCTCTCTATTCTTGAAGTCAACTTTTGGATGTTGGTGATAGCCACATCCTCTAACTCTATGCCGAGCTCCGCTGCTAGACTAGACAGGTACCACAAAACGTCTCCTAACTCCTTCTTTAGAGCCTCTTTATCGATCTGTGCTCCATCTCGGAGAACACGCTTTAGTTTCTCGAGAATCTCACCCACTTCACCGCACAATCCCAAAGCGGGGTATATCCACGAGTGTTCCCCTACTCGTGGATATACTACGGTCTTCCTAGATTCCGCTTGATACTCCTTAAACGTCATACGGTGCCTCCAAACGGAAGCTCTAGTTGATCCTTACAAAAATTGCAAAGTATCTCGTGCGCATCATCATCGAAGCTCCAATCCTCTGCAGCTAGAGCTACAAAAAGGTCTCCTCTAGAAGGTGCAGACAACTTTCTCCTACATCTTTGGCATTCGAATGAAAAGTTGATCTCTACTGTGGGACACAACATAGCTCTCCCCCTCTCAATTATGAACATTTCGTCCAGCCGCACTGCTGGCACGTAACACAACCCACTTCAACGATTAGGTTGGTGCTAGTACAACTAGGACACACTCTCAACGGTGTAGGTAACTCTAATGAGCTTCCACATTGAGAGAGTTCATACTCCAGCACTTTGGAAACTAGATCGGAGATCGATTCGAACACCATGCCTTTGTTTCCAAAATTCACAACACCTCTAAGATCTCCAACATGGTCTCTAAGAGTGGCTACAATCTTAGGAGCTAGTTGTGTGTCGTGCTGAAGTCCAATTGAGATCACCCTACCTAGGGCACTACACAAAGCATGGATTTCATTTCCGCTATGGCCTACATTAATAAATATCTCCCTAGGTGCTCCCCCCCAAGAGTTCACCGTCAGATATACAGGATGGGTACCTGCACGTAGCTTATATGTGTTGCCTCTTACCACATTAGGTCTGTCTTTCACAGCACGGAGGACTTGATCCTCTCTACTGCGATCTCTATACACTGTGAGCCCCTTACATCCTTGTTCATAAGCATATCTGACGAGACCTGAGAGTTGGTCTTGTGTAAACTCATACGGTATGTTTATTGTCTTCGAGACACCTGCATGAGTCCATTTCTGCCATCTTGCAAGTACATCTACATGCTCTTGTGGAGAGATCTCTAGGGCGCTTCTATAGACTAGTTTGGTATGCTCATCCAGAGGTAAACCCCTTAGAGTGCCTCCATTGGAGATGACATCGGAAACGTTTACATTTGGAGGGACCAGACTAAGGACATCAGTGACTGCCTCACCACTCCGAGTGAGCGCCTTCCGCTCATATGCGTTTAAGAAGATTGGTTCCACTCCGGTAGTGACTGTACGTAACCACAGAGAAACTGTGCCTGTAGGTGCTATACAAGTAAGCGCACCGTTTCTCAACCCGTGCGTTAGCACTTTCCGGATTAAGGAAGCATCACGAGATGGGATCAAACGAGAGATCTCATTTGTGTTCCACCTCGACTTTTCAAACATAGGAAACGGACCTTTCTTCTTCGCTTCATCCACAGAAGCGAGGATGGCCCCTTCGAGAAGAGCTTCCCCAATCTGGTCTATTACACTCATACATTGGGAGGAGGCATAGGGTATACCAAGTTTTACTAGCAACTCAGCGAAACCTGTTACGCCCAAACCGATGTTTCTACAATTGATAGCAAATCTTGCGATTGGACGAAGTGGAGCCTTAAATAGATCCAACACTCTATTCAGGAACAACGTACTTTGGTAACTTACCTCCCGTATGTAAGATGTATCAATCGTACCCCCCTTAATGCAGTCTGGGTGTGCTAGATTTATGCTTCCTAGATTACACAACCCCCAATCAGGTAAGGGTTGTTCTCCACAAGGATTTGTACTGCGAATAGGCATATGTGGAAAGGGATTAAAATAATTAATGGTGTCAATAAACAAGACACCAGGTTCTCCATTATACCACATCCCTTCCACAATTTCCTTATTTATCTGTTCTGAGTTCAGAACTTTTCTTACGCCCTTCATTTCCACAGGCACTTCTCTACCTTCAGCTAGTGCATTGAAAAACTCACCATCTAGTTTCACCGAAATATTCATCGCTTGTAGATCATCCCCACGCTTGCATCTTATGAACTCTTCTATATCGGGGTGTCTCCAGTCGCAGCAAACTAACAGAGCAGCTCTTCGTCTTCCACCCTGCACAACTTGGGATGCGACCTCATTGTAGATATGCATGAAGCTGACTGGTCCACTAGCATATCCTGAACCATCGCTGACTAAAGCTCCTCTAGGACGAAGGGGATCAATAGCAATACCTACACCACCACCGTACTTGAAAATCACACTCATATTGTGAGCGCTCTGCATAATGCTTTTTAAAGAGTCCTGCACTGGGATTACAAAACAAGCTGCTCCCATGAAGGGAGTCTTAGTACCTGGTGCATTAAAAAATACGGGAGAGTTAGGAGCAAACCTATACTCCCGCAACAACGAGAAAAACTTCTTCTCTTCGGACGAATCAGCACCTAACGTCTTTGCGATACGCCAGCAAACATCTTCCTCTGTCTTGTCCGCTTGCCAAAAGTAACGCTCTCTGAGAATCACTTCACGCAGACGATCCATCTTTCCCTTACCTCCTTAAATACGGTAGAAACTGCACCAATGTGGAAAAATCAACTTGGCTCTTGCCCTCATATGCAGCAAGAGCAGAAACAACCATAGGACGAATTGATAAAGGATTCTGTAAGTGTGATAGATCTGGTTGAGATTGTGTCTCGACTTCTACAGCGTCTTCGAACGTAGGTTTCCATTCGAGTGGCTTCCCCAAGACCCTCTTCAAATCTAACTCTAAGTCAAAACCGTACGAATATCTTTCCTCCAATAGTTTTACTAGAGAGAGGTCCTTTGTCTCTACGTATAACCTAACTCTGTCTTCCTCTGGTAGTTCCCTCAATTGGGTGGCGTACTTCTTCACAAAGTCCAACTCTCTTCTCATTATTTCTAATACCATAGCACCCCTCTCTTGTTTGTCTTATAAGGTTAAAAATGGAGGAAATCTTCAGGTGGGACTAAAGATACTAGTAATTGTTTCCCTAGAGTTGTGGATTCATACACTCTAAGCTGGCCAAACTATAAGTACACGGATCGGGACATAGATAATAATATATGGTGAACAAACTTTTGAAAACGAACTAGGAGGCCTCTAGTAGTGTACACATCATTACTGTTAATTGAGTCTACTGCAGACACACTAGAAGCAGAACTAGGGAAGGCTCTAGAAAGGGTAGCGGAGAAGGCTACTGAGCTCTCGCGAGTAGGTGAGTCTTCCTTTCGTACCTTCCTAACTGTTGCTTTGGATACAGCAAATGCTGTAATCAATGTGATTGGAGCTACCTTACTACCTGAGAAAGCGGCAGTAGTACTCAAGTTAGGAGCGCTCAAAGTTGCTCTGTATGTATTCCGCTTGTTTGCTGCACAAATACAAAAACTCTTCCACTTGTTGTTGAAGATCTCGGGCACGTACAAGAAGATGCAAAAACGAATGTCCTATCTCAGATACATGCCATACAAATCCCTCCCACTTTACATATTTGCTATCGCTGTAGGTGCGCTAATAGGTATTGGTGTGGCACGCCTCATTTGGGGACAAGAAGTCTCCAAAGCTATACTTCCCAGAATAAGACGTACGCTCTTTACAGGTATTTGGGGACTGTATACGCTACTAGTTGCCTTTAGACTCTTTCTAAATGCTCTTATGGTACAACACTCAAGGCGAGGAGGTGTGCATCTCTACGAACAGGAAGTGAGAAGAAGGTTAGCTAACTCTCCTTCCAAAGTAGCTAGAGCTCTCGCGAGAGCCTATGATCTTGCAAAAACGATTGTACCAGAATTAGATAGTAGAAAAATGAGAGCGGTAGGAGTTGCGAAAGGTCCAATAAATGCCTTTTGCTTACCTCTCAAGAACCCCATTATCGGCATGTTTGACGTAGAGAGATGGGAGAAAAACTATACGGAGGAGGAGTTGGTTGCTGTACTGTTGCACGAAATAGGTCATGCTGTTACACTTGGAGGTTTCTCATTGTTGGGATTGATCCTGCATTCCTTTCTTGGGTCTTGGGGATCTGGACTTATAGCTGGTAGTGGAACTACTCAGATTGTATACCATATAGTTGTTGGTATGGGCAAGAGTTTCCGTAGTATGAGACGGGAGACTTGGGCAGACAACTTCGCAGTACGACTCGGATACGGAAAGCACCTCAAAAGTAGTCTCGTCAAGCTTCGCAACTATTACAAAACACACAGCAGGCAAGATCCACTCAAAAAAGGACTCGTACGAATCATGCACACATATGTTCCTCACTTGGTAGACATCAAAACTAGGTTAAAAATGATAGATACTGCTATCAAAGCTAGAGAGGAAGTAATTAAGCAAACATACAAACAGCAGATTGAAAAATCAAGGGCGGCATAAAGTCTGATACAGACAAAAAGGACAATAAGTTGTAGAGACTCCTATGGACCACTTGTGAGGCAACGTAAGAGGAACCTCCGGAACCCTAGGAATTGCTAACTTAGACCATACTAGTGTCTCCTCTCTTAACTCGTCTATCCAGAGTACTCTTACCTCAGAGATCTCTCCCTCGACATGCTCTTGTAGAAACCACAAAAGAGCATTCCTATGAACGCTAATCTCTACTGCTGAAACATATCCTACTTTTGGAAGCCAAACGTTGTACCTTAAAAAGTCTACCTTATTGTTTGTTAAAAGGCTTTTTGCACCTTGTATTGAGAGATACAAATGAATAACGTTGGTAGGAACTTGTCCCACGTAAAAATGCTTTTTAAAGAAGAGGTACCGTGTACACTCTACAGCTGTGTAATAGAATTCCTTCACTGCTCCAGTTAAGATAGGTACCAATAATGAAGAAGAAGTCTCCCGAGTGGAATCCAGAGCAGGATCGTAATATGTTATCGTTTGAATCAATGGATGTTTGTCCATATCCTAACTCAAGTAAAAAGGCTCACACTTTGTTGGGTACAAAGTGTGAGCACTCTACGAAGGAGAGAGAGGGGGGAGGCTTAGGTTTGTTTAAAGTACCTAGCTATTATCTTTACCGCATTCCTAACTGCGGGGGTGGACTTACCGACGAGGTGTGCTAATGCCTCATGAGCTATCATAAGTTTGGTTGCCTTCTGCATTGCATGCTCACGATCGTCTGCGAAAACAGACTCTGCAATCTTTGCAGCTGCGGGTCTAGTCTGTGCTGACTGATTCTGCAGATGCAGGATAGCTATCTTACGTGCTCTCTTTGCAATCTCGGAGGCTCTCTCAAGGATATCGTCAACATGAGAGAAGACATTCTTGTCATAGCCCCCATACAAATCTAGTAATATATCAACCTTGTTGAAAGACCACTCTTCTATGAACGCCTTCGGATACTTGTGTGGACAAACTTTCTCCCCCAATGCAGCAAAGTCGATAGCTAACCAATCACTCTTGATATGTGACTCGAGTGCCTCATAAGCGTTCTCAGAAGATATATCCTCGAGGTCTACATCCTCATTAGCATCGAGAGAGAGGATATCTTCATCTTCCAGTGTACTTATAAACTCCTCTGCCTCACGTAAAGAATCAGCATCTACGTCCTCATCCTCTTCCAATATGTCAGACCACCAATCGTCTTTCTCGTCCCCTTCCTCAAATATTAACTTTTCTGCCTCTTCAAGAAGGTTATCGTCTTTTTCCTGAATTCCAAAAATGTCCATCGTCCTACCTCCTAGAGTATTACTCATTCTTTAACTTTGTTCATTAATAGATTGGTAGGACTGAGTGACGTCCGAGGAAATTTCCCCTATCCTCTCTAGAGAAGACTTTTGGGAGGACTCTAGTACTTGTAGAATTCTTTGGAGTGCAAAGACATCTAACTTGGAAGACTCGTGCAGGAGATCTAATTGCTCTTCCTTATGCTTCAACATAATCTCTTTCATAGGTATATCCACGATCTCTTTCTTTACAGAAAGAGTGGCTTCATGCAATTGGACATAGGACTTAATCATCTCTGCAAGAGCTACCTTACTCCTAGGATCGGTATCCTTAGTTATCCAAAACACTAGCTTTTGATGTAAGAGGTCAGAGACCTGTGACAAATGTTGAAGTTGTTGTTGAAGAGAGTGAAGTATTTCGTGGAAAACAGTTTTTGTGTCCGACATAGTATCCTCCTCTGTTGTTTAGGACAACGTCCATAAGAGTGAACTTTTAGGTAAGTCTAGAGAGTTCTCGCGTAAATGATCAAAGATGGTGGACCACTTACGAGAGTACAATGTGTCATAGAATGTATAGAGCTCCTTACCTAGATTCTCAACGTTAGTAATCTCTACTTTCTGGTGTCCATCGAAGCTCCAATACTCGTGACCTGTAAGATCCTTAAGGACAGTTTCGAAGACTTGTGTGCTCTCGAAGACTTTGCTCAGTGGATACTCGCTATTGTGCAATTGTGTGAGTATCTTCAGTCCACCACTTAGTCTTACTCGAGGGTTCTCCATAGGTAAGCAATATGACTTTGTCAACCTTCTCAAGTATACAAGATTGCTTGCATATTGGTCCAAGAATAATGATGTATATAAGTTAAGAGTAACTGCTTGGGAGGTACCTAGGAAATATACATACGGTACTTCAAAAAGATGAGTCAGAAATGGTAGTGTTATATACTGAAACACTGGTCTTACATAATAAGCTCTGCCAAAGGGATCATGAGTGGGGACACTACCATAGAGATCTCTCACTGCTCTATGCATCAAGTCTATGGTAGCTTTCACTGCATGTTTAGTGATAAGTGAGTAGGAGCTCATGTACTTTACACGTTTGAGCTCTTTGGAAGAATATTTCACCTCACCTACGTACACATCCACTAGCAAGTAATATATGGACTGCTCTACCACACTTTTTATGTAGCCTATAGGATTGGGTCCAGGTACCAGCTGTAGAAGGATCTGCTTTAGCACAGTATTGTAAGTGTTCAAGACGTAGTAATCTACATTCCTAAACCTATTGTTTGCTAACCAAGTCCAGATAGAGGCATTTGCTCTAGCTAGGAACTTCAATCTGATAAACTCCAATAGAAACTGATCGATCTTGAGTGCTCTTAGAGGAGTGCTTAGTCGATGAAAGAGAGCATTCCTCTCTTCTTCCAACATAGCAGAGGTATATAGAACTGGAGCTAGAAGTTTGAGTGCAAAACTAACTGTGTACAGTGTTCTGATTTGGTGTTCATTGAGTACACCTTCTTTGCTCACAGTAGAGGTTACCAAGTTATGTGACACCCATTGCTTTGCAACTTGTAAGCACTTCTGTACCATCTCCTCATTTAGCACTAGTCTTACATCTCCAGTTTTGAAGTAGGCAACCAAAGTCTGTTCGTAGTATTGAGAGAACTCAGCATCTGTAGAAAGAATTTTGGGTATCCATTTGAGAACAGTATCTGTGAACTTCCTAAACACTCTACTAGAAATCTTTGCTGTAAAAGATTGACTAGATTGAGGAAAACTAATGTGTAACTCAGTCTTATTTTGTGTAAAAATTATCATAAATGTTCCTCCCGCTCTAGCGTGAGCTATTCGATTTATCGAATAAGTAAAATGCAAATTCGATTCCGGTGGGGACTACTCGGATGTCTCTCCACCGAACTCTTTGTCTATGTCCTCGAACCCAACCTCTTTCTCGATGTCCTCAAACATCTTGTCTAGATTTTGCCAGAGAGTACCCTTTTGTATCATCGACACTAGGCGAGCCCCTCCTACAGCTATAGGAGAGGTTAGAGCTTTATGTATTGTGAGTGCTGCTCCTAGTAAAGGAGAGGTAGTCAATGATGTAAAAGCAGAGAAAGAAGCTGACGTTATATACTCACCACCAGGAAGGCGAGATATAACAGACCTGAGTGGTGCAGTAATACGTTCAAATATTGTGTTGTAGAGTCTTATGAGAGCACTCAGAGTAACAGCAATAGCCATACCTACTTTCTTTAGTGCACTCCAAAGTGCATCCTTTATCTTCGTAAGTATGTTTTTTATGAAACCTTCTATCAAAACTTCTCCCTCTTGGGACACCTTTATATTAGAAAGTTGAGAGACGTAAGAATGGAACTCTCTGATTGCTGCTTGCACTTTCTTAGCAGTTGCGGGATTGGACTGTGCACTAGCTAGAGGTAACATGAAGCCCACCAGTACGATATATTTGGAGAGTAAGGTGATACTAATGTGTTTGGAATTCATCATGTCTGCTAACGCTCTGAGTTGAGGATCATCACTTAAGTAACCTAGGGTAAGTACTTTGGCGGCATCTTGTACTAGTTGCTTGTAAGTAGGTAACAATGTGTGGGGTAAAACACTCTCAGCTTTGTCTACAAACGCTTCGAGTGCTGTTTTTGATGTTTTTTGAAATTCTTGTAGGAATTTTTGCAGCTCCATATTTCCTCCTACCAGTACACAAACCTAGTGTATATAGTATTGTCTACTCCCAAATACTTCCTATACTGCTCCCCAAAAGTGTACACATTTAGTCCATAGTGCTCATTTATGTCACATCCATTACGCCACTGCCTACAGCTTCCGTCTTTGTTTCTCCATACACATACGTTAACCTCTTTGCAAACTGTTCTCCAAGTAGACCACTCACAAGTACTACTTTCAACTTCTCTATTGAGCTTCCCTATATTTCTATTGTATCCTTGATACACTATCCAAAGTCGTTTGGTATTCTTCTCCTTAGGATGACACGACGTACACAAAACAGTACACTTCTCTGTAGTATAGGAGTAGACTTTCTTAAGTATGTACACAATGGCTCCACTATGATGTTCATGCCCTTCTTCTTTGTAGAACTCGAGTCCTTCTTTTCGCAGTTCGATGTCCCAAAAGCGTGGAGTAATCTGTCCTACTCCTATGCTTCCTAATCCGTCTAAACTTCTTCGCCAAACGCATCGACTCTCATTCTTTATCAGTCCTACAGTATACCACCAGGGGTACTCTGTACCAAAATACCAGCGAGTGTATCTTTTTATGTCCTCTCCATACCTACCCATACACAAATCAAAAGCACTAGCGGTAACACACAGCAAGATTATCATCAAGAGTACAGCAAAGATGTACTTCATTTCTGTGAAGTCTTTACTATGTATTCATAAAGTTCTGGTCTCGAATAATACTTGTTGTTTCTTACGAGAAATGTGCATTTGTGCTCTTTCTTATGTTTCTTAACTTCTTCCTTAGAAGGTGACACAAAAGAGTAGCCACAAGTCTTGCAGTAGAAAGAATACATTAGTTTACCTCCTAAGCTCTTGAGAATACTAAGTACGCACCTAATAACATTACTAGAGCGAGAGCCTTTCTCCAATGGTCACCATTACTAGTCCAATCGATCTTGCCTACAAACAGTCTTCTACTAACATACCATACCAAGTTAGCTCCACTAAAGAGGAACACAGACCGAAGGATAGCTTCCTGAGATGCATAGAGTGTCTTACCTGAGATCCACAACAGATACGCAGAAAGTAGAATAACAGCAATATCGAAACTCAGTCTGGTTATGGGCTTATTCCTAATGGTGCTTACTAAGGACTTGAATTTGTTTTTGAGAGAATCAAACATAACTCAACCTCCTAGGTCTATCGATTTGATGTTACTGTAGATTGTTCTCATAGAGGAGTGGACCAATCATCCACTCATACCCCCCTCATCGTAAGTGGACTTGTTTTGTCTTGTCGTTCAGCTTCGCTCGTCAGCTACACCTAGTATTTTATAGTACCGAAGTAGGCTCGTAGACTGTCTGACTAGAGTAGTCGTAGAGATCAAGTACCAACCCGACGATAGAAACCCTGCCCCTCAATATATAGGTCACCAACACTACCACTTGTTGTTTCTACAATCAGTACCTCGTCCTTCCTATAGACTTTGCCATCAGGAGTTACGTGTACGATCTCAGGAAGCGACTCTAGAGAATCCACAACGAGAACGTTCAAAACGACGTTGGTTGTTCTGTCGAGGATGGCTAAGCGCATACCTTTTACACCTCCTTAGTAGTAGATGTAGACGACGCCGTGATGACCCGCACCACCTGCACCTCCTACGGCACCACTACACGCTCCTCCTCCTCCTCCCCCTCCTGCACCAAACCCACCACCACTTCCACCCGCTTGTCCGTGTGGATATCCACTGGAACCACCCGCACCACCAACGCCGTACCAACTACCTCCACCTCCCCCACCTGACGATCCACTTCCCCCACGTTTACCACCATAGGGGGAAGTATCACCGGATTTACCACCGCCTCCGCCATAC
>Ga0197143_1001846_pt1 | contig 16892 bp, 14 predicted proteins | sample GBS70_MetaG_FD_148603 | JGI IMG/M metagenome (GOLD analysis project Ga0197143, IMG submission 148603) | Sediment microbial communities from Great Boiling Springs, Gerlach, Nevada, United States - GBS 70_MetaG | ecosystem: Environmental > Aquatic > Thermal springs > Hot (42-90C) > Sediment...
TGATTCGGAACCTGGCTCTGAACCTGGTAAGGGCGCTGGGTTATCGGTTCGTTGGGGACGGGTTCCGGGCCCTGAGCGCCCGGGCCGACCGGGGCCTAGGCTTGCTAATCGGCCAACAATCATGAAAGCTGGAAAGCCCTGCCACCGTGGCCCGACGTCCCCGGCCGCGGCCGGACGTGGTACAGTAAAGGGCGACCCAATCTTAGGGAGGGGGCATTTGGTCCGGACTTTCCGGCTTAAACAACTCGGTCCCCTGGTATTTTTGCTCCTTGCCCTGACCCCCGGCCAGGTTCCGGCCGGGGGTGCCTTTCAGCCGCAGGTGGATGCCAAAATCCAGGTGGTCTGGCCCCACGACGGCCAGGGCCGGCCGGCGCCCCTCGAGTCCGCCCGCTTCGTTAACGTCGAGGCCTATCTTTTCGAGCGGGGAACCCTGGAGCCGGTGGCCTGCAACTTCCCCAACCGGGTTATCCTTCGCTGGACCGTCCTGAGCCTGACGTCCGGCGGCTTCCTCGGGGGCACCCTCATACCGGCCCAGGACTACCCGGGGCATCCGCCCGGCGCCGTGGGGGAGCGGGTGATAAGGGTTGTTGAGGGCCGAACCTTCCCGGCCTGGGTCTTTAACAACGTGCCGGTGGCGCCCCCCACGGAATTCCGGGCCAAAGCGATAACTAACATTACGTACTTTTTCGTCGAGGTGGAGGGGGCCGAGGCCCGGACCAGCGTCTGGGCCCACGGCCAGCAGGTGCTCACCCGCCTACCCTACCCCCGGTTTATCGGCGGTGCCGACGAGGGGCCCGTGGATGCGGTAGACGCTTTAATCCAGGTGGTCTGGCCCCACGACGGCCAAGGCCGCCCCCGGGAGGTCACCGAGGCCCCCCTGGTCAACGTGGGCGTGGACCTTATCCGCCACCCGGTCCTGGCCCCGGGGGACGCCGTCTCGGTGGGGTTCGGCTTCGACCGGCCGGTCTGGCTCCTGCGGGCGCTAAATAACGGCTACCTCGAGCCGGTCAAGGTCGGCGAAAAGGTCCAGACGACCACCCCGCTGGCCGAGAACGTAAGCTGGCCCCGCTGGGTCTTCAACGACGTGGACGTCGCGGCCGCCCGGGACCCCGCCAACAAGTACTACTTTGCCGTTCGGGTGGAAGGGGTCGCCACCCACACCACCGTCTGGGCCCACGGCGCCGACCCCCGCACCTACTTTCCGCAGAAGGACGTCCCCACCCGGAGCTGCCGGTAGACCCGCCGGTCAGGTCAGCCTTTGCCGCCAGGCCTCCAGGGCCGGCAGGTGCTCGGCGTAGTGCTCGGAGGTGTTCTCGGCGATAAGCTGCCAGAGGGGTCGGCCCCGCAGCTGTTTAAAGTGGCGCGGGTCGTTAACCTCCTCTTCCGAAAGGAGCCGGATGCGGTTGACGAGCTGCCGGTAGCTCCCCTCCAGGTCCGCCAGGACCTTTTCCAGGGGCCAGTCTTTAAGCTCCTGGTAAAAGCGGGCGTTGAGCTCGTCGACCTTTTTCGGGTCCAGGTTGGCGTAAAGGAGGGGCTGGCCCCGCTCCAGCCGGAAAAGGTTCGTGACGGTGATGCTCTGCCAGGCCGCCAGGTGGGCCAGCACGTCCTTCACCGTCCAGCCGTTGAAGACCGGCTCGGCCGTAAGCCGCCCCGGCTCGACCCCGGCAATAAGCTCCCGCAGGCGCTCGTAAGCCCGGGTTATGCGGTCGATAAGCTCTTGCCGGGTCATATCAGGACCGGCCGAAGGCGGAGGCCAGGTACTGGCTGGGAAGCCGCCGGAAGATGTGGCGGCCGTGGGGGCAGGTGGAGACCAGCTCGGCCGACTCCAGCCGGTCGATCAGCTCCTGCATATCCCGCTCGGTGAGGGGGTCGCCGGCCTTTACGGCCCGCCGGCAGGCGAGGCGGGCGGCCACCCGGTGCTCCCAGGGGCCTTCGGCGCCCAGCAGGGCCCCCACCGCCTCTTTAAAAAGGCCGGCCGGGTCGACGGCCCCGGCAAAGAGGGCCGGGATTCCCCGGAGCAGAACGGCATCCGGCCCGAAGGGCTCAAAGCTGAAGCCGGCCGCCTCGAGGTTCAACCGGGCCTCGGGGGCGGCCAGGATGGGCGCTTCCCGGGCGGTGAGCTCCACCGGCACCGGGTCCAGGAGGCCCTGGGTCTCCACCCGGCCCGAAGCCAGGGCCCGGCGGAAGGCGTCGTAAAGGACTCGCTCGTGGACGACGTGCTGGTCGAAGACGTAAAGGCCGTCGGGCCCCTCGGCCAGGATGAATTTGCCCTCGAACTGGCCGATGACCCGCAGTCGGGGCAGACGGGTCGGGGCCGCCCGGCCGTCCGCCCCCGCCTCGAGCCCGAAGGCCAGCTGGGCCCCATCCCCCACCCCGGCCAGCTCCAGCTCCGGCCCAAGACCGTGGGCCTTGAGGGCCTCCCGCACCGCCTGCCGGAGGGCCGTGAGGACCTCGCCTTCGTAGGCAAAGCGAACTTCGGCCTTGGCCGGGTGCACGTTCACGTCCACTTCCGCCGGGTCCAGAAGGATGTTGACCGCCCCCACCGGGTGGCGGCCGGCGGGGATAACCCCCACGTAGGCGGCCTCGACGGCGGCGTAGAGGCGCCGGTTCTGCACCCAGCGCCGGTTAACGAAGAGGGCCAGGTCGTTGCGGGTGGGGCGGTGCAGGGCCGGGGGACCGACCAGGCCGGTTACGGCCAGCCGGCCGGCCTCCACAACCCGCCCCACCTCGATGAGCTGGCGGGCTACCCCGTCCCCCCAGACTTCGGCCGCCGCGCTCCTGAGCTGGCCGTCGCCGGCGGTTCGGAGGCGGACCCGGCCCTCGGAGGCGAATTTAAACTCGATTTCGGGGTAGGCCAGGGCAAACCGGCCGACCACCTGCCCCACCTCGGCGGCCTCGACCCGGGGGTCCCGCAGGAAGCGGCGGCGGGCGGGCAGGTGGGCAAAGAGGTTGCGGACGGTCACCACCGTGCCGGGGGCCGCCGGCCGCCGACCCTCCTCCACCACCTCCCCGCCCACGACCCGGATGTAGCTTCCGGCCGGCTCGGCCCGGGTCCGGGTGACCAGGGTCACGTCGGCGGCCTGGCCGATGGCCGCCAGGGCCTCCCCCCGGAAGCCCAGGGTGACGATGCGGCCCAGGTCGGCCGGGCCCGAAAGTTTGCTGGTGGCATGCCGGTGGAAGGCCAGCCGCACCTCAGGGGCGGGGATGCCCGAGCCGTCGTCCCTGACCCGGATGAGGTCGATGCCCCCCCGCCGGATCTCCACCTCGACCCGGGCGGCCCCGGCATCCAGGGCATTCTCGATGAGCTCCTTGACCACGGCCGCCGGGGAAGTAACCACCTCCCCGGCGGCGATGCGGGCGACGACCTCGGGCGGCAGGATGCGAATGCCCATCGGTAAGGATTATATAATTCCCGAAGAGCCTATGACCGGCCACCAGCGGTGCTGAAGCGGTTCGCCGGCCTGCTGGCCGTCCTCCTGCTGGCCATTGCCGGCCCGCCCCCGGCCGAACCGGCCCGACCCGGCCTGGCCCCGGCCGATTTCGTCCCCGGGGAAGTGCTGGTCCGGTTTAAGGCCGGCAGGGCCCTTTCCGCCCTGGCCGAAGTGGGGCCGGAGGTCCTCGGGGTTGAGGAGCTCCCGGCCCTCAGGCTCCACCGCCTCCGGGTTCCGCCGGGCCGGGAGCGGGAGTTTATCGAAAGGCTCCGGGGCCGGCCGGACGTGGAGCACGCCCAGCCCAACCACGTTTACCGGACCCTCTTCACCCCCAACGACCCGGACTTCGGCCAGCAGTGGAACCTTCCGGCCATCCACGCCCCCGAAGCCTGGGATGTCACCCTGGGGGCCGGCGTAAAGGTGGCGGTGGTGGACACCGGGGTCGACTGCGGCCACCCGGACCTCCAGGGTCAGTGCGCCGCCCAGGCCAATTACGTCGGCGGGTTTCAGGACGACAACGGCCACGGCACCCACGTGGCCGGCATCATCGCCGCCCGGGTTAACAACGACATTGGGATTGCGGGGGTTGCGCCGGGCGCACGGCTCATCGCCCTCAAGGTGCTGGACCAATCCGGTCAGGGCACCACGACGACGGCGGCCGCGGCCATCGTCGACGCTGTGAGGGTTTATGGGGCCCGGGTGATAAACCTCAGTTTCGGCGGCCCCGATTTTGACGCTTTTTTGCAGGAGAGCATAAACCAGGCCCACGCCGGCGGGGCCCTCGTCGTGGCCGCCGCCGGTAACTCCGGGAGCTCCGCGCCCATCTACCCGGCGGCGATGGACCACGTGGTGGCCGTTGCGGCGGTCGACCCTAAGCTCCAGCGGGCGGGGTTTTCGAATTACGGAAATTATGTCAAGCTTGCGGCCCCGGGCGTAGACATCTGGAGCACTTATCGGGGCGGCCAGTATGACCTGGGAAGGGGCACTTCTATGGCGGCGCCCCACGTCAGCGCCGCGGCCGCCCTGGTCCTCTCCCTCCGGCCGAACCTCTGCCCGGATGCCGTCGCCGCCCTGCTTTTTCAGACGGCCGACGACCTGGGCAGTCCCGGTTGGGACCCGTACTACGGCTACGGCCTGGTGAACGCCTACCGGGCCGTCCGGGCCGCAGCCCCGGCCCCCAGTCCGCCCCCGAACCTGCCCTACCGCCTCTTCCTGCCCCTGGTGGCCCGGACCATCTGCTGACAACCCCCCCGACCTGACACGGCTTATGTCAATTTGGTATGATCGTTTCCGGGATGTCTCGCCGGGTAAAATCGGAGCTTAAGGGAATCCTCGACCTTCTGCCGGTGCCGGCGGCCGTGGTCAGCCGCCGGGGCGCCGTTTTCTACGTCAACCCGGCCTTTCTCGCCGACTTCGGTTCCCCGTCCGGGCCCCTGCCGGCGTTTCTGGGCCTTACCACCGCCCAGTGGGACCGGCTCATCGCCGCCGGCAGTTTAACCCTGCCCGACGGCCGGAGCCTTTCGGCCGCCCGGGTGGGCATCCGGAGGTTTTTAATCGCCTTCGGCGGCGACGGCCGCCTTGAGGGCCTCCACCAGCTGACCGCCGCCCTCTGCCGGGACCTGACGGTGGACCCCATCTGGGTGGTGGGGCCCCGGCTGGTGGAGCTTTCCGGGGCCGACCAGGTGGTCCTCTGGCTTCGCCGCTCCCTGGCGGGTGATTTCGAGGGCCACGCCTGGCCCCCGGAAGCCCCCGGCCGTATCCCCTACCTGGGCATCACCGACTTGGACGAGCTGGAGCGGGACCCGGCGGGGTCGGCCTGGCTGGGACGCCTTCTGCGCTGGGGCGGATACGGGGCCTACTGGCTTCGGACCCTCCGGGTGGATTGGGACCGGCTGGGACTGCTGGTGGTGGGCCGCTTCGGCAACCGGCCCTTCTCGGCCGAAGAGCAGGCCCGCCTGGAGGTGGCCGCCGGCCTCATCACCCTGGCCTGGCACCGGCGGCTGCTGACCGACCGGCTGGCCCGGAACCTGGCCGAGCTCAACGCCTTCTGGCAGGTGGCCAACGTGGGCCTGGTCCTGGTGGATGCCGAAGGCCGGGTGGTGGCCGCCAATCCGGCCGCCCGGGAGCTGGCGGCCGGCGCCGAGACCAGCGTTGCCGGCCGGCTCTGCCGGGACGTCTTTCCCCTGGTGGACGATTCGGGGGAGCCCATCTGCGGCCGTCACTGCCCCCTGGCCGACCTGCGCAACGGCGACCGCGCGGCGGTCCGGGCTTATATCCCGGTGCCGGGCGGCCCCCGGCGAACGGTCCTGTGGACGGTGGCCCCCATCCGGGACGGCTACGGCCGGCTTCGGGGCTGGGCCGAGGCCATCCAGGACATCGGGCCCCTCCACGCCGAGGACGAGCTCCGGGCCGGCTTTATCTCGGCGATATCCCACGAACTGCTTACCCCGGTGGCCATTATAAAAGGCTACGCCGTCTCCCTGGCCGAGCGGCCGGCCGGCCGGCGGGATAAGGTGCTGCGGGCGGGCCTTGAGGCCATCGCCGACGAGGCCGACCGCCTCTCCCGCCTCGTCCGCAACCTGCTGGACGTGGCCAAGGTCCAGGCCGGGGCCCTCCGGCTGCAGCTGGCGCCCCTCAACCTCAAGCCCCTCATCGAGCAGGGGGTTGAGCGGTTCAGCAAGCGCTCCCGCCGCCACACCTTCGTGGTGGAGGTCCCCGACCAGCTGCCCCTGGTGACGGCCGACCGGGACCGGATCGAAGGGGTGCTGTATAACCTGCTGGATAACGCCGTAAAGTATTCTCCCAACGGGGGCACCATCCGGGTCTCGGCCACCGTCCAGGGCAACGAGGTGGTGGTGGCGGTGAGCGACCCCGGGATCGGCATCCCCTACGCCGAGCACGAGCGGATCTTTCGGCCTTACCACCGGGTGACCGGGCCGAACCAGCCGCCGGTGGAGGGCAGCGGCCTGGGCCTCTTCATCGCCCGGGCCGTGGTGGAGGCCCACGGCGGCCGGATCTGGGTCCGGAGCCGGCCGGGTCGGGGCTCGACCTTCTATTTCTCCCTGCCCCGGGAGGCCCCGGCGGAGCTGCCGGCCGTATACCTGGCACCTAATCCGCAGACCGAGGGAAAGAACGAAGATGCCGAAGACGCGAAGAAAGATCCTGGCTGTTGACGACGAACCGAGGGTCCTGGACTTCATCAGGCTGAGCCTGGAGCGGGCCGGCTACGACGTCCTCGAGGCGATGGACGGCCTCGAGGCCCTGCAGAAGGTCCGGGAAGAGCTTCCCGACCTGGTCCTGCTGGACGTGGGCCTGCCCCAGCTGGACGGCTTCGAGGTGCTCAAGCTCGTCCGGGAGGTCTCCCAGGTCCCGGTCATCATGGTGACGGTCCGGGGCGAGGAGGCGGATAAGATCCGGGGCCTGGAGCTCGGGGCGGACGACTACGTGACCAAGCCCTTCAACCCCAACGAGCTTTTAGCCCGGATCAAGGCGGTCCTGCGGCGGGTGGAAGCCACCTCCCCCGCCACCCGGGGGGTCCTTAAGGTGGACGATTACCTGACCATCGACTTTGAGGAGCGGGAGGTAATCGTCAACGGGCAGCGGATACCCCTGCGGCCGACGGAATACCGCCTCCTGTATCACCTGGTCCAGAATGCCGGCCGGACCATCCCCTACGAGACCCTGCTGGTCAAGGTTTGGGGGCACGAGTACCGGGACGAGATCCACTACGTCCACCTGTACGTAACTTACCTGCGGCGCAAGATCGAGCCCGACCCCCAGAACCCCCGGTACATCCTGACCAAGCGGTCGGTGGGCTACGCCTTCCGGCCCCTCGAGCTGGACGGGGAATAGGGGCGGCCCACTTCCAAGAAAAATCTAAGAGTTCTCTTACCGGCCGCAGAGTTTTGATTGCCTATCCTTGAAGTGAAGCCTTTAGAACACCGGGCAGCGGAGGTCGCACGATGACGCGCATTCTGGGAATCGACCTAGGAACTACCAACTCGGTTGTGGCCATCTGGGAGGGCGACCGGCCGGTCGTCCTCGAAAACGCCGAGGGTTCCCGGCTTACGCCTTCGGTGGTGGCCGTCAACCCCAAGACGGGGGAGCGGCTGGTGGGCATCCTGGCCAAGCGCCAGGCCATCATTAACCCCGAGAACACCATCTTCTCCGTCAAGCGGCTGATGGGCCGCAAGTACAACGACCCGGAGGTCCAGCGGGCTAAGGAGCGCCTGCCTTATAAGATTGTGCCGGCCCCCAACGGCGACGTCCGGGTGGTGATGGGCGGCCGGGAGTACTCGCCCCAGGAGATCTCGGCGATGATCCTGCAGAAGCTCAAGATGGACGCCGAGGCCAAGCTGGGGGAGAAGGTCACCAAGGCGGTCATCACCGTCCCGGCCTACTTTAACGACGCCCAGCGGCAGGCTACCAAGGACGCCGGCACCATCGCCGGCCTGGAGGTGGTCCGGATCATCAACGAGCCCACGGCCGCATCCCTGGCCTACGGCCTGGACAAGCGGCCCAAGGACGAGATTATCGCCGTTTACGACCTGGGCGGGGGCACCTTCGATATCTCCATCCTCCGGGTCGGGGAAGGCGTCTTCGAGGTGCTGGCCACCGCCGGCGATACCTTCCTGGGCGGCGACGACTTCGACCAGCGGATCATCGACTGGGTTTGCGAGGAGTTTAAAAAAGAGCACGGCATCGACCTCCGCCAGGACCGGATGGCCCTTCAGCGGCTTAAGGAGGCCGCCGAGAAGGCCAAGATCGAGCTCTCGACGGTGATGCAGACGGAGATCAACCTCCCCTTCATCACCGCCGACGCCAGCGGCCCCAAGCACCTGCTCATGACCCTCACCCGGGCCAAGCTGGAACAGCTCACCATGGACCTGGTGGAGCGGACCGTCGGGCCGGTGATGCAGGCCCTCCAGGACGCCGGTATCAAACCGGAGCAGGTAAACGAGGTCGTCCTGGTGGGCGGCCAGACCCGGATGCCCCTGGTGCAGGAGCGGGTCCGCAAGATCTTCGGCAAGGAGCCCCACAAGGGCATCAACCCCGATGAGGTGGTGGCCGTCGGGGCGGCCATCCAGGCGGCCGTCCTCCAGGGCCAGGTCAAGGATATCCTGCTCCTGGATGTCACCCCCCTCACCCTGGGCATCGAGACCCTGGGCGGGGTGATGACGCCCATCATCCCCCGCAACACCACCATTCCGGTGCGCAAGAGCCAGATCTTCACCACGGCCGCCGACAACCAGACCTCGGTGGAGATCCACGTCCTTCAGGGGGAGCGGCCCCTGGCCAGGGACAACCGGTCCATCGCCCGCTTCATCCTGGACGGCATCCCGCCGGCCCCCCGGGGCGTGCCCCAGATCGAGGTCACCTTTGAGATCGACGCCAACGGCATCCTCACCGTCTCGGCCAAGGACCTGGCCACCGGCCGGGAGCAGCGGGTGGTGGTCCAGCCCTCCAGCGGCCTGACCAAGGAGGAGATCGAGCGGATGGTCAAAGAGGCCGAGATGTACGCCGAGGAAGACCGGCGCCGGCGGGAGCTCATCGAACTGCGCAACCGGGCGGATTCCCTGGTCTACACCGCCGAGCGCACCCTCCGGGAGCACGGCGAACGGATCCCCGCCGGCCTGCGCTCCGACGTGGAGGCCAAGATTCAGCGGGTCCGGTCGCTGATGGAAACGGAGCAGTTCTGGGACCTGCAGCGGGCCGTGGAGGAGCTGGAGCGGTCCCTGAGCCAGGTGGGCGCCCACCTCTACCAGGCCACGGGCACCACCGGCGCCGCCGGCGGCCCCGAATCCGGGGGCCGGGAGGAAGGGCCCATTGAGGGCGAATTCCGGCCGGGCGACTAAATCCATTTAGTCGCCCGGCCCGACCCAGCCCAGGGGGTCGGCGGGGACCCCGAACACCCGCAGCTCCCAGTGGAGGTGGGGGCCGGTCGCCAGGCCGGTGCTCCCCACCAGGCCGAGGGTTTCCCCGGCCCGGACCTCCTGCCCCGGCCGAACCCGGATTTCGCCCAGGTGATAGTAGGCCGTGTAAACCCCCAGGCCGTGGTCGATGACCACGGCGTTTCCCCGCACCCGCAGGCCCTCCGCCAGGGCCACCCGGCCGTCGGCCGCGGCCACCACCGGCACCCCGGCCGGGGCCGCCAGGTCCACCCCCAGGTGGGGGGCCGAAAGGACCCCGCCGGCGTAGCCCCGCCTCGCCCCGAAGGCGGAGCTTACCTGCCCGGCCACCGGCCGCCGGAAGCCCCCCGCCCACCGGGGCGGCCAGGTGACCTGCCGGAAGACTTCGGCCAGGTAGGCTTCTTCCCGGGCCCGAACTTGGGGGTCAAGCAGGGGGGTAAGCTCCGGGGCCACCGGCACGTAATCCACGGGGAAGGTCCCGGCCTGCACCCGAACCTCGACGGCCAGCCGGGCCTCGTTGCCGGCCGGGTCCCAGGCGGCCACCTCCAGCCGCCGGGTTCCGGGCGGGTCGGCCGGGCCGGCGGCCACCGGGACGAGCAGACGGGTAAGTTCGGCGGTGATGGGGACGGTGAAATCGGCCCAGCGCAGTTCCGCCCGGCCCAGGGGCTCGGTGCTTACGATTTCCACCGGCCGGGCCTCCCCCTGTCTTATCAAGACCGGCCCCGCCGGGGCCGTTAAGGTCGGCGGGGTGTTGTCGGTCCTGAAAACCGCCTCCGCCCGGCCCACGTTGGGCCGGAGGGCCACGTCGGCGGCCAGCACCGCCAGCCGGTGGTCCCCGTCGGGCAGGCCCGCCGTGTCCACCGCAATGGCCGGCCCGGCCGGCCCCAGAAGCCGGCCGTCCAGGTAGACCCGGGTCTCCCCGACCCGGCAGTTGTCGGAAAGGCTTACGGTCACGGTCACCTGGCCCCGGACCGGCCGGTCCGGGACGCCGATTTCCGCCCGGGGCGGCTCCCCGTCGGTCAGGTAGCAGCTGAGGGGTAGGCCGCCGGGCCGGAGGCCGTAAAAGGCCAGGGCGGCCCCGGCGGTGAGGGCCAGCAGGGCCGCCCCGAGCCGCCGGAGCATCCCTTTAACGGTTGCGGGCGACCAGAAAGACCACCAGGCCGGCCAGGGCGGCCAGCCCCAGCGCCCCCAGGACGGCCGCGCCCAGCAGGGCCGTCAGGGGGATGGCCACGGCCGAGGGCTGGGCGGGGACGGCCGGGGGCCGCGGGGCCGGGGCGGGCGGCGTCTGGGCGCCCGGCTGGGTGCCCCCGCCCCCTCCGCCCGGCTGGGGCGGCAGGCCCAGGCTCTCCCGCCACCGGGCGTAAAGGCCGTCCCGGTCAAACCCGTAAACCCGGCGGAGGGCATCGTCGTCGGTCAGGCCCTCCTTGTAGGCCGCCAGCAGCTGGCGCATCTTCTCCGGACCATAGCCCTCGACCAAGAACTTCACCAGGCTGTGGGCCTCGCCGTAAAGAAGGATCACCTCTTCGGGCCGGCCGGGCATGGTGGTCATCTGTTTGACGGATAAGAGCCGGTCCTGGCGGACGGCGTTTTCCAGGGCCCGCTTGTACTCGCCGTAGAGGTCCCCTTCGGCGTACATGGAGAGGCCCTCATTAAGCCAGGCCGGAATCCTGCTGTAGGGGTTGTCCGAAAGCTGGTGGGTTATCAGGTGGGTAAGCTCGTGGGCCACGGTCCGGACCACATCCCGGCCGACCCCCAGAACCAGGATCAGGTCGTGCTCGGAATAGGCCTGCCCGGCCGTTATCAGCTCCCGGCGGCTGGTGGCCGAGGTGAAGGGGATCGCCCCGTCCATATCGGCCTTGGTGTTGTAAAGGACCGCCTTAACCGGCCGCTCCAGGCTGATCCCCGCCTCCCGGCCCATCTTATCCAGGGTCTGCAGGGCCGTATCCAGGACCACCTGGGCCGTCGGGTCGGCCCCGCCGTAATAGAAGACCGTTACGGGGCCCTTCTCCAGGGTCTTCCAGACGAACCGGGTGTCCTGGTAAAGAAAAGACTTTTCGGCCGTCTGGACCCGTTCCCCGTTGGGGCCCTCGAAAACGTACCAGTAGCGGATGGTGGTAAAGGGGGGCAGGTAGTTCTGGTTGTTCTCACCGCCGGCGGTGCGCAGCCGGTAGGTGGCCTTCACCTGGGTTCCGGGGGTGAACTCCGGGTACCCGTAGCGGGTGGCCAGGGTGCTTCCGGCCCGGAAGTTAAGGGTGACCCTGGTTATCTCGAAGGGCGCCTCGGCCTCGAGGCTGAAGACCACCTCGTTGGGAAAATTTATGATGTAATTGTCGACCTTAACGTTTACGGCCGGTTCGGCCCGGGCCGGGAAAAAGCCCCAGCCCGCCAGCAGGCCGGCCAGCAGAAGGAGACCCCAAAATCCCCGCTTTATCATCGGCCTTCACCCCCGTCGCCCACCCCGGCCGCGGCCTTCGTTCCGGTCAGCGACCAGCGCAGGTATTCCCGGATAAAGTCGTCCAGCTCCCCGTCGAGGACCCGGTCCGCCTGGGTCGTTTCGTACCCGGTCCGGTGGTCCTTGACCAGCGTATACGGGTGCAGAATGTATGAGCGGATCTGATTGCCCCACTCGGCCGAGACCCGCTCGCCCCGGAGGCGGGCGATCTCCTCTTCTTTGCGCCTGAGCTCCAGCTCCAGAAGTTTAGCTTTTAAGATTTTGAGGGCATTTTCCAGGTTCTGGGCCTGGGACCGCTCCGACTGGCAGGTGACCACGATGCCCGTCGGGATGTGGGTAACCCGAACGGCCGTGCTCACCTTCTGCACGTTCTGTCCGCCGGGACCGCTGGCCCGGAACCGGTCGACCTTTAACTCCTCCGGCCGGACCTCCACCCGGAGGTCCCGCTCCACCACGGGCAGGACCTCGACCAGCGCAAAGGAGGTGTGCCGCCGGTGGGCGGCGTCGAAGGGGGAGAGGCGAACCAGCCGGTGGACCCCCTTTTCCCCTTTGAGAAACCCGTAGGCGTCGGGTCCCCGGACCTCGACGGTGGCGCTCTTTATGCCGGCCTCCTCCCCCGGAGTGAGGTCCAGAATCTCCGTCTCAAAGCCGTGGTCCTGGGCCCACCGGAGGTACATCCGGAGGAGCATCTCGGCCCAGTCCTGGGAATCCGTCCCCCCGGCCCCGGCGTGGATGCTCAGCAGGGCGTCGCCGGCGTCGTACTCGCCCGAGAAATACTGCTGAAACTCCAGCCGTTCGAGCCGGTGGGCCAGCTTTTCGGCTTCGGCCTTCGCCTCCTCCAGAAGGGAGTCCTCGCCCTCTTCCTCGGCGAGCCTGGCCAGCTCCAGCAGCTCTTTCACCCGGCCCTCCAGCTCCCGCCAGGCCCGGATCTGCTCCTTGAGCCGGGCGAGGCGGACGAGGGTCGCCTGGGCCTGGGAAGAGTCGGCCCAGAACTCCGGGCTTGCGGCCTCGGCTTCGAGCCGGGCCACCTCCTGCTCCAGGCCGGGGATGTCAAAGACGCACCGTCAGGTCCTGGATTCGGCGGAGAAGCTCTTCGAGTTTGTCGACGATTTCGGCCATGGGTTGCGCCTCCACTCTTCGGGCCGGGAACGGGCGGCCGCTACTTAATGACTACCACGGCCTGGCCCCCCATTACAAGCCCGGCGGGTCCCGGCGACTGGGCGCTGAAAGCCCTGGGCCCGGCCTACCAGAGGGTCGGGGGTCGGCCGCGGGATGCCAGGTCGGCCAGGCGGGTGGGTTCCGGCAGCCGGTGGTCCCTGACGCAGGCCAGGGTCCACTCCACCGCCGCCTCCAGGTCCAGCCGGTGGCCCACCGAAACGTAAACGGGCGGGGACCCGGGCTGGGTCCTCACGGCCGCCCCGACCGGCCCATCCCGGGCGTAGAGGATGACCCGGTCACCCCGGTTCGGCCCGGGCTCGGCGGGCCTTACCTCCCGCCAGATGAGCCAGGACTTGGCAACCCCAACGGTGGGCAGGTCGAAAAGAACCCCGAGGTGGCAGGCGATGCCGAACCGCCGGGGGTGGGCGACCCCCTGGCCGTCGACGAAGATAAGGTCGGGCGGGGTCTCTACCTGCTCGAAGGCCCGCAGGACCAGGGGCGTTTCCCGGAAGGAGAGCAGGCCCGGAATGTAGGGGAAGGTGAGGGTCCCCTCCGCGGTGACCGCCTGCCTCAGCCCCAGGTCCGGGTAGCCCAGCAGGACGACGGCCGCCCGGGCAAGGCCGTCCCGGCGGCCGGCAGCCAGGTCGACCCCGGCCACCAGCCCCACCTTTTCCGGCCGGCCGCTCCGGATGACCCGTCCGGCCAGCTCTTTCTGAAGGGCGGCCGCGGCCTCGGGCGAAAGGCTCCAGGGGTGGTCGAAAACGGGCTTCACCGCGGGCCCGGGCCGGGGGCGGGGTTTAAGTGGGACTGCCGAGCCGCTCGGCGATGAGGCGGGCGGCCGCCACGATGAGCCGGGCGGCCCCTTCCACCCCGAAGCGGGCGGTGTTCACCGTCAGGTGGTAGAGCTCGGGGCTACGCCAGTCGGCCCCGTAGTAGGTCTTAAAAAAGTCGGCCCGCTCCCGGTCGACCTCTTTAACCCGCTTTTCGGCGGCCTTAAGGTCCAGCCGCTCCTGGGCGGCCACCTGCCGGACCCGGTACTCGAAGGGGGCGGCAACGAAGACCGTAAGGGCGTTAGGATGGTCCTTTAAAAGCACCGGGGCGGCGTGGCCGACGATGACCGCCCGCCCCCGCTCCGCCACCGACCGGATCACCTGCTCGATGAGGGCCCGGTAGGCGTCATGGGTCAGGGCCGGGGTGGGGGGCAGGGTGCCCACCGGGACCGCAAACAGCTCGTCGGCCGGATACCGGCCCAGAACGTCGGCGACCCGGGCCAGCAGGGACGGAACCTTTTCGGCCTCCTCCAGGGCCTCCTCGGAGACCCCGGCCAGCATCGCCGCCCGGCTGACGATCTCCCGGTCCAGATACTGAAAGTTGAGTTCGTCGGCGACCCGCCGGGCCACGGCCTCCCCGTCGGCCCCAAGCTGCCGGCTTACGGCAATTACCAGGTCCATGGTTAAAACCCGGTATAAAGATACATCAAGGATACGCCGTTTTCAATGCCTAAAATTGACCCGGCCACCCCGGCCGGGCCGGCAATCCCCAGCCCTCCCAGGAGGCCGCCCAGGCCGCCCCGGCGGCTGAAGTTTTCCAGCCGGGGCTCCCCCCGAAGGCCCCCCAGTTCGGCCGCCAGCTGGACGGCCCGCCGGAAATCCCCCAGCTCGTCCACCAGCCCCAGCTCCTTCGCCTGGGCGCCGGTGAGGACCCGCCCGTCGGCGAACTGCAGTACCCGGTCCCGGGGAAGGCCCCGGCCTTCGGCCACCACGTCCACGAACCGCTGGTAGGCCTGGTTCACCAGCTCCTGCATCAGGGCCTCCTCCTCGGGCCGGAGGGGTCGGGTGCCGCTGGTGGTGTCTTTAAAGGCGCCGCTCCGGAAGACGTAAACCTTCACCCCGATCTTATTAAGCAGTTCGTCGTAGGTGGGGAGCATGATGATGACGCCGATGCTCCCCGTCAGGGTATTGGGGTTGGCCACGATGCGGTCGGCGGCCGCCGAAATATAGTAGCCCCCCGAGGCGGCCACCGATTCCATGTAGACGACCACCGGCTTGTGGAACTCCTGGCGGGTGCGCCGGACCTCCCGGTAGACCTCGTCGCTGGCCACCGCATCCCCGCCCGGGCTGTTCACCCGGATGAGGACGGCCCGAACCCGGGGCTGACGCCGGGCCCGGTCGAGCTGGGCGATAAAGGTCCGGCTGTACGCCCCCGAGCTGAAAAGTCCGGCCTGCTCCCCCGACTGGATGGTGCCGTTCACCTCCAGGACCGCCACCGTCCCCGGAAACCCGAGAAGCCCCCCGCCGCTCAGGACGACCCCGACCAGCAGGCCCAGGACGAAGGCCCCGGCCAGGAGGAAGAGGGCCGCCAGAACGATGACGGCCCAGAGGCAGCCGCGCCTTGCGGTCAACCCTGCACCAACCGGGCAAACTTCCGGCGGCCGACCTGGACCACGGCCCCCGGCTCCACCGTGAGGGGCTCGTCGGGGACCTGCCGGCCGTCCACCCGGACCCCGCCCTGGGCCAGGAGCCTTTTGGCCTCCTTCTTGGTGGGCACCAGGCCGGCGGCGTAGAGGAGGTCGGCCGGCCACACCGCCTCCCCAAACCACTCCGGGCCCAGCCGCACCTCGGGGACCACTTCGGGCAGCTCCCGCCGCTGGTGGACCCGCTCGAAGTTCTCGGCGGCGGCCAGGGCCGCCCCTTCGCCGTGGAACTGTTTTACGATTTCGATGCCCAGCCGCTTTTTAAGAAGCATCGGGTTGACGGATTTGGTTTCCACCTGCTCCCGGATGACGGCCAGCTCCTCGTCGGGCACGTCGGTAAGCAGTTCAAAATACTCCACGATCAGGCCGTCGGGGATGGACATAATCTTCCCGAACATCTCGTCGGGCGGGTCTTCGAAGGCGATGTAATTGTTCAGGCTCTTGCTCATCTTCTGGACGCCGTCGGTGCCCCGCAGGATGGGGGTTAGGAAGGCCTCCTGGGGCCGCATCCCCAGCATGGCCTGGAGCTCCCGCCCGACCAGGATGTTGAATTTCTGGTCGGTTCCCCCGAACTCCACGTCCGCCCGGACGGCCACCGAATCGTAGGCCTGAAGGAGGGGGTAAAGCAGTTCGGTAAGGGCGATGGGCCGGTGCTCGGCCAGGCGGCGGGCAAAATCTTCCCGGGCGAGGAGCCGGGCCACAGTGAACCTGGACGTCAGGTTGATGACGTCTTTAAGGGTGAAGTGGTCGTACCAGGTGCTCTGCCAGACGACCTGGGTCCGGGCCGGGTCCACGACCTTATAAAACTGGCGGAGGTAAGTCTGGGCGTTGGCTTTCACCTCCTCGGCGCTCAGCATCGGCCGGGTCACCGATTGGCCGCTCGGGTCCCCGATCTGGGCCGTCCAGTCGCCGACGATGAGGATGGCCAGGTGGCCCAGGTCCTGGAACTGGCGCAGTTTCCGCAGGACAACGGCGTGGCCCAGGTGGAGGTCGGGCCGGCTCGGGTCGAACCCAAGCTTGAGCCGGAGGGTTTCACCCGACTCTAAAAGTTTAATAAGCTCCTCTTCGACGATGATCTCGGCCACCGCCCGGCGCAGCAGGCGGTGGAGGTCAGGGGGAAGGGTTCGGGTCGCCATGGTCGGTCACCCGCTGGGTTAAAAGCTGGCGCACCTGCTCCACGTCCCGTTCCAGCTGGTCGACGAGCTCGGCCGCCGTCTCAAACTTAAGCTCCGGCCGGAGCCTTTTTACCAGCTCTAATTTAACATCTTCGCCGTAGATGTTGCCCTGGAAATCCAGCAGATAAGCCTCGACGGTGCGGGGCCCGGGGCCAAAGGTGGGCCGGACGCCGATGCTGACGGCCGCCGGGTAGCGGGCCGACCCCACCTCGGCCCAGGCGGCGTAAACGCCGTCGGCCGGCAGGAGCACATCGGGGTCGGTGCTTAAGTTGGCCGTGGGGAAGCCGAGCTTCC
>Ga0197143_1001847_pt1 | contig 16889 bp, 19 predicted proteins | sample GBS70_MetaG_FD_148603 | JGI IMG/M metagenome (GOLD analysis project Ga0197143, IMG submission 148603) | Sediment microbial communities from Great Boiling Springs, Gerlach, Nevada, United States - GBS 70_MetaG | ecosystem: Environmental > Aquatic > Thermal springs > Hot (42-90C) > Sediment...
TCGGTCCAGAATTATCGTAAGTAATAAAAGGAAGATTTACTTCTGTTTCGTATAAAGTCGAAAGTTCTTGTTTTGCTTTTTCAGAAGCTTCTTTTAATCTTTGCATCGCTAAAAGATCTTTTGAAAGATCAATGCCATGCTCTTTTTTAAATTCTTCTATGAGAAATTGAATAATTCTATTATCTATATCATCACCACCTAAATGAGTATCCCCTTTTATACCAATAGTTTGAATAATATCTTCTCCTACTTCTAAAATAGAAACATCAAAAGTTCCTCCTCCAAAATCGTAAACTAAAATCTTCGCATGTTTCTTTTTATCTAAACCATAAGCTAAAGCAGCCGCCGTAGGTTCTGGCAAAATTCTTCTGACATTAAAACCAGCTATTTCACCGGCATTTTTTGTTGCCTGTCTTTGTGAATCATCAAAATAAGCCGGAACAGTAATTACTGCGTCTGTAACTTTTTCTCCTAACCTTTCTTCAGCATCCATTTTTAATTTTTGAAGAATCATCGAAGAAACTTCCTCTGGAGTATACCATTTATCTCCCATTTTCACAATCACTCCTCCATTATCTGCTCTTGCTATTTCATATGGCAAGATTTTAATATCCCTTTGAACTTCTTGATCTTCAAATCTTCTACCTATTAATCTTTTAATTGAAAATATTGTATTTTTAGGATTAGCAACAGCTTGTCTTTTAGCTAAAATTCCAACTAATCTTTCCCCGCTTTTAGAAATAGCAACCACAGAAGGAGTTAATCTACTCCCCTCTTTGTTTTCTATTATTTTTGGAACACCGGAAACTATATGCGCCATTACAGAATTTGTTGTTCCAAGATCAATTCCAATAATTTTGCTCATGTTTTAAAGTATCCAAGAATATTAAATAAAATTATTTTTAAATTATTTTTTCTGAATTTTTATCTTTTTAACTTTTTCTTTTTTCGATTTAGGAAGAACTATATGCAAAATCCCGTCTTTATAATTTGCACTTGCGCCTTCTTCGCTAACTTTTGATGGTAAATGCAAAACTTTTTGAAAAGCACCTTTTCTAATTTCTTTTCTATAATAATTCTCTTTCTTCTCTTCCTTTTTTTCTTCAGCTTTACCTGAAACTCTTAAAATATTATCCTCAACCTCAATATCTACATTTTCGATATTAATACCTGGCAAAGCTAAATCAACATAAACATTTTTCTCGTCTTCCCAAATATCAGCAGCAATATCAGAAATTTTTAATGTTGGAAAAAGAGGAATTAAATCTTCGTCAAAAAAGTATTTTTCGAGATCCCTAAAAAAGGGTTCCCATTTTATTATGCTCATATTTTTTACTCTTCCTGAATCTTCTCATTTAGAAAATTCAGGAAGATTTGTGATAAATTACAGATACTTGAGCTGGCCTAAGAAGGGTACCATGCAAAAGATAACCTCTTGTAAGAACCTTATAAATTAAACCATCGTCTTCACCTTTGCAATTTTCGTTTTCGCATAATTTTTTAAAAAGTACCTCATGAAACTGAGGATCAAATTTTTCACCTTCTTTCGGTTCTAAAATCTCAAGACCATGTTTTTTTAAAATTCCTTCTAATTGACTTTTTATAAGACCAATTCCCTGAAGTATACTCTCATTTTCTATTTGAGAAATCGCTAACTCTAGACTATCTAAAACATTCACTATTTCACTCATTAAATTAAAATTAGCTAAAAGAATGTAATTTTGTTTTCTTTTCTCTTCTTCTTTTTGATAAGCTAAAAAATCAGCTTTTGCCCTTTGCCATCCACTTAAATATTCCTCTTTCTCTTTTAAAGCTTTTTCAAGTTGTTTTTTTAACTCTTCTATAGTTTCTTGAATTTTTGGTAATTCTTCTCTTTTCTCTTCTTCCATAATTTTTAAATATATTTAAGTATACTATTATAAATTATACCACACTTTAAAAATTACATCCTTTCAATAATTTCAATAGCTTTCTTTAAAACTAAATCCTCTTTTTCATCTTCATCTTTTACCACAATATCTGGTTCTATACCTTTATTTTCGATTAAGTAAGATTTTGGAGTTAACCAACGAGCAATAGTTATTTTAATTAAAGAACCATCTGAAAGATTTACAACCTCTTGTACTGACCCCTTACCAAAAGTTCTATCCCCTATAATTTTAACATTTAAATTATCTCTCAAAGCACCCGCTAAAATTTCGCTTGCCGAAGCACTCCCCCTATTTACTAGCACTACTATAGGAAACCTACTTAAAATTCCTGGGCCAAAAGAACGATGAACACGAGAGAGGCTTTTACCTCCAAAATCCTCAATTACAACTTTTTCCCCTTTAGGTAAAAACCAGCTTGAAATTGCAACAGCAGCTTCTAAAAAACCTCCAGGATTATTTCTCAAATCTAAAATAATTTTATCTGCTCCTTCTTGAAAAATTTCATTTACGGCCTTATAAAATTCTGGAACAGAATTTTTACCAAAATTTAAAATCTTGATGTAACCAATTTTGTCTTTAATAATTTTATACTTAACTGAATGAATAATAATAACATCTCTAATTATTTCTATATCTTTAGGCTCTTTAAAATCTTCACGCATTATTGTTAAAATAACTTTCGTACCTTTTGGTCCTCTTATTTTCATTACTGCCTCTTCAAGCTTTAAATTTGTAGCATCTTCATTGTTAATTTTTAAAATTAAATCTCCTGATTTAATTCCGGCCCTCCATGCTGGTGTATCTTCAAGAGGAGATACAACGGTAATTATACCTTTTTTAATTGTAATTTCCATTCCAACCCCTTCAAAACTACCAGAAATATCCTCATTAAAAATTTTTGCAGCCTGTGGTGAATAAAATTCAGTATAATCATCTCCAATTGCCTTTACCATTCCTTCTAAAGCACCGTAGAAAGCTTTTTGAGGATCTATTTTTTCTCTATCGATAAATTTATTAGAAATTGCCTCCCAACTTTCCCAAAAAAGACTCAAATTTTGACCAGAAAAAAAATTTTTTTGAAAATCAAAAAAATTTTGAGGCAAAATACTATAATGTCTAGCTGTAAAAAAACCTACCCAAAAAGATATAAATATAACTAAGACAAAAATTACTGAATAAAAAACTCTTTTCATAATATTTAATTTTATCATAGATTATAATAATAAATGGCTATTTATATTAAAGATGAAGCATTTGTTTTAAAAGTTAAAACATTTAAAGAAGAAGACGCCATTGTTTCTCTTTTTACAAAAAATTATGGAAAAATTTTTGGAATAATCAAAAAATTTAAAACTTCTAAAAAAAACATCTATATTTTCGATCAATTAAACTTTATAAAAGCTTTTTTTGTAATTAAAAATAAAAAAATAAAAATAATCTCAGGATTAGTCTTAGACGAAATAAAAATACCAAGAGAAAATTTTAAAAATTGGTTATGGACTTTTAAAGTCTTAAATAATTTTACTATTAAAGAAAAAGCAGAAAAAGAAATTTTTAATTTTTTAATCTTATGTTCTCGAGTTTTAACTAAAAAATTAAGAGGTTATAAAACTTGGTTTTTAATCAAAATGTTACAAATAACAGGTTTCTTTATTTTTGATATTTTTTGTTTTAATTGTAGTAATGCAATTTCTGAAGGATTTTTCAACAATGGAATTTTTTGTAAAAACTGCCAAAAAAAAGGAGTTAAAATAAAAAGGGACGATATTATTCAAATTAAAAAAATAGCTGATTCAAATTTCCCACTCTTTACTTCAAAGAAAATAGTTAGTATTTTAAAAAATATACTAAAAAATTTAACCTAAATTTCATCGTCTCTTTTATAATTAAAAATTTCTTCTGGAGCAAACCAAAAACTTATCTCATGAAAAGCTTCCTCTAGCGTTTCAGAGGCATGAATAAGATTTTTAATTGCTCTTTTTTCTCTATTAGCTACAGCTGGCGAATCAACTGAAAAATCTCCTCTAATAGTGCCCATTTCTGCTTTAGCCGGAATTGAAGCTCCAATTATCTTCCTTACCATATCAATCGCATGAATTCCTTCTACAACCATTTTAACTAATGGGCCAGAAGTCATATAATCTAATAACCATCCTCTTACTTGAAGCCCAATTTTATAAGGATCATTTGTGCCTAATTCTTTAATTGGATCAATATTATATTTAAAATAAGTATCTAAAGTCTTCTCTCCAAGTCTTTTTATCCAATTTTCGTCTTTTGGATAATGACTATCAATCTGATCTTTTGTAGCCCAAATCATTGAAAGAGCCACAATTTTAAGCCCCCTTTGCTCAAATCTTCTTATAATTTCTCCAATAAGACCCCTTTTTACTCCATCTGGTTTTATAATTACACAAGTTCGTTCTTTTTTAAAATCCTCCATAGTAATTAAGATCTTAATTTAATTGGTAACTTTTCTATTTCTTTTTTAATTTTTTCAAAAACTTCATCGACTTCTTCTTCTTTTAGTGTTTTTTCTTTTGATCTAAATATTATTCTTAAAGTATAACTCAAATTTTCTTCTTTTATAAAATAGTCTAAAAATTCAACTTTTTCAACTATTTCTCCCCCTGCTTTAAAAATTAAATCCTCTATTTGATTATAACTAATTTTTGAAAGAATAAAAAATGATAAATCTCTAAAAGTAGCCGGAAACTTAGGAATGTCTGAAAATTTTCTTACCTTTTCTTTTCTAAGAATATTTAAAATTTCATCTATGTAAATCTCAAAATAAAAGACACTTCCATCAATTTTGGAATCTAAATAATCGGTTATAAAAACTTTACCAATTATTTTTTTATCGGAGTAAATTAAATTATTTTTAATTTCAAAATCTAAATTCAATTTTTCAAAAAATGAATCAATTTTACCTTTAAACAAAACTAGATCTTCTTTTGTTCTTGAAACCTGAATTGCGCCAAAATGCAATTTTTGAATAATATCTTTTCCCTTAAAATAAGCAACTCTTCCAATTTCAAAAAGATAAACTTTGTTAAAAAACCCTAAATTTAATTTCCCTGCTCTTAAAAGCCCTATTAATAAAGTTGGTCTGAAAAATTTAAACTCAGGACGTGTAGGATTTAAAATTTCTATACAATTTCCATTAAATAGCTTTTCGTTTTTTAAAAATTCTAAATCTTTCTCTCCTATAAAAGAATAAGTAACAACTTCGTCAAAACCTAAAAATGTTGCTGTATTTCTTAACAAATCTTCAAAATCATAAATTTCATCATTTTTAACTTTAAAATTTTGATTAAGAGGGACTGATTTAATTTTTTCGTATCCATAAATTCTTATTATCTCGTCTAAAATATCTTCTTTTGATTCAATATCTATTCTATCCGGCTCTTTTTCTATTAAAAAAATGTTATTTTTGATTTCTTGAATTTTAAAATTTATTTTTTTAATTATCTTTTTAAATCTATTTTTGCTAATTTTTATTCCTAAACCGGAAACTTCTTTAAAATTAAAAATAATTTTTTGAGGAGCTTCCTCTTTTTTAGCCAAAAGTGGACCAATTTCAAAATTTTTAAGAAATGAACAAATTCTTTTAGAAGCTAAAATAACTCTTGACTGCGGTATCTTCCTTTCAAATCTAAAACCAGCCTCTGTGAAAAGTTTTAATTTTCTTTGAGTTTTGTATATTAGATCCTGAGGAAAAGAAGCTATCTCAATTGCAATATTTATAGTGTTTAAATCTACTCTTGCCCTATCACTACCTAATATACCAGCCAAGGCTATTGGACCATTAGCATCAGCAATAACAAGATCCTCTGAAGATAAAATATATTCTTTTTGATCAAGCCCAATAAACCTTTCTCCATTCTTAGCGAATCTTACCTCAATAGGTTGTTTTATTTTATCTAAATCGAAAATATGAATTGGCGTGCCTAGTTCCAGCATTAAAAAATTACTTAGATCAACTAAAAAATTTATTGATTTTTGATCATAAAGAGATAAAATTTCTTTAAGCCATTTTGGAGAATCTCCATTTTTAACATTTTTAACAATTCTTAAAGTATAAAAAACATCGAATTTCAATTTTAATTTTGGCTTATCTTTAATTTTTTCTTTAAAATCAACATTTAAAGGCTTCAGTTTCAGCTTTGAAATACTACAGATTTCTTTTGAAAAACCCCAAAAATTAGCAGCGTCTGGAAAACGATTTGGTAAAATATCTACTTCTATAAAATCTTTGTTAAAATTTTCAACCTCAAAAGATTTCTTTTCAATAATCTCTTTTAATCTTAAAGGTTCAATTTTGCCTTTTATATAATTTTTTAAAACTTTAAAATAAAATTTCATAATTAAATAAAAAATTTTAAAAATCTTAAATCTCCACTTAAAAAATATCTAATATCTGGAATTGTATATTTTACCATTACTATTCTTTCAAGACCGCAACCAAAAGCAAATCCACTATAATTTTTAACATCCAAACCTGCTTGCTTTAAAACATAAGGATGCACTATGCCCGCTCCAGCTATTTCTATATATTTTTTATAACTACAAATATTGCACCCATTTTTACAGATACATCTTAAATCTACCTCAAAACCGGGCTCTACAAAGGGAAAATAGCTTGGCCTTAATCTTATGTCAGCCTTTCTTTTGAAAAATTTACTAAAAAAATACTCAAAAACCCATTTAAGTTGAGCTATATTTACTTCTTCTTTTTTATCAACTAAAAGACCCTCTATTTGATTAAACTGAATTTCATGCCTTCTATCTGTTGCCTCAAATCTAAAAACTTTACCAACAAAAATAGCTCTACAAGGTGGAGAAATTTTATTAAGATAAGGTACTTGAAAAGCGCTTGTATGAGTTCTTAGTAAAATATCTTTTCTTTCTTTTACCCATAAAGTACTCCAAAGATCTCTAGCTGGATGAAATTTTGGTATTCTCAAAGAATCAAAATTTTCATACTCACTTACAATTTCTGGAGAATCAATTGCTGAAAAACCTATTTCATTAAATATTTTTATTATTTCTTTTTTTTCTTTATTTAAAATATGAACTGAACCAAGGTATTGTTTTTTACCCGGCCAAGCTAAAATCAAATCAAAAGAATCAGCCTTTTTTGTCTCAAAAATTTTTCTTTTCTCTTCGATCTTTTTTTGAATAAATTCTTTAATCTCGTTAAAACTTATCCCAAATTCTTTTTTTTCTTCTTTTTTTAAAATATCAAAAAAATTTAAAAGATTTGCAATTTTTCCTTTTCTTTTTAAAAATTCTAAAGCTAAATTCTCTAATTCTTCTTTTGTTTCTACTTTTTCTAATTTTTTTTCAAAATCTTCTTTTAAATTTTTAATCTTCTCTCTCCAATCCATTTTTATCTTAAATTCAATTTTATCTTATTTAAATCATCTGGTACTTTTTTAACCCAAAATGGCCAAACAGTTAACTTCACTTCTTTTATACCCTCTTTTGTTTTTAAAATATCATAAATTTCCTTTAAATCTCTTGATGCTATAGAATTTTTAAAATCTAACTCATTAAATATTGGTTTTACGGAAATACTACCCTCAACTAAAATTTTTCCTTTACCTTTGGAGAGATTTATTTCTTTTAAATCTGTTTTTTTAATCTCAACTTTATCTATTTGATATCCTTCTTTTATCATTTTAATTTCTAAGTCTTTAATTAAATCTAAAAGATCTTCTTCGCGATAACCTAAAGCAACAATTTTAGCATTACCATAAATTTTTATTTCTTCTATTGATTCTCTAATATCTCTCAAATCTTGAGGCTCTATTTTTTCAATAGTAACATAAACAATCTTGGATCCTTCAGGAAAATAAATATTTTTATAATTATTCTTAAGGTAATTTTCTACATATTCCCTAGCATTAGAGTCAAATTCTCTTTGAGCAAAGTTATACTCTTCAAGTGTTGGGACTTTAATTAAATTTTTACCACCTCCACTAAAAGGTTTTTCAGAAAAAACTTCTATTTTCTTTTCTATCTCAGTGCCACTTAAACCTGGTATTTTAAATTTAGTAGGTTGAATGTTATACTCAGCACCACTTTCTTGAGCGAAAACTTCAATTTCTACTATTGCGGGCGAATCCGGAGTACCACCAGGAATTTTTAATCTTTCTTTAGTCCTATAAACTTTACCATCTTCTGAAACAAACCTTGTATTTGGAATTAAAATAAACTCACTGCCTTTATTTAATATTTTAACCTTACCACCTGCTTTAGTTTCAATTTCTGTTAAATTCTTAACTGGATATGAATTAAATACATTCTTAATTTCATTCACAAAAATGCCTTTTAAAGTCAAATTATCAGATGAACTCCTAACTACATCACTTTCAATATAAAATTCATAACTAAAATTTTTACTACCTCTTTCTAAAACTATATCTACCTCAGCTTTATTAATCACAAAAATTCCAAGAAGGTATACTCCGACAAAAATTAAAATTAAAAAAATTAAAAGCCAATATGGAAAACTCTTCTTTTCAACAGTAAAATAAACTGTTTCTCTTCTCTTTTTTTGATCCTTTTCTTCCTTTTCTTTAATTTCTTCTCTTTTTACTTTTGATTTAGAATGAAATATCTCTTTTATATAATTTTCAAACTTATCATGAGAACTAGCTATTTCAAAACCATATTTTTTGGCATAATTAATAACTTTTTTATTATTTGAGGAAATAATAAATTTTCTATTCTTATTTTTCTCAAAATATCTTAATATCTCATAAACAATTTCTTTTTCAAACTGTTTATGCTCTAGAGGAACAACTATTGTTATTTCTTTATCCTCAATCTTATCTATTTTCTCTAAAACTTCAACTATATCAGTTTCTTTTTGAAGATATACTGTTTTCATTTTCAATTTATAAAACTTTTGGAACTTTTAAATATCTCCCTTCTTTTGCTGGAAAATTTTCTAATATTCTTTCCCTAATTTTTTCATCTAAAAAAACCTCATCTTCCCTAAAATCGTTAAACCAAAGACCACTTGAAATAAGGGGTTCTATATCTTTTAAATCTAAAACTTGAATCTTCTTAACATATTCTATTATCTTGTTTAATTCTTCAGAAAGTTTTTCTTTTTCTTTAATTTCTAATTTAGCTAAATTTATTAAATTTTCAATTTTTTTCTCATCGAATTCCATAAATAAAATTTTAGCATAAATAAAAATTATTACAAGGATTTAGCTTTAATATTTAATTTGGAAGCTATTTTAAAAACAACTTTTTTTATTTTTTCAGAATCACCGCTAATTTTCAATTTTAAAAAATAAAAATCACCTCTTGTCTTAAAACTGCTTTCTAAAATAGAAATATTATCCTCAGAAATCATCTGAATAATTCTAGGATAAAATTCTCTACTTTCTTGTTGATTATTAAACTCAAAGATAACCTCTAAAGAATCTTTATTTAACATTTTTTTAATAAAATTCTTAATAGCTTTTCTTGCTTGATAAGTTTTTACAAAAGAAAGCCAATCAGGTGAGGGATTTTTATTTTTATTAACAATAATTTCAACAACATCCCCTGTCTTTAGCTCTGTATTTATAGGAACAATCCTATTATTTACTTTAGCGGCCATACAATGATTACCTACTTCAGTATGAATTTTATATGCAAAATCTACACAAGTTGATCCGGTGGGAAGCTCAATAACATCTCCTTTAGGAGTAAAAACTAAAATTTTGTCTTGAAAAAATTCTTCCTTTAATATTTTTAAAAATTCTTTAGGATTTTTTATATCCTGCCACTTTCTTAATTTTTCAACAAGCTTTATCTCTTTTTCATTGATAAATAAACTTCTTCCCTTCATATAATCTTTAGTATTTTTAAATTCTGCATAAGCAAAATACGCAGCTGCGCCAATCTCGTTATAAAGATGCATTTTTTCAGTTCTTATTTGAACCTCTATAATTTCTCCGTTTTCATCAAATAATGTTGTATGAAGAGATTGATAGCCATTTGGTTTAGGAAATGCTATATAATCGTCAAATTCTTCAAAAATTGGATTAAAAAGTTGATGTAAAATTCCTAACACTAAATAACATTCTTCTATACTCTTTACTATTATTCTAATAGCTAAAATATCATAAACATTTTCTATATTAGAGTTCTTTTTTAAAAATTTTTTCCAGATACTTGAAATTTTTTTAACTCGATATTCAATTTTAACTGGATTTATTTTATTTTCTAAAAGTTTATTTGATATTTTATTTATGAGATTTTTTAAATAAAGATCACCTTTTTTTAATTTTTCTTCAACTAAATTTCTAATGAAATCATAATTTTCTGGTTCGAGATATTTAAAACAAAGCTCATCTAGTTCGGACGCCCAAGTAGATATTCCTAATTTTTGGGCTAAAGGTAAATAAATTTCTTTTGTTTCTTCTGCTACTTTTTTTATTTTTGCTGGACTTAAAAATTTTAAAGTTCTCATATTATCAAGTCTATCAGCTAATTTTAGAAAAACAATTCTTAAATCATCTAAAAAATAGATTATAAATTTAGAAAGTTTTTGAAGTTCTCTTATGCTTTTATTTTGATATTTAATTGAAGTAATTTTTGTAACTCCATCTACTAAAAAAGCAATATTTTCTCCAAATAGATTTTTTAAATCCTCATATTTAACATCAGTTTCCTCTAAAATATCGTGTAAAAGAGCAGCTGAGACTGTTTCATAATCTAAATTTAAATCTAAAACATTTAAAGCTGTCCTTATAGGATGGTTGATATAATTTTCGCCACTTAATCTTTTTTGCCCCAAATGATTTTGATAAGCAAATTCATAAGTTTTTTCAATTAATTTAAACTCTTCACTTTGAGGATTAAAAACCCGAATCAACTTTTTAAAAAATTCACTCTCTAAAAAATTCGTATTAAAATAATCCTCTTTTAATTCCATCTTATTTTTTTAATTTTATAACTAATAACTTTTTCTTTTTGATTGCTTAATTTTAAAGAAAGAGCGTAGAAAAGACTTGAAAGTCTATTTACATAAGGCAAAAATTCTTCTTTGTATTCTTTTTTAATTTTTAATTTAACTAAATCTTGCTCTATAATCCTTATTTTAGCTCTTAAAATATGGCAAATAGCTGAATCTTTGTTTTTTGCAGGAATAATAAATTTTCCTGGAGATTTTATATTTAAACTCTCTATAAAATCTTCCCAATTCTTTAGAGCTATTTTAATATTAGGTAAATGTTCAGCGTTTTTTTTAAGTAAACAAATTAATGCTAATTTTGCCTGTAAAATAAAAATTTCCTCTTGTAGTTCTTCTAAAATTTCCTTTAATTTTTTATTTCTTACTAAATGCTTAAAAAACCCTAAATAACAAATAAATTCATCCGTTTTTCCTAAAATTTTAAATATTAAGTTAGATTTTGAGATATATTTATCCTTTATTAAACTTTTACCACTATCTCCTTTTTTAGTAAAAATTAAATCCATATATTAAAATCTTAATATCATTTTTAAATTATAACTTAAGATATGATATAATTTAAATACTATGGTGGTCCCAACTAAAAGAAATTCAAGGTCAAAAGTCAGAAGAAGAAGATTAAATAAAAAATTAAAAACCTTTCAGTTGATTAGTTGTAAAAACTGTAAGGCTCAAATTTTACCCCACCGCGCGTGTATTTTTTGTGGCTACTTTTACAAAAAATAAAACTAATTATTTACAAATTCTAATATTTTAACAAAAAGATTTTTATTTTCATTAGCTATTTGGGATAAAATTTTTCTATTGAGCATTATATTTTTCTTTTTAAGTTGAGAAATAAATTGACTATATTTAGAGCCTTGCTCTCTTAAAGCCGCATTTAACCTTATCTGCCAAATTCTTCTTTGTACTCTTTTTTTTTCTTTTCTTCCTCGATAACTATGAACCATCGCATGCCAAAAAGCTTCTCTTGCCATCTTCTTTTTTGATTTTCTTCCCCATTTATAACCCTTAACTAATCTCAATAATTCTTTTCTTTTCTTATTTTTTATTTTTCCTCTTTTTACCCTACTCATTTTCTATTATTTTTTTAATTTTAACATAATCTAAAAAACCTACATACTTTTTGTCATTAAACCAAAAAGCTGGTGTTCCAAAAATTTTTAAACTTTTTCCCAAATTAAAATCTCTCTCAATTTCTTTTTTGACCCCCTCATCATTTAAACAACTCTCAAAACTCTCTAAATCAAGATCTAAATTTCTAGCAAAATTTATAAGGTTATTTTTTTTAAATTTTCCGATATTTACTCCAAATTGATTTTCAAAAAGAATTTCTCTATATTTCCAAAATTTACCCTGTTTTCCTGCACAATTAGCAGCAATAGCCGCTAACCAAGACTCTTCTCCTAAAATTGGATAAAATTTTATAATAATTTTTAATTTGTTATTTTTTACAAAATTCTCATAAATTTTTGGTTCAACTTCTAAATAAAATCTTCTACAAAAAACACATTGATAATCCTCGAAAATAACAAAAGATTTCGCGTTTGCTTCTCCCAAAAAATAACCAGCTTCAATTTCAGACTTTTCCTCTATTTTTTCAACACTTTTTTTAATGTTAACCGGCCTTAAGAATAAAAAAAATATACCTAAAATTAAAATTAAAAAAACAAAAAAAAGATATTTCTTCATAATAAAATGTTAATTATTATTTTATCATAAATATTTTTAAAAACTAATCTCTTAAATCTAAAACCTCGATAGTGCCTATTTGATTTATTTTTATTTTTTTACCAAAATTTGGCATTTTTTTAATTCTTACCTCAATTTCAAGAGAGGTAGCATTTTTTAAATTACCAGTTAGTTCCTCAAATAAAACAGTAGTGCTCGCTCCTGATGTTGGGATATTAAAAAATAAATAGTTATCTAAAATTTTTTTACCCTCAGAATTCGCCTCTGTCCACTCGTTACCAAAAAAAATTGAATAAAAAGGCTTACGCTCTCTTAAATTGTAAAAATAAACACCCCAATTAGAGTCTTTTTCTTTAATAAGCGATCTATATCTTGCAACCCTTAAATAATTTTCTATCTTATAAACTTCATCTTTAAGAACTATATCTAAATTTGATCCGCCCAAAAACAAAAGAGAGCTGCTTAAAATCAAAAATAAAATCCCCATCGAAATTAAAACTTCAGTTATTGTAAAACTTTTCATAATAAAATTATATAATGCTTTATAATTTTAAATGAGCGGGTGTAGTTTAGTGGCAAAACGCCAGCTTCCCAAGCTGGAAATGGGGGTTCGATTCCCCTCGCCCGCTCAAAAATTTGACTAAAGTAGAAAATTTAAAAATTAGAAAAATAGACCCTAAAACTACTCTACCGCCGGAAGTTATAGAAGTTTTTTTGAAAATTAAGATGGCTAATTTTGAAGTTTTTTTAATTGGTGGTTGTGTAAGAGATATTATTTTAAAGAGAAAACCAAAAGATTGGGATTTAACAACTAATGCTAAACCGGAAGATATAATTAAAATTTTCAAAGAAAGAAGTTTCTATGAAAATAAATTCGGAACCGTAAGTGTAAAAACTGAAAGTAATGATCCAAGTTTAAAAATAATTGAGGTGACTCCTTATAGAATAGAATCTAAATATTCGGACTTTAGACATCCGGATGAAGTTATTTTTGTTTCATCTTTAGCGGAAGATGTTAAAAGAAGAGATTTTACTATCAATGCTTTAGCCCTTGATATTGAAGGAAATATTTACGACTACGTGGACGGACTAGAAGATCTTAAAAATAAAATTATAAAAGCAGTAGGCGATCCTTACGAAAGATTTAAAGAAGACCCTCTTAGAATGATAAGAGCAGTTAGATTTGCTACCGAACTTCAATTTGAAATAGAAAAAAAATCAAAAGAAGCAATTATAAATTTAGCCAGTTTTTTAGAAAAAATATCTAAAGAAAGAATAAGAGATGAACTTATAAAAATAATAGAACTAAAAGATGGCGCAAGAGGTGTTAAAATGTTGACTTCTTTAGGTTTAAATAAATACATAATTCCAGAATTAGACGAGGGTTTAGGTGTAGGTCAGAATAAACATCATATTTATGACGTTTATGAGCATAATCTTAAATCCTTAGAATACGCTATTGAAAAAAATTTTCCTCTTTATTTAAGATTTGCTGCTCTTTTGCATGATATTGGTAAACCAAGAACAAAAGTAGGAGAAGGGCCAAATTGCACTTTTTATGGTCATCAAGTCGTCGGTGCTAAAATGACAAAAGAAATTCTTGAAAGATTAAAATTTCCAAAAGATTTTATTAAAAAAGTTTCTAATTTAGTTTATTATCATATGTTTTACTATAATGTAGGACAAGTAACTGAAAAAGGAGTTAGAAGATTTATAAATAGAGTTGGTATAGAAAATATAGACGATCTCTTAAAATTAAGAGAGGCAGATAGAATAGGATCTGGAGTCAAAAAAGCATTTCCTTATAGATTAAGGCATTTAAAATATATGATAGAAAAAGTTTTACAAGAACCAATCACTCCTAAAATGTTAAAAATTAAAGGAAATGATTTAATAGAGAGTTTAAAACTAGACCCAGGCCCAAGAATAGGTATGATCCTAAAAATATTACTAGATAAAGTTCTTGATGATCCGAATTTAAACGAAAAAGAAAAATTAATTGAAGAAGCTAAAAAATTAAATAGCTTAACTGATGAAGAATTAAAAAAATTTCTAAAAGCAGCTGAAGAAAAAATAGAAGAATTCGAAAAATCAAAAGAGGCTGAGCTAAGAAAAAAGTTTAATATATAATCTCCTTAGCCTCCAAAACCCTGAAAATATTATCTTTAAAAATTCCATAACCATAAATAATTGTTTCACCATTAAAAGTTGTGGTAGTAAATTTAAATTTAATATCTCGAGAAAAAATACAATTATCTTGAGCACAATTAATTTTACACTCACCTTCTCCGTTAAAACTATCATTATATAATTTGCCAGCTTCTATAAAAAAATAACAATCCAAAGCCTGATCAGCTGCTATAATACTTTTTGTACCACCTAAAATATCATAAGAAATGGAAAGCTGACTACTTGAAAGAATCCAAATTGTAATTACAAAAATAGAAAAAGCAGTCATCAAAATAACAGCTACTACTATTATTTGTCCTTTAAAATTTTTCATGAAATTGTTTTTTGGGTAACCGATGTTAAAATTTCATTTACATGAAATTGTTTTTGGGGTAACTGATGTTAAAATTTCAACATTTTTTGTTGAATTTTTTAAATCAATTTCTGCAAACAACTGTATTTCTAATCTTCTCGGTCCCCTAAAATTATTACCAAAGTCTTCACAACCAATATTTTTAATTTCAAATTTTTTAATTTTAACATAATCTAAATTTAGTTTAATTAAATTATTACTATCCCTGCAAGGTGAATAAGGATCATTTGGATTAGTTGAAGTTGAATAAAAATATAAATTTTCATTTTGAAAATTAATTGTAACACACTTTCCGTCTCCTCTTATAAAAGTAATAGAAGAAGAAGTAGCATCATTTTGATTTAAATCCTCAATCATATATGCAACCTTTAATGATCTAAAAATAAGATCTGAAATTAATCTTAAATTTTCATAAGCAGAAACTAAAGTATTTAATTTTTTTTGAGAAGCCTGAAAACTAATAAAAGTAGTAATAACTATTGACATTACAATTCCAATCATTAAAACAGAAAAAACTGTCTCTATAAGAGTAAAACTTTTCAATTTTTTAAAATTTTTTAAAAACATTTTATTGGGTGCCAACAATATACCTTTTGAATCAATTTTAAAATTGATTTTCCATTTAGCTTAATTTCTACAGTAAGTGTAGCTGTTCGTGTAGAGAAAGTAGTCGTTTCTATGTTTAAAATTGTTTGAAAATTATTACCGCCCAAAAAAGAACCACGAGGATTAGTATTTATCCCTTTTAACCACCAAAAATCATTAACCTGACTAATACCCGAAGAAGCAAAATTATAATAAATTTCATATTTTGCTTCTTCTAATATTTTTAGAGCTAGAAAATTAGCTGAAATTAATACATCAGAATTATAGGAAATAAAAAACGAATTACTTATTAAACTCAAAATTGCAGTGCTTGAAATACCAAAAATCAATAAAGTAAAAAGAGCCTCAAGATAACTAAAACCTTTTTTATTCAACAACAAGCGCTCCAAAATTTCCAATTTTAATCTTCTTTTGCAAACCATTTTTATTAAAAATAATTATAGTATCAGTTGAAAATTCTGTTTCTAAATATGGGGATTTATAAAATATTAAACTAGAAGTTAAAAATGAATTATCTAGTTTAAGTTTATACTCAACAATTATTTTTTCTTTTTCGCTACAGGGATCACTATTTGAGGTTGTTGATTTTTTTATTAAAGAATAATTTTTTGGATGCGAAATTTTAACGCCGAATCCACATATATTTTCACTATGCGGTCGTGGAGCTAAGGCTAAACTTTGAGCTTTTTTTATTGTTTGAAAAACTCCTGCTAAATCTGATTGTAATCTTAGATTAGCTAAAATATCGGGCGAAAAAATTCCAATAGCTATAAAAATACTTGAAATTGCTAAAACAATTGACGTTTCTAAAACTGTAAAACCTTTAAATTTTAAAAAATATTTTTGAAATTTCATTTCCAAAACAAATTATAAACCAAGTACTTAAAAATAAAAAGGGGACAAATGGAATTTCTGATTTTAAATTATATTTTTTTTTAAAAATAAAAGGAAGAGAATATAATGAACCCAAAAAACCAGCTAAAAATATAACAAACAAAAGTTCAGGAGTTTTTAAAAAAAGACCAATAAATAAAACAACAAAAAAATCCCCTGTTCCTACTAATCCTAAATAAGAGAGGAAAAAAAACAAAAGAGAAATAAATAAATTGAAGATTAAATCTATGCTAAAATCGAG
>Ga0197143_1001849_pt1 | contig 16838 bp, 19 predicted proteins | sample GBS70_MetaG_FD_148603 | JGI IMG/M metagenome (GOLD analysis project Ga0197143, IMG submission 148603) | Sediment microbial communities from Great Boiling Springs, Gerlach, Nevada, United States - GBS 70_MetaG | ecosystem: Environmental > Aquatic > Thermal springs > Hot (42-90C) > Sediment...
CTGCTCTTGTGGGAAGATCTCAAAGAGACTCTTGTGGGCTGCTGTATGGAAGGAGAACTTCAAGGCCTCGGAACTGTCCAAGAGCTCTCCAGCGAGACGATCTCGATCTGGACGCCGGTGGCTCACGCGACCGCCATCCAATGGGGGTCTCTGAAAGTCTTCGCCGACGGGCGACACATACGAACCCTCAAGAGATCTTCCGCCGAAGGGCAATGAGCTCGAGCAAGCTCTTGGCCGCTTCCGCGCCTTTGTAGACGCGCGCCCAGGCTTGCTCTTCTGTGTACGGCGTCAGCACCCCAAAGACGATCGGGGTATCACACTCTAAAGTCACTCGCATCAGCCCGTCGGTCACCGCACGGGCGATATGCTCAAAATGTGCGGTCTCGCCCCGCAGCACGCACCCCAACGGCAAGATCCCATCATACTGCCCCGACTGCGCTAAGCGCTTCACCGTCGCGGGAAGTTCAAACGCTCCTGGCACCCAGAAGACCTCCGTCTCGGCCATATCTCGAAGCTGCTCTTGGGCCGCCCTGAGCATCTCTTGTGTGATCTCTTTGTTAAATGCGCTGACGACGACCGCGATCTTAAGGCTCATTACTGAAATTGGCAAAGATCGCATCGAGCTGATGGCCGAGCTTCTCCTTCTTGGTCTTCAGATAGTTATAATTGTGCGGATTGGGCGGGACGAGGATGGGAAGCTGCTCGACGATCTTGATCCCATACGCTTCGATGCCCACGAGCTTCTTGGGATTGTTCGTCAGAATACGAATAGTGCTCAAGCCCAGATCTTTGAGGATCTGGACGCCGATGCCGTACTCGCGCAGGTCTTCTTTAAACCCCAATTGTCTATTAGCTTCGACGGTGTCGAGCCCTCTGTCTTGGAGATGGTACGCTTTAATTTTATTCCCCAAGCCGATCCCGCGGCCCTCTTGGCGCAGATAGAGGAAGACCCCCAGGCCTTCTTTAGCGATCTGGCGCAGGGCTGCTCGAAGCTGCTCGCCGCAGTCGCACTTGAGCGAGCCGAAGACGTCCCCCGTCAGACACTCCGAGTGCACCCGGACCAAGACGTTCTCTCTCCCGGCGACGTCGCCCTTGACGAGCGCGATATGCTCCTTCCCGTCCACAAGGCTCTTATAGGCGTGGATCGTGAACTCCCCAAACTCCGTGGGGAGATTGGCCCAGGCGATCTTCTCGATCAAGTGTTCGCGCTCGTAGCGATAGCGGATGAGATCAGCGATACTGATAATAAGCAGCCCATGCTTCTGGGCGAATCTCTCTAACTGAGGCAGCCGGGCCATCGTCCCGTCCTCGTTCATCACCTCGCAGATGACCGCCGCGGGATAGAGCCCAGCTAACTTACAGAGATCGACGCTGGCTTCGGTGTGGCCCGCTCGCTGCAGCACGCCGCCGGGCTTCGCCCGCAGGGGGAAGACGTGCCCCGGCTGGACCAAATCTGAGGGCTTGGTCTTGGGGTCAATGAGCGTCTGAATCGTCTTGGCGCGATCATGCGCAGAGGTCCCCGTGCTGATCCCCTCGCGGGCGTCCACTGAGACCGTAAACGCGCAGCCCTTCCCCCCGGAATCCGTCTGCACCATGAGCTTGATCCCAAGCTCATCGAGACGCTCCCCGGTCATGGGCACGCAGATGATCCCCCGGGCTTCTTTCGCCATAAAATTGATCTTCTCCGGGGTGACAAACTGCGCGGCGACCATCACGTCGCCCTCGTTCTCGCGGTCTTCATCATCCACGATGACGAGCATCTCGCCGCGCTTGAGCGCTTCGAGTGCCTCTTCGATCTTGGCAAAACCCATACGATCCTCCTTGCGGCCCTCACCCCGCCTTGTGGGCACCCCTCTCCCGTGGCTCACCCACGGGAGAGGGGCCGGGGATGAGGGCCAATCTCTCTATATATTTCCCCAAGATGTCAAACTCGATGTTCACCCGATCCCCCGGACGACGGACACGAAGATTGGTCTGCGCGAGCGTGTGGGGGATGATCGCCACGTCGAACTCCCCGTCGGAGATATTGAAGATCGTGAGGCTGATCCCGTCTATCGCGATCGAGCCCTTCTCGACGAGATAGCGCGCGTAGCTGCTCTCTACGCGAAACCGAAAGACCGCGCCCTTCTCCTTGCGGGAGATCGAGACGACCTCCCCCACCGTGTCTATATGCCCCAGCACAAAATGCCCATCGAGGCGATCGGAGAATCTCAGGGGCAATTCTAAATTCACTAGATCGCCCCGGCGGAGCACCCCCAGATTGGTGCGTGCAAGCGTCTCTGGGCTCAGCTCCGCCGAGAAGCTCTCGGCTGTGGGATTGAGCTCGATGATCGTCAGACATGCACCGTTGACCGCGATGCTCCCTCCAATCTCTAGCTCCCTAAAGAGCTTGGGCGTAGAGACGGCAAGCCGCGTCGCGCTCGCCGCCAGCACCTCTCCGGTGTCCATGACGATCCCCGTGAACATCGTATACTATCATAGCAAAAAGAGGGAGGGCTCTCACCATGACCGACGTCATCTCCAAGGATGACGCAGATCATGGCGCGAGATTCCCTCAATAGGGTAGAAGAACAGAGAAGTTTGACAGGGCAAGGCAGTTACACTATAATCGCCCAGTAAAGAAGGAGAAGGGTTGTGATGGAGGTAGACAGGGCCTCAAGTGCGGGAGTGAGCCCGCTGACGCGACGGCGCTTTCTCGGATGGCTGGGATGGGGCTCGTTCGCGTTGGCGATGGGGGGTGTTGCCCAGAGCGTCCCCTACTATCTGAAGCCGCAGCTGACCTATGAGCCAACGACGACCTTCACCGTAGGGCGTCCGAGTGAGTATCAAGTTGGGGAGATGCGGCCCATCGAAGCGAAGAGAGTCTTCATCTTCCGAACTCCAATGGGATTCCAAGCGCTCTCGATGGTCTGCACGCATCTGGGATGCAGCTACAAGCCCTTTGGGCCGCCCAGTCAAGAGTATCCCGTCGTACACGCCTACTGCCCGTGTCACGGGAGCGTCTTTGCTCGCGACGGGAGGGTCTTGGGCGGGCCGGCGCCTCGCCCCCTGCCCTTCTATGAGATGACCCTCACTCCCGACGGCCGCCTTCAGGTCGATACCGCCAAGGTCGTCCCCAATACCCAGTATCTCTCAGCTGACGGCCAGCAGCTCGAAGGCCCCATCCCCGACGGGAGTGACATCAAGTTCTCATGATGGACAAACTGCTACTGATCCTACAGAGCCTGCGGCGATCACGGGTCTGGCTCTCGATCTTCCGGCGCGAGGGGCTTCCCCAGACCGAAGCCGACCGGCTCGCCATGAACCGCCGCAACTTCTTCGTGCACATCCTGCCCGCCAAGATCTATAGAGAGTCCGCACGCCTCAGCTATAACTGGCTCTGGATGGGCGTGATCTCCACCTGGCTCTTTGTGATCTTGACCATAACTGGGGTCTTCTTGATGTTCTACTACGTGCCCTCGGTCGAGCGCGCCTATGATTCCATCCGCGAGATCGTCAACGCCGTCCCGCTGGGACGATGGATGCGCAACATGCACAAGTGGGCGGCGGAGCTGATGGTCTTCGCTGTCTTCTTCCATATGCTCAGGGTCTTCTTCACCGGATCGTATCAGCACCCCCGCGAGTTCAACTGGGTAGTCGGAGTCCTCTTGCTAGTTATCACCGTGCTCTTTGCGTTTAGCGGGTACATCTTGCCGTGGGACCAATTGGGCTATTATGCCGCGAAGATCGCCAGCAACATCGCCGACGGCACACCGTTCATCGGGCCGTATGTGAAGCAGATACTGTTGGGCGGGACAGACCTGTGGCAGCCCTCGCTCCTGCGGTGGTACGTCATTCACGTCTTCGTGCTGCCCATGGCCATGATCTTCTTGATAGCATTTCACTTCTGGAGGATTCGCAAGGACGAGTACAGCAAGCCCTGGTGGACCGAAGAAAGGAAGCGACGCTAGATGGCCGTCTTAGCATCACTCAAGACGTTCAAGGGCGGACACTACTTTGGGCTGTTTGAGGGGACTCCGCGCGGTGTAAGATTGAAGGTCGCGCCGCTGCCTCAAAGGGTTCTCATCCCTCTGCGCCAGGGCTTTTCGGCAGAAGTCGCGCCCACGGTCAAGGAGGGCGATCGCGTCAAGACGGGACAGATCATCGGGCGCAACGAACCCAATCCCCAAAAGCCTTCAACCCCCGTCCATGCCAGCATCTCCGGCAGAGTCGTGAAGATCGAGAAGCGCCCCTACCCCCTCGGAGGCGAGGCCACTACTGTCATCATCGAATCCGATGGCACAGACGAGTGGCAGCGGCTTGACCGCCCGGCCAACTACGAAAAGCTTCCCCCCGAAGAGCTGGGCAAGATCCTCTATGAGGCCGGGGTCACCTGCGGGGGCCAAGCGGGCTTCCCCACCGTCTATCACTCCGCCCCAGCCACACCAGAGAAGATCCGCTATCTCATCATCAACGCCGTGGAGACCGAGCCCTTCTGCGAAGCGACCGATCAGCTCCTCTACGAAGAGTTTGAGAAGTTCGTCCAGGGCATCAAAATCTTGCGAGCGGCCCTGGGCAACGTTCAGGTCCACATTGGATTAGCTTATAACAAGCCGAGAATCTACGAAGAACTCATTGAGCGCTTCGAATATTACGATTGGTGTACGATCCATCAACTGCGCCCCAAGTACCCCCAGGGCGACGACGCCGTGCTCATTCGCACGCTTTTGGGGTTGCTTCTCCCCCAACGGGGCTATGCAACCGACGTGGGGTGCGTCGTCCAAGACGTCCAACAGTGTGTCGCGGCGTACGAGGCCGTCGTCGAGGGGAAGCCCTTTGTGGAGCGCGTCGTCTCTGTGGCCGGCTCAGCGGTGAGAGAGCCGGGGAATTATCGGGTGCGTGTGGGCACCCCTATCGGTGAGCTCTTAGAAAAAAATCTCAAGTGTAATGGGCGCATTGTGATGGGGAGCGTGATGCGGGGGCAAGCGCAGGGGGATTTGGAAGCCCCTGTGGTGCGCGAGACCCCAGCGGTGATCGCGCTCAAGGAGGCCGAGCATGAGCTCTTCCCCGTTGCTGGGCCGGGCTTTGATCGCGATTCGTTTACGGGCGCCTATATCAGTCTGCCGTGGGTGAGATATAAGCGGGCCACGACGAGCCTCAACGGCAATCCTAGGCCGTGTGTGAAGTGCGGCTACTGCGTGGACGTCTGCCCGCAGAATCTCGTGCCGGCGCTGCTCGGCGAATACTCGGCCAATGGCTTATTAAGCGAAGCCCAAGAGATTGATCTCTTTGCGTGCATCGAGTGTGGGCTCTGCGCGTATGTCTGCCCCAGCAAGATCCCGCTGTTGGAACAGATCCGCGAGGGCAAGCGCAAGAGCTTGGCGGAGACATAGAGGAGTAAATATGCTGAAAGACAGAATCTACGAGTTCTTCGAGAGAGTCCATCACCAGCTACGCGCCCGCCGGGCCGAGGGCCTAGCGGTGCTCTGGGAGGGTGTGAAAGACGCGATCTTTGGGGGCAGTGAAAAGCCCGCCCGTCAAGCCCCCTACATCCGTGACGCCATCGGGATGCAACGCTATATGGGAGCACCGCTTCTTGCGTGTATCCCTCTGGTGCTGGCGAGCATCTATTTCTACGGATGGCGCTCCCTGGCGATCATCGTCGTTACGTACATAGTCGGGATGGCCGTCGAGTTCACGTTCTGCGCCATTCGCAGACACGAGATCACTGAAGGATTGCTAGTCACGTGTATGCTCTACGCGCTCTCGCTCCCGCCGACCTTGCCCCTGTGGATGGTCGCAGTGGGGATAGCGTTTGCGATTGGGATCAAGGAGCTCTTTGGCGGGTCGGGGTATAATATCTTCAACCCGGCGATCAGCGGGCGAGCGTTCCTGCTCTTAGCCTTCCCCTCAGCCATGACAACGCGGTGGTACACGCCCTTCAACCCGTTGACGGATGGGCTTGGGGGCTTTCTGCACTGGTCGCCGGAATCCGTGAAGGGGATAGACGCCATCGCCAAAGCGACCCCTCTGGGAGCCTTCAGCTCCCCAGATATTGCCAAGCCCGATCTGTTTACGCTCGTGACGGGCTTCGGGCGCGCTGATGTGCTTGGGGCGACGTCGGCGATCCTCGTCTTGCTCGGCGGCCTGTATCTGCTGCACTCGCGGGTCATTGACTGGCGCGTCTCGATCGTGATGATCGTCAGTGCCGGCTTGACCTCACAATTTTTCAACTTCATCGTACCGACAAGATTCCCTGACGGCATCTACGCCGTGCTCAGCGGGGGCTTGCTCTTTGCGGCATTCCTCAATGCCACCGACCCTGTCACCAGCCCCATGACCGTCCGCGGGCGGTGGATCTTCGGTATAATGTTGGGAGTCTTGACGGCGCTGGGGCGCGGCCTGACCGGCTACGCCGAATGGGTGACGTTTGCGATCTTGATTGGCAATATGTTCACACCGTTGATCGACAGATTTACGATCCCGAAGAGCTTCTCGGCTCCAGCTATGCAAAAGAGGTGATCTCTCTTGGCTGAAAAACCCCAAAAGAAGAAGAAACTGCTCGGCCCCCACGAGTGGAGAATGATGATTGTGCTCACGGCCATCGCGATGATAGCCGGAGGGTTGCTAGCGGCGGTCAACGAAGTCACCAAGGCGACGATCGAAGCCAATGCCAAGGCTCGACTGCGCTCGAGCATTCTCGTCGCCCTGGGCGAATATACCGCCGAAGAGCTCTTCCCCCAAGAGGGACTGCCCAAGCTCTCCCCCGCCCAAGTCGATCAATACTTTAAAGAACGCATCGAAGAGATCAAGACCGATAGCTTCACCTACTGGAAGGCTTACAAAGACAAGGTCGGCGGAGAGCTGTCGGCGTATGTCATTCGCATTCAAGGGAGCGGCTTTCAGGGGTTAGTGGCGATGCAAGTGGCCCTCAAGCCCGATCTTTCGGAGATCATCGGGGCTCACGTGGTCACGTTCGAGATCGGCGAGACCCCCGGCCTAGGCTTCCGCATGACCGAAGAGAAGTTCTGGAGCCAATTTAAGGGGATGAAGACCGAACGGCCTATCGAGTTTGTGAAGTTCCGCGATCCCAATACCCCCAAAGCCCCATATCAATTCGATGCTATTACGGGAGCAACGTACACGTCCACGACTGTGCGGGACTTGCTCAACGAGACGATCGCGAAGTTGCGAAAGATCACACAGGGTGAGAAGAAATAGCGACCTTGAAAAAAGCGGACTGTTATAGTATGCTTTTTATGACTGGGACCTAACCCCCCGGCCCCCTTCCCTAAAGGGAAGGGCTGGGGGAGAGGTCTGAATCAGAAGGAGTGAGAGACTATGGCGGAAGTAAAGACAGCAGTGATGCAACGCGCAGCAGCGCCAGCGATCCCCCTGACGCAGCGGCTGCCCCAGACCAAGGGCTGGAAAGAGCTCGTCCGAGACATCTGGGACGACAACCCCACGTTCCGTATGATCTTAGCCATGTGCCCCACCATGGGCGCGACTAATATGGCCATCAACGGGATGGCTCAGGGGCTGGCGACCCTCATTGCCACGGTCGCGTCGAGCACGACCGTAGCTGCCCTGCGCACCGTCATCCCTTCAGAAGTGCGGCTCCCCGCATATATGATCATCATCGCCTTCTGGGTGACGATCGTTGACATAGTCTTGCGGGCGTATCTACCGCCGCTGTCGGCGGCGTTGGGCCCCTACGTCCCGTTGATCATTACGAACTGCTTTGTGCTGGGGCGGGCCGAAGCTTTCGCCAGCCAGAACAGCCCTGGGCTATCAGCGCTCGACGCGCTGGGCGTGGGGCTGGGGTTCACGATGTCCCTGACGCTGTTGGGGATCGTGCGAGAGCTGCTGGGCTTTGGCAGCCTCTTTGGGATTCAAATCTTCAGCGGTTGGACCCCCTGGGTCATTATGATCATTCCGGCAGGGGCGTTCTTGGTCGTAGGGCTCTACGTCGGGATCGTGAAGCACTTCTCGCCGGGGGGACAGATCGGAGGTGGGGCGTAGACTATGGACATCTTCCTCATTGTGCTGGGTGCCATCCTAACGAACAATATTCTGCTCACGACCTTCTTAGGGATCTGTCCGTTCATTGGGGTCTCTGGGGAGTACGCCTCGGCGTCGGGGATGGGGATGGCAGTCATCTTCGTGCTGACCATGACTCTGCCCGTCAACTGGCTGATCAAGCACTTCGTGCTCGATCCCTTGGGGGTGGGGTATCTGTCTCTGATCGTCTACATCGTGACCATCGCGTTCTTGGTGCAGGTGGTGGAGATGTTCATGAAGCGCTTCCTTCCGGCGCTCTATAACTCTTTGGGGATCTTCTTGCCCCTGATTACCGTCAACTGCGCGATCTTGGGCGGAGTGCTCTTTGCCCTTGCCACGTGGAATCTGGGCTTCATGGAGAGCGTGGCCTTTGGGTTTGGGGGCGGGGTTGGCTGGGCTTTGGCGATCATCCTGATGGCCGCGATCCGTGAACGCTTGCGCTTTGCCCCCATCCCCGAGGGGCTCAAAGGCCCAGGGATCGCTCTGATTATCGCCGGGCTGATGGCCATGAGCTTCGTCGGCTTTTCGGGAATGATCAATATTCGCGACTTCGGAGGATGACAAGCTTCGCTTGACGTTCATCTTCGCCAGCCTTCGGCTGGCGAAGGCGAACAGTCCAGACGAAGTCTGGTATGGTCTACATCGTGCCGGTAGCAACGATGGCCCTTATGGCCATCTCGGTGGCCCTTATTCTGGGATTAGTGAAGAACCTGCTCACGGTCGAGGGCGAGGCGAAAGTTAAGATCGTCAACGACGGCAACGAGCTGGTCTTGCCCTTAGAGCAGAACTTACTGCAAGCCCTCAAAAAAGCGGGGTACGATCTCTTCGCCCAGTGCGGCGGCAAGGGGACGTGCGCGACCTGCCGCGTCAAAGTCTTAGAAGGGCTCAAGCCGGAGCAGATCACCACGGCGATGCTCGGCCCCCTGAGCGATAAACTGCGCAAAGAGGGCTGGGTGCTCTCGTGCCAGATCTCGCTGAAGAACGACTTGAAGATCGAGCTGTTTAAGCCGTTAGTGATGAGCTGGCCCAAGGTTGCGGGCAAGGTCGCTGAAGAGGCACCCACAGCCCCGGCCCTCTCGCCAGCCGCTGCCAAGCTGCGCGCGGTCTTGCCGGGGTTCGATTGCTTGGCGTGTGGCTATCCGACGTGCGAAGAGTTCGCGGAGGCCCTCGCGGCGGGCAAGGCCAAGCTCGACGGGTGCTATCCCGGCGGCAAGCCCGTCCTCGAAAGACTCAAGCAAGCGGCTGCGGAAGCAGGGGTGAAGCTCAGCTAGTATGCCCAAAGTCGTCATCCTCGGCCAGAAAGAGTTCGACGTCCGCCCAGGGACGAATCTCTTAAAATTTCTCCAAGAGACGCGCTACGATGATCAACTCCCCGCCACCTGCGGGGGCCAGGGACAGTGCTCGACTTGCGCTGTGCGAGTTCTCAAGGGCGGGGGAGACCCCAACCAGAACGAGCTCGACGTCTTGGGCGAAGAGCAGCTCGCCAAGGGCTGGCGGCTCTCCTGCCAGATCAATATTACTCACGATATAGAAGTCGAAGTCCCCGGCTACGAAGTCGCCGAGGCGATCCAGATCGAGCCGCAGCTCGTGCGAGACGTTTTAGCATATGCCGTCGAAAAGATCCCCCTCGGCCAGCTCCCCTCCTTACAAAAGATCACCGCCAAGAGGCTCAAAGACTTAAGTAATCGCATCGAGGTTGTCTTAGAAGGCGGGGGCGATCCCAACGACGTTGAGGCCCTGCATGCGATCTTCAGCTATATCGCGCGCGATTCCCACGCCCAGCAGATCCCCACGCAATTTGAACTGACCGATGAAAAGATCCAAAAGATTTTAGAATCGCTCTCTAAGCGCCTCCCCGCCGAGGAAGAAGAGATCATCACCTACCCGTACTTCCTCTACGTGGCGTTTACGATTCTCTTCTTGCTGACGGCGGGATTGGGGATCTATTCAGTCTTTCGGGACGCCCCCCTAGAAGAGCCGGCGACGCCGTCGTTCACGCCTAACCCTGAGAAAGCTCCGTGGTACTTCGTAGGGATTCAAGAGCTGTTGGCGATCTCACCGAACATTGGGCCCTTGACGAGCGTGGCCATCGGCGGGGTGATCGCCCCCACGCTTTTCATCTTGTTCTTAATGGCGATCCCCTATATCGAGCCGTATCTAGAGTTTTGGCGCAAAGACAAGAGCAAACCCGTAGGAAGGCGTCTGCGAGATCGCCCTATAACGACAGCACTCTTCGTCTTCTTAGTGGGAGCGGTGATCGTCCTCATCATCATCGGGCAGTACTTCCGCGGGCCCCAGTGGGAGTGGGTCATTCCCTGGCAGTAGCCCAGACTTCGTCTGGACAAGCTTCGCTTGACGTACACCTTGCCGCCTTCGGCGGCAAGACGAACGTCGAGCGAAACTTGCAGACGAAGTCTGGGCGGGGGGGTAGGTCCTATCCGCCGGGCGTGACGATCTGCGGGGTCACGATGAGCGACGGGCCTTCTTTCAGCTCTTCGGGGAGCTGAAAATATCGTTCGACATGCCCCAAGAGCCCATGAAGATATCTTCTTGGCTGAGCTGGGTCTGCATAGGCCCTGAAGATCTCGAGCTCCGTCTCGATGCCCTCCAGGGCTTCTGCTGCCGTCAACGATTCTTTCTTAAGATACTCTTGCAATCCCTCCCACAGATGGCTCGCCAGAGCCGTCATCCCCGCCTCGACGATCATCATGGGACTCAACCGCCGCCGCACCGTTTCCCACGCCTCTAAGACTTCACCATCGGTGCCCAACGCCCGCTCCCGATAGAACTGATAGAGGAGCATCTCCGCTGTCACGAGAAAATTGATCACTCGCTCTTTGTGGGCTTTATAGAGGGGCTCAGTCTTGGCAATCCAGAGGGCGTGAAACTCTTCGGCGAGCCGCGCCCGTTGATAGCCTTCGTGCTCTTTGAAATATCGGCAACTGATGGGACAACTAATATCAACCCCGCGATGCTGTCCGCAGCACGTGGGACAGATCACCCCTCCCAGAGCAGGACACGCTCGCCTGCCCGCTCGTTTGCTGCAATAGACACAGAGAGACATTTAGATAAATCCCATCTCCGCGCGGATCTCCTCTGACATCATCTCTGGGCTCCACGGCGGGTCGAAGACGAAATCCACCTCGACGTTGACGTCCTCCCCAAAGTGCTCCTTGATCGCTCGCTCACAGTCGGCTTGGATCTGCTCATAGAGCGGGCAGCCCACGGTCGTCAACGTCATCTCTAACCGGACGTTCTTGTCGTCGCGGATGTCCACGTCGTAGAGCAACCCCAAATCTACGACGTTGTAGCCCAGCTCCGGATCGAAGACGTTCTCGCGGATCACTTCGCGGATCTCGTCGGCGGTCATCTGAGGTCACCCCTTGTGAAAGTATGTGTGCACGGCTTCGGCGATCTTAGAGAACTCTTGAGCTGCAGGCGACGACGGCTCAGCGATGACGATGGGGATCCCAGCGTCGCCGAGCTCGCGCAGCTTCGGCTCTAAGGGGATCTGCCCCAAGAGCAGAGTATTCTGTCGTTGGGCTTCGGCTATGCCGCCCCCTTGCCCGAAGATATATGCTCTGTGCCCACAGCGCGGGCAGAGATAGTACGCCATGTTCTCGATGATCCCAAGGATGGGCACGTTGAGCTTTCGAAAAGCCCCGATGCCCCGACGCACGTCCGAGAGCGCCACCTCTTGCGGGGTCGTCACGGCGATCGCTCCCGCAAGCTCGACGTCCTGGGCAAGCCCAAGCTGGGCATCCCCGGTCCCTGGCGGCATGTCTACTATCAGATACTCGAGCTCCGGCCAGGCCGTGCTCTCCAACAGCTCATTGATCGCCTTCGAGATCATGGGGCCGCGCCAGATGAGTGGATCCCCTCCCCCTACTAAGAGCCCGATGGACATGGCGTGGACGCCGTATTTGAAGATGGGGATGAGTCTTCCGGCGTGGACCGCGGGCGGCTCGGTAAGCCCCAGAAGCGTGGGGATATTGGGCCCGTGCACGTCGGCATCGAAGAGCCCCACGCGCGCGCCCAGCTGGGCGAGCGCGACGGCGAGATTGACGCTGACGGTGCTCTTGCCCACCCCGCCCTTCCCACTGAAGATCGCGACAATATGGGCAATCTGAGGGAAATGTAGCTTCTGTGGGGGGCGGGCGACGCGGGGAGCTTGTCGTGGGGTCTGGGCAAACTCGACATGCACGGCCTCGATCTCGGGAAGGGTCTTGAGGGCTTGTTCAACCCACGCTTTGAGCTGCGACTTCGACGCATACGCCGGAAGCAACCGCACTCGAACATGCGCCGTCTTCCCGTCAATCGAGAGATCTTCCACAAGATCACCTAAAGATCTATGGGCATGAGGGATCTCGATCGTCTGGAGGGCTGCGCGGGCACGCTCGCTCAGAGTCATGATGAGATCTTCGCTCGCTCAGATCGCTGCATATTGATGACATCGCTCAAGGTGAGCGAATTGAGATATTCGTCGAGCTTTTTGTTAATAACCTCCCAGATGGAGCTGGTGGGACAATTGGTCTCGATGGAGCATTTGAGATTTGGGTCTAGACAGGTCACCAGGGCGATGGGGCCGTCGAGGGCTTGGATGATCTCGCGCAGCGAGATCTGAGACGGGCGCTTTCTTAATAAATAGCCGCCGCCGCGCCCGTGGGTCGCCTCGACCAAGCCGTGCTCCCGCAGCTCCTGCATGATCTTCTCCAGGAACGGCTCGGGGATCTTGTGCTCTGCGGAGAGCTGCCCGATGGAGACTGGCTCCCCATTGTACTGGCGGGCGAGGGTACACAGCGCCCGCAACCCGTAATCGCTCTTGCGCGTTACTCTCATAGTGACTCCAAAATCCGAGTAGAATACTCTGACTTTATTGTACCAAGCTTCGCCCGGATGTGCATCTTCGCTAGGGAGACCTAACCCCCCGGCCCCCTTCCCTAAAGGGAAGGGGGACCAGGCTCCGCCTGGACCGTTCGTCTTGCCGCCTTCGGCGGCAAGGTGTACAGTCCAGACGAAGTCTGGCTACTCTGTGGGACGGTTCTGCCCCTTGGCTGCGAGGGCTTTTTCGATCAATCTCTCAAAGATCGCCCAGACGCGGGAGTACCCCGTCGCGGGATCATGCTCACTGAGATTTTGGCGCGCGTTGGCCCGCGCGATCTCCTTGGCCTTGCCAAGGAGCGCCGCGGCCTCCACGCTCTGGCCCGCAGCTTCCAACGCCATGCCCTTCTGCATCAACTTTGTGTATTCGCTCCCTGGACCGTGACAGGCTTCGCACGTCACGTCCATCGTCTTCAGAATCTCTTGATCTATGAACGGATGGTCTTTGAACTCTTCGATATTCGTGCTCGTCATGAACTCTGGGCGGAACCAGATCTCGACGTGGCGCTTGCTCGATTCGGGAATATAAACATCGCTGATCTCCGGGTGGCCGTGACAGGCGACGCACGTCGCCGAGCCGACAAACTGCAGCGGCTCCCCAGCGATCGAGACGTCGGTGCGCTGATCAATGAGCTTCGCTTGGGGATTTTCGGTGCGGAAGGGCGAGCTGCGCTCCCCAAAGCCCTCAACTAAGAACGTATCTTTGTGCAATTGCCACCAGGCAAGAATCCGAGCGATAGCAGCTTCACGCTGCTCTTTGGGGGCATTGAAGACGAACCCAAAGTCATTCGCAGTCATCCACCGGATGCGCTCGATGCCGCGCTGGCGCTCGGCCCAGCGATCCGAGCGCAACTTCTCAATGCTCTCCTCAAAGATCTGGGCAAACCGCGTCCGCATCTCGTGATGGGCCGTCTCGGAGCGCAGCGCAAGGGAATTCCCTCCATGACACGCGGTGCACCCCACCTGATCGAACGGCAATTGCTCGATAATCTTGAGGTCTTTATGGGTCTCGAGGAGATCCTTGAGGGGCTCAGCCGTGAACCCCGGCACGCCCACGTTGACGTGGCACGTCATGCACAGATCGGCGCTGCGGCCGACTTCGGTGACGACCTTTCGGATCTGGAGATTCGCCTCGGCTTGCACCGCGATCATGAGCTGATCAAGGGGCGAGAGCGAGCCCTTCTGGGCTTGGACCTTCTCGCTGAACACCCTGATCAGATACGCCCGCTGATACCGCTTCCACTCTTGATTGTAGTTATCGAGCGCAACGATGAACACCAAGACTAACAACAAGACAGCCGATACAGCGAACCATTTTCGTGCGTTCTCCATAACTTCTCCTTCAGGGTGCATCTATCATAGCGAATCCTGGGCGAGCTCGCTAGCCCGCCGGCGGGCCCAGCGGTCGGCTTCGAAGATCTCCTCAATCGTCGGATCGGTGACGCCCTCATGCTCTGCAAGCACCCGCTCTAATACCCGAGCGATCCCCACAAACGAGATCTCTCGATTTAAGAATCTCTGCACGAGGACCTCGTCGGCCGCATTGGCTACTGCGGGAAAAGTTCCGCCGCGCCGCCCCGCTTCACACACCAACCAGAACGCCGGATAGCGCTCGCGCCCCACCGGCGCAAACTCTAGCTTCTGCTTGACGAGATCGAGCCGCTCCACCGAAGATCGCTCGCGCTCCGGATAAGTAAGGGCATACTGAATGGGGAGTCTCATATCCGTCGCGCTCAGATGAGCCAGAAGCGTCCCGTCTATCAGCTCAACTAAGCCGTGGACGACGCTCTGCGGGTGAATCAGCACAGAGATCTTCTCGTAGGGCAGTTCGAAGAGCCAGTGGGCCTCGATCACTTCAAACGCTTTATTGACGAGCGTGGCGGAGTCTATGGTGACGCGTTTCCCCATCTGCCAGGTGGGGTGTTGGAGAGCCTCGGCAACAGTGATCTTATCGAACGACTCTAAGGGCCTGGTGCGGAACGGCCCGCCTGATGCCGTCAAGATGATTCTCTCGATCTCGCTAGGCTGACGGAGATTCTCAATGATTTGAAGGATCGCGCTATGTTCGCTGTCGATGGGGACCAGACTTCGTCTGGACTGTACGCCTTGCCGCTTCGCGGCAAGATGCCCTCCCACGACCAATGATTCTTTGTTCGCCAATGCGACGATTTTATGAGCCTTCAGGGCTTCGAGGGTGGGGATCAGCCCCGTGATGCCCACTAACGCATTGACGACAAGGTCAGCCTGAGGATGGGTCGCGACCGCCAGCAGCCCCTCTTCCCCCACGACGATCTCCCCGCTCCACTCAGCCTTCACAAGATCTTTCAGATAGCTGATATCTTTGGCTCGCTCGATGGCGATGAGCGCGGGCCGGAAGCGCAGGGCTTGGGCCGCTAAGAGCTCGATATTCTTCCCCGCTGCCAGGGCGACGACCGAGAGAGTATGCCCCCGTTGATTGAGGGCCTCGATGACGGCGAGCGTTTGAGTCCCGATTGAGCCCGTCGAGCCTAAGATCGCGATCCCTCGGGGCTTGCTAACGGCACTCTGTGGCATCTAACTCCGGTTTGGATTTGTAGACGCAGTGATCTATCTCCTCGCCGTAGGCGTCCCGAAGCCACGCAGCATCAGCGCGGTCATCCCAGACCTCAGCGCCCTCTGAGTCTACGCCGGCATAGCGACTATAGAGATCAATCTCGGCCTGGTCACAGGAAGTGTTCGTTCTCCCCAACGCTGCCGCTCCAGAGTGCACTCGGACCCTGCCGCCCGCAGGCACCATGCACCCTTGCGGGAATACGAAGACTTGAGCGATCCGCTCGTGGTCCTCGGCAGTGCTGCTGACCAGCTGCCAGCCGGAGAGATCAACCTCGCGACGACCTCGATTGACGATAGTCACGACTTCCGAGTCGCCTCGATAGCGAATGGAGTCAATCACAACGTAAGGGCGCTCTAAGCTTGCAATATCCATACGCAAAGCCACGGTGACGACGGGGCCGCTGAGACGATCCAATGGCCCCAGCCAACTCCCTCCGGTGTTCCCATTGCTATCGGTGAGCCCCCAGCCGCTCCAAGGGAGGGCATAGAGATAGCCGACGGTCACGGCCAGCTCCGCCTTGATAGGTTCTCGAGCCCCCTTGGGCCGCATAGTGAGGATAGGAAGAGAGAAGCTGAGATAGGGCCGCAATACCCAATAGCCGCGGGCGAATTCCCCGGTGGCGCGGATGAGCTGGCTCAGGGCCTCATCGAAATTCGCCGGCTCTCGATAGAATCGCTCTATATTGAGGAAAGCCCCTCCAATGCCCGCCAACGAACCGATGGAGATCTGTGCGAGGGTCGGAATGCCGTAGGCAAGCTCTGCAAGCACTCCGCCATAGAGAAAGACAAACTCTACGTCCGCCTGATCGCTTTGGTCGAGTGTGGGAAGCGCGAGCGCCACTTGACCTTCCAGCCCTAGCCGCAGAGCGATATCTTTCACACCGAAGTTTGTGCGCATCCCAAACGAGAGGAAGTGCTCGCTGACGCCAGGATAGTTATGCCCTTGCAAGAGGGCATTTAAGTCCGACAGAGGGAGAGAGAGCCACCCCCCAGAAGTATCAAGGGTGCCGGTCACTTGGGCCTGAGCCGTGCTGGGGAGAATGCCGATGAGCAAGACGGCCATTAAGGCGATCCACCAAGCCCTCATGAAGAATCACCTCGTGGTACTTATTATAATCCTTGGAAAGAGATAGTCAACTGAAATTATACGGGTTGGGGGGCAGGGGAGGGGCGCACCAGCGAGTCCTTCAGGAGCGCGTCGAGCTGCTCGCCCTCGAGGACTTCGACTTCTAGGAGGCGCTTGGCGAGCTTGTGCAGCGCCGCGAGATTGCGCTGGAGCAGCTCTTTGGCCCGCCGGTAGCACGACTCAATGATATTCTTGATCT
>Ga0197143_1001851_pt1 | contig 16790 bp, 13 predicted proteins | sample GBS70_MetaG_FD_148603 | JGI IMG/M metagenome (GOLD analysis project Ga0197143, IMG submission 148603) | Sediment microbial communities from Great Boiling Springs, Gerlach, Nevada, United States - GBS 70_MetaG | ecosystem: Environmental > Aquatic > Thermal springs > Hot (42-90C) > Sediment...
GACTCAAGCGGAGCTCGGGTCGAGAGCCCCCCGGTCCTGAATGAGACTCTCGCTAGAGCACATCAAATTTATAAGTTGAACTCGGAGACCTCACTCATGAAGAGGATCTTTCCTCTATTCTTCATCGCGGTCCTTCTAGTGTATCAACTCCCGATAATGGGTCAGGGCATAGAGGCTGCCATATCCCCGAATTCGATATCCACGAAGCCCGGGGACAGGGAGAAGTTCTCGCTGACAGTCTTCAATCGTGGGAATAGCGACATAGAGGTGAATGGGATAAGGCTCAGGATAACATCGAGAGAGCTCTTCGGGGTGCCTGTAGCGATATACTTGGGGGAGTACGCTTTCCCCTTCGATAAACCTGAGTTAGTCAAGGCTGGGAAGCAGAAGGTAATTGAGAGGACTATAGAAGTCCCCTTAATACCTTTCGCAGGTAATTTCGATGTCGAAGTAGTCGTTGAGACGACTGGGGGCAACGTCTCGACTGAGATGCGGGTCAACTTACTCTACAGTTGGCTCTCTATAGCTTTCCTCCTCATCACGCTCCTCGTGACGTTAGGGATCATCTACGTCATATTGAAGCTCTCATTGAGGAGAGTCAAGAGGGGGAAGATCTACAGGATAAGTGACTTATTGAGTGAGAGGGATAGATATCATAAGCTCCTCAAGGAGCTCGAAGGTAGGAAGGGGAAGATAGGGGAGAGGGAGTACGAGGAGCTGAAGGAGGAGTACTCCTCTAACTTGAAGAGGATCCAATCTGAGCTCGAGAGCAGGCTCCCAGGACTTCAGGATGATATAGCTAAGTTGGAGAGGGAGATAGAGGATATAAATGGGGAGTTGAGGAAGCTCAGAGCGAGAGTAGAGGTGAAGGAAGTTAAGAAAGGGGAAGTTGAAGCTGAGATAAGGAAGTTAGAGAGGTCTTTGGAGGAGAAGAGGAAGAGAGTCGATGAGCTCAGGGATCTCATACGTAGGATCAAGGGCCTCTAAATTTCGAATATTTTTGAGTCAATTTCACCGTTTTTCAGGGAGAAGATCACTCCCAGACCGTTCCTCAACTCCTCATACTTCAGATCTATGTAATCCCTAATTGATGAGGAGAAAACGGCTTTATTCTCACCATCCGACATGAAGAGTCTGTAATAATCGATCCTAACTTCATCCTCAGCTAAATAGTAAGCTGTAGCTACTGAGATCAGAGGTCTATCGGCCAGCAGGACTGTGTTCATAGCGCTCCCTTCCTTCACGAACCTCTTAGCGTGATTGAATGCCCCGGGAATGCCCCTCTCGTAAACGTAATTCCCGAGATAGAAGCTGTCGGAGATCCCCTCAGAGTAACTGAGCCCCATCTCAGCCGCTAGCTCCATATCGTTGACAGTCCCGTTGTGAGCGAACCAGAGGTCGAAGCCCCTGTGCGAGTAGTGGAATGGATGCGTGTTGAAAACGCTCACCTCACCCTTAGACATCTTCCTCGAGTGAGCTATCAGAGAGAAGGTATCTAAGTGATTCAAGGTCTCTTTCAATTCTTCTAGCTCTATATCCTCGAATATAGGGGAAGTGGATCTGTAATACCTCGAGAATTTTCTCCCGTCCTTGAGACCGATGAGAGCATACCCCCAACCGTCATCGTGCTTCGAGCACTCCTCTCCCCTCAATTTAGAGAGTATGGGGTCGCATTCACTCGCTTTAGCTAGAGCATCGAGCAAGGAGCGAGCTTCATCTCGATCAGAGCCGATCAGTAGTAAGATCCTGCACATACGCTCCTCATACATCTCGAGGACTTAAATCTTCCTATCGTTGAGGAGTCGCTCATGCAATCGTTTTTAAAGCCTTACATCTATTTCACCAGCCCTATGGCATGCGACTAGATGGGAACCAATGCCCTTAAGTTCAGGTTCTTCTCTCTCGCATAAATCGATTGAGAAGGGGCATCTCGGATGGAATCTACAACCTTTAGGAGGATTGATGAGGTTCGGGGGTTCTCCATATACCTTAACTCCCTTCTTAATCAGTACGTCCTTCTGAACCCTCGATTCGACATCTGGGACGGGGAGGGAGAGGAGGAGAGTCGCTGTATATGGATGCATGGTCTCGTAGAATATCTCCTCAGTAGTAGCTAGCTCCATTATCTTACCAGCGTACATCACAGCTATCCTATCGCTTATATGCCTAACTGTGAGTAGATCGTGCGTTATGAAGACATATGTCATTCTGTAATTTTGCTGAAGATCCAGGAGTAGGTTAAGTATCTGGGATTGAACTGATATATCTAGGGACGATGTGGGTTCATCTAAAAATATGAGATCGGGCTTCGTCACGATAGCCCTCGCTATCGCTACCCTCTGCTGCTGACCACCGCTCAACTGATGAGGGAACCTCTCTAAGTGCTCTATCGAAAGCCCTACTTCGACTATTACCTCCTTAACTATCCTATCTATCTCCTCATCGCCATAACCGTGAACTTTCATCGGCCTCGCTATTATGTCCTTGACCCTGCTCCTCGGATTCAATGATGAGTAGGGATCTTGAAACACTATCCCGAGCTTCTTCCTGAACTTCTTGAATTCGCTCTCTTTCATTCCAGTCACATCGACCCCATCGAAGATTATCCTACCGGAGGTCGGCTCATACAATTTGAGGGCTGTTAAGGCTAGAGTTGACTTCCCGGATCCTGATTCACCGACTAAGCCTAGGGTCTCCCCTCTAGTAACCGATAGGTTTATCCCATCGACTGCCCTGAGGAAGCTCGGCTTTCTTAAGATCCCCCCACCGACCGGGAAGTATTTCCTCAAGTCATCCAATCTCAAGAGATCCATAGGATCACCCAACAGCAAAACATGAGACTAAATGCCCTCTCTTCACTTCAGAAAGCTTAGGCTCCTCCTTATCACATATATCCAATTTATAGGGGCATCTCGGATGGAATCTACAACCACTAGGCAGATTTATCAAATCTGGGACGCTCCCGGGTATCGAGGGCAGCCTCTCCTTCCTACTCCTCCTGGAGGGTAGCGAGGATAGTAAGCCCCTAGTGTATGGATGGAGAGGGTCCTCTAGCACATCTGGTGTAGCTCCTACTTCGACTATCTTGCCAGCGTACATAACTGCGACTCTATCGGATTCCTCCGCGACTAAGCCTATGTTATGAGTTATCAACATGACTGCCATCCCCACTTCCTCCCTTATCTCTTTAAGGAGATCCATTATCTGAGCTTGAACTGTGACATCCAAGGCTGTAGTAGGCTCATCAGCTATTAGTAAGCTTGGCTTCAGTGATATCATCATAGCTATCAGGGATCTCTGCTTCATACCGCCGCTCAAGGAGTGAGGATAGCTAGAGGCCTTGACCTCTGGGTCAGGTATCTTGACCTTCCTTAGGAGATCTACTGCTAATCCCCAAGCTCTCTTCATCGGGACTCCTAAGTGATATCTGGGCATCTCAGCTATCTGATAACCTACTTTGTAAACTGGATTGAGGGCTTTTGATGGATTTTGGAATATCATAGCGATTTCCTTTCCCCTTATCTCCCTCAGTTCACTCTCATCCATCTTGAGGAGGTCCTTTCCTTTGAAAAATATCTCTCCTCCAACTATCCTCCCGGGGTAAGGGACTAAGCGTATTATCGATAGGCCCAGCGTTGACTTCCCGCATCCAGTTTCCCCTACGACCGCTAGCACCTCTCTCTCGTACAAACTCAGATCCACGCCATCTACTGCCCTCACCTTACCCCTAGAGGTGAAGAAGTATGTCCTCAGGTCCTTAATCTGGAGGAGCCCCATATAATCACCTAAATCCTCAGCCTTGGATCTATCAAGTCCCTAAGCCCATCCCCGAGTAGGTTGAAGCCTAGAGAAGTTATGACGAGGAATATCCCGGGGAATGTCGATATCCAAGGCGCTATCTGCAAGTACCCCATCCCTTTGGCTATCATATCACCCCAATCAGGAGTCGGGGGCTGGGCACCGAACCCCAAGAAGCTCAAAGCTGTGGTTGAGAGGATCGCCGTCGGGAGCGTTAAGGTAGCGAGGACGAGGATCGATGGGATTATGTTAGGGAGTATGTATCTCACTATTATTGAGATATCAGATTCTCCTATTGCCTTAGCAGCTATAACGAACTCCCTATTCTTGATAGATAACACTTTCGCTCTTGAAACCCTAGTGAAGGGAGGCCAGCTCACTATCGCTATAGCTGTCACGACTTGCGATATACCAGGACCTATCACTGTGACTACACCTAACGCTAGGACTATCGGCGGTAGAGCCCATATGGAATCAGAGAGGAATGATATCACTCTATCTACCCATCCCTCCCAGTAACCAGCTATGATGCCTAAAGTGACGCCTACTAAGGCCTCCACGATTACAACGAGGATCCCGACCCAGAGAGCTATCCTGGATCCGTAGATAACTCTGCTGAAGATACATCTCCCTAACTCATCTGTACCGAAGGGGAAATCGGGGGATGGTGGTTCCAGCCTGTGCTTGAGATCTGTCTGAGCGTAGCTCCTCGGGGCTATGAGAGGAGCGAATATAGCGATAAGTATTATGAAGATTGAGATTATGAGACCAGTTCTAGCGCTCCAATGGGACCAGATAAGTTTGATATATCCAGAGGCTTCCTTAGTTACCTTCGCAACTCCCTCAGAAGCAAGCAAAATATCACCCCTTTAACGTAACCCTAGGATCTAGAATTGCAGTTAAAATATCTCCTATTACATTTGATATAACTGTGAATATTGATATTAGAAATATTATGAACATGACTACAGGATAATCTTGCATCAATATGGAGCGGTAGAGCAAGTTCCCCATGCCCGGCCATGAGAATATAGCTTCAACTATAACAGCCCCTCCTATAGTCCATGGAAGCTCTAAGAAGAAGAGGACCGTTACAGGAATTAGGGCATTCCTCATCACATGTCTGAATAATACTACCAATCTAGGAAGCCCTTTCGCCATCGCGGTCCTCACATATTCCTCGTATAGTGTCTCTAAAACTTCCGTCCTCATCATCCTCGCGAATATCGCGATATTAGGAAGAGCTAGTGTCGAGGCGGGGAGTATGAGGTGAGCGAGAGTCCCGTGACCTGAGATAGGTAGGACTCTTAAGTAGAAGCCGAATGCTAACATCAACATCGCACCCAACCAATAGGTCGGGATCGAGTAGAGGAACGTATAGACTCCAGTCAGGACTCTCTCAGATAACATACCTCTCCTAACAGCTGATAATGTACCTAAGATTATTCCGAAGATATATGAGATTACCAACGCTGTTATCGTGAGTTGGAGAGTTGCAGGGATCCTCGGTACTACGACCCTGACTACGGGGAGCTTAAAGACGAAAGACGTTCCGAAGTCCCCCTGAAGCATATGAGAGAGCCAGAAGAAGAACTGTATGTAGATAGGCTGATCTAAGCCCCATGCTCTCCTCAGTTCCTCGATACGCTGCTGGCTCACTCTCTCACCGGCTGTGAGGAGCGTTATCGGATCGCCCGGGAGTAATTGCATAAAAATAAAGAGGATGAGGGAGACGAATATTACGATGAAAAAACCTATTGAGAGCCTCTTAGCAGCATAGCTGAGGATTCCCATGGAGATCCCTTTTCTCTCAGCCCTTCCTCACCTTGACGTCATTGAGGTATATATAGGGGGATGTGTGAAGCACGAACTTGACCCCTTCAACGTTCTTATTCACTGCTACATATTGCTTGGGGTACTGCAAGGGTATCACAGGGAGATCATCCAGGAGTATCATCTGAAGCCTAGAGTATATCTTCGTCCTCTCCCTGAGGTCGAATGTACCCATGCCGGCATCGAACAATTTATCTACTTCAGGATTGATGTAAGTAGAGTTAGCTGCTCTACCCGAGTGGAGCCAATATGCCATATCTCCATCCGGATCTAGCCATGCGAAGACATTTAAAGCAGCTTCGAAGTCCTTCCTCCATACCTTTTCCCTTATGTAATGCTGCTCATACTCCCTGAGCTCAACCTTTATCCCTATCTTGGAGAGCTGCTCCTGTATTACCGGGGCTATCTTCCTCAACCTCGGATTATCATTGGGTACATCGAGGACGAATGAAAGCACTACGCCTTCCTTCTTCCTCACGCCATCCGGGGCCATTTTCCATCCTGCTTCATCAAGAAGCCTCTTAGCCTCCTCCAAATTGTATCCGAAGTTCTTTCTAGCATATTCCTCGACTGTAAAATTGTAACAGAGCATACCCGGTGAGATGAAACTATATTGAGGTTCAGTTGTATAATCATTGACTACGACAAAATCATCCCTGTTCAACGCGATGTATATAGCTTTTCTCACATTCTTATCCTTAAACTGAGGTTTCTCTAAATTGAAGATCATGAAATGGTAACCGCCATAAGCGAATTCATGTAACACAGTATTGGGGTCTGCTTTCAACCTATCTACGTATTGAGGAGGAACTGCAGCTAGGATATCTATATTCCCCGCGAGGAATTCATTGACTCTAGTTAAATCATCCGCGATTACCCTTATTATGACTTGATCAAGATACGGATTTGGCCCTTTATTCTCAACGAAAGGTAAATTGGTCTTATAATTGGGATTAGGGACTAAGATCGTGTGAGAACCCTTAACCCATTCCTTTATGATGAATGGGCCGGCCCCAATTGGATGAGCATTAAATTCACTATCTCCAACTTTCTTAGCGTACTCGACATCTACAGGGGCACCATATTCGGATGTGATGACAGCCCAGAGAGGCCCGGGTGGGTTATTGAAAACGAACTTTATCGTATAATCGTCTATTATCTCAGTATGATTCAGCTCGATCCAGTCAGTGCTATAAGGACTGAGTTGTATATACCTATAAACGGACTCATTCACTGTCCTCGCGTTAAGAGGATTATTTGTGATTGGGAATTTCAGGTCCTTGGGGAGCTTTATTATTAGAACTTTACCGCCTTCTTGGATTTCATAACTCTCAGCGAGATCCACTACAACGTTCCTATTCTGATCAAAGGCAACGAGTGAGGAGAAGGCGTACCAATTAGCTAGAGTGGTCCAACTAGCTTGCTGAACATCTAAAGCTTGATTGTCTAAATCAGTCCCAATCACGATGGTCCTTTTATATTCAACAACTGGTGTCGTGACTGTAGGCGTGGTTGTAGGTGTCGTAGGAGCAGTTGGTGTGGGGGCTGGAGGCAGCATGAGGAAGTATGCAGCTGCTATGACTAAGATCACTACGATGAGGATAATTCCATAAAGGGCTCCTCTACTCAGGGCCATATGCATGCCCCTCTCCTATGATATCACTACTTATAAAGTTTTCTGGACTATTAAAATTTTTAAGAAAAAATTTGTTTTAAAGGAAAATTTTTTACGCCTAAATTGTTTGCCTCTCGAGTAACGGATTTTTCTATTAACTCTAAGTCGAATTTTCATATATGTCCATATGATAATTTCTTATTTATTTCTAACAATTTTCCATTCTTTACCACTCTCTCTACTTTAACTTTATTCAATTCTGCTGACCTCATTTTGAAAATATCGTCGGACAGTATAACGAGGTCGGCAACTTTCCCCTCTGTTATACTGCCCTTCCTCCTCTCCTCAAATGAGAAGAAAGCTGCATCTCTCGTATACAATCTAACAGCATCATAAAGCTCGATAGAATTGCCTCTGACGGGATGGTTAACTGCTGCATGGATCCCTACGATAGGATTCATGGGAGTTACAGGGCTATCCGAGCCTCCCGCTAAGCGGACTCCCGCCTCCAGCATCCTCTTGTATGGATGGAGCCTCATCGCTCTCTCGGGCCCGAGCCTCTTAATGTAAAATTTTTCCATGTCCCAGTAGTATAAGAACGGTGGTTGAACGGCCACTCCGACCCCCAACTTTGCCATCCTTCGGACCTGATCCTCAGTCGGAACCTCAGCATGCTCTATCCTATGCCTGTGATCTTCCCTCGGATACTCGCTCAAAGCGTACTCATAAGCATCTAAGAGTTGCTCTATAGCGGCATCTCCTATAGCGTGCATCGCAATTTGGAGCCCGCTCTTATGAGCGTTCAAAACGAAATCTTTCAGCTCATCATCCTTAAAGTAAAGGACCCCTCTCGAATCTTTTTTATCGTTATAAGGCTCGAACATAGCGGCTGTATGGGAATCCATGCTCCCATCGACTAATATGCAGCCCCCTATCCTAGGTAAGTCTAATGCGATCGCCTCCCTAATATCAGTCGTCTGGAAGTAGATCACGAAATCTAATGGCAGCTTAGCATCCATAAGGAGCTTTACTTCAGATTCATCCCCAGTAGAACCTTCTAGAGCATGAATAGTCGTTATGCCTGATCTTAATGCACCATAAGAGACATCAACGAGTTTTTCCAGTATCTCCTCTTTGCTAGCTTCGTATTCAGAGGTCCTCCTGGCTATCTCATTCGCTTCCGCCCTGAGGATGCCAGTGATCCTGCCCTGCTCATCGATATCCACACCCCTCATCTCAGGCTTTATGCCTACTCTATCTAGAGCTAGAGAATTCATGACGCAAGAATGCCCATCCAATCTCTTGACTATCACAGGATTCTTAGGTGCTACAGAGTCCAATTCCCACCTAGTAGGATATCTTTGCTCCACGACCATAGAATCATCGAATCCTCTCACCCTTATCCACTGCCCTTCCGGCTTCTTTATGCGTTTTATAGCTTCTAAGATCTCGGAGATAGAGGAGAGTCCGAAGGCATCTAAGTCATCGAATCTAGAGATAGCGGTCCCCACGAAATGGACATGAGTATCTATGAAGCCGGGGAGCACTGATTTTCCTTCAGCGTTTATCAAAATAGTGTCCTTACCTATCATATCATTCGCATTATCTCCGACGAAGATTATCTTATCCCCTTTGATCGCTACGCTCTTGGCAAATGGTTTATCCTCATCCATCGTATATACGTTACCCTCTATGACTAGATCCGCGTAATGCAAGACCTCACCTTTTTAGACGATGTCCTCCCAGAATAAAAAGCATTGAGTCCATTTAAATGCTTAAAAAATAGGAAAAATTTAGGGGCAAACAGACCCCTTCTTCCTCATCTCCTCTCTAAGCTTCTCCGTTCCCTCTACATCGATCTCCAGTGTTTTCGGATCTAGGACAACGCCATATACATTTCTTGCAGTCTCTATAGTTATGTACTCATTCTTCACATCCCACTGAACGAGTTTCGGATCCCTTTCCAGAGGAGATCCCCATCCTCCGCCTCCAGCGCTCCTCAGACTCACCATCTCTCCCTTAACGAGCCTAAGAGCTGCGACCTTCCTGACCTTCCTCGGCTCCTCATTGTGCTTATAGATGAGACAGTAATTCGGGGTCCCGTTGCATCCACCATCCACTCCCCAAGGCGGGAACTTAGATCTGCCTATAGATACTGTGAAAGATGCCTCACTGCATAAAACCATGTAGTTCCTTATTATTCCGAAACCTCCCCTAAATTTACCGTGGCCAGTCCCATCCTCAGTATTCAACGTATACCTCTCAACGAGTATGGGCATCCTCCTCTCATAGACCTCTGCTGAGGCTATGTATGTCTCCCCATCCCCACAAGCAACTAAGGCGCTCTCTCCATCTGTGTCGTAAGATGCTCCCCACCCTCCAGGTTGAGGCTCAACTATAGCGAAAGGTTCCCCAGTCCTATCGTCAACTCCACCCAGTATCGTCGCTAATATGGATAGGAAGTGGCCTGCGCTCAGTTTCTCAGGGACATGCGGTGCTAGAGCCTTCCAAACGAGATCTGTCGTGTATGACATCGCCTCCCAGAAGGTGGATGTTGGAGCAGGTCTTCTAGGATTGAAGACAGTCCCCTCTGGAGCTATAACCTTGAGGGGTCTGAAATAGCCACCATTAGGCATCGCATGAGGATCCGTAACGGCCATATAAGTCTCCCTGACCCCGGAGACTGTCGCTGGATATGACGAATTTATCGAGCCCTTAGCCTGCTCAGCGCTCCCAGTGAAGTCCACTAGCATCTCATCATCGGTTATCTTCACCTTGACCCTAACGTAGAGAGGATTATCCGTGATACCATCATCGTCTATATAATCCTCAGCTTCGAACTCACCTTTAGGCAGTTCCTTAAGCTTCATCTTAGCGTATTTCTCCCCATCAGAGAGGATCTTCTCCATAGCCTCCTGAACGGCATCGAACCCATATTTCTCTATTAATGATATCACTCTCCTCGCTGCGACCTTTAGAGAAGCTGCTTGAGCTTCCATATCCCCTATAGTGAAATCAGGGAGTCTCGAGTTGTACTTTATTATATCGATAACGTCCCTATTTGGCTTCCCCTCAACGAAAAGCTTGACGCAAGGGAACTGAGTCCCTTCCTGGAATATCTCAGTTGAATCAGAGGTCCAGCTACCGAAGTGCATCCCACCGACTTCACTCCAATGCCCCTTATTTATCGCGAAACCTATCAGCCTATCCTTGTAGAATATAGGCATCGAGAGAGTCACATCATTCAAGTGAGTTCCCGAATGATATGGGACGTTGCTTATGAATATGTCACCATCCTTAATATCGCTCCCGAACTTCTCAAGAACTTCCTTTGCGACGAAATCTAAAACACCTGAGAACCCAGGAACTCCAGGAGCTAGAGCCATTAGCTCCCCTTTAGCATCTGAGAGAGCTACAGCATAGTCCAGGACCTCGTATATTACGGGACTCTTCGCTGTCCTCCCGAAAGCATAGAACATCTCATCATTCGCGACTATCAGACCATTCTTTATTATCTCAAGGGTGAAAGGATCTACACCCATAATAACACCCCCTCATCTCACGAAAATAACTAAATTCCCATAATTATCCACATGTCCCTCCTGACCCTCCAGGATTATAGCAGTCGATGTAGTGCCCTCTATTATGGAGGGCCCTTTTATCGTTTTATCCCTGGGAAGCATATCCCTATCGTATATCTTCAGCTTTAAGTAACCACCGTTTAGGAATACCTCTCTCTCCTCCTTCACCGCCTTCTCCAATGAGTTGTTCCTCTCAGGGATCTCAGCTAGTTTTATCCTCTTAACGGGTATTATGCCCGTGACGTGGAAGTTGACTATCTCCACTGGGCTCGAGTCTAACCTGAAGCTATACTCCCTATAGTGGTTCGAGTGGAACCTCTCCTTTATCTCCTCGATCTCAGCCCCGCCTATTTTTCCTCCCATTATCGGGACCCTTACTGTATGCTCCTGCCCGTAGTATCTCATATCAGCATACCTCTCAATTACCACATCATTAGGATTGAAGCCCTCTGAGGCGAATACTTCCCTAACTTTCTTCTCTAGCTCCTCATAGATCGAGTTCACTTTGCTAGTAGCGTCCTGAGAGTCCAGCCTCACTATGAAAGTGTACCTGACATCGTGCTTTATATCAGCAAGTAGCATACCCCAAGCGGAGAACACACCTGGTGGAATTACCGGAACTACTATTTTCTTTATCTCGAGCTCCTCAGCTATGAAAGGTGCGAACATAGGCCCTGAACCCCCATAGGCTATTAGAGTGAAGTCCCTGGGATCGTAACCCTTCTGAACAGATACCAGCCTTATCGCCAGGGCAGCGTTATCATTAGCTAGTTTTATTATACCCTCAGATGCTTGCTCAACGCTTACATTGAAATGTTTGGCTATCTTCTCCTTTATGACTTTCTCCCCCAGATCCCTGTGTATGGGCAGCTCCCCGCCTAGCAGGTACTTGGGGTTGAGGAGGCCGTTGACGACATAAGCATCCGTAACTGTTGGTATATTTCCTCCTCTACCATAGCAAGCTGGACCAGGATCAGCACCCACAGCTTTAGGACCCACCCTGAGGTTACCTACGCTATCTATCCAAGCCTCACTAGTCCCACCATTCCCAACTTCAACGGTCTCCAATACAGGAACTATCACAGGATAGCCGGATCTGAACCTATCCCTCTCCACGTGATACTCAGTGCTTATTTTAGGCGACATATTCTCGACTAAGCTCGCTTTCGTCGTTGTACTACCGCCGTCCAACGCTATTATGTTCCTCTCCCCTATGGCTTCGCCTACTGCCATAGCGCCTATCACCCCGGCGACGGGCCCGGACTCTATCGTATATATAGGGTATCTCTCAGCGTAATCGAAGGTAGCCATACCTCCACTAGACAGCATCGCGAAATAGACCCCTGAGAAGCCCATGGAGGATATGCTATCCCTCAATTTACCTAGGTATTTCTGCATCTTAGGCATCACATAACTGTTCAAGACAGCAGTGCTGGTCCTCTCATATTCCCTCCACTCCCTGGTTATCTCATGAGATAGCGTTATAGGTACCTCCTTAGCGACCTCTTTAACTATCTCTCCAGCCCTTATCTCGTGCTTAGGATTAGCGTAGCTGTTTATGAAGCTTATGCATATCGATTCGACTCCCTCGCTTAGAAGCCTCTTCACGGCTTGCTTAACTTGATCCTCATTGAGCTCCCTGAGGACTGAGCCATCCGCCATTATCCTCTCATCTACTTCGAGCCTCAGATATCTGGGGACGAAGGGCTCCGGCTTCTTATACCTGAAGTTATACATATCCCTCCTGTTCGATCTCTGTATCTCGAGATTATCCCTGAATCCCTTAGTCGTTATCAACCCGACTTTAGCTCCACTCCTCGTTATTATAGTGTTTATAACGAGCGTCTGACCGTGGACAATAACGCTAGCATTTTTCATTGTAATGCCACTTTTCTTAACGGAATTTAGCACGCCTATAGAGGGATCGGCAGGTGTAGTCTCGACCTTGACCCATCTCATCTCACCGGTCTCATCGTCGTATGAAACGAGATCCGTGAAGGCCCCACCAATATCTATTCCTATCCTAAGAGGGATATTGTCACCCCCCAGGGGGCTTAGGGGTAAATATAAAAAATTTACCTCCGGCTCACGGGTCGCGACTGCAGATACCATAAATCCATTTCGGGAAATTACTTGAATAAGTTCCATTCCTGAATCTCATGTAGTGGGGGCATCTCGTAGAGCCCCACTCTACTGTAAGACCACCCGAATTTCCTCTTAATATCGACTTTCATCTCCGCTACTTTCAACGCTGCGATAACGGGATCTATCACTGGAACACCCAGGAGAGATTGAAGTTCCCTATAAAATCCGAAGAATACCGTGCATCCGAGGATTATGACCTCAGCTCCTTCATCAATAGCTTCCTTTGCTGCTTGAACAGTTCTCCTCTTCGTTTCCTCTTCATCCTTATGGAGATCGTGTACACCCAGTCCTATATGCTTGAAGGACGCTAACCTATCCCTCATCCCATACTTAATCACGTTCTCCTCCATTAGCGGGATCCATTTCCTCCTCCCAACTATTATGGAAAACTTGTTCCCGAGGAGAGACGCTAGGAAGATGGAGGATTCCCCCGGCCCTGTTATCACGATTCTGGTCACTTCTCTAGCCTCATGAAGGGCTGGGTCATAGAAGCAACCGATTATGAATGCATCATATCCATTTCTCTCCGCTTCAATTGCCTCCCTAAGTATTTCGGGGGAGACAAGAGAATCGTAGGAGTAATACTCGAGATGGTGGGGACCTTCTTCAAGGGATTTTACATCTACCTGAGTTCCCTCGTCCTTATGTTCATTAAGATATTTGAGGATGGCACCATCAAAAACAGGGGTCCCAATCGGATTCAAGAATAGTACCTTCCTAAGGAGCAACAAGATCCCATCACCTCTCGCCGCTAAACCTATTTTTTTATAAATTTTTATGGATAGCCCTCGCAGTATAAGGGGGGTCAGATGCCTTGAAGTTATCCACCTATATTTTGAAGAGGACCGCCTACTCCATATTCACACTCCTTGGTCTCTCCATAATAGTTTTTACGCTTGCTAGGATCCTGCCTGGTGACCCAGCTAGAATGGCTGCTGGCTCTAGGGCCCCCGAGTGGGTGGTCGAGCAGATAAGGCATCAGTTGAATCTAGATAAGCCCCTATACCTTCAGTATTTCTACTGGCTCTCCGATCTATTTAGAGGAGATCTAGGTTATTCCATAATCAGTAGGAGGAGCGTGACTGGGGATGTTATAGAATACCTTCCAGCTAGCCTCGAGCTCGTTATAGTTGCTGCTATATTCAACATTTTGGGAGCATTCCTCTTAGGGAGCCTAGCCGGGAAATATGCTAATAGGTTCATTGATAACGCGATAAGGGTCTTCTCTTACGTTGCGATATCAATGCCAGCATTCGTATGGGCCATAATACTCCAGCTAGTATTCGGCTGGTGGTTACACGTCTTTCCAATACAGGGGAGGATAAGCGAGGGCCTCTCCGTGCCTAGAGTCACGGGGTTCTACTTAATAGATTCTATTCTAAATGGGAATCTGAGGGCATTTTTAGATGTCTTATGGCATTTAATCCTTCCAGCTTTCGCCCTTTCCATAGGGGGGATGGCCCAAGACGCTAGGATAATAAGATCGGGCATGGTCGATAATGTGGAGAAGGATTACATATTGCTCATGAGATCAAAGGGGCTCCCTGATAGGCTCGTTTCATTTAAATATCTGTTAAAGCCTTCGATAATCCCAGCTGTAACTGTAATGGGGATGGACATCGCTGCTCTCTTGGGCAACGCCTTCCTAGTCGAGATAGTATATAACTGGCCTGGCTTCTCGAAGTACGGGATTTGGGCTATGTTAAACAAGGATCTAAACGCTATTATTGCCATAGTCCTCGTGATAGGGCTCATATTCGCGATAGCTAACATCGTGGTAGACGTAATAGTTAGCTATCTAGATCCGAGGATAAGGTTGCTCGAGAAGGGTGAGTGAGGCATGGCGAAGCTCTCATTACTCACGATTGATAAGGAATCCCCTAGATGGAGGTCTTTCAGGAGATCTTGGTATAGGTTCAGGAGGAACCCTCTATCCCTAGTGGGCCTCACGATAGTTATCATTACCATAGTGATTGCACTAGCCCCGGAGTACCTAGCGCCTTATCCGGATCACGCGGGCTACTACATAAACTTCAAAGAGGCTAAACAGCCACCTAACATAAAGCATCCCTTCGGAACGGATGAATACGGCAGGGATATATTTAGCAGGGTTATGTTCGGGTTCAGGTTCTCTATGACCCTCGCGGTTGTAGTGCTATCCCTCACAGCGCCAACAGGGATACTCCTCGGCCTTATAGCTGGGTATCATGAGAAGACATGGATAGATGCGTTGATAATGAGGGTAGCTGATATGTTCATAGCTGTCCCTCCATTAGTTCTAGCCCTCAGTATATGCTCGATCCTCCCGCCCAACATAATGAACGCTATGATAGCTGTCTCCCTGATGTGGTGGCCTTGGTACACGAGACTAGTTTACAACACGACAGTATCGCTGAAAAATGAATACTTCGTTCAAGCGGCTGAGATAATGGGGGCTAGTAAGTTCCATATAATGTTCAGGGAGATATTGCCCAACGCCCTCGGACCCATCCTCACGAAGCTCACTCTAGACGTGGGATGGGTGATACTTATAGGAGCTTCCTTGAGTTTCGTGGGCCTCGGAGCACAACCGCCCACACCGGACCTCGGAACGATGGTATCTGAGGGCAGTAAGTACATGCCTGAATACTGGTGGATAAGCATCTTCCCGGCTCTAGCGATATCATTCATCATACTCGGCTTCAACTTACTGGGCGATGGGATAAAGGATGCCCTCTCGGGAGGATGAGAGAATGCCTCTACTTGAAGTTAAGAATCTCAAGGTCTCCTATAAGACCTATAGGGGTATCCTCAAGGTCCTAGATGGGGTCAACTTCGAGATAGAGAGGGGAGAGAAAGTAGGGATAATAGGAGAGTCCGGGTGCGGGAAAACGACGACAATGAAAGCCATAATGAGGATATTACCGAGTAACGCGATTATCGAGGGAGGAGAGATAATTTACAATGGGAAGGATATCCTCAAGATGAGTGAGAACGAATTCAATAAGATAAGAAGGGAGAAGTTCGCTATGATATTTCAGGATCCGACAGCAGCATTGAATCCTGTCTTCAAGGTCGGTGAGCAGCTCATAGACATATTGAAGCATTCTAAAGGCGCAGGGAAGTATGATGAAGATGACCTGAAGGAGGAGATAATCGGAGCATTCAGGGAAGTCATGCTCCCTGATCCGGAGAGAGTTTTCGATAGCTATCCTTTCCAACTCAGCGGAGGCATGAGACAGAGGGTATGCATCGCATTAGCTCTTTTGACAGCTAAAGAACTCCTTATAGCTGATGAACCGACTACAAATTTAGATGTAACGATACAGGATCAGATACTCAGGCTCATGAAGGATCTCGTCAGTAAGAGGGATCTATCTGTGATCCTGATCAGTCATGCCCTAGGCGCTGTCAGGGGCCTCGTCGATAGAGTATACGTTATGTATGCTGGTACGATGGTCGAGAGTAATGAGGTTAATGAGCTCTTCAGGAGCCCTAGACATCCTTATACGAGAGCTCTCCTCTCCTCAGCTCCCAGGCTCACTGGAGGTGGGATCTCCCAAGGCATACCGGGTAACGTCCCTGACTATCTTAACCCTCCACCTGGCTGCAGATTCCATCCTAGATGCGAATTTAAGAGATTCATATGTGATATAGAGCCACCTAGCTTCTTCTCCGTTGAGAGGGGGAAGGTGTCCTGCTTCCTTTATGCTGAGAGGTGAGCCCATTGATATTGGAAGTCGAGAATTTGAAGAAGTATTTCGAGGTATCCCTGGGTACGGTTAGGGCTATAGATGACATCTCCTTCGGGGTAGAGGAAGGGGAGACGTTCGGACTCG
>Ga0197143_1001853_pt1 | contig 16785 bp, 14 predicted proteins | sample GBS70_MetaG_FD_148603 | JGI IMG/M metagenome (GOLD analysis project Ga0197143, IMG submission 148603) | Sediment microbial communities from Great Boiling Springs, Gerlach, Nevada, United States - GBS 70_MetaG | ecosystem: Environmental > Aquatic > Thermal springs > Hot (42-90C) > Sediment...
ACAGGAGGAAGTGATTCACAGGTATTGTAGGGAAATTGCTTCGCAGTTGACTGGTCTCCGTGTAAAGGTTGACGACCGTGAAGACGTTACGCCGGGCGAGAAGTTCTACTACTGGGAGAAAATAGGTGTGCCTGTCAGGCTGGAGATGGGGCCTCGCGAGGTCGCTGAAAACACCGTGGTGGTTTTCCGGCGTGACACGTTGGAGAAGAAGCAGGTACCCGCATCTGAAGTCCAAAGCCATGTTGTAGCTTTGTTAGAGGAGATAGATAGAAACATCTCTGAGAAAAGCTGGAGGACTTTGAGACAGATGATCGTTGACGCACAGTCTGTTGACGAGGTTAAGAGGGCGGTCTCGGAGAGGTATATTGCGCGGATAAACTGGTGCGGCGAGGAGGAATGCGCCATGCAGTTAAAGGAGGCGGCCGGCGGAGAGCTGAGGGGAAGTAAGTTTGAAGAATCCGAGGCACCGTTCGGGGGCTGTGTTGTCTGCCAGAGGCCTGCCAAGGACGTAGTATACGTCGCTAGGGCGTACTGAACACGTAGTTGTCCAACGCCCTCAGCCTTTTCGCAGGGTCTGGATGGGTGCTGAAGAGCTCTGCGACCGTGTTGGGTTTGGCCCTCTTAACTCTCTCAACCAGCATGTCCACGTCGCCTACGGCCTGTAGCCTGACATCAGGGTCTGCGATAAAGAAGGCCTTGAACTGGTCATAGTGAGCCGACTCCTCCCTTCTCAGCCTTCCCGCCAACACCATTATCCTGACAAGCGCTCTCTGTAGGTTTACCGCACCCTGGGGCACAACCTTCGCCGCAAAGTAGTCCGCATAGTACTCCCTAAGCCTACTCATGTAAAAGACGAAGAGGTTAAACACAAAACTTAGAGCCATTAACGCCATCCCTATCAGGAAGGCGTAGCCGGCGCCGCCTCTGTCCCTCCCGCCGTAGGCACCTGAAACAAATAAGGTGTAGCCGATGTAGTATATGATTGCAGGTATTATGCTGACCGCCATCATGAAAGCGACATCCCTGTGCCTTATGTGTCCGAGCTCGTGGCCTATGACGGCCTCTACCTCCTCGCGCGGAAGGCTTTCCGCAAGCCTGCGCGTGACCGCGACCATCGGACCCGTGAGGGGGCTCCCGTACGCAAAGGCATTAGGTATGTCTATCTCCGCGACATATGCTTTTGGAGGTTTTTCCATTCCAGCTGCAACGGCAAGCCTCTGCACGGAATCCTCAACCCAGCCAAGCCCAGCCTCCCGCGCTGGCTTAGTGCGGTAGACGGCCGAGATCAAGTAGGGCCCGATTAGCCACTGTATTACGTGGAAAGCTACGACGAAGCCTATTATCGTGTAGAGGTTCAGAAGTGGCAGGCGTAGGAATGTTAGAACGGCTACGAAGACGAGTGATGCTATGGCTGTTATGAGGGCCCATGTTCCCAGCATAGCGACCCGTAGCTTGACGAGTGATAGCCTAGCTCTTTCAGCCGCTGACATGGACAAAATCCCTCCTAAGCAGGTTGCGGAAAACCAGCTATTAAATCAATTCCAAAATGTTAGATGAATTGTTCAGGCTTCCTATCTTCCCGGGCTCTTACTTTGAGAACTCCATAATGTATCGCACAGCTTATGCATAGGTTTTTTGTAACTATGTTTTCTGCAAGGTATGCGCCCGCCTGCTTTAGCTCCCTAGCCAAGTCACCCCTGACCAGCGAGACGCGCCTTGTAACACGCTGGACCTTACTCCTTGGGACGTATGCGCCGCAGTTATCGCATTGTACAGTCGGCTCCTTGCCCTTCGCGCCCTTCGACCGCCCCCTGCTTTTTCTCTTAACAGGCATACCGAAACATCACCAACTACCCGTCGTATTAAATGTATTCATCTGTTGCGGGGCTTAAATAGCCGCAAGCACCATGCTTAGCGATGGGTGTACGCGTTCTGGTAGCAGACCCAATTGACAAACGGTCGGTAGATATGCTGACGTCCTCGGGCTTCGAGGTGGTTGTTAGACCCGATATCTCGGCCTCCGAGCTGTTGGAAAACATCGGTGAATTTGATGCTGTCATGGTTAGGGGTAGGACTAAAGTTACCTCGGAAGTAATCTCCCGCGGTGCGCCCCGACTTAAAGTCGTGGGACGGGCTGGCGTGGGCTTGGACAACGTTGACTTGGAGGCCGCAGCCAAACATGGTGTGAAGGTATTCAACACTCCGGAGTCTTCGACTAACAGTGTGGCCGAGCTTGTTGTGGGGTTAATGATAGCGGTTGCGAGGAAGATTGCATGGTCTGATAGAGTTATGAGGGCTGGGCATTGGCCGAAGCAGGAGGCGATGGGGTTCGAGCTTTCTGGTAAGACGCTGGGAGTTGTGGGTTTCGGCAGAATCGGTAGGAGGGTTGCTGAAATATGCTATGCGATGGGTATGAGGATAGTAGCATACGATGTAATACCTATACCCGAGGAGGTGCTTGCAAAAACCGAGACAAAGCTTACGACGTTGGAAGAAGTTTTAGGAATGTCGGACGTCGTCACACTACATGTTCCCTTAACACCGGAGACACATCATCTAATCAGGGACGAAACGATTTCTTTAATGAAGCCGACCGCGATATTGATTAACGCCTCACGGGGCGAGGTCGTAGACGAGGAAGACCTCTACAGAGCGCTTTCGGAAGGCAGGCTTGCGGGAGCTGGGCTGGACGTGTTTGAGCATGAACCACCGGTAGGGAGCAAGCTTCTTACCCTCGACAACGTCGTAGTAACACCGCACATCGGGGCCCAGACGAGGGAGGCCCAGCAGCTGGCTGGAACGATGCTGGCACAGAAAATAATAGACTATTTCAAAAAATCCTAATCAATTCCAAAAGCTTTGCTGGATAAAGTTCTCGCAGATCCTCCCTGTAATAGACAGCAACCTTTTCATCGTATCTTCGGTCCGCTACTGTTTCGGCGGGCAGTTCAACCCATCTGCCTTCACGAATCCATTCATCGAGAAGCCTGTCGGCGTCATTTTCTTTCAACATGTCTACGGGGAAAAGTATGTAGAGGGGTCTCCGGTCGACAACGTGACGTGTAGACTTGGGAGGCAGCCTACCACCACTCCTGACAACCTCTAACACCTCTTCCTTTCGCAGCGGCCTGATAAGGTATCCGAACCCATACTCGCCTGTGCCTATGTTAGCCTCAAGCTCCACGTCACGCACGTAGCTGACACCGTATACCCGTAAATCTTTCTCAAGCTCCGCAAGGGCCCTGTATATTTTGGCAATGTGTGATTCGTCGCAGGTAAGGGAGAGTGTTTTACCATCACTCCAAATAAAACGTGCCGCATATGGGTGTTCTTTTTCGCCAGCCCTCCGAAAACCGTGCCTAGCTGAAAGTTTTAGCAATTCCTCGATGGAAAGTTTCCGCTTACACAGTCTGGCCCAGCCCAGCAGCTTCACACGGTCCGAAAGATAGTCAACATCATATACGGGGATTTTCGGCAGCTTGAGCTCTATGGCCGCCTCGACACGGTGAGTCCCGTCTATAACCAGGCCTCTTCCAATATCGGCTACTACGGGGTTAATAATCCGGCCCATCTCAGATATTTCGGATGCGAGCTTCTGAGTAAGCTCAGGAATTGACTCTTCATGTGGTTTGATGGAGGTGGGGTTTGCTAGGATAACTTTCCAAGAGGTTGTCAAGGCAGCTCATTCATCTGTTCTCCTAAGTGCCAAGGAATTGACGCGTATACATCCTCGAATATCGCCTTGGGGCTAAGCGGCGGTGTTGCTTCAGCCTCCTCTGTGGCTCGACGTAGTTCTGACCTGAAATCATCGATTACGCGTTTCTCCTCGTCAACACTCCACAGACCGGTTCTCGTCAGGTATTTGCGCAGTCTATCTATTGGGTCTAGTTTTCTCCACTTCAGGACTTCCTTCTCCTCCCTGTAGTGTGATGGGTCGTCAGCTGTGGTGTGCGGCCCAATCCTGTATGTGACCGCCTCAACGAGGACGGGCCCCTCCCCCGACCGCGCCGCCTCAACCGCTCGTCTACAAACAGTATAGACCGCCAGTACATCGTTTCCATCTACTCTAACCCCTTTGACACCATAAGCCTTTGACTTGATGGCTATTGTCTGGGATGCGGTCTGTTTTTGGACAGGCAGGGAGATGGCCCACTGATTATTCTGGCAGAAGAATATCACGGGGGGCTTGAAGACCCCGGCCCAGTTGATGGCCTCATGGAAATCACCTTTCGATGTCGCGCCGTCACCGTGGTATAGCATGAAAACTTCATCGCTTTTTTTCATCTTAGCTGCGATGGCCATCCCCACAGCTATGGGCGCCATCAAACCTACCCCACCGGCCCCCACAACCATCCGATACCTTCTGTCGCCGAAGAGGGTGATTTCATGGCCTTTCAATACATCCCTGCTGTTGGCGAACATCCTGTTAAACAAGTCCACGAGAGTAACGCCACGTACCAAAGCCAGCGGGAGCTCCCTATATGTTGGGAACACCCAGTCCGTCTCCCTCAAGCTGTGGATGCTTCCAACCATGGAGGCCTCCTGTCCCTCGCATGGAGCATACCGCGAGGCCCTGCCGAGGGGATGTATTTTGAGCATCCACTCGTCAAAGACGCGGAACTTAACCATGTCACGCATAAGGGTTTTAAGCAAATCATCGTGGAGGTAGGTGTCCTGCTCGCCCACCAGAACGCCGTCAGGAGATAGGACCTGGTAAAGCCCTAACTCCGCCTCACTTCCTGAAGACATTTCAGTAACTCCTCATCCGTTAAAGGACCTTTCTTGGACAAGGATACCTCCTTAACCTTTTCCAGCAATAGGTTCATCTCCTCGGCTGAGGCCTTTACGCCAAGCTTTTCAAGCTTCCACTCCAGTGAGTGGCGGCCACTCTTCTTCCCGACAAGGACGTCATGCCTGTTACCAACCATGCTCGGAAGATACGCCTCAGAGCCTAGGTTGAATTTCACCCAGCCAGCCACCGAAATACCCGACTCACGTGTAAAGACACGCTCGCCTACGATGGGCTTGTTGGGCGCCAGCCTAAATCCTGTCAGTTTTTCGACGAGCTTGGAGACCTCGTAGAGCTTCTCGTAACGGAGTCCGAGACGCCTGCCGTAGAGTAGCTCCAGCCCCAGCGCCACCTCTTCGAGGCCCGCGTTTCCAGCCCTCTCACCTATGCCGTTCATCGAGACATGGACAACACTCGCCCCCGCAGACAGCCCAGCTATGCTGACAGCCGGACCAAGCCCGAAATCGTTATGGCAGTGTACTTCGACGGGTACTTTAACGGCTTTAACGACCTCGCCGACAAGGTATCTGAAGCCCTCGGGTGATGCGCAACCAAAAGTATCGACTACGACAACACCATTAGCCCCCGCCTCCTCAACCACCTTCAGGTAAACTTTTTTGAGGAAGTTGATGTCTGCGCGGGAGCCGTCAACACCGAAGAAAACTGTGTAAAGTCCGTGGTCCTTGGCATAATCAACGTGCTCTATGGCCTTTGCAATGACATCCTCTTGTTTCCAGCCGAACTGCATCAGCTTAGGTATGCCGACCGGCCCCTCCGTAATTATTCCCTCAACCCCCGCGTCAAGGCATGCGTCAATATCTTCTTTCACCAGCCGTGAAAACCCGAAGACCCTGGCCCTCAGCCCTTCAGCGGCAATCATCTTCACAGCCTCAAAGTCCTCTTTTGACACAACCGGCATACCTGCCTCAATTCTATGGACACCGAGTTCGTCGAGGGCCTTGGCTATCTCAAGTTTTTCAGCCGACCGAAGAACCACGCCCGGGGTTTGCTCACCATCCCGTAGGGTGACGTCATGTATCTCGATTTTTTCCGGAAACCTAAACTGCTTTACGACCTCGTCTGCATAGTTGTAGGGGCTTACCCAGAACCTTTCCCCTCGCCAAGGCTCGGTGGACGACACGCAATCACTCCCCGACAACAGGGTTTCTCATAACGCCCAAGCTCTCTATCTCAGACTCGACTATGTCGCCTGGCTTGAGGTAGTATTTTTCAGGGTTTTCTCTAAAGGCTGCAACGCCGGATATTGTTCCCGTGGTCACTACGTCGCCGGGCTCAAGCATGACCCATGAGTAATGTTCGATTATTTCCTGTAGTGTGACCGAGAGCCTGTTTGTGTTACCTGACTGCCTCACCTCACCGTTAACCCTTAGCTCCATCCTGAGGTTGTGTGGGTTGTTTATCTCATCTTTCGTGACTAGGTAGGGCCCCATGGGTGCGAAGGTGTCGAGGTTTTTTCCAAAGTTTAGGAGGCCGTTCTTCATCTCCTCCCTCTGTATGTCGCGTGCGGTTATGTCGTTGAAAACCATGAAGCCCGCCACGTAGTCGAAGGCTCTCTCCCTGGAGATGTATTTCCCACGCCTGCCTATCACGATGGCCATTTCCAGCTCGTAGTCAAGCTCCTTCGTAAACCTTGGATAAGTTATGTTGTCGTAGGGGCCTATTACGGCTGAGGGGCTTTTCAGGAAAGATATCCACTGCGGTATGGGGAACTCCCACTTGGCTTTTTCAGCCTCCTTGGCGTGCTCTCTGAAGTTGCCGGCCGTGTGTATTATTTTGCCGGGACGTGGAATTGGAGCGTAAAGCCTAACATCCGAAAGCTTGAAGACAATTCCGTCACCGTACTCCCTGTTTACAAAGCTACGTCCCCTGAAAAGCACTCTTTCAGCGGCTTCCCACGCCCTACGCCCTCTCCGCAGAAAGCCTATAACTGTGCTGGGTAGCAGCGCCTCCGCGAGAACTTCGGGGTCTTCCTCACCTTCTTCCCTTAGAAGGGCTGTAAAGGCGTGGGCACCGTCAATCACATACTCGCCGAAAACCAGCCCTAGCCTCGGTTTCATCTGGTATGGGTTATGATATGTAACCAGCTTCATTACACAGAACCTCCAAACCACCCATCTTTAAGTATATTCAGGGACCACATTACTCCAAACCTTTTTGTCCCAGGTTGATTGCATCTCAAACGTGAATGGCGGCAGATTCTACAACGAAGCTTTAGAGAAAATGCCTAGACGCGAGCTTTTGGAGCTTAGGGATAGACGGCTGAGGTGGACGGTTAAGCACGCCTACGAAAACAACCCCTTCTATAGGAAAAAGTTAGACGAGGCCGGTGTCAAGCCGGAAGATGTGAGGACGGCGGCGGACCTTGTAAAGCTTCCGTTCACGACGAAGGATGAGCTGAGAAGCCTATACCCCTACGGTATTTTGGCGGTTCCAAGGGAGCAGGTTGTAGAAGTTCATGCCACATCAGGCACGACCGGTGTCCCAACACTTGGTTTCTACACTTTGAACGACATAGATGTATGGGGGGAGGTCTGTGCGAGGTCGTTGGTGATGTCCGGCCTGACGAAGCAGGACATACTGCAGATTACACCTAGCTTCGGCATGTTCACCGGAGGTTTTGGCTTCTACTACGGCGCAAGAAAGGTGAAGGCCATGATTGTTCCGACAGGAGCGGGCTTCAGTAAACGCCAGATACAGTACATGCTTGATTTTGGGACTACGATGGTTTGCGCTGTGGTTTCATACATTCTGCGACTGACTGAGACAGCACACGAGATGGGAGTCGACCCCGCGAAAGATACACGTGTCAGGAAGGGAGTTTTCGGCTCCGAGATGTGGACTAGGGAGATGAAGAAGAGGGTTAGCGAGGCATGGGACATGGATGTTTACGACATATATGGCTTCACGGAGCTGTGCGGTCCAGGAGTTGCCAACGACTGTTATCTTCATGACGGGCTCCACCTGTGGGAGGACCATTTCTACGTAGAGGTTGTAGACCCCAAGACCGGTGAGGCCCTGGAGCCTGAAGAAAAGGGTGAGCTGGTTTTTACAACGCTGACAAAGGAGGCAGCGCCTGTAATCAGGTATAGGTCCAGGGACATCTCCCATATCTATGACGCGAAATCATGTGACTGTGGAAGAACACACACCAGGCTTGGCTTCATCAGCGGAAGGACCGACGACATGATTAAAGTTTCCGGCGTAGCTGTCTGGCCAAGCGCTGTGGAGAATGTGCTGCTTAGACATCCTGAGCTAGGCTTCGAGTACCAGATAGTTGTCTCAAGGATTGGTGGGCTTGACAACATGAAGGTTGTGGCCGAGCTCGCGAAAGAGCTGGCTCAGCCTGATATCATGAGGCTGAAGAAGCATCTGGAGGATGAGCTTCGGGAATCCCTTATGACAGGCGTTGAGGTTGAGCTCGTCCCGCCTATGACGATTCAGAGACAGGAAGTAGGCAAGGCAAAGCGTGTAATAGACCAGAGGACTTGAAATGCTTACCCTGACGTCCCGGGACATGTATGAATGGCTTGGTATGAGGAGTTCCGTCGAAATAGTCGAGAGGTTTTTCCAGGACTTTACACCGGACAAGTACGTCTGGCCGCCCAGGATGGTTTCCGCCATCCCCGAAAAGGATGCGGTGTGGTTGAACATGCCGGCCTACAGCCTTGTCCACGGAGCATTCGTCATCAAAATAATAAACGAGTACCGGCAAAACCCTGTGAAACACGGTCTTGAGGCGGCCGGCGGACTAGTCCTGGTCTTCGACGTTAACACAGGAGTGTTGAAGGGCCTTCTTGACGCGGTTGCGTTGACAGCTCTCCGAACAGGCTCCATAGGGGGCGTGGCCGCTAAATACATGTCGCGGGAGGACAGCACGCATGCGGGGGTTATCGGAAGCGGGAGAACCGCGTGGACCCAGCTGGAGGCCCTGACCATAGTGAGGGACTTGGAAAAGGTGAAGGTCTACAGCCCGACCAAATCAAACCGTGAGAGGTTCGCCGAGAGAGTTGAGAAAAACATCGGCCTAGAATGTAGGGCGGTTGACACCCCGCGGGAGGCTGTGGTCGACGTCGACGTTGTGCTGGCCGCGACCAATTCAGCCGAGCCCGTGTTTGACGGGGAATGGCTTGGTGAAGATGTCCACATAACAAGCATAGGGGCTTTACCGACGCGGCGCGAGCTTGACATTAACACATACAGGCGGGCTGGGGTTGTTGCGGCAGACTTGAAGGAGGCTGTACTGAAAGAGGCCGGCGACATAATTGCCGCCGTAAACATGGGAGTGGTCAATCCGGCAAACGTGATGGAGCTACATGAGATAGTGAAGGCGGGGGTCAACGTCAGAGATGAGGGGAGGAAAATGATTACACTGCTGAAGTCGGTGGGCTTCGCGCCGCTGGACCTCTTTTTCGCGGTTGAGGTTCTGAAACGGGCTGAGGAAGAGGGTGTTGGTAGAGATCTCAGTATGAGCGGGGAAGGCTAAGTTCTCTCTCGGCCACATACGTTAGGGCAAGTTCCTGTGTTATGGGCCCTAGTTTTAGAAGCAGTATGTCCCGCAGGACCCTTTCCAGATGGTGGTCCTTGAGATATCCGTAGCCGCCCAGCACCTGCATCGCATGCGAAACTGATTTGAAGGCGACTTCAGCCGCGAGATACTTGGCCATGCATGCCAGGACATCGGCCTTTTCCCCCCGGTCAACCGATCTGGCGGCCTCAAGGCAGAGAAGACGGGCAGCCTCTGCCTCGGTGTAGTTTGCCGCCAGCGGGAGCTGGATTCCTTGGTATGCGCCGATTGGTTTGCCGAAAACCTTCCTCGATGACGCATATGCCGCGGCGGATTTGATGGCGTAATGGGCCGAGCCGGCTCCAACGGCGGCGTACACTATGCGGTCCGGGTTTAAAGCATGTGTAAGAGCCTTCCAGCCATTATCAACCTCTCCCACGACGTTTTCCGCAGGCACGTAGACGTCTCTAAGGCTCATGACGGCTGTCTTGTAGTAGTTGGTTCCTGTTTTCTTCAATTCTTCAAGGCGGATGCCTTCAGCCTTCAAGTCTAGTAGGAGTAGTGTGAGGCCCTCGCTTTTCTTTGCTACACGGTCCATCGGCGTGGTTCTCACCGCTAAAATGAAATGAGTGGCCCGTGCAACATTATTGACAAACATTTTCTCACCGTTTACTATGAAACCATCACTATGTCTGACGGCTGAGGTGGATATTGAGAGGACGTCAGAACCAGAGCCCCTCTCGGTTATGGCCAGCCCCACGATATACTCCCCCGACGCGATTTTCGGCAGAAATCTTTGACGAATGCTCTGCGGTCCTGCGTTCTGTATGACAAGGCTTGACATGGCGTTGCTAAGCAGAGGGTATAGCGCTGTCCCGAAGCCGTTCATCGCTAAGAAATACACCACATTCGTAAATTCCTCCAGAGACCTGCCCAATCCTCCATACTCGCTTGGTGTAAGAAAGCCGGGGAGTCGTCTTCTTCCGCACTCGGCCCAAAACTCCTCTGGGAACATCTCCTTCTCGCTTTTCACCAACCAGTAACGCGGGGGAAAGAGCTTAGGAAAATCCCCCACAATATCCCATGCGGCCATGCTTTAGCTCCACATCACCGCTGTATATAGCTGCAGACGGGAAACGTTAATTAAAAACCAGGGCTTCCATGCCATATGGAGGAGAAGCAGGTAAAAACACTTGAAAAACTATTGAACGGTCTAAGGACCGGTGAATCTGTTCACGTTAAGAATGTTGGTGGACATAAAATACTGCGGATAGACTGGCTTAACATAGTTTTCAGCTCAGAGGTTTTCCAGGCGCTTGCAAAGCTGATAGCCCATGATGTGGGCCGGAGGCGGTTCAGTTTTGACGCCGTGGCCTCTGTTGAGACGAGCGGGGCGAAGTATGGCCTCGCTCTCTCATACGAACTCAGGCTACCGTATTTCTCCATACATAAGGCGAGCAAGATTACTTTTGAGGAGCCGGTGAGCGTGTTGGAGAGGTCTGTCACAGAGGACAGGAAGGTTTCACTACATCTTGACAAGGCAATAGCGTCAAAGTTTAAGAGGGTTCTCCTCGTCGACGATATAAGACGTTCTTCACGGACTTTAAACGCAGCAGTCGAGCTTCTAAACACATGCGGCGCAGAGGTGGAGGCATGCTACGTCATATTGGACCTTGCTTTTGCAGGTAACCCGCCGCCGGCGAAAATACCTGCCGACAGGTATCTCCCGCTTTTCGTGATATCGGCGGTTGAGGACGACGGGAGATGCGAGGTCAGCGGAGGGCTTGTCTCCGAATATCTTGGGATGCTGTCCCGCGTCTAAACCTCAGTGCGGTGAACACCAGAGCGGCCGAGAGAAAGGTGGCAACGGACACAGCCACAAGGACAGCGGTTGACGGCTGCAGGCTATGTTTAGGTTTTAGCAGTAGCTTCACCGTAGCCGGTTTTGACACGTAAAAAATCTCCCCAACCCTTGTACCGTCCTCGAGCACATACTGGACATCATAAGCCGTTAAACTCCCTGCCGGCAGCAAAGTGCTTAAGTTAATCGTTGAACCCTCTTTAACCCATAGCTCGTCAAACAGGGACCCGTTTTCATAGACTAGCTGCAGCCGGTGTTCCGCCTCAATGCTGAACAAGGCCTTGTTGACAGCCGCGGTGACGACTAGGCTTTTGGGCTCGACGGTGTACCGCGTATAATCGTTGCCGCCGTAAATCATAGGAGTTATGGTGTAGTCTAGACCTTTGAGCGCCGCCAGCTTTATTGCTCCACCCGAGGCGTCGTAAACCGCGCCCCCAAAATAGACCGAAGGCCTCGCCTCCGTATAACGCCCCGTGAAAAACAGTTCCGCAACATAGGTGATGTCGGCGTTGAGCTTACCCCAGCCCCACTTGTTTGAGCCATTAAAACCTATAGGTCCAGTAAAACTGTCTTGCCTTGCGTTTTTTATCATTAGCTCTATGACTTGGCGTGGGGTGAGTTCTGGGGCTAGCTGTAGTATTAGTGCGGCTACCCCTGCCGCGTGGGGTGCTGCCATGCTTGTCCCACGGCTAACCCTGACCAGCTCGCTTGGGCTAAAGGCCTGTCGCGGAAGGTTTGAGGGCCCTGCCGCAAAAATCACGCCACCCGGTGCGGTTATCTCTGGTTTCGTCCTGTTGTCGACTGTCGGGCCGCGTCCGCTGTAGCTCTCCAACTCCCCCACGGAGCCTGCAACACCCCACTCATTTCCGCCAGCCCTCCACTTTGTCCTTGTCGTGTAAGCGCCGACCGTCAATATGTTTCGCGCGGTCCCCGGTATGGTAACAGTGTGGCTCTGCTGAATGCTGTATCCAAGCCCCGCTAGAAAGAACTCGCTGTCGTCGCTGCATGTATCGCTCTCAACCCACGCATGCCACTCACCAGAAGTATTAACAGCCTCAATCTCAAGGCTCCACAACCCAGACAAATCGGATTCATCACTGAGGTCGAGTGTAACCGCCCTAATTCTTTCACGGACATCCAGCGATGCCTCAACCCTCAAAGAGCCTGTGTAAACTGTTCTGTTAAACATTATTTTCACAGCCGTATCTCCCGGTGTGATAAGTCTGAGATTCACATCCATGTTGTTTGGAATAGTTATGGAGAGTCCGGCCTGCTTTGTCTCGCCCGGAATTTTCCATGAAAGGGTTGTTCTCTGGTTCGGTGCTAGAAAGCCTGTTGCGTGTCTGGATTCATCCGCCGAGTTGCCTGCAGCGACAGCGAAGACGACGCCCTCCTCGGCCCAGGCTTCAAGCATCCTCTCCAACGGCTCACCTCCGTCATGGCCTCCCAAGTTTGTACCAAGGCTTAGGACCACGACAAGCCTCCGCCCCAAACTTCGTGCCTTCTCGACGGCGTAGGATATTCCATCAATGAGCCCCTTTTCGTCGAAAAACCATCTACTTCCTCCGCATGCCGGCCCTCCGCTCTTGACGACTATGAGCTCTGCGCCGGGAGCGACGCCCCTAAGCCTCCAGCCATCCCCAACACCGCCCGCCGCTATTGAGGCAACCACCGTCCCATGTCCAACGACATCTCTCTGGGGACAGGTCCCCTGCCGTATCTCCTCGGGGCCGCATTCGTATCCGTAGCTAAATCCCTTCGGAGGCTTTCCGTTAATGGTTTGGTCCCATACGTAAAGCACTCTGTTCCCGCCTTCGGCTGTTTTAAAGGCTGGATGGGATAAGTCGACCCCGGTGTCAACTACCGCTATGAGCACACCCCTCCCGTCCACCGACTCGGCGTTCACGCCTGTCACATTATTTAAGACGTTGACGCCTATGTCAATCATGCTGATGTCAAGCAAAGGTCTGAATACTCTGGGTCTGTAGACGGCGTATCCATTTTCACGTAGCCTTTCGACGGCTGTGTGGGTTGTCCTCACTGTAGTGTATCCACCATGGGCTGTGTCTACGAACCCATGCGGCCTTAGCTCCTCTACATCCAGTTCTGAGCCATACTTGACGATATACCCCTGCAACTCATGAGACCTGTTATGCTGAAGGGGTGGAAAGGCAGCCAACAGGACCGCTGCAGCCAAGCATCCGTAAACCACAAACGTGAACGTAGCCCTCATCCGTTTCCAACTCTCATCTATCTTATGACATCTTTTTAAAGTGGATGTTTGGACTTGCGGCTGAGAATAATGGTTAGCGCGGCGGCTGGAGCCATAGCTGACAGGTACAGGTTGTTGAAGGGCCTGCGCGGCGGTCGTTGGAGGCTGGCCGCCTACATATCAATCTTTACAGCCATGTTCACAGTGTTCACATATCTTACGACTTCGGACACATTGCTAGCAGCAGCTGTTGCTGCAGCGGGTCTTACTACAACAATGGGTTTAAACATGGCGGCGGAGCTTCTACTTGTCTCCAAAACGCCTAACTACACCGCCCGAAGGCTTAACTCGCTCTCCGTAGTAGAGCTTTTCATCCTCGCCGTGGGGCTGCCTGTCTCAGCCCTCGCAAACCTCGTCCACCCAAAGCTGGGGGAGGCTGCCTACTCTTTGTTCATAGCCGCCGCATCATTCGTAGGCTACTCTGTCCGCAGAGCTTTAGGAGTTAACTTAAGCCCCCTAACACCAGCCACTCTTACGTTAACGCCCGTGCTTTTAGGCACCTTTACAATCCATGCCTACGTCAGAGATATTGCGAAAGCTTTGCTGCTTTCAGCGTCGGCGTATTTGCTCGGAGTTGTCTTAATGGAGGCTTCAAGAGAAGTTATAGATTCTAAACGTGTGGGGGGTGTTAAGCCCTTCAAGTTACTCCAGGCTTTTCTCACAAGCCTGCTTTCAGGTTTAACCCATGACCTCGAGGATTTGATGTCGAGTCTTGGGCGCGACGACGAGGTGAGATGCGAGCTTTTCGTTATCAGGCGGGAGGGGCAGAGACCTCTGGCTTTAGTTGTCTCAGACATCCATCCGGGGCCCTTTAGGACGGTTGGTTCAAGCATGATGCCGTCCATCATACAGCAGAAGCTGGGCGAAAAAGGGTTTGAAGCAGCGGTTTTAAAAGGCCCGTCAAGCCATGAAAAAAATATAGCCAGTAGGAAGACAACGGAGCAGCTTGCGGAGAGGCTTGCCGCTGAGGCCCACGCCTTGCTAGAAAGTAACGTGTTTGAGAGCTCTTTCATCATGCCTATGCGAAATACGTTGAACGGCGCCAGCGCGCTTACTGTAGGCATTGCTGGAAAACGCATCATGATACTGACACTGCACCCCCATCCTATGGAAGACCTTTCATCGGAGGCCCTTCCCGACACTATTCCAGACGACATCTTGGTTGTGGACGCACACAACAGCTTTTACGACGGGTTCAAAGCCCTGGAAAACAGCTCCCTTGAGAAGCTACGGCAGCTTGTCGAGCGGTTGAAGGACGTGCGGGGACAGACATCCAAAAAAGCGATGGTTGGTTTTTCACGTTTAGTCCCAGCCGATATAGGGCTTTCCGAGGGGATGGGGGCGGGAGGCGTATCATGTGTTGTTTTCGAGGTAGCGGGGGCGAGGTATGCGGTGGTAGCCGTCGATGCCAACAACGCCATGCCATGGGTGAGAGACATGGTTTTGGAGATAGGTGGTAAATACGGCTGTGTGGATGTGGAGCTTTGTACGACCGATACGCATATGGTTAACGCCGTCCAGCTTGGTGGAAGGGGTTACCATCCCCTAGGGGAGGTAGTTGGACGTGTGGAGCTTGAACGGTTGTTTGACGAAGTGTTTAAGCAGGCCGTCGGCAGTCTCGCACCGGCCGCAGCGGCACACAAAACCGTGGTCGTAAAGGATGTCAGGGTTTTCGCAGACTTGCTTGAAACAATAGCTGGAATAGTGCCTTACGGGATAAAAACATATGCAGCCGCTGGTCTGGCGGCCTCCGTTTCCTCCCTCGCCCTCGCCCTGATACTCTAGGCACACGCAGCCCTTGCCCGGGTCAAGAGAGCTACGCTATAAGCCCAGCCTCCAGAAGCTTACCCGCGAGCTGCTCAATTGAATCCCTTATCTCCGATGGGTCTCGACTTATCTGCGACGCAATCTCCGATACCACGTCTGAAACAGTCTTATCATTGAACAAATCCCAAACCGCCACAACAGCCTCGTTCACCATGTATGCTTCACCGTTCTCGTTCACAAGCAACAACTCGCCTTCCGGAGTCTGGCTAACATAGCCCTTCTTGGACAGCCGCCTTTCTTCAACCATTTAGTTCGCCTATGGATGAGCTGCTTTTTAATAAGCGTTTAGTAGGCGAAAGAAATCCAAACATAGACCCCTAAAATAGATATACCCCCAAACGCAAAGATATAGCGCATGGCTGAAAACACGCAGGAGGCGCGGCTCGTCATAGTGGGGAAAAAACCAGTCTTCAGGTATGTGACCGCCTCAATAACATTGCTTAACAGAGGTTTTAGGGAGGTTGAGTTCGTAGCCCGTGGGAAAAACATACCCTTATGTGTTGACGCGGTCGAGCTTCTCAGGAAATCTTTCCGCAAAGATGTTAAAGTAAAAGATGTGTCGATATGGAGTGAGGAGTTCACTCAAAACGGCAAACCCCGTAGAATAAGCTACATAAAAATCATCGTTGAGAAAGTCTAATCGAGAAATCGCTGGTAGCACATCCTCGGCCCTGTCGTCTGAATCCTAAACCTGGAAACACACACGGGTCAAAGCACTTCACAACGACAACTAATCGTGCATGAACATCCACGGGGCCACAGTAGTGTGTACTGGTTATGTGTTTCTGTAACTTTAAAATCATGGTCCACAACACAACCATTCATGGAATTTGAGCTATCACCCGAGCAGCAGCTTCTGCGTGACAAGGTTTCGGAGCTCTGCAAACGGTACATAGAGCCGAAATGGATTGAGATAGATGAAAAGGGGGAGATAGGGCGGGACATCATTGAGAGGATGGCTGAAGCAGGGTTGATGGGGATGACTTTGTCAGCGGATTACGGGGGTCAGGACGGCTCATTTCTCGAGGCTTCGATTGCGGCTGAAGAACTAGCATACCACAGCCCCTCACTAGCCCTGGCTGTGATGTACCTGCTTCAATGCTCATGGCCCTACATGCTGCAGCTCTACGGCTCCGAGGAAGCCAAGGCGGAGATACTACCGAGGGTTGCGAGAGGTGAGGCCGCAGTCGGGATAGCCAGCACAGAGGCTCACGGCGGCAGCGACGTCTCAGCCGTAAAAGTTGCTGCAAAAAAGATTGACGAAAGGACCTGGTCTGTCAGCGGAGAGAAAGCGATGGTCTCTCTCCCCTCGATAATTGAAAGAATGCCCTGGGGTGGGGGATGGTTCCTGATAGCTAGGACTGGCGACCCAGGGTTAAAACACCGAACAATAACCGACTTCCTACTTCTCATGAAAAAAGACGGAGTCAGAGTTAATGGGATTTCTTACAGGCCGTGGACAGAGTTTGCGCGAAAAGGCTTAGACACATCCGTACTTACACTAGACAACG